>FSSH01000364.1_pt2 | contig 14593 bp, 15 predicted proteins | sample 1166101 | NCBI WGS metagenome assembly FSSH01 (sample SAMEA32972668, study PRJEB13176) | freshwater metagenome | biome: Drinking water system; feature: Biomass in drinking water that filtered by 0.45 um membrane; material: drinking water | place: USA | collected 2012-12-20 | depth 0 m | reverse complement strand
AAGAGGATTTTCTGGCCCGTTACGGCGGCGAAGAATTCATAATGTTATTGCGAGAGATTTCTGTGGATGCCGCAGCCGCTTTGGCGGAGCGCATCAGACTTACGGTGATGCGGCATACGTTTCAATACCAAAATCAGCACATACCTGCCACCATTTCGATTGGCGTCTGCTCGTGTCGGGTAGTTACCGACGCATCCCTGGAAGCAATTATCCAAGCGGCTGATGACGCCCTTTACCGCGCCAAGAAAAACGGCCGCAATCGGGTTGAAATCGACGCCCAGTAACTTTGGTTTGCAAACCAGGCAAAACAAACACCTAGCCTCATAAGGTATTTGCATTTCTCTGCGCCGTGCGTTACTGTCGGACTTCCAGTGTTTTCGGCATTCTGCTGCTATGCTTAGCACGTCAGTAGAATTAAATTTGTAACACCACGGGAGTATCTAACATGAATAAAAATAAATTCCTCATCACCTGTTTGCTGTCAGGTGCATTATTGGCAAGCCAAACGGCACATGCGGACGAAAACCATCCGGGTTATCTGGCGGGTTTTACTTCCAGAGTCAGCCAAGGCTTCGCTAACACCACTTTCAGTTTTATCGAAATCCCTAAAAACGTGGTCAACATCACTCACGACCAAAACATCCTGCTTGGTTCGAGTTGGGGCGTGTTACGCGGCGTGGCTCACACGGTCAGCCGCACCGTGATAGGTGTGGCGGAGCTGATTGCCTCGCCGATACCCACCGATGAATTTATCTCTCCGCCATACGTCTGGGACCGTTTTAGCGAAGATACCCGTTACTTCGGCCTGCATTTCCCCGGTTACTGGACTCATTACGGCCCGCTGGATCACGGTTATTCCGACACGCTGGACCATGGCAAGTAACGCGGACGATACCGCTCGATTTAGAGGATAAGATCATGAAAAAAAATACGTATACATCCCGCTTGCCGTTCTGGCTCTATCGCTGACCGCCTGTTCCACGCCGAAAAAAGATGTGGCTGGACTCAGCGCCGAAATTGATGCCGCTTCCAAAGGTCATTACGGTCAAGCCTTGCTCCACGCGTCTGCGGCTGAACAAGATTTAAAGTCGGCCAATCATGTGCTGAAACACTGGCAAAACGATTACTACTGGAACATCGACGAGAGCCTAAAAGCGCAGGAGGCTGCAAAATCAGCCGCGGCACACATTTTGGCCTCGGAAAAAGAGTATTGCCAATGGCTGACAGAGGCCCATTCACAAAACCATCATCACGTGGAAACGATTCATGAAACCGTAGCCTACTTCAAAACCGGTAGCCACGTGCCGTTTAAAACCAAGGAAGACACCATCAGTCATATCGGTCACTTTTTGCACGACCACCCCGATGCAACTGCTACTGTCACGGCTTCCACCGACACAGTCGGCAAGCCAGCCTATAACCAAGCCTTATCGGAAAGAAGAGCTAAATCCGTTAGCGAACTGCTGATTAAAAATGGCGCCAGAGCCACCCAACTGGTCTCTAAAGCTATCGGCGAAGCTCACGGCCCCGATAATACCGCTGATCAAAGTCACCGCGTTGCCGTGGTCATTTCCGCGCACCCTGACTATCTCGACTGCCCTAAACTGAAGTAAGTCCAACCCGCCCTGCTCGCGCCAGCGGCAGGGTGCTTGGCGGCAGAGATTCAATAACATTGATTATCGAATCTCTGCCCCACATCACATCTGATCTGCCTGCTGTTTCTGCCGGTCCGCACTTTCAAAAATCTGCATTTCCGCGTCTCTGGCTTGATCCATGGGCTGCTTGATTGCATCCGCAAGCGGCGGCTGCACCGCTGCCGGCGGATTAGCCTTATCGGCCGGCGCAGAGTCGCAAGCCGGCAAACCGCAAGCCACTAGTAAAAAAATCAAAGTGTTTTTCATGGGTTTATAGAACCTATTCGCGGGGCTATTGGACATTAAACTTCGGACTCAGCGGCCGGCGATGCCAAATATTCAATCATTCCGGTGCTCGCGAGGCCTACGCAAAACCTGCTGTATCGCCTGCTCCACCGCCATATCGACAGCACTGGCCATCTCCTGATATTGCTGCTCGCTGACATTAATGCCCTTATCGATGGTATTACGCACATAACACGGCGGTAATTTATTCAGCGCCAGACAGGCGACGTCTTCCTGAAATGCTTGACTGAACGGCTCTTCGGCCTGCTCAGCAAGCTTCCACAGCCGGTCTATCACCAATCGCTCGTAATAATTACTAATATTCAGCATAAAGACCTCTTGGCATGACATTGGCTAAAATTGCTAGCTAAGCATAGCCGAGAATCCTTTCGGGCCTAGTCCATTCTTTCGTTTTGGCAGATGTGATGATGTCAGCAAGACAACAATAGTGCTTTGGATCACTCCGCCCGTAAAGCTTCCAGCGGATTCAATCTAGCGGCTTTGATGGCCGGCACCACGCCGGCCGCTATGCCTATACCTAAGGAAATTGCAAAGGCGGCGACAATGTAGTTCCAGGCCAATTGCACCGGCAACGCCGGAACGAAAGCGGCGGCGAGCTTCACCAGTGCCACGCCCAACAAAACGCCTCCAGCCCCGCCGACCAAGCTCAGCAACATCGCTTCGCCGAGAAACAGGTTAAACACCATGCCACGCTCGGCACCGATGGCGCGCAGCAGACCAATCTCAGACACCCGTTCCGACACTGCGATGGTCATGATGGTGAGAATACCGACCGAGCCCACCAGCAGCGAGATACTACCCAGCGCCGCCACCGCCAAGGTCAATACGCTCAATACTGAATCCATTTTTTCCAGCATCTGGTTCTGAGTGACTATCGTAAAATCCTCGGCGCCGTGCCGCGCTATCAAGCGGCGCTTGATAGCTTGCTCGACGCGTTCCGCGCTGGTTTCGCTGCTGTACAGCAAATCGATTTCCATCAAACTCTGCCGATCGAACATTTCCATGGCCTTGCCGCTGGCGATGAATACCGTGTCGTCCAGGTCAAAACCCAACATCTGGCCTTTGGCCTGCATCACGCCGATGACCCGAAACCGGTCGCTGCCGATGCGAATCCGTTGTCCCAGCGGATTGGCATTCCCGAATAATTCGGCGCGCATCTTACTGCCCAATACCGCGAAAGCGCGAGGGTTATCGAGACCATCGTTAGGCAAAAAGCGGCCGCTATCGACGTTCAGTTGCCAGACTAGCGGCAACGCGGCCCCCACCCCAAACACATTGGCGCGGCGCTGTTTAGCGCCGGCCTCGATGCGCGCATTGCCTTGTACCAGTGGCATCGCCGCCAATACATGGTCCAGATTTTCCAGACTGGCGGCATCGGCTGTAGATAAAGGCCGCACCGTGCTGATGGTGGCGCCGGATAAGCCAAAGGTAGTGGTTTTACCGGGATAAACCGCGATCAGATGCGTGCCGAACTGGGTAAATTCCGCTAGCACGAAACTATGAATGCCGCGGCCGATGGAGGTCAAAATCACCACGGCGGCAATACCGATAATCAAACCCAGCGCCGTCAGCAGGGAGCGTTGTTTGTGGCTGCTAATACTGCGTAGCGCCAGTTTGGCTAAATCCAGCCAATTCATCTTAGCGCCTCGCCAAAGCCGCGACCGGGTCCAGCCGCGCCGCCTTGCGGGCCGGCATTACCCCAAAAATCAAGCCGGTAGCTAACGCCACCGCCAAAGCTGACAATCTGGCCCAAAGCGGCAAAGCAACCGGAAAATTAGGATACAGCCACTGCAATACCAAGATACCGAACTGGCCGATCACGCTGCCGACCACTGCTCCAGCCAAGGATAGCAAGGCCGCTTCGCATAAAAACCAGCGTTGCAGTTGGCCTTGGGTGGCGCCCAAGGCTTTCAGCAAACCAATTTCCGCAGTGCGTTGGCTGACGCTGACCAGCATCACATTCATCACCAACACGCCGGCCACCGCCAGACTAACCGCCGCAATACCGGCTACGGTAAAGGTCAATGCGGTAAGGATTTTGTCGAAGGTATTCACCACGCTGTCCTGGGTAATTACCGTCACATCGTCCTCGCCTTCGTGGCGCAGTTTGATGATATTGCGGACTTCGTCAACCGCCTTATACATCGCCGCTTCCGAATGCGCCTCAATTAAAATCCGAAACAAGGAATGGCTGTCGAATAGGGCTTGCGCGGAGGCCACCGGCACAATGATTAATTCGTCGAAACCGGTGCCTATTGATTGACCTTCCTTGGCCAACACGCCAATCACTCGAAACCGGCGGTCGTTGATGCGCAGCCATTGGCCGACCGCTTGCTGGTGCGCGAACAATTCGTCACTGATGGTTTTGCCGATCACGCACACCGAAATTTCCTTATCGGCATCGGCCTCCGGCAGAAATTGGCCTTGGGCCATCGTTAAATGCCGCACGCGCAGCAAAGCGTGCGTGGAGCCCATCACGTTGGTCTCCCGCTCCAGACCGCCGACCGACACCGGCGCGGAACCAATGCTGACCGGCGCAATCGCCGCCACCTGCCGGCTGCGAAACAAGGCAGCGGCATCGTCCAGCGTCAAATCGCGCGGGGTTTCGCCGAAAAGGGGTGGGTGACCGCCGGTGGTTTCGGTGCGGCCGGGCAGTACGATGACCAGATGAGTGCCCAGCGATTCGAATTCGTGGACCACATAATTGCGGGCGCTGTCGCCCAAAGCGGTCAACACATTCACGGCAGCCACGCCTATACTCATCGCCAAAATAATCAGCGCGGCGCGCAGGGGTTGGGTCCGGATGGCTTTGCCGGCTTGAAGGAGTAAGTCTTTACTGAGCATGGCGATTGAGTAACAAGCTTACCCGGCAGTTTAGCCGGAACCGCCAACAAATACCCAGCTAAAACGCACTCGCTCCATAGACCTAGGGATTAGAGCCTCGAGCTTAGGTTTTCCAGAGGCTGAGCCGAAGCCCCTATAGAACCGGGACCGATCAGTTGCCGAAGTAATTTATTATCAGTTTGCCGCCGGACATCACCAGATCAGGATATTCCAACAATTTAAGCTTTTGAATCGGATCGCCTTTTACCGCGATCAGGTCGGCCGGCGCACCCGGCAATAAGGTGCCAAGCAAAGGCATATTCAGGTACTGACCGGCTTTGGAGGTTGCGGTCCGCATCACATCCAACGGCGCCATGCCGGCCAGATGTTGCAGGTACAGCAATTCCTGGCCGTCTATGCCCCAGGGAATGTCAGGATGGGCGATTTCCGCGCCATACAAAAACTCCGCCCCCAACTCGGCTAAGCGTCTGACATTGCTGCTCACGCCCGGACATTTGGACAAGGTATCGATAGTGCCGACGATTCTGACCTGCTGTGCCACGGCTCGCTGCAATTGCGCATCCGGCAATGTGTCGCATGGCGCGTGAGCCCATTCGTCGACTCCGGCATCCAAGGCCAATTGCGCGCCTTTAGACTCGGCAAGATGCGCCGCCACCCGGCGACCCAATAGATGCGCTTCATCGACGATGGCCGCCAGCACAACCGGAGATAACATCGGCCAGCTATGAGGCTTATCATGCGTTTTGGCGTGCGGGTGCTGGGAGTGGGAGTGGGCGTGCCCGCCAGACCACGGCGCGCCTGCTTCGCCACCCGGCTCCAGCGCCACTTTAATCAGCACCGCCCCGCCACTCACCAGTTTACGCACCGCTTGCCGCGCTTGTTGCTCATCGGCTACCGGCATGGCGATGTCGGTTTCGCCAAGGCTGGGGATAGGGTAACCATCCGGTGCGGTGATAATCGGCCCGGACGTCATCAGCCTTAAACTGCCGTCGCCGCCATAGGGTTGATGCAGCGGCCCGCCGACATCGCGCACCGTGGTGATGCCATGGCGCAACACGGTATCGGCCGGTACTTGTTGATAGCTTAAATGCGCGTGCAATTCGATAAAACCGGGCAACAAGGTGGCATCGCCGAGATCAAGCCGGGGCGCATCGCTATCGTTAAAGGCTTCCCGACCATCTATCCTGGCGACCTTGCCGTCGCTGATCAGCACCGCCGCATCGTTTCTGAGTGTATAGCCATCGAAAACCCGCGCTGCCGAGATTAGCAGCGGTTGGTCTTGGGCGAAGGCGAAGCTGCCCGGCAAGGTCAGCGTCAGCACCGAAAGCAATCGGAGGCAACGGGTGAAACTAGATTGAGTTTTCATGGCATTTTCGCAAAAAACAGCGCCGGCAAAAGCCGGCGCTGTCGAGTTAATGTGGATTAAATCGCCTAGAAGCTGGCGGCAATACCGATTTGCCCCCAAATACCCGGCATTTGATAACCTGGGCGATAGACATAGCGTTTGTCGAACAAGTTTTCCACACTAACAAAGACTTCGCCTTTTTTGCCTAACTCGGCAATAGGGTAGGCCAGTCGGGTATTAGCCACGGTAAAGGCTTCGACACGTTGGTTATTCACTTCGCCGACATTCCGGGCTCTGTTCAACGCCCAGGTTCTTGATTGGTATTGCAGATCGAAAGAAAAGCGCAGCGGACCGATAGGGCCGTTGATGCCGGCGGTCACCGCTTGCTCCGGTGTGTAGGGCAAATTCGGGATGCTGGGGTTGAGCAAAGTCAATCCGGCAAACATGCTCCAGTCGGCGATCAGGTCTTGTTTTACAGACGCTTCCAAGCCGCGCATCCAGTACGAGCCGTAGTTGAGATAAGCACCTTGGGTTAAATCGAACACGTAGCGGTTTTTGACATTATCGATGAAAAAGCTCAAATCGATTTTTGTGGTTCTGAACGGCGAGGCTTTCAAACCCACTTCGGCATGATCGACATTTTCCGGCGACAAGTTTTGCCAGCCGTCGGCGGAAAAGTTCGGTAAAAACCCCCCGGAAAACATATTTAACGGCACATTCGACAAGGCACCGGCGTTAGCCGCCGCGTCAATGCCGGGATAGTTGACGCCATTGGAGACGTTACCGAAAACGGTTAAATCGTCGGAGACAAATGACAAGCCGGCATGCGGCGAGGCTTTGGACTGGTAATGGCTGTGATCGTAAAAACGCACGCCGACAGACGGCACCATCACCCAGTTTTTGCTCAACACCACGTCGTGATTCAAGGCCAAATAAGGACTGGTGAGCCTGAAAGTGGGTGTGGCAAATTGATACACTTGGTTACCGGTTTGCGTGCCCAGATTGGTCACTTTACCGTTCAGCCATTCGTTATCGATACCGGCTAGCAAGGTGCCGCCCTGCCACGGCGAAAACTGTTCTTTCCAGCGAAAACCGTCCATGCTGTACTGGCTGAGTAGATTGGAACGGTTGTCGGCAAAGCCGGTAAAGTAAGTGTTTTGACTCAACCAATTGCCGTCGCCGCCGTTATGGTAGAGGGTAAATTTACCGTGCCAATCGCCGTGCTCATGACTAACGCTGGCGGCAACCATACCGGCAACCGTATCGTACTCGCCGATAGGCGGCGTGACACCATATTGTCCGGGATCTCCGGCTTTATTATCCGCATAGAGAAAAGTCACGTCCGAACGCCATTGCGGATTTAGCTGATAGCCGGCTTTACCCATCACATTGCGCAATTCGCCATAGCCGTTTTGGCGGTGGCCGTCGGATTTGGCATAGCCTTGCGCCAGCGAGAAATCGAAATCGCCGTACTTGCCCTGCACATCCGCTTGCTCGGTAATCGTGCCGAAAAAACCGCCGGACAAACGGCCGCTACCGTGTAGACCGTCCTCGATCGCAGTTTTGGTTTGCAGGTTGATCGAGCCGAAATTGTTGCCGTTGATATGCGGTTGCGGGCCCTTGTACACCGTAATCGATTGCATGCCGTTGACGGGCAACAAATCCAGCAAGGGATGGTTCCAGGTGGCCATATACATAGGAATATCGTCGATATAGGTTTTAATCTCGCTACCCGGCCGGCCCGTGCCTTGACCGCGAATCGAAACCGCACCGCCCTGGTCGCCGCCGAAGGCGCCTACCGGGTTATAGCGCGAGATTTGCACACCCGGCGTTCTTTTCAGCACGGACGCCAAATCCAACGCATTCTGATCGCGGATTTGCTCTTCGGTCACAACCGCGGACACGCCGGAGAACTCGTCCACATGGTTTTCTTCGATAATGGGACTGGCGACTACCTCGGTGGAATCGAGCTCGTCAGTCTTTTCCTCCGCCATCACGGCGGCACTGGCTTGTAGTAGCGCCAAGGAAACCAAAAAGGGCTTGGGTAAATTCAGTAGGGGCAGCAAGGCGTATTTCATGATAATTCCAGTCAACATTCGGCAAATATAAAACCCGATCCACCGAACCTTTAGCGATTAATGTTCGAATATGGAAAGCGTTTATCACAATGCTGATTTTAACGAATCACCCGCAGCCGCCTAAGCTCCTTTCATATGCTAAAAGTAATATTTTTTATGCTATAAGTAGCAACCGATCATGCCTAGTTGTTCGATTATTTCATCCAAAAAACTCGACAGCCTATTTAATAACTATTAATTAAGCCAAATAACATAGTTTAAATAAAATTTTCTTATTGGTAACAACACAGAAATTACGATGACGAAAAAAACGGCGGGACGCTGGCGCATCAAAAACGACGAATTGCAGTCCCAACAGCAAGGCAACTGCCTGACTGAGTATCTACCGAGTGATATGGGCAAAGGCCACTCAACTCTGTTTCCGCTCGATCAGGATCTGAACTATATCGAAACCCATTATCAGCCCAGTCAGGATTTAGCTATCCTGACCCGGATGGATCAGCACAACCCTCGTCTGGTTGTGACTTTGGGCATACAAGGGCAATCGCGATTCGTCGATGCGCAAGGCCGCGAAATTACTTTTAATGAAGGCTATACGTCGATAAGCGCATTTAGCTCCAGTATTGGCGAGCGCCAATATCAAGCCAATAATCCGATGGCTCAAGTGCGCTTTTCGATGAGCAAATCCTGGTTAACTAGATATTTCGGCGAAAATACCGCAACGCGATTTTTTAATAAGAACGATATTAATTTAATAAGCTATAAACCCATTTCGAACGCGGCATTAATTGCCACGCGACAGTTATTAAATTGCGATCCGGATAACCCGGTAAAACATGTATTTATTCACGGCCAAGCCATGTCGATATTAGCCGCCGAAATGGGGCATTTATGGCAAGACAATCAGAAGATCTCGCCGGTATTTGCACAAAAAGACAAGGCCATAGCCCAAGCCGCGCGTAGTATTCTGTTAAATGAATATAAAAACCCGCCGTCGGTTGCGGAATTATCAAAACGCGTCGGCACTAATCAATTTAAATTAAAGCAATTGTTTCATCACTTTTTTAATACGACGCCGTATGGCTTATTATTAGAGATTAGAATGAAAACCGCATATCAGTTATTGGAATCCAGCCGCTGTCAAATCGACATTGCCGCCGCCCACGTCGGATACAATCACGCCAGCAATTTCAGCACCGCATTTAGCAAATATTTCGGAATATCCCCCGGCAATATCGCCAAAAACCACACATCCAAACCTTAAGGGTTTACTATAGGCGCGGCTCCGGCGACATTCGTGTTTAGGTAGCCGGCTGGATGATTTGTATTTTGGATTCGCGGGCTATTAGGCCGAACCGATACGGCCCGTTTATCAAGCTATTCGCCCTTACCTCCTCTCTTAAAGTGCCCGCCGACGCAAATCAGCCGCAATCTATTCAGAAACCCAAACCTATCTTGCCGCCGTCTAACAGCCGCCTTGGCCTAATCTATATGCTGGTCGCTTGCGTGTTGTTTTCGGTTATGAACGCCGGCGCATACGCTATCGGCCTACTCGATACCGGCTTGCCGCCCAGCATGATCAGCTTTATCCGCATCCTGGCCAATTTATTGATCCTGACAATCCCCGCGCTGATCGGCGGCCGACTAAGCGGTCTGTTCGGCGATGCCCGCCCTTCGCTGTGGTTGCGCGGCTTGTTCGGTAGCACGGCCTTGATGCTGTCATTCGCCGCCATCGCCCGTATTGGTCCCGGCGAAAGCGCGTTTCTGACCGCCAGCAGCGGCGTGTTCGTGATGCTGTTAGGGCCACTGGTGCTGGGCCAAAAAAACTCGCTGCTGGTTTGGCTGGCAATTATCGGCTCATTTAGCGGGATATCCCTGCTATTCGACCTGGAAAATAGCCACAACTTGTTCGGTCAAGCCATGGCCTTGCTGGCCGGCCTGCTGTCGGCGTTGGCCTATTTGATGGTGGCGCGCGCCGGGCGCAGCAATACGCCGCAAACGGTGATTTTCTATTTTTGTCTGGTCGGCTTGGTGTTACACGGCTTTTATTTTGCGCGCTTTGGCTATCGCCTGCCTGGTTCGCCGGAAAGCTGGGGCTTATTACTCTTGGTAGGTCTGTCGGGCAGCGGCGCGCAACATTACATGACCAGGGCTTATCAAGCGGCGCCTGCGGCCTTGGTCAGTTCAATCGGTTATTTGGCCCCGGTATTAAGCCTGGCCTGGAGCGTCGTGCTGTTCGAACAAATTCCCGGCCAAACCGCCCTGCTTGGCGCCGCGCTGATTTTAGTGTTTGGCGTGATGTTGCCGTTTCTACGTTAAGCCGAACCGGCTGCTTGCAACGCCTGACCATCGGCATGATGCAGTGATTGCTGAATTGGCCGGCGCTTTCGAGACCAGATTTTAAACCGCAACCTTGCAATAAGAGGGAATCCAACTGCGGGCGATCATGTAGTCCGGCAATTCATTAAAATCAAAGGCCTCGCCATGGGCAATCATTTTTTTGACATCGAACAGTTCTCCCACTTCCGGAATATCCTGATAAAACAGGGTGTAAAACGGCTTAACCAGATAGCGGGCAATCTTAATACCCAATGGCCCGATGAAATTACGGCGCTGGCCAACATGGGCGACTTCGTCGATGGTGATTTCGTCCAGCAAGGCTTTCAGACGATCCCGAACTTCCGGCTCGTCGGCCAATAACTCGTCGAATAACTGATACAGATGGCAATAGAAGCTGACGCCCATTAACTCGGTGACGAAGGCTGGTGTATCCATCAATACCCCCGGCAACTTGGGAAACTGTTCGTAGATCATTTCTTTAAACGGGGTCAGCGGTTCCCATACCACCCGTTCTAATCCGCAGGTTTTCAGCATTTCATCGAACAAGCGCCAGTGACAAAACTCTTCGGCCAGATGTACACGGGAAATTTTGTCTTCCACGCTATGCGAATTAGCCATATCCGGCACCACATCCCAGGCGCCTTTAATACCCACCCACTCGTGACGCGCGAACTTATAAATACCGCAGAGTAACAAAGTCAGCTTGTCCAGGGATTTTGGATCGTCCACCATCTTCACATAATTGCGATAAAACGCTTCCGGGTCCGCCAAGGGCTTGTGCAAGCGCACCGGATTATTTTGAAAATACGCCAATCGTTCGCGTTTTTTAGCCAAATCCCGGTCTGCTTCCAGCAACTCACCACCATGTTGTTGGGTAAACAGCCAATAATCGGCAAAATTTTCCTGCCGTTGCGCGTCGCTGGCGGGCGTAAAAATAGAACGATATTTGGCCTGAGTCACAAAATATTTCCCAATCTGCGGATAAAGACGCAGATTCTAACGAATTAATGACTTAAGGGTAGATTTTAAAATTTTTCCGTCGAGGAAATCGTTTGATCGCTCGATTCCCGCTGCATTCCCAACCAATTCAACGCATCGTCGCGATTATTGAAAATCCGGTAAACCCAATCGGCATCCCTGGGCATTGACAACATAACTTGGGTGGTCAGCTGGCTGATGTGGCTATACACCACAAATGCGACCGCTTTAATACCTGGCAAGGTGCCAAGTGCGGTTTGCGAGGCAAAGTCATAGTGGTAGGCGTTTACTTTGTGCACCAGCAGCAGATAGGGTCTCTGCAAATGCGCAACGATCCACGCATGATATTCGTCGACACGAGCCAAGTTAAATTCCACACCCTCATCGACAACAAACTCCGCCAAGTCCTCATCCAGCTTGATGGCATTGCAAAAACTTAATCTAAATCGCTCCATCGTCCCTCCCCGGCCCACTGGCGCGTTAACTCTGTGGACAGTATCGCACAACCAGGAAAAAGTCTAACGACAAAGTTATCGCCGCCAAGCTTTTTTAGCGCCACCCTAACTGAAAAAACTAAACCGAGCCGCCTGCCAAACGACCATCGACAATGCGCAATTGCCGCTTGGCTCTTCCGCCGATGTTTTGGTCATGGGTGATGATAATCAGCGTCACACCTTGCCGGTTCAGATTCTCCAACAACTCGATAATGTCCTGACCGGACTTGCTGTCCAGATTGCCGGTCGGCTCGTCTGCCAGCAGAATACCGGGTTGCATGATCATCGCCCTGGCGATGGCTATACGTTGCAACTGCCCGCCGGACAATTGATTGGGCTTATGCTCGGCCCGATCCAATAAATTCACCGAGGCCAATGCCTGTAACACCCGTTGCTTGCGCTGTTTGCTGTCGATGCCGGCGAGGATCATCGGCATTTCGATGTTTTCCGCCGCGGTGAGCCGGGGGATTAAATGAAAAAACTGGAACACAAAGCCGATATTATCGCGGCGAATCCGCGCCAGTTCGTCATCGCTTTGCCGGGTGACATCGGTGCCGTTCAACAAATACTGGCCGGCCGACGGTTGATCCAACAAGGCGACAATGTTTAATAGCGTGGACTTTCCGGAACCGGACGGTCCCATCACCGATACATATTCGCCACGACCGATAGACAGGTCTATGCCATTCAGAGCCTGCACGATTTGCTCGCCCACCTGAAATTCCCGGCGGATGCCGCTGAGTTGAATCATGGTTTGACGCGGACCGTCGCGCCGGCCGCCACACCTTCCTTGCCAACCGAAGTTACCACTTGGTCGCCCGCCTTCAATCCCGACAGCACTTCGGTGAAACTCCAGTTGGACAGGCCGGGCTGGAAGCTTTGCTCATGCAGCACATTGTCTTCGTCGATTAACAACACGCGATGATTGTCCAGAATCGCCTCGGCCGGCAAACGCAGCGTACGCTCTTTTTGGTTAAGCAACACTTCGATGTCCGCGCTGTAACCCGGCAACAATTCCGCCAGATCCTTGGGGTCGCGCAAAGTCACTTCCACTTCCACCGTGCGCGCCTGTTTTTCCTTTTCCAGCACATAGGGCGCCACGCGGGTAACGATACCTGAACAGCGCTTATCCGGAAACGCATCCAGCGACACGCACGCGCTCATGCCGGTCTTGATGCTGGCCGCGTCCACTTCATCGATAGGCGCCGAGACGGTCAGACAACTAACGTCCAACAAATCGATAGGCGGCAAGGTCGGAATCCCCGGCGGCGATGGCGTGACGAACTCGCCCAACTCGGCATTGACCTCCGCGACCGTACCGTCGAACGGTGCTTTCACCAAGGTGCGCTGCACAGCCGCCTCGGCGACGCCCAACTGCGCCTCGGCCACCTCAATGGCTTGCAGCGCTGCCTTGCACCCGGCGCGCTGCGACTTGCCACCGGTCACCGACTTATCCACCTGCTCTACCGAAACCACATTTTTGTGTTTCTGCAATTCCGTCATCCGCGCCGCTTCCCGCTCCGCGCCGCCGGCCAACTGGCAAGCCTGTTCGGCACTGGCCCTGCTGGCATTGATCTGGGCTTTCTGCAAAGCCACCTGGGCTTTCAAATCCTGATTCCACACTTCCAGCAGCACCTGCCCTTGCTTGACCTTATCGCCTTCCTTAACCAACAAACTCGCCACTTGCCCACCAGTAGCGGGTGCCAAATACGCCCGCCGACAGGCTTTGACCGTCCCCACCCGCGTATTCGCCACCGTCGCCCGCACCTCGCCTTCCGCCACCGTATGAGCCTCCACTTCGACAGGCTGTGGGCGGCGGCTGTAGAAAAATAGTGCCGTGACACCTAACAGCAAAGTGGTAACAATCAGAGTTTTGCTTTTCATGGAACGAGTGCGCGGATAAGAGGCATGCCCGCTAGCCTACATCGACAACGCTTGATTGCCAAGTGATGAACTACTTCCGATGCGTCCAGTAGCCAGGTCGCCGTCTATGATGTGCGACGGCTAGAATTCGCAACTCCTCAGCGGTGACCTGATAGATAATGCTGTACGGAAAGCTGCTTATAGCGCTGCACGTACCAGGGCAAGGGCGTGAGCAATGGGAATGACTTGCACCACTCCACGCTCAATGTCGGAAATTCTGCGCTTGGTTTCGATAGCCCAGGCTTCCTCAATCTCGGCGTCTTCGTCGAGACTCGCAAGCAATAGCTGGGCAAAAGCCGCGCGTTCACCGGCTGTTAGTTGCAGGGCTTGGGCTTCGAGCAATTCGAGTTGAGTTCCCATGGCTAATGCTTCCGTAAAGATGGTGGCTGTATTATAACTGTGCAGTGGTTGAACGCCATGTTTAGCCGGATGTGTTGTTGCAAGGCCGGGTTCCGTTTTTTTGTGCTGAGGCTCTGGCTGGTGTTAAACATTTCTCCGATTACGCTGGCGCTAATCGGAGCTACGCCTGTTAGGCCTGCTGCATTAACAACATGAAGGATTTTCTTGTGGAGCGGGGTTTCTCCCGTATGCCGCGCCGAGTACCGGAGCTTTCGGCGGGATCAGCCCGCAGGGGCGACGCATGGATGCGGC
>FSSH01000736.1_pt1 | contig 14630 bp, 26 predicted proteins | sample 1166101 | NCBI WGS metagenome assembly FSSH01 (sample SAMEA32972668, study PRJEB13176) | freshwater metagenome | biome: Drinking water system; feature: Biomass in drinking water that filtered by 0.45 um membrane; material: drinking water | place: USA | collected 2012-12-20 | depth 0 m | reverse complement strand
GGGCGGAATGGAGCCTTACGTTCCATCAACACAAGCAACGTTATGGCGCAGAAAGGCTGCAGCGACAAATGCCTAAAGAAAATGGTCAGCCGTACGATCTGAAAACCATCGCTGCCAGTTTGAAACGCCAAGGCCTCGTGGCTAAAGCGGCTCGGAAGTTTAAGGCAACGACCAATAGCAAACATAACCTGCCGGTCTTTGAAAATTTACTCCAGCAAGATTTTTCAGCATCCGCACCGAATCTGAAGTGGGCAGGCGATATCACCTACTTGTGGACCGCGGATGGCTGGTTGTATCTGGCCGTCATCATTGACCTGTTTTCCAGGCAAGTCGTTGGCTGGTCCATGAGCGAACGGATGACGGCCGATCTGGCTTGTGATGCACTACGGATGGCGATTTTCAGGCGTAAACGCCCTAAAGGCGTCATTGTCCACTCGGATCGCGATAGCCAATATTGTTCGCACGTGTACCGGCAATTGCTCCAACAGCACGAATTATTAGGCAGCATGAGCGCCAAGGGGTGTTGTTACGATAATGCCTGCGCCGAGAGTTTCTTCCACTCGCTCAAGGTCGAAGCAATTCACGTTGAACGATTTAATACCCGTGAAGCCATGCGGCAGGCCGTGTTTGAATATATCGAAACGAATTACAATCCCGTCAGGTTGCATTCAACTAACGGCTTTTTAAGCCCCCTAGATTTTGAAACCCATTTTTATCAATCACTCGCTTCTTGATCTGTCCGTTTTTGACGATGGGGATCAACGGAAAAAGGCGGGCGAACTATAGACAGCGCCTATAGTTCGCTTACCTTTCATCAAGAATATGATGGATTTAGATCGCGAATCATACTGCGGGTCACCGACGAAACCGAGCTTGCCTTGTAACACCCAGTTCTTCAGGCATATTCCGCGAAATGGGAGGTTGCAACTTTCTTAACGGTTGGTTACCTAAAATTTAACCTTAAAATATGCTTGACTTGGCAATAGCAGACACTCCAATTTCAGCTTGGGTAGCACAAAATGAAGTTATGTTCTCGGATGCAAAAAGGGACTGAGAGTTCGAAACTTCAGCAAAACGGATCTGACGCGAAATTAATTCTAACAACACAAAAGGGCAGACTAGCCATTACGCCAAATCCGCCGCTGTTTGTTTGCTTCTAAAGAAACTAATAAAACTATTCTTCGTTCGAGATCGGTTCAGGTCTATCGACTAACTCGATGTAAGCCATAGGCGCATCGTCCCCGGAGCGGAACCCGCATTTTATAATCCTCAAATAACCACCGTTTCTGGACTGGTACCTTGGGCCAAGCTCATTAAATAATTTAGTAACGACATCTCGATCGCGCAACTTAGAAAAAGCCTGACGTCGTTTAGCTACCGAATCCACCTTCGAGAGCGTAATCAATGGCTCTACTATTACACGCAGTTCCTTTGCTTTGGGCAAGGTGGTTTTGATCAGTTCATGCCGAAACAACGAACACGCCATGTTGCTAAATAGTGCTTTTCTATGGCTACTATTCTTATTTAACTGTCTTCCAGATTTACGGTGTCTCATCTTTAAAATGCCTTATATTCAAATTCCAGCTTGCGATTGATCAACCAGGTTCTCAGGTGGCCAGTTTTCCAACCGCATACCCAATGACAGTCCTTTAATCGCAAGAATATCTTTAATTTCCGTTAACGACTTCTTCCCTAGATTCGGCGTTCTCAACAACTCTACTTCCGTACGCTGTATCAGATCACCTATGTAGAAAATGTTTTCTGCTTTTAGGCAGTTAGCAGAACGGACTGTTAACTCCAAATCATCCACTGGGCGCAACAAAACAGGGTCGAAAGATTCCTCTTCGACGGTTACTTCTTCCTGAATTTGCTCGTTTACTTTCTCGAAATCAACAAAGACAGACAGTTGATCATGTAAGATCGACGCCGCTAATTTTATAGCTTGCTCGGGGTCAACCGTACCATTTGTCTCCAACTCAATAACCAGTCGATCCAAATTGGTACGTTGCTCTACCCGGGTACTTTCTACGTGATAAGCAACTTTTACTATCGGACTAAACGCCGCATCGACCATGAGCACACCAACTGGTGCGTCATCATACATTTCTTTTCTAAGACTGGCAGGAACGTAGCCTCTCCCCCTTTCAACCTTAATCTTTACGTTGAGCGAGCAATCCTGATTATTGATGTTCGCAATAACCAAATCGGGGTTTACTAACTCGACGTTATGAGGCAAGTCAATATCACGAGCGCTTACGACGCCTATACCAGTTTTAGATAGCGTGAGAGTTACTTCATCTTTGGAATGAACGACAACGGCCAACTTTTTAAGGTTGAGGATGATGTCTATGACATCCTCCTGAACGCCTTCAATAGTGGTAAATTCGTGCAATACACCTTCAATCGAGATTTCTGTAACAGCGCAACCTGGGATTGAGGAAAGCATTACTCTCCTCAACGCATTGCCCAAGGAATGCCCAAAACCACGTTCCAGAGGCTCGATAACGATTCTCGAATGGTTGGCCGATTCGTTTATAACCTCGACAAGTCTAGGCTTCAGTAGGCCAACAATAGAACTCTGCATAATTTAAATCCTGGACTTATTTATTACTTAGAATAAAGCTCGACAACCAGCTGCTCGTTGATGTCAGAGCCTAAATCGACGCGATCAGGCACAGATTTAAACGTTCCACTCATCTCTTTCGCATTCACTTCGACCCAAACAGGGAAACCGTACTGTTCCGTAACAATCAGCGAATCTTTAATGCGCTGCTGATTTTTGGATTTTTCCCTAATTTTAATAACGTCACCAGCAGCTACCTGATAAGAAGGTATGTTGATCAACCTATCATTCACAACAATAGCTTTGTGAGAAACTAATTGCCTAGCTTCAGCACGAGTGGCCGCATAACCCATTCGATAGACTACGTTATCTAAACGAGACTCCAAAAAGTCTAAAAGATTTTGACCAGTAGCGCCCTTCTGTAAATCAGCTGCTTTATAATAATTCCGGAATTGTTTTTCTAACACCCCGTATATGCGACGCAAACGCTGTTTAGCGCGGAGCTGCATAGCATAATCAGAATTCCTTGTACGCTTAGCGCCGTGTTGACCAGGCCTTTGTTCCAATTTACATTTGCTTTCCAGAGACTTCCCTCTGCTCTTCAAAAATAAATCAGTACCTTCCCTACGACTCAGCTTGCAAGCAGGACCAAGATATCTTGCCATTAAATTTACTCCACTATCCTAAACACGACGTTTTTTGGGTGGGCGACAACCATTATGAGGTATGGGAGTCACATCCACTATATTTGAAATTTTGAATCCCATACTGTTCAATGAACGAACAGCAGACTCCCTACCAGGCCCTGGCCCTTTTATCATCACATCTAGATTTTTCATGCCGTATTCCTGGGCCACGGCACCGGCTTTCTCTGCCGCCACCTGAGCGGCAAAAGGAGTGCTTTTACGTGAGCCACGAAAACCGGATCCACCAGATGTTGCCCAAGATAACGCGTTACCTTTTCTGTCTGTAATAGTAACGATTGTATTGTTAAAGGAGGCATGAACATGGACGATACCATCCGCGACCTCTTTCTTAATACGCTTTTTAACTCTATTCTGGGTTGCCATCAAAAATGCCTATCTAGATGTTTTTATTTAGTAACTGACTTACGCGGACCTTTACGAGTCCGAGCGTTGGTTCTGGTTCTCTGTCCTCTCAATGGCAAACCGCGACGATGCCTGATGCCACGATAGCAACCTAGATCCATTAATCTTTTAATGTTCATTGAAACTTCCCTGCGAAGATCCCCTTCAACTGTCATCGCAGAAATCACCTTGCGTATTGATTCAACTTGATCCTCAGAAAGGTCTCGAATCTTGACGGTTGGCTGCACCCCAACTTCACCGCAGATGTTTCTAGCAGTTTGCCTGCCAATTCCATAGATAGCAGTCAATGCTATCTCCGCATGCTTATGGTCAGCCACGTTTATACCGGCAATACGAGCCATTCAAATACTCCAAAAAACAGTACTATAAGATTAAACAGGGCATTATATCACCCTGCAAATTAAATCACAAAAACAAGTTAGCCCTGACGCTGCTTATGCCTGCCATCTTTACAGATAACACGCACCACGCCGTTCCTTTTAATTACTTTACAACTTTTACATATCGTTTTAATTGAAGCTCGTACTTTCACGGCAAACTCCTAGATTTTTCAAGATTTTTTTAAGTTAGCTTTTTTCATCAAGCCTTCATATTGTTGCGACATCAAATGTGTCTGCATCTGAGAGATAAAATCCATCACAACCACTACGATGATTAACAAAGAGGTGCCACCGAACGAGAACGGTACATTCCAGTAGACGATCAAAAACTCGGGCAAAAGGCAAATAAGTGTGATGTAAACAGCGCCTATCAACGTCAACCTAGTCATAACCTTATCGATGTAACTCGTGGTGTGCGCACCAGGCCTGATGCCTGGCAGATAAGCGCCCGACTTCTTAAGGTTTTCTGCAGTCTCCTTAGAGTTAAAGACCAAAGCGGTATAAAAGAAGCAAAAGAACACAATCGCCAATGCGTAACAAAGTACGTATATTGGCTGACCTGGGGAAAGCACTGACGATACGTCCTGCAGCCAGGAGAAGCCATCAACGTTCCCAAACCACCCCGCAATTGTCGCAGGAAAAAGGATAATACTCGATGCAAAAATTGGTGGTATCACCCCAGCCATATTCAGCTTAAGCGGCAAAAAGGAACTCTGACCCGAATAAACTTTATTTCCCTGCTGCCTTTTTGGGTAATTGATCGTTATACGCCTTTGTCCTCTTTCGACAAATACCACAATACCTGTTACGACAATAGACAAAGCAAAAAGAACAACTATAAACGCACCGTTCATCTCTCCAGTACGAGCGAGCTCCAAAGTTCCGCCTATCGCAGATGGCAAGCCGGACACTATGCCTGCGAAAATTATCAATGAAATCCCATTCCCTATGCCTCTCTCTGTCACCTGCTCACCGAGCCACATCAGAAATATAGTCCCTGTGACCAACGTTATGGTGGTAATTAGGATAAAGCTTGCCCCAGGCTGAATGACAACGGCCAATCCGCCAGCAGTCTGATTTTGAAGAGCAACAGAGATACCTATCGATTGGAACATAGCCAAAACAACAGTGCCATAGCGGGTATATTGTGAGATTTTCCGCCGCCCAGACTCTCCTTCTTTCTTGAGTTGCTCCATGGCAGGAATGACAATGGTCATAAGCTGCATAATGATGGACGCAGAAATGTAAGGCATTATACCCAGCGCAAAAAGACTCAAACGCATCAGGGCTCCACCAGAAAACATGTTAAACATGTTCAAAATGGACCCAGACTGCTGTTCGAACATTATCGAAAGCGCTTTCGGGTCAATTCCAGGGACAGGAATGTGAGCACCAATTCGGTAAACTACAAACGCACCTAGGACAAAAAGGAGTCTAGATTTAAGCTCTCCAAACCTAAATGTGCCAGCAGAAACATCTAACCCTTTTGCACTCACTTAAGCCTCGACTTTGCCGCCAGCAGCTTCAATAGTTAACTTTGCACCAGCAGTCACACCGATCCCTTTTAAAGTTACGGACCGTGAAACTATGCCAGTGTTAACCACTTTAACTTTTTTTGAAAATGCAGGAATTATGTTATTGCTTATCAATAAGTGGATATCTATAACGTCAGCTTGAAGATTATCGATTTCAGCTAAACGAACTTCTGCGGTGAACTTTTTGGTCCTAGATGTAAAACCGACCTTTGGCAATCTGCGTTGCAAGGGCATTTGACCTCCCTCAAAGCCAACTTTATGGAAGCCTCCTGACCGGGCTTTTTGACCCTTGTGACCTCTACCGCAAGTTTTACCGTCTGTGGATCCTATGCCTCGTCCAACCCGCTTTGCTTTTTTCCTTGCGCCGCATGCCGCTTGTATTGTGTTTAGATACATTAAACTTCCTCAACTTTTAGCATATATGCGATTTTATTGATCATCCCGCGATTCTCAGGCGTATCGATAACCTCAACTACCTGCCGAATTCTGCTTAAACCTAATCCTTTCAAACATTGCTGATGACTTTTTAAGCGACCATTCTTGCTTTTGGTCATCATTACGCTTAATTTTTTGCCATTCATATCGTTTTACCCTGTTATTTGATCAACAGTCAAACCGCGCTTAGCTGCGATTTTTTTAGCGTCATTCATAGCGGTCAAACCGTTAATCGTGGCCCGCACAACATTAATCGGATTACTTGTGCCAATGCATTTAGCTAGCACATTGTGCACACCCACAACCTCAAATACCGCACGCATAGCGCCACCGGCGATGATTCCAGTACCCTCAGATGCGGGCTGCATGTAAACCTTAGCAGCACCTGTATTAGACATAATGGAATACTGCAACGTGCCTTCTTTCAAAGCCACTTTGCGCATATTTTTCCTTGCTTGCTCAAGGGACTTTTGAATCGCCACAGGCACTTCTCTTGCCTTTGACACACCGTAACCCACTCGCCCATCGCCATCACCAACAACGGTGAGAGCCGCAAATCCAAAAACGCGACCGCCTTTTACGACTTTTGCAACTCGCCTTACTGAAACCAATTTTTCCTGCAATCCGTCTGTACTACCTTGAGATGGTGCTGTTGCCATGCTATTCCCCTAAAACTTCAAGCCGGCTTCACGTGCAGCGTCCGCTAACGCTTTTACGCGGCCATGATATTTAAAACCAGAGCGGTCAAATGCGACCTGGGTTACACCTGCCGCAATGGCTCTTTCAGCAACCACACGCCCCACTTCACTAGCGGCCTTAATGTTGCTTGTGTTACTTAGCGCGGCTTTTACATCCGCCTGCAGAGTAGATGCAGCTGCTAGAGTGACTGTCCCGTCGACACTGAGAACCTGTGCATAAATATGCTGTGACGTCCTATGTATGGTAAGTCTGTTTACATTTAATTTTTTGATTTTACAGCGCAGTCTTAATGCTCTTTTTAATCTTGAAGACTTCTTATCCATCACGTTACCTATTTCTTTTTGGCTTCTTTTCTAGCCACGTATTCATCAGCTATTCGCACACCCTTACCTTTGTAGGGTTCGGGGGGGCGAAATGCTCGGATCTCAGATGCGACTTGACCGACTTTCTGCTTATCGTTACTTTTCACATGCAATTCTGTCTGGGTTGGCGCTTCAACAGTTACTCCCTCAGGAATAATATATTCGACGGGGTTTGAATAGCCCAAGGAAAGCGTCAAAAGGTTATCTTTTACTTGAGCTCTATAACCTACTCCGACCAGCAACATCTTCTTAACAAAGCCTTCAGACACGCCTTTGACCATGTTACTGATCGAAGCCCTGGCTGTACCGGCATGAGCCTTGGCGCCCTTCACGCTGTCATCCCATTTAACTTTTAGGACGTTAGATTCAATTTCGAGGTCAACAGAGTCGCTTAGATCAAACTCTAACTGACCAAGCTTTCCGTTCACTATCATTTGCTTGCCATTTACCTTAACATCAACACCTGATGGTAGGGTTATAGGCGCGTTAGCTACTCTAGACATAATGTACCTCTTTGATTAACAGACAGTGCATATGACTTCGCCGCCATGCCCTATGGCACGAGCGGCTCGATCAGTCATAACACCATTAGAGGTTGAAACTATAGCTATGCCTAAACCACCTAGCACTTTGGGCAACTCATCTTTAGACTTGTAAATTCTAAGGCCAGGACGGCTAACTCGCTTAACACTCTCGATTACAGGAACTCCGTTGTAGTACTTTAAATCAACGGTCATTTCTGTATGGCAACCGGTAACTTCAGTTTTATAATCGGATATATATCCCTCTTCCTTCAAAACCTTAGCAATAGCAAGCTTAAGCTTGGACGAAGGAATTTTTACACTTTTCTTTCCTGCAGATTGACCATTTCTTATTCTGGTTAGCATATCTGCTATTGGATCTGTCATACTCATTTTCTATTCTCCAAAAATTTAACAGAACTACCAGCTAGCCTTTGATAAGCCAGGTACATCGCCACGCATCGTAGCTTCCCTTAACTTATTTCTGCTAAGACCGAATTTTCTGTAATACCCATGAGGACGACCTGTCAGCTTGCATCTGTTACGCAATCTGGACTGACTGGAGTCTCTGGGCAATTTTTGAAGCTGAAGCTGAGCGTTCTCCTTTTCTTCAAACGAAGTGTTAGGTGACCGAATCACTTCCTTCAATTGGCTTCTTTTAGCCTGATATTTTTTAATCAGACCTTCGCGTTTAACTTCACGCGCAATCATTGATTTTTTTGCCATGTCTGTACGCCCTAGTTTTTAAATGGGAAATTGAATAATTTCAACAGCGCTAAGCCTTCTTCGTCTGTTTTAGCGGTTGTTGTAATACAAATATCCATACCACGGAGCGCATCGATCTTGTCATAATCAATTTCTGGGAAAATGATTTGCTCTTTTATCCCCATTGAATAATTGCCTCGACCGTCAAAGCTTTTAGAACTCATGCCTCTAAAATCTCGTATGCGAGGAATTGAAATTGTGATCAATCTGTCTAAAAACTCATACATTTTGTCGGCGCGCAATGTAACCTTGCAGCCGATAGGCATGTCGTCGCGAATTTTAAATCCGGCGATAGATTTTCTTGCGAGGGTTACCACTGCCTTTTGTCCGGAAATTTTCTCCATATCGGACACAGCAGATTGCAGCACCTTCTTATCGGCAATCGCTCCGCCAACGCCCATGTTTAGGGTGATTTTTGTGAGCTTAGGAACTTGCATGATTGTTTTATAGCCAAATTGCTCCTGCATTGCAGGCACAATTTCAGATTTATATTTACTTTGTAGTCTAGCCATAGCCTTATTACCTTAGAGACCGACGTTTTCGTTAGTAGATTTAAAATATCTGACTTTTTTTCCATCATCCAGAATTCTAAAACCAACTCTGTCGCCTTTTTTTGTTTTTGGGTTAAATAAAGCAACATTAGAGATATCGATAGGCATGTTTTTATCAACAATGCCACCAGAAACACCAAGGTTAGGATTGCCTCTTTGGTGCTTCTTTACTAAGTTAATACCTTCGACTAAGAGCTTGTTATCTTCAAGGACTCTGCTAACTTTTCCTAGCTTGCCTTTATCTTTTCCTACAATTACGATGACTTCATCGCCTTGCTTAATCTTTTGCATCTTTGGTCCTCTATCTATAATACTTCTGGCGCTAGAGAGATAATTTTCATGAATTTATCGCCTCTCAATTCACGAGTAACCGGCCCAAAGATACGAGTACCAATTGGTTGTAGTTGGTTGTTTAAAATCACTGCAGCATTCCCGTCAAAGCGTATAACAGACCCATCCGCCCTACGAACACCTTTGCGGGTTCTTACTACCAGCGCGTTGTATACGTCGCCTTTTTTAACCCTCGTGCGCGGCATGGCGTCTTTGACGCTTACCTTGATGATGTCGCCTATGCCGGCATAACGGCGGTGCGAACCTCCAAGGACCTTGATACACATGACCTTTTTTGCGCCACTATTGTCGGCGACGTCAAGGCTAGTTTGCATCTGAATCATTTTTAAAATCCCAACTAAAATTATTGATTATCTATTAGAAGCTTCTAAAACTTCCAACAGTTTGAACGCCTTATTCTTAGAAATAGGGCGGCATGAAGTAATCGAGACCACATCGCCTTCTTGGCATACATTATTTTCATCATGAACGAGCAATTTGGTCGACCGTTTGATGTATTTTCCGTATACAGGATGCTTCACTAACCGCTCCACCAGAACAGAGGCAGTTTTGTCCATTTTGTTGCTAACTACACGGCCAGTTACTTTCCGTACACTATCTTGATTATCGCTCATAGCTATACTCTTACCATTTCACTCAGAATAGTATTAATGCGAGCTATATCTCGCCTCACTTGCCTTATTTGACTGGGCTTACTAAGCTGCCCTGTTCCCTTTTGCATTCTTAAATTGAACTGCTCGCGTGATAACTCAAGCAAACTGGAGCTCAACTCTTCTTTTGTTTTGTTTCTTAGATCTTTCGCTTTCATTACATTATTGTCCGTGCAGAGAACGTAGTTTTCACAGGTAACTTGGCAGCAGCTAATTCGAAAGCTTCCCTTGCCAACTCCTCGGAAACACCCTCAATCTCAAACAGCATAGTACCTGGTTTAATTTGAGCAACCCAGTATTCTACACTACCTTTACCTTTACCCATACGAACTTCTAATGGTTTTTTGGTGATAGGTTTATCTGGGAAAATTCTGATCCAGATTTTTCCGCCACGCTTTACATGACGGCTAATAGCCCTTCTGGCAGCTTCGATTTGACGGGCTGTCATTCTACCACGGCTAACAGATTTTAAACCATACTCGCCGAAACTGACCGAGGAACCGCGCAACGCGGTGCCGTTGTTTCTGCCGGTGTGCTGTTTACGAAACTTTGTTCTTTTTGGCTGAAGCATTTTGTATATACCCCTTCAACTATTTCTTTGAGTCGGCGTTTAGTGATGCCGCATGCGCATCCACATCGAACACTTCACCCTTAAATATCCAAACCTTTATACCTATGATTCCGTATGTAGTTTTGGCTTCGGCGGTTCCGTAATCAATATCTGCGCGCAGCGTATGAAGAGGCACCCGGCCTTCGCGATACCATTCAGTCCTGGCTATCTCAGCTCCATTCAACCTACCCGCTACCGTGATTTTTATGCCTTCCGCACCTAAACGCATAGTATTAGTTACCGCTCGCTTCATTGCGCGACGATACATGATGCGTTTCTCTAGCTGTTGCGCTATGCTTTCGGCCACCAAATACGCGTCGAGCTCTGGCTTACGTATTTCTTCGACATTTAACTGCACAGGCACACCCATCATGGCTGAGATACTTTGCCTCAAGACGTCTATGTCCTCACCTTTCTTGCCTATCACTATGCCAGGGCGGGCAGTATGCACGGTAATATTCGCATTGTTCGCCGGCCGATTAATTTGTACTCTGCTAACCGAAGCATGGGCAAGTTTCTGCTTAATGAATTCCCTAACTTTCAAGTCCTGTAACAGAAATACAGGATAATTCTGGCTATTTGCATACCATCTCGAAGTCCAGTCTTTAACTATCCCGAGACGAATCCCAGTGGGATGTACCTTTTGTCCCATTTGCTACCTCTATTTCTCTGCTACTTTAATTGTTATGTGACAAGTTCTTTTAAGGATGTGATTTGCACGTCCTTTCGCCCTTGCGCTAACTCTTTTTAACGTTCTGCCTTCATTAACGAATACGGTAGATACCGTTAAGTCATCAACATCAGCACTCTCGTTATGTTCCGCGTTAGCTATTGCCGACTCAAGAACCTTTTTGATTATCGCAGCAGCTTTCTTAGAGCTGAAACTCAGCAAATTCAATGCTTTTTCAACAGGCAACCCGCGTATTTGGTCCCCTACTAATCTGGCTTTTTGCGCAGACAGAGGGGCGTTACTTAATTTAGCCGAAACTTCCACATTCACTCCTTATCTTGATTTCTTGTCTGCTATATGGCCTTTATAAGTTCTTGTAGGGGAGAACTCACCCAACTTATGGCCGACCATATTTTCCGAAATCAATACTGGTACGTGCTGTTTTCCATTATGCACAGCTATAGTCAGTCCCAGCATATCGGGGCTGATCATTGACCTTCTAGACCAGGTTTTAATCGGTTTCCTATTATTCGCCCTCACCGCTTCTTCCACTTTTTTCAGAAGGTGATGATCTATAAATGGACCTTTTTTAATTGAACGTGGCACGTCAGATACCTCTTATTTTTGCTTACGGCGTCTGACAATCATATTGTCAGTACGTTTGTTTTTTCTAGTTTTATAGCCTTTTGTTGGCGTTCCCCAAGGTGAAACCGGATGCCTACCACCCGAGGTCCTACCTTCACCACCACCATGTGGATGGTCAACAGGATTCATAGCCACACCCCTAACAGTTGGTCTGACCCCGCGCCATCTTTTGGCACCAGCTTTTCCCAATGAAATAAGATTGTGCTCCGAGTTGGAGACTTCGCCGACTACACCTTTGCAATCCGAAGGGACCTTTCTCATTTCGCCAGAACGGAGACGAATGGTAACGTATGCCCCATCTTTCGCAACTAACTGAACAGAGGTTCCGGCACTTCTAGCAATTTGAGCCCCTTTTCCCGGCTTCAGCTCAATGCAGTGAATTGTCGTACCTAAAGGCATATTCCGCAGAGGCATACAGTTTCCGGGCTTGACTGGAGTTGTTTCCGCGCTCAATATTTCTTGCCCAATTTCGATGCCTTTTGGTGCAATTATGTATTTACGCTCGCCGTCTTTAAAGAGAATAAGCGCTATATTTGCAGTTCTGTTTGGATCGTATTCTATGCGCTCCACTTTCCCCGGAATATCAGTTTTGTCGCGCTTGAAATCTACTATCCGATAGAATTTTTTGTGACCTCCGCCAATATGGCGGGTTGTAATTCTACCAAGGTTGTTACGTCCACCCGTGTTGTTCTTTTTGTCAAGTAGTTGTGCAAATGGCTTACCCTTATGCAAATCATTATTTTGTACACGCACTACAAACCGAGACCCCGGAGATGTCGGTTTAGATTTTAGAATAGCCATGCTCTTCTACCGCTCCTTATTTGCTTTAAAGTATTATGCTGTCGCTAATTCAATGTTATGACCGGGCTGAAGCTTAACGTATGCTTTCTTCCAGTCAGACCGCTTACCCAATGTTCGTCCAAATCGTTTAATTTTACCCTTAACATTGAGAACACGAACAGCAGCTACTTCAACACCAAACATCAATTCAACTGCGTTTTTAATCTGCAACTTCGTGGCAGATTTTTTGACTTTGAATACAAATTGGTTGTGTTGGTCAGCAGCGCTAGAACTTTTCTCTGATATGATCGGCGCGTATAGAACACTTGCTAATTTAATTTGTTCGATACTCATGCCAAGCGCTCCTCGATCTGTTTCAACGCTGTTGCGGTCGCAATCACCTTGTCAGCTGATACTAAGGACACTGGGTCCACGCTACTTGGAGTGACTACGGCAATATATGGGATATTTCTAGCTGCAAGAATTAGATTTTCGTTTAAGTCGTCCGCTACCACCAACAACCTTTTTGCATCAATACCTTTTATCTTGCTTAAAAAGTCTTTTGTTTTTGGTGTTGCAGGCGTTATGTCATTGCAGACCGCCAATCTTCCTTGTCTTAACAACTCAGACAGAATGGACCTAATGCCAACTTTGTACATTTTTTTATTCAGTTTCTGGTCAAACGAACGCGGTTGAGCGGCAAAAGTCACGCCACCTGTGCGCCAAATCGGACTCCTGGTGGTCCCTGCACGCGCACGGCCCGTTCCTTTTTGACGGAAAGGTTTAGCCCCTCCACCACTTACCGCAGCTCGGTTTTTCTGGCCTTTAGTGCCAGCCCTTGCTGCTGAAAGGTATTTGGTTACCAACTGATGCACCAAGGTTTCATTAAAATCCTGACCGAAGACCGCCTCGGAAACATCGATGGCCTGCCCTGAGTCTTGCGTATTGATTGCAGGTATTTGCAAAGTCATAATTTAACCTTTATTTAACATTTTTACTGCTGGGGTGATAACTACATCTCCACCCTTGGCACCAGGCACAGCGCCTCTGACTAAAATCAAGCTTCGCTCAGTATCCACAGAATGGATGGTCAAATTCTGTACTGTAGTTTTGACTGCTCCCATATGACCGCACATCTTCTTACCCTTAAAGACTCGACCAGGCGTTTGGTTCATACCACTGGAACCCGGTACCCTATGAGACCTTGAGTTACCGTGGGTAGCATCCTGAGTCCTAAAATTATGGCGTTTTACAGTACCAGCAAAACCTTTACCGATACTTGTACCAGAGACATCAACCACCTGCCCGGCTTCAAACACATTGACTTTTAACTCGACACCTGCTGAAAAGTCGACTGCTTCGCTCTCGTTAAGCCTAAACTCCCACAACCCACGACCAGCGGTGACATTGGCAGATGCGTAATGCCCAGCCATTGCTTTGTTGACTTTTGAAGACTTAACATCGCCCGCAGCTACTTGAATAGCACGGTAGCCATCAGTTTCAACGCTCTTGACTTGAATGACTCTATTTGAGTCAACATGAAGCACGGTAACAGGTACCGAGGTGCCATCTTCGCAAAATATTCTGGTCATACCACATTTACGACCAATAAGACCTATTGACATCTGCCAATCCCTCTAAATTGTAACTTGCTGCTATTTAAGCTTAATTTGAACATCGACTCCAGCCGCCAGATCCAACTTCATCAAGGCGTCCACAGTCTTATCGGTTGGCTCAACGATATCAAGCAACCTTTTATAAGTTCTCAGTTCGTATTGATCACGCGCATCCTTATTAACATGCGGTGAAATCAATACAGTAAAACGTTCTTTTCTAGTAGGCAAAGGAATGGGACCCTTAACTTGGGCGCCAGTTCTCTTCGCTGTTTCTACTATCTCACCCGCAGACTGATCAATTAATTTATGATCAAACGCTTTTAATTGGATTCTGATAGTTTGATTAGCCATCTTGATTACTCGATAATAGAAGCAACAACACCCGCAC
>FSSH01006286.1_pt2 | contig 14640 bp, 12 predicted proteins | sample 1166101 | NCBI WGS metagenome assembly FSSH01 (sample SAMEA32972668, study PRJEB13176) | freshwater metagenome | biome: Drinking water system; feature: Biomass in drinking water that filtered by 0.45 um membrane; material: drinking water | place: USA | collected 2012-12-20 | depth 0 m | reverse complement strand
GCCCAGCCCCTGGGTGGTGATCGTGCCGTCGATCGTCGAGATGGTGCCGCCGGTGACGCGGCTGATGACGTTGGCAATGCTGCCGCCGTCCCCGCCCGATCGCACCCACACGGCGCTGTCGCCAGTGCCGAGCGAAAAGCCGTTGAAGCTATGGAACAGATTGTCACCGACGCGGCGCCCGCCGTCGATCACCGTGGTGGTGCCGGTGGTCGTCGCGGTCGTGCCGGTGCTCACGCCGGGCTGGGTGTCCGGGGTGATCGCGGTCTGAGCCCGCGCGGGCTGCACCGCCAGCATCGCCAGTGCCGACACACCGGCCAGGATTGCGCCGTGCCTCATCGCCAGCCCCCCAACAATGTGAATGCCGCCCAGATCGACGGGTGCGACACATCGCCCGCGCGACCAATCAGGGCCAATTGCGCCTGCCGCAGTGCCGCTGCTTTGCCGTCGCCTGCGCGGTACCGGTCGTAAAAACCCTTCATCAGCGCCACCGTGCCGGTGTCATTGACCGACCAGAGCGAGGCGATCGCGCTGTCGGCGCCCGATTGCACCGCCGCCCCGGCCAACCCCATGCTGGCGAGATCATCGCCAACCGCCGTCTCGCACGCGCTGAGCACCAGCAGGTCGAGATCATCGCCGCGTGCGCGCCCGTCACCGATCAGACCGCGCAGATCGGCCAGCGGGATTGCTTCACCATTGGCGACGATGAAGCTCCGGTCCGAACGTCCGTTGAAGGCAGCGTGCGTCGCCAGATGCAGCACATCGACACGGCCACGGGCAAGCGCACGCCGCAGGTCTGCCTCGCGGAAATCATCAATTACGGTGCCGCCGGGCCCCGCCGCCGCCAGCGCCTCGTCGCGCGTGCCTTCGAGTTTGGCGAAGCGTCCGGCCGGCAGATCAACGTCGCGCTGGAGCGCGACCGCGACCACCTTCAACGCGCGGCCACTTCGGTCGCGGCCTGGCTGCGAATAGGCCAGCGCCGGTGCCAGCGCGATCTGCGTGCGCTCGATCAGATATTTGTCATCGCCATCGATCAGCGCGGCGAAGGGCAAGGCGCGCAGCGGGCCATCGGGCACAATCACCAGCGTGCCGCCGGGCTTCAGCCGGCCTTCGATCGGCTTGATCAGCAGATCGTAGAGCGTGTGCGCCGCATCCTTCCAACGATCATCACCGCCGCCGATCAGCGAGCCCGTCATTTCACCGACGAGCTGGGTGACGGCCTTACGCGTTATCGGCGTGCCCGTCGCCAATCGACTGAAGCGCGCCGTGCCGTCACGACCGCCGGACACGAACAGCAACTCAACGCGATCATCGAGCAAGATCGGATAGAGCAGAACCTCGCCAGCACGCAGCGCTGCCGGATCGACAGGATCGCGGGCAGGCACGCAATTGGCGCCGAACGCAGACTGCAACTCAGCTTCACGGTAAGTTTCGACAATCCGCTGGACGCTCGCGATACGGGTTTGATCCGAGCCGGCGTCAGCCAGCTGGGCAGCGACCGCCGCTTCGAAAACCGGTCGCATCTGCAACGCGAAATTCGACTCTTCGGTCAGCGCATCGTTGAGCGGCAAAATCGGCCGGATCGCTTCCAGCGCGCGATAAGCCTGTTGGACCAAGGCTGCCCGGCGGTCGGGGCGCGCTTCGGCTAACAGCAGCAACCAGCCGGGTAACCGCAGAGGCTGGCTGCGTTGCCCTTCAAGAAACACGGCTCGCTCAAGCGCGGCTGCGGCCGCTTGCCGGTCGCCTTTGGCGAGCGCGATCCTGCCTTCGAGCGCAGCCGCAAATGCCGATGTGCCAGCATCACCTGGCGCGTCCGCGCGCATCGACGCGATCGCCCTGACGATTTCCGGACTTGCAGGATTGGCCACCGCCATTGCCTCCGCCAACCGCCCGGTGAACATCGCTCGACGCGCGGGCGAGCTAATGCGCTGTGCGGCCTGTAGGCCTTGGCGCGCCGCAAGGTCAGCCGCTTCGCGCAATGCGGCGGCGCGGAACGGCGTGGTCTCGATCTCGGCCAGCAGCAACCGGGCCAGCCGCAGCCGCGCCAGCGCCGCGCGATCACCGTCGCCCGCTTCAAGGGCGCGAACCGCGGCGCAATTCAGCGCGGCGCGGACCAGAATCGCAGCGGCACCGCGCACAACCGGCGCCTCAATCGCTTGGCAAGGATCATCCGCGCTCGGCGCTGTGTCATTGCCGGTGTCTCGCACGGGCGCAGGCTGGGCAGCGCCACGAGTGCGCACGGCGACGACACTGTCGCCGCCCATCAGCGCCAATCCCAGCCTATAGGCGGCGCGGGCTTCGACATCAGCATCGCCCGCTTGGCGCGCCAAATTCACAGCGGCGATCAAAAACTGACGCGCCTCCAATTGATTGCCGCCCGGATCGACCCGCATAAGCTCGCCAGCCGCAGCACAATAGCGCGCGCGAACTGCCGCTGGGAGTGGTGTGGCGGGTCCGTCGGCGACTGCCAGCGTGGCGATGTCGCTGGGTCCGCGACCGCCTGCCAGCCGTCGCGCAATTGCCGCTTCTGCGGCGATGCCGGCTTGCTCAACGAGTGGCGCCGAGCCGACCGCATCCTCAACCGGTCCAAGCCGACAAATTGATCTGGGTGTCGCTGCAATCGCCGGTCGCGCGAGGATGACCCCGGACAATGCGATGAAAATCGACAGCGTCCGCCAAGCGACGAGAAAATGCCGACCCCCCATTGCTAGCGTCTATCATGGCGCTTGGGGATTGGCAAAACTGCGGCAGCGTGGTGCGCGTGCATGACGCAGAAGGGGGTAACCAATCGCCGGCATTTGAACGGCGCGTGCCCCTCCGAACATGCTGCCACGTGAGCCAAGTCACTCGACGCAAGGCGAAGGCCACGGATCGCCGCCATAGGCACGGACCGGGCGCCAGCTTTGGGGACAGGAATCTGGCCCATATGTGGCTGCTGGCGGGGTGCCTAGCTGCCGCAGGTAACCCATTAAAAAGGTGCGAACATGTCGCGACTCAGAATGGCTGGAATCAGGACGTCAGCGGAATGCGCGATTTGGAGCAGGGTTCGCGCAATCCCGTCGTGTTCAAGAGACGAACATTGGAAAATGGCCTTAGCCAGCCTTTGCGTGTACAGGTCCGCTGATGTGCGGGATAACGACCTGCGCGTTGGCGTCCCGGTGCGTGCGCCCAAGGCAGCCAACATCTTTCGGGACGCGGCACATGGTCCGCCGCTGTCCGTGAGATTTGGATAGCAGTCAATTAGGCCTCGTGGACAAAGCTTGACCTGAGCCTCGGGAGTTGATTCAAGGCTGTCTTTTGGAGGCAGTCTTGGGCGAGCGGGTTGGTGTATCGGACGAGGAGTGGGCGCTGATCGGCCCTTTGCTGCCGCCTGAGCATGGGCGGGGCTGCCGACCCGCTGGCGACAACCGGCGCTATTTCGAGGGCATGATGTGGATGGCACGTTCGGGCGCGCAATGGCGCCTGTTGCCGGACGAATATGGGAAGTGGAACAGCGTCTTCCGGCGCTACCGACGCTGGGTGGAGATGGGCGTGTTCGATGCTTTGCTCGAGACGCTGACCGAGATGGTGGCACGCGATACCAGCGCCGACATGATCGACAGCACCGTGGTCCGGGCACATCATTGTGCCGTCGGGCTAAAAAAGGGGATCAGGAGCACGAGGGGCTTGGCCGATCGCGCGGCGGCTTCACCACCAAGCTCCATGCCCGATGCGACCGACAAGGCCGACCGCTCGGGTTCGTGCTGACGCCAGGGCAGGCGCATGACGTCCAGGGCTTTGGCCCGCTGTTCCGGATGCTGGCCGACCGTATCGAGGCGCTGCTTGCCGACAAGGGCTATGACGCCGATGCCATCCGTGCCGAGATCGCCGCTGCCGGCGTCGAGGCCGTCATCCCGACCAAAAGCAATCGCCGTATCCCGATCCCGCACGACCGCGAGAAATACCGCTGGCGCAATCTGGTCGAGCGCATGTTCAGCAAGCTGAAGAACTGGCGCCGCGTCGCCACACGATACGACAAAACAAGAGAGTCCTACCTCGGCTTCGTCGCCCTCGCCTCAATCAAACTATGGATACCCTTTGTCCACGAGGCCTAGAGCAATTTACTGTCCCGACTGATTTTGGCGGCGTCAAATATCCGTTTTATGTCTACGTCACTGAATATGCGCGGGTAGACTGCAAGATCACTGACGGGCCAACTGACAAGCCCTGCGTTGGATTCATCGGCATCGAAGACCAGGTACAGTGGGCCAAGGCTCGTGGCGGCGAGGTTCCCAAGGACGTCGTCGAGTCTTTTGCAAAACTCTACAAGATTGCTCGCGAAAACAATATCTCATTTGTCGATTTAACGGTTTATGCGCTCGGCGCGGCCCAGGAAGATCTGGGCGACGCAACTGCTAAAGGAAGCGACAAGGAGAAGGAAGACGCCAAGAAGGCCGCCAAAGCCAAGCGAGATGCAGAGCTCAAACAGCTAGCCGAACGAAAAGCCGAAAGCTTGCCGCTGACCAATGCAGCGCCGGCAAATTTGAGGACTGAGTTCTTCTTTCGCGACTTGCGGAGTGCGCCGGCCGAGGAGCCCGGGTCGACGGTCGTTCCGCTCCTGCCATGGGGAGGATGNNNACTTCACCCCGGAGCCGCGCCGTATCAAGGTACAGATCGAAAAAGCGGTTTTCCCTGCCGGTACCGGAAGCGGTGGTAAGCCACTGTGGCGACAACAAAACGAGTTGATCTTGCCACTGAATACCGGAGTCATCGAACGAAGCTGGTGCTTCGACAGCCAGGCAACGCCGGGACATCGGCTTATCCGTGTTACGATTGACGGTGCGAGCTTGGTTTCCAAGGACTTTTCCGCGCGACCGCTGTCGGAATTCCCCGGCTATCAACCGGAGGGCAAGCTGGTGGCCGATGAGGCGACCATCCAGGCGGCAAATGCAATCCATCAGAAAATGAAAACCAGCCGTTTCGTGCGTAACCCCCGTTTGGCAGCCGACCGGGGCGGGGTCGTCCTTGGCGGTATGGACGTCGTGTCGCTTCAGGCAAAATCACCCACTGTCGGCAAACCAGGAATCTATGCGCTTTGGAACGGCGGGGTTTGGCTTTTCAGCACCGTTGACAACCGGGCAGCCTTTTTGCGCAGCCCGGCGACCTTCGTGCCTCAGTTCGGCGGCGCGCAGCCGGTTCTCGCCGCCAAAGCTGAATTCGAACTCGCCGATGAGCTATTCCCTGCAGTTGTCAACGGCAAGCTGTACCTGGCTGGATCGGAGGAGGAACGTGATCTCTGGATCAGCAAATTCTCGGAATATGCCCCGCTTGCGGAGGAAAACTGGCTGGGCTTCGATGATGCAATTGCGAGCTCATTCACCCCGCTGGGTCGCGAAGTGCTGGCGCTTGGCGAAGTCGCGATCCCGGATATCGACGCTCGTCAGCGCGAGATTCTCGTGCGCCGGACGGCGATGGTCGATCGAGCGCGGTCCATGCCCGACAACAGAAAGAAGCTTGTCACCGCGCTTGGCAGTCGTTCCTGGGCCTATGTGCTTCTGAAAAAACCAGACGCAGCCATCAGGGATGCTGACGAAGCGCTTCGTTTGGCGCCCGAAGAGGCTTGGATTGCAATAAATCGCGCTGACGCGCTGGTTCTAAAGCGCAAGTACCCTGAAGCTATCGCTGCATATCTCCAGAATGCTGAGCGCTACGTGTCCGGCGGGAAGGCCAAGGGATGCTTGTATATTCGTAACGATCTGCGAGATATGCTGGATCGTCATGTAATTGACGCGGAGACGCGCGCCTTAATCGCTGCAAAAATACCCTGTATATTGGAATCCAATCCCGGCGCGACCAAGTGAAACGCGTGAGTGTGAAGCTGGGTCATGATTCTGGCGACGCCGCCGCAACAACCTGGGATCAAGAGTTGGCGGTTGATATCGGACGTACGTGACCGGGAAATCTGGGGCCAAGCCTCCCGGTCCTTTTCGCTGGTCCAACTCCTGGTCTAGGGAGATCCGCATGGGTTTGCCGATGTGGCTGCAGCCTCCTCCGTCGCAGCGGATCGCGGGAGATATCCTGGTCCGTCGATTGAATCAGAAAACCGCCGTCCGCCCCGTCGCTTAACTCTCTTCAACCGTCACCAAAAACGGGTTCAGCGCGACTGTCGTCTATCGATTCGGTTGCGTTGCTCCATCGATCATCGCTGGCGATGGAGGTGGCGATTGACTACCAATCGAGTTGAACCCACCAGCAGAGGCCTGCCAGATGACCGATCTGTCCGAAAAGGCATCCATCCCTTCTCTGGTCTTCACCGTCGCCATAACGGGGCACCGGGATATTTCCGTGGCGCAGCACGCCGACTTGCGTCGGTCGATGACGGGTCTGCTCGAACAGACTCGACGCACGCTTCTCGCAAGCGTGGCAGACAGCCAGGTTGACGCGACGCGTGCGATCACTTGCCGCTTCGTTTCCGCGCTTGCGCCGGGGGCGGATCAAATCGGCGCGTCGGCGGCACTGGAGCCGACGGATGTGTCGCCGAAGTGGCAACTACATGCCGTGCTGCCTTTCGCTCAGAGTTGCTATGCCAAGCTGTTGGCAGCGGCGCTGCGCGAACAAGAAGTGGTGCAGGAGGATATTGACGCGGCCGTGGCGGCTTTGGGAGACTTGACCGACAAGGCGCACAGCGTGCTCGAGCTTGCGGACTGGCAACCGGGCGGCGAATCGTTGCTCACGCAGGACTGGCAGTCTCGCCGCTATGGTACGATCGGCCAGATGCTCGTCCGGCAAGCCGATCTGCTCATCGCCCTGTGGGATGGCAATCCCGGACGTGGGCGTGGCGGGACCGCCGATGTCGTGTCAGAGGCGCGGCGCAGTGGGGTGCCGGTGATCTGGATCGATCTCATGGACGGCGATGGCGTGCACAGCCTCGTCCCCGATCCGGGGAGCAACCACCTGCCCGCCAGCGATCTCGTGGCACGCTGGCGCCATGCGGCCGGCGCACCAGATCCGCACGCCGACGTGACTCATTCGGTTATCGCCAGCGCGGATGCGGCCATTGACGCAGCAATATCGCAGGTGCTGCTTGGCAATGATCCGGCACGCTCGATCTGCGTGCGCCGCTATCTCGACGAAGCGCCCGCCGAATTGTGGATCGAGCAAGGCGGCAATGGTGATCCGCAACCCGGCGACCGCTTTCTCGCCTATGCCGGGATGCTCTACCGTTTCCTGAGGGTGCCACCAAAGGCAACACGCGAACTTTCGCCGCAAGAGATTGCGGACAAGAAGACACCACCCGACCTGCGCAGCAATCCCTTCCGCAAGGCGCGGCGGGTTGGCACGGGACGGTGGCGCAAAGTGCTGCTCTACCCCTTCAGCGTTGGCCTCGCGCCCGATGCGCCGGGCACAGCCAACGCCGCCCCGCTGCTGGCGCATGCGGCGCACGCTGACGCGCTGGCGACCCGGCTGAGCAACCAATATCGCTCGGCCTATGTGAAGATATTCGCGCTCGCCGCATTGGCAGTGACATGGGCCGTGCTGTCGGTCGTGACCCCAGCGGAATGGCTGTGCGTGCTGAAAGGCTGGCTGTCCGAACTGGTGCCGAAGGAAACGGCGGCGCAGATCGTGCCCAAGGAATGGAAGCCCGTCTTTGTCGTGCTCGAGTTGCTGACGGTCGGTTGGGCGGCGGGGATTTATATGCGCACCCGGGCCCATGATCCGGTTGTCGGCCAGAGCGCCACGCCGCGCTGGTGGCGCAAGCTGGTGCTGCCGCCGCAGGACACGCACCAGCGCTGGCTCGACGCGCGGTTGATCGCCGAAAGCCAGCGGAGCGGACAATTGCTTGCCTGGGCCGGATTTTCCGGACGCAGGCCGCTCGAAGACACCGCCGCCCAGCACGCGTCGCATGGCGGCGACGGGCATCACCACGGCCACGCGCCGGCCCATGGCGCAACCCGCACCGTCTGGGCACCGCATTATGCCAATGCGATTGCCGCCCTGCCCGAGCTGCCGCTCGATGAAACGGCGGGGAGCCGACGAACCGCGTTCACGCCGACACGTGTCGCCCAACTGGCGCGGCGGCGGGCAAGGTGATTGCCGACCAGCTGGGCTATCACGACATCAATCACCAGCGCCTGGCGGCGCTCAACCACCGGCTCGACACGTTCAGCCTTTGGGCGATCATTATCGCGTTCGTTTCCAGCGCGGCTTATCTGTTGCTCTGGGCCGTCAAGCAGAAGGCGCCGGGATGGGCGCCGTGGCTTGGCGTCATGGACCATCACTCGATGATGTATTCTGTCCATGCCGGGCTTTATACTGTTATGGCGAAGACGGCGGCGTTCTTCGGCGCCGTGCTGCCCGCGGTGGCGGCGGCAGCGGCGGGCATCCGCTTCCAGGGCGATTTCGAACGCTTCGCCATGCGCTCCAAGGACACCGCCACCCGGTTGCAAGCCTTTGCCGCGCGCGCGCGCGATCTCGAAGCGCGAGCTACCGCCTGCGGCGCGGCTGCTTGCATCGACGAGGCGCCGCTGTTCGAAACGCTGCTGGGGCTGCTGCTGGAAACACAAGCGGTGCTCGACGAAGACCTCGCCGACTGGCGCTTTGCCTATGCCGCGCGGCCAATTACGCTGGGGTGATGGGATTAATTGGTTATGTTGCTTGCCTGAAACGTCGTTCTTCACCCCGCTTGGAGGCATGAATCATCGTGGTCCTGACGCCTAACCGCGCCGCCAAGCTGGCGTGCTGGTGCATCCGAACCGCTTGGGCACCGCTGCGGTGGCAGCGGGTCGCGTTGATGGCGGCGCTCGCATTGGTCACGGCGGGGTGCGCCATGTGGGCAGTCGCCTTGCACCATCAGGCGACGCGGCGGCCGGAGACCTGGGTGAGCCTGTTCGACTATATCTATGCGCCGTTCCTCTATCTCGTGCCGCAAAGCAATTTCGCCTACGCCACCACCCTGACGCTGCCCGAGGCGGTGGCGCGGATCATCGGGCCGCTGCTGTCGCTGCTCGGCCTGTTCTGGCTCGCACGGCGGCAGTTGCTGATCACCGCGGCGGGGCTGTTGCTCGACTATGGCGCGCGGGGCCATGCCATGATTCTGGCCGAACACGGCAGCGGCGATGCGCTGGCGCTGGCGAGCGCGGGGGCGGGCGAAACCGTCGTCCTCGCTGATGCGAGCGTCATCGATGAGGAAGACCGGCTCGCGGTGCTCGGCGCGGCGGGCGTGATGTGTCGCGGCGCTTTGCCAAAATCGTTGGCGCGGGCGGGTACCCTTGCCCTGTGGCAGGCCAGCGACGCCGACAACATCGCCTGCGCCACGTCGCTGCGCAGTGGGCACGATATCCGCGCGCGCGAAATCCATTTGTCGGTCCGCTCGGTCGATCTGCACCGCGCTTTGTTGCAAGTGCCCGATCTGATGCTCGACAAGGCGGTGCGGCTGCGCCCGCATTCGGTGGCGGGCGATGCGATGCGCGCAGCGCTGGCGGGACCGACGCTGCCCGCGCTGGCCGTCACGCGCAACCAGCCGCGCGTCACCTTGTGCTTATGGGGCATGACCGATGCGCTGATCTGGGCCGGTGAGATTGCGCTGCGACAATATTGGTCAGCCCGGCTTGGCGCGCCGCGCGTCGTCTGGGCGGGCGGCGCACTCGATGCGCCGCTGCCTGAGGCGCTGACGCATCTGGTCGAGCATGCCGCACACGTCTTTGGCGCCGGAGCGACCTGCCCGGTGGTCGAGCGCCTGTCTTCGGAGGCCGCCTGCACCGATCCGGGCATTAGCTGTCATCTGATCGATGCGGGCGACGCCGATGCAACGCTCGCGCAAGCCTTTGCGCTCGCGTCAAAGCTGCGGCAGATGCACGCCGAGCCCGCGCCGGTGCGGCCCGTGCTCGACGTCGCCTGCGCGATTGGCCCGCTTTTCACCACCGACAAGCTGGTGTTCCAGCCGCCGATCATTCCCGGCGCCGATCTGACGCTGGAGGCGCTGCGCAACCGTGAGGCCGATGCGGCCGCCGCGCAAATCCACCTCGCCTATGATCGCCAGTTCGGCGGCGGCGGCACCGCCCCCGCCAGCGGGCGCTGGCAGGACCTGCCCGAAACCTATGTCGCCGCCAACCGCGCGGCCGCCGATCATGTCGCGATCAAGCAATGGGACGCAGCGACAAGCGGGCTGGCAGGCGATGCGCTGATCGAGGCGCTGGCCGAGGCCGAGCATAATCGCTGGAGCGCCGATCGCCTGCTCGCGGGCTGGTCCCCGGCGGGCGATGCGGCGCGGGACAATGCGCGGCGGCTGCACCCGGATTTGCGGCCGTGGGGAGCGCTCGGGGAGGACGCGCGGGAGAAGGACCGGGTTGCGGTAAGAAATCTTGTGGCGGAACTCATTCGAGGCGATTCCGCCGGGCAATAGAGATTTTTTGCTATCAGTAGCTGCCCTTCTGGCTCTAATCATCTTTTCACTAAGGCCCTCAGCGGGCAGCAGCCGCTGCACTGGATGCGTATTGCATGGCCAGGACGACCTCCTGCCTGATACTCTCGGAGTTTGGAAACTGTGCACCGATCGTTGCCGCCATCGTCGCCGCCACCTGCGCTTGAGTTGCCCCCACGCCTTGCGGTTGCCTGCTCCAAGCATAGGCTTCAACCCGACGGGCTGCTGCGACTTGAATCTGAATAGCTTCCGACTTCGGAAATTTGCCCCCGATCGCCGCTGCCTCGTTTGCGGCCGCTCGCGCCTGCACTGCACCCGCGCCTTGTGGTTGCCGGCTCCAAGCCAAGGCTTCTTTTGTTTTGCCTATGGCGACTTCAAGCTGAATACTCTCCGAGTTCGGAACCTGTATGCCGATCTCTGCCACCATCTTAGCCGCTACCTGCGCTTGGGTTGCCCCCACGCCTTGCGGCTGCTCGCTCCAAGCATCGACCTCCTGTCTCCGAGCTGATGCAACTTGAAGCTGGATAGTTTCTGACTTTGGAAATCTGCCGCCAATTGCCGCTGCCGCGTTTGCTGCTGTCCGGGCCTGCAATGTACCCGCGCCCTGCGCTTGCTGGCTCCAAGCAAAAGCTTCGCGCGAATGAGCTACAGCAACTTCAAGCTGGATATCCTCGGAGTTCGGAAACTGTGCACCGATTGCTGCCACCATCTTAGCCGCAGCCTGCGCTTGACTCGCCCCCACGCCTTGCGGCTGCCTGCTCCAAGAAACGGCTTCTTGCCTGCGGGCTGATGCAACTTGAAGCTGGATAGCTTCTGACCTTGGAAATCGCGCGCCAATCAGCGCTGCCGCGTTTGCGGCAGTCCGAGCCTGCACGGCCCCGTCGCCTTGTGGTCGCTGGCTCCAGGCGTAGGCTTCATTGGAGCGCGCGAAAGCAGCGGCCGTCTGGATGTCCCCAGATTTTGCGAAACGGCTGGCGATTACTTCCGCCGCATTCGCCGCAGCCTGCGCCTTTTCCGCACCAGTCCCGTTAGGTCGAGCACTCCATGCCGCTGCCTCGTAGCTGCGGGCTTGGGCAACCACGAGCTGGATGGCTGGCGACTTTAGAAATTCGCCGCCGATGGCGTCTGCCGATTTTGCAGCGATGCTAGCCTGCTCGGCGCCGGTACCGAGCGGTTCCAGACTAGCCTTGTACGCCTCGTAGACTTTCCCCTTGGCATCGTCGATCGCTTCCTGACTGACGTCAACTCGCGCCACCGCTGTCGGCATCGGCGACGCTCCAACCACAGGCACTCGAAGTTTCGCCGCCAAATCTCGCGCCTTGCGAGCATTGCGGTGGCTCGAGCATGATCGGGCAAATCGATCATAGGCGACGAAAGTGCCCGATGCCGACGCGCGGCGCCACCGATCGTCGCACGGGTCAACCGGTGCACGCGGCGCACGCGGCGCAGGCGGTACAGGCGGTACAGGCGGTGCAGGCGGTGCAGGCGGTGCAGGCGGTGCAGGATTAGGCTTGGGGCAAGTCCCGGTTATTCGGCAATTTTCTTGGGCAACGACGGGCGCTGGGGATAGCAGCAGAGCGAAGCACGACAAGCGTGTGATCAAGACCCGCATTTGCTGAGCTCCTTTACTTGTTTGCTACCGTCGCGTTTTTCCATTCTTACGTGACCGTTAGACATTTTTGTATAACGCCAAGCGCTGGTGACTAAAGTTGTATCCCCTTCAGTCCAGAACTTTTCCGGACTAATTGCACCAGTCTCGTCCGGATTGTTAAAGATCAGCTGATCCTTGGAAATCGCACGCGTAATCTGAAGCCGCTGATAACAGTGATTTTTAGGCTGGTCGATCACCCATTCATTGACCAGCCAATCGCCGGGTAAGGGAGCCACCCGCCCAGGCCACCGCACGACCAAGATGCTAAGCAGTCCAACAACGAACACGGTAAGGCCGACGGCTGCGATAACCTTCCACCTAAAAGCAGGTCGTGCCCCGACCGAGACCGCTCCTGTCCCGGCTCCCCAATAGGGAGCGTCCAATGCGGCGGTGCAGCTCTTCAGCTCGCGCGAAGCCTGGCTAAGCCGCTCCCGTGCGGCATCATGGGCAGCATTCGCGTCGGCTGACGCAGCCGCTTTGGCATCGCAATCCTGATGGGCCGCGCGGAGGATTTCGCGCGAGAATTGCATCTCGCCGGCCTTCGCAAGCTGCTGTTGCGCGGTGGCCAGTTCGGCAGCAGCCGTTGCTGCAGCATTCGCCGCATCCTCCACCGCGCTCTGCGCTTCGCCGAACGCGTCTTGCGCTTGCGCCAGCGCCCGCTTCCGATCATGCCAACCCTGTTCGATCCTAGCCAATTCGGCCGTGACCTTCCCAGGTTCGGTGACGCCCGCGTTGACGAGATGATTTTCTGTCGTCTGCACCAATCGGCTCCAGCCGCGGTGCGGCTCCCGCCCGTCGAAACCATCGATCGACAGCCCGTTGATGCGATCGAACGGGGCCGGCGGCTCGGCGATACCGACCAGCGCGTTGATCAGCTTATCCTTCTTGTCGGCCAATCTCGCTTCGTCGCGGACATTTTTACTCTTCTGCGAATGCACCGACCAAAGAACCAATACGGCGGCCATGTCTACGACACGCTGCTCAAGCTCGTATTGCCAGTCAACGCCGGGCATGTCCTCGTCCCACCAGACCTCGACGCCCAGCGCACGCAGACCGAGCACGATGCGATATGCGTGTTCGCGGTCCGCGCGCGAATAGGAAATGAAGATGCCCGCCAATGCTATCGCCCCTGATCGCCGCGCTGAGCAAAATAGCGCAGTTGGTCGGCTACGCAACGATTTAGAGGTGCGCGGCGGGTTAAAGTTCGTGGCGCTTGATTCACAGATTAACGCTAAGGCCCGATGCGTAGATACCGTCAGTCTTTGACAAAAAACTACATGTGTGTTAATATAATCATACAGTTCGTGGCGCGTTGCTTGCCCACATGGAGATCGATAATGTCCCAGCCCGCTCGGGTGCTGGCGGCAGCGGACATACGCTTCTTGCTCAGGTACGTCCGCACTAACCGGCATGCCTGTCGCGATGAAGCGATGATCATCTTGAGTTTCAAGTCCGGCCTGAGGACTTGCGAGATTGCCGGTCTCGATTGGTCGATGGTACTGAAGCCACAGAGTGGCGTCGATCGACAGATCTATCTTGCGGGCAGGATCACCAAGATTGGCGCTGGACTCCGGGTGTGCGTCAACCCGGTGTTGCGGGCAGCGTTGGTACGGCTGCACAGCCAACAGGACCGGCCGCAAGCGGGGCGGGTCATCCTGTCGGAGCGGGGCGATCATCTGCGGCCACGCAATGTCGTCAGCTGGTGCCGCGCCACTTATGCGGAGCTGGGGATGCCGGGGTGCCCATCGCACTCCGGAAAACGCACGTTCATCACGCGCGCGGCGAGGCTACTTGCGCACATGGGCGGTTCGCCGCGCGACGGCCAGCAGCTGGCTGGCGACCGGGCCTGGAGTTTGGCTTTGGTGCCGCGCCGCCAACTGACCTTGCACCATGCTGCCCTCTCAGGCATCGCCTGCGCCAAGACCGAAGTTATGCGGGATATCGCATTTTTTTGGACGCCCGCGATTGGCGACGGGAAAGACCATGCTGACATCGGCGGGGTAAATTTTTTGTTTGGACGGGATACCAACGGCCCAAGCGAGTCCGCGCTCGCTCAGACCCGGCCGCAAGGGTGTAGCGCGGGCGATCTCGGGCTTGGTCCGGTAAGGCCGCAGTTCCTCTGGAACGCCTGCGCGATCCAGGCGGGCCGCATCGCTCGTCCAGCACGTCGGCAGGAACAGACGCAATCCAACCACCACGGGCACCTCGCGTGATGCCGACGTCACCGACACCAGCGTCCGGCAGTTGGGGTGCTTGCCGAGAGCCGAGGTGTATTGCGGAGCCCCGCCAGCCGATGCCATCTCCGGGGCCAATCGGGCCCGCGATATGAGTCGGGCAAATCCGTCAGCGCGTCTTGTTCCGTCGCGCCCCAACGAACGGCAAAAGCCGGCTTCCGATGGATCAGTGATTCTCCTCCTTGGGAATCCCAAAAATCACATTTCTGCTAAAGCAGTGCCACGAACTATGCCCTTTAAACCCTTCCGCTTCAGAAGTTTGGTCGTAGTCCCGTTCCCCGGACGGCACGGCGGCAAAGCGCCTGAAGGGGAGGGGTTTGCCGACGGCTAAAGCGGGTAGAGCGCGCCCGCGATCCAGC
>FSSH01001212.1_pt1 | contig 14661 bp, 14 predicted proteins | sample 1166101 | NCBI WGS metagenome assembly FSSH01 (sample SAMEA32972668, study PRJEB13176) | freshwater metagenome | biome: Drinking water system; feature: Biomass in drinking water that filtered by 0.45 um membrane; material: drinking water | place: USA | collected 2012-12-20 | depth 0 m | reverse complement strand
AGCCGAAGAGGCGACGAAAGAACTAAGGACGCGAGAAGCCGGCCCGGCGAAAGCAGGACGCCCCGGCGAATCCTTCGCCGGCTGCGAGACGACGATCGCTGCTGCAAATGCGGTCGTCGACCCGCGCGATCGCATCGCATCGCCGGTCGTCGACGAATTGACCAGCCGCGAATTCGCCAGTTTCTCAGTCGATGAGCTCGCCGCGCAGCTCTCCCAATCCGAAATCGACCAGTGCTGGTTCCGCCTCGATGGCGTCTGGCGCGCCGATGCGCCTGTCGCGCTCGACACCAACGTCGTCCCGGAAGGCTGGCGATCATCAAACCCCGATCTCCTGCAGCTCGCCAACGGCGTCTACACGACGCCCCAACATGTCATGGTCGCCCCGTCAGCACGTCCGGAGGAAGCGCTGAATATTTTTCCGACATTCGACGGCGGCGAACCCGTCCTTTATGTCTCGACCGACGGGATCACGCTGCAGCAATTGATGAATGATCGCGGCCTTCGCAAATCCTACAGGTCGGCGAGCGCGCGACCGGCTCAAGGGTTCGCGCAGCTGATGACGCTGGAGGTCACCCGCACCGGCTATATCCGCCTTCGCATCGGCGCGACCTCATATTACCGGCCGGCGCCTGGCGCGGTGACAAAAATCGAGAGCAACGACCCCTTCATGCTCGGCTATACGATGGAAAACATCGTCGCCAACATGAACGGCTACGACATCACAACGCAAAACCCCAACGCATTCCTGAAGAACGACAAGGCGCGCGTTTTCGACCTCGCCACGGGCCGTGGCGCCGTCATCGACGAACGACGCGCAATTCCGCTCGGGTTAAAGCTCGTGAAAGATGAGCACCAGGGAAACGTCTATTTTTCGCGCAGCATGTCGAGCGAAAAAGACTTTCAGTCGATGACGAAATCAAGTTTCGGCGACAGCACGCGCATCGGCGTTTCCGGCTCGGCCGGGAAATCCGGCAAGGACGGCGGCGGCAATGCCTCGGTCAGCGCCGATCTCAGCGCCGCATGGGGGTCGAGCCATGCAAGTTCGCAGTTCACCTCGTTAAAGACCAGTGGTTCGGTCGCCGAAGAAGTCGGGCTGATGCGCTACAAGAAGCTGGCGCTTGTGCTTGACCCGGCCTATGCGCGCATCTCGGACGCCTTCATCGATGAGATCGCCTTTGCGCAGCGGTCGGGTGATTTCTCCGAAGTGATCCGGAAATACGGCACGCATTACGCCTATGCGATGACTTATGGCGCGGCCGGCCAGATGACGCAGAAGATTACGTCGCAGGCGTTTGAACGGCATCGCTCGGACAGCTCGTCGTCGAACGCCACATCGAACGCCTCGTTCATCGTCGGCAACGCAGAGTCCTACCAGTCGACGGACAGGCAATCGGGCTCGAGCTTCCGCGATGTCAATGAATTCGGCGAGCGCACCTTCAGCGCCGTCGGCGGCAATGGCAGCTGGGACCAGAACGGATTTTCCGCCGGAGACGGACAGTATCCGATCCTTGCCGACCTCCGCCCGCTGAGCGAATTATTGAACCCGATCTATTTTCCGGATGAACCCGAAATCTACCTGGAAGCCCGCGAGCGTTTTGAGGATGCGATCAATCAGCGCCTCGCTACAGCCGCATCATTGTCCGACGAGTCGCTGATCGCGGGCCTCGCCGCTGCGCCGGTGATTTTGCGGACCATCAAGGTGACGACGGCGAACGGCAGCGTCGAGACCATCGAAATGAAGGATGCCGCTGCTGGCGTGCGCCCGGGATTCGCCCGCATTTGTCTCGTCAACAATCGCCCCGGCCAGCGCGCGCTGATCCACGCCATTTTGGGGATCAATCCTCTGAATGCGTCAAAAGCCGGCGTTCAAAGCTGTGCAAATTTTCCGGCGTCGCTGACAATCAGTTTTGTAGGCCAAGCGGCCGGTCGCCCCGCCGCGCTCGACAACGCGCGCAAAATCGACCTTTCACCGTTCAACGGCCGGCGTGTCGATTTCGTATGGAACTGAGGTTTGCCGACATCTGACGACGGCCGCGTCCCGATACTCGGAATTCTCGTCCGCTTTCGTCCCCCCGTTCGGGCCCAGCCTTTTAACCCCTTCTGCCGCCGAACCGCTATCGCACTGAATTTGCGTCCCGCCGCACGTCGGCTGCGGCTGATCCAAAGCAATGCTCCGATCAGCGTTCGGCGGCGCCCGTCACAAGGTCCGCCGCCTGGCGAGCCGCCGCGCATTCGCGCGCCAAGAAATCGAGCAGTGCGCGAACGGAGGGGAGAAGCCCGCGCCGCGAGGGGAAGACGGCGTGGACCACGCCGGCTTTTGGCCGCCATTGCGGAAGGACGTGAATGAGGCGGCCCGCCGCGACGTCCTCATAGATCATGACGGTCGGCAATTGGACGACGCCGATTCCGGCGAGCGCGGCTTCCCGCAGTGCAGCCATGTCGTCGGTGACAAGGCGGGGCTTGTGCGCAACGGCGGCGGTCTCGCCGCCTTCGCGTTCGAGCCGGAAGACATGGTCGCGATCGGCGCGAACGAGATCGAGGCTCGGCAGTGCGGAAAGATCCGCAGGCGAATGAAGCATGCGCGGCGCGAGCGAAGGGCTTGCGACCACGCATTGCGTGCTGTCGTCGAGCTTCCGCATCACGAGATCGGTCGGCTCCAGCGGCGGGAAGCGCACGCGGATCGCGACGTCGAAGCCTTCGGCGATGACATCGACGCGGCGATGCGTGCTGTCGAGTTGAAGATCGACGCCCGGATGCTCCTTCATGAAGCGCGCGAAGAGCGCGCCAAACTGGAAGGCGATGAGCGCGGTCGGGCAGGCGACGCGGATGCTCCCTCGCGGCTCCGCGGCGGCTTCGGCGATCACCTCTTCGGCGGCTTGCGCCTCGATGAGCATGGCGCGGCAGCGGTCGTAGAACTCGCGGCCGATCTCGGTCACCGAAAATCGTCGCGACGAGCGCTGGATCAGGCGGACGCCGAGGCGTTCTTCGAGCTCCTGGAGGCGGCGGCTCAGCTTTGATTTCGGGACGCCGATGGCCCGGCCGGCGGCGGCAAAGCCGCCATGGTCGACCACCTGGACGAAGTAATAGAGATCGTTGAGGTCCTGCATCGTCCTATGAGTAGGACGCAGCGTCTGGATTGGCAATCTTTCAGGGGCGGCGTCCCGGTTCTATCTCCCGTCCAACAGCGGCTTTGGCCGCAACGGAGAAACGCCATGACCAAGAAAATTCTCGCCCGCCTCGGTAACAACCGCCGCCATTGGGTCGGCGACGGCTTTCCGGTGCGCTCGCTCTTTTCCTATTCGAGCCACGGCGCGCGCGTCAGCCCGTTCCTGCTGCTCGACTATGCCGGACCGCATTATTTCGAACCCGCCGATCACCCGCGCGGCGTCGGCGAGCATCCCCATCGCGGCTTTGAAACTGTCACCATCGTCTATGACGGCGAAGTCGAGCATCGCGACTCGGCCGGCAATGGCGGCGTCATCGGCCGCGGGGACGTGCAGTGGATGACGGCGGCGGGCGGCATTCTCCATGAGGAGTTCCACTCGAAAGGCTTCACCAAATCCGGCGGTCCGTTCCGCATGGTGCAGCTCTGGGTGAACCTTCCCGCCAAAGACAAGATGGCCCCCGCCCGCTACCAGAGTATTCTGAGTAGCGACATTCCCGTCGTCGAACTGCCGAACGGAGCAGGCGCGGCGCGCATCATCGCCGGCGCATTCGGCGCCGCCAAAGGCCCGGCGAAAACCTTCACGCCGGTCAATGGATGGGATCTGCGGATCAACGGCGGCGCGGACGTGACGCTCACCTTTCCGGAGGGGCATACCGCGATGCTGGTCGTATTGGGCGGACATGTGACGGTCAACGGCGCGGAAGCCGTCGGCGAGGCGGAGGTCGTTCTTTTCGACCCATTGGGAACGAACGCAACGGTGCACGCTGATGGCGACGCAACGCTTCTCGTCCTTACCGGCGAGCCGATCGACGAGCCGATCGTCGGCATGGGTCCCTTCGTTATGAACAGCGACGCCGAGATCCGTCAGGCGTTCGACGATTTCAACAGCGGCAAGTTCGGCGCGATGGCTGCGTGACTTGATCCCGGCGCATCATGGCGCCGGGATTTTTTTCGATGACTGAACAAGTCGTCCGACCAGCCTCGCGATCAACAGGGAGAAACGCTTATGACCGCCATCGTCGGAATCGCCGGAAGCCTGCGGCGCAAATCCTTCAATCTCGGGCTGCTGAAGGCCGCCGCCGCAGCCGCGCCGCCAGGCGTCAGCTTCGATGTGCGGACAATCGACGCCATTCCGCTCTACAACGCCGATGTCGAAGCGGCAGAGGGCCTGCCGCCCGCAGTCGCGGCGCTGAAAGACGCGATCGCCGCGGCGGACGGCGTCATCCTGTCGACGCCTGAATACAACAACGGCATTCCGGGCGTCTTCAAGAACGCCATCGACTGGGCCTCGCGGCCCGCCGAGGATATCGGCCGCGTCTTCGGCGGAAAGCCCGTTGCACTGATCGGCGCCTCGCCCGGCGGCTTCGGCACCATCCTCGCGCAGGACGCCTGGCTTGCCGTCCTCAGGACGCTCGGCATGCGACCGTGGTTCGAAGGCCGCATGCTGGTCTCTCGCGCCGGCGCTCTCTTTGATGCAGATGGTGCACTCACCGACGAGGCGACGCGGGCGCGCCTCAAGGATTTCGTCGCCGGCTTTGCCGGCTTCATCGAAGGACAATCGAAATGACCGACGAAATCTCCGCCCATGTCGCCGAGACCGGCGCTAGCCGGTTCGCGGTGCGTATCGACGTCGGCCGTCACGAGATCATCGGCGACGAACCGGCGGCGACTGGCGGCGCCGATCTCGGCCCGTCGCCCTTTCAACTGCTCGCCGCCGCACTCGGCGAATGCACGGCGATGACCGTCCGCTGGTACGCCGAGCGCCAGAAATGGCCCGTCGATCATGTCGCCGTCGATGTGACGCACCGCAAGGAGATCGTCGAAGGCCGCGACGGAAAGACGGACGTCTTCCGCAAGGCGATGCATATTCGCGGACCAGCGCTCTCAGCTGAGCAGCGCGAGAAACTGATCGAAATCGCTGCCAAGTGCCCAGTTCAGCGCACGCTCGAAGCGGGTTCGATCATCCGCACCGAGGCGACAAGCGAAAACTTGTAAAGAGTCATGTCAACCCCAACACAAGAGGAGAATTCCAATGAGGCTATCTATTCTAACCGCAGCTGCGGCGGTTCTCGCGGCGACGGCCTGTTCGCCGACCGGCGCCGACAAGAGCGCATCAGCGCAAGCGGGAACCCGCACCGCTGAGCAGGAGAGAAATCTCGCGACCTTCGACGACCTCGATTTCAACGTCTACAGCGGCCAGAAATGGGACGAGTTTCACAAGAGCCACGCAGAAAATATCATCGTCCATTATCCGGATGGCGGGACGACGACCGGCTTGCCCGAGCATCTTGAAATGCTGAAACCCCAATTCGTCTTCGCGCCCGATACGGTGATCAAGGAGCATCCGATCAAGCTCGCGGACGGCGAATACACTGCGGTGCAAGGGTTCATGGAAGGAACATTCTCGGCGCCGATGCCGCTTCCTGACGGAAGCGTCATCGAGCCGAACGGCAAGCGGTTCAAGCTCGGCATGCTGACTGTCGGCCGCTGGGAGAACGGCGTGATGGCCGAGGAATGGCTCTATTGGGACAATCAGGCATTCATGAAGCAGATCGGCCTTGCCGAATAAGCCGAGATCGGCGCGGCGTGAGACGAATCGATCGCGCCGCCCATCCTCAACAAAAGCCAGCCAAGAAAGTCAGAGCAGTGCAACCCAGTCTCTATATTCCCCATGGCGGCGGTCCATGCTTTTTCATGGACGATCCGCAAGCGATCTGGACCGGTATGGCGGCGTTCCTGCGCGGCTATCCAAAAGACCTGACCGCACGGCCGAAAGCGATCATCGTCGTCTCCGCACATTGGGAGACGAAAGGTTTCGCTTTCGGCGCGGCCGCGCGTCCGACGATGATCTACGATTATTCCGGCTTTCCGCCGCATACCTATCAATTGAACTATCCGGTCGCCGGCGACCCGGCGCTCGCCGCGCGCGCGGCGGAGTTGTTGAGTTCGAAAGGACTCGAAGTCTCGGTCGATGAAGCGCGCGGCATCGACCACGGCCTCTTCATTCCGATGATGCTGTCTTTTCCGGAAGCCGACATCCCGATGATCGAAATGTCGGTCGAGAAGAGTTTCAATCCGCAGTTGCACCTCGACGCCGGCAAAGCGCTCGCTCCGCTGCGCAGCGAGGGCGTTCTCATCGTCGGCTCCGGCATGAGCTTTCACAACATGCGCGGCTATGGCGATCCCCGCTTCACCGCGCCGTCCGAGGCCTTCGACGATTGGCTCACCGCGGCGGCCGAAAGCGACGCGGATAAACGCGCGGCGTTGCTCGCTTCATGGAGCGATGCGCCCTCGGGGCGTCTTTCCCATCCGCGTGAAGAACATCTTCTGCCGCTCATGGTCGCCGCCGGTGCGTCGAGCAGCACGGGCCGGCGCATTTATTCCGAACGCGTCATGCAGACCGCGATTTCGGCGTTTCGGTTCGATTGAGCGCGTCCCCGACGCGCCGTTTCGCGCGCTCCTAAAGTTCACGGGCATCACCGTTACCAGCCGCGTCGCTGATCAAGTAAGGCGCGCCGATATCGCGCCGCCAGATGGCGACACGCGATCATGGAGCGTGCGTTCAGGAACGCGCGGTCAGGATCGAAACTGACCCCGTCGCTGTCGGAATCACGCACGCTTCCTGGACTCCGGCAAATCCGGCGTCATTCACGAGCTCCGGTAATAAGCCGTCGGCGTTCGGTTGCGTGTCATCGACGCCATCAAGCGTCTGCACGGTCGCGCGGAAGAGGCGCCGCATCAACGCCGTGCGCTGGAGGCCATAGTCGGCAATGACGAGGCGCCCTGCCGGATGCAGCGCGCGGCGCATCATCGAGAGAAGGTCGCGCTTTCCGGGAAGCGGAACCTGATGGAACACCAGCGACGACGTCACAATGTCAAAAGGCTCGGCGCTGGCGACAAATTCGTCCGTCAGGAATCCCTCGTGAAACGCGATCCTCGCGCCCGCCGCCGCCGCCTTGGACCGTGCGCACCGCAGGACGTCAGGGTCAGGATCGATTCCGTGAACCTGCGCCCCGGGTTCGACGGTCGCCAGCCGCACCGCCAGCGAGCCGGTTCCGCAGCCGACATCGAGCAGACGCTCGCCCTGCTGAAGCGCAATCGCCTCGATGAGCGCTGAACGCCACCTGTTCTCGCGGGTAAGCAAGGCGATGGCCGAGTCGTAAAGCGGCGTCAGCGCGCGAAGCCCGAGCGCCGGAGTGAAGGCTTTTTCTTCAGGTTGCGAACGCGCGGGATTAACCGTCATATTTTGACGCTCCGCAACCGCAACGCATTGGCGATGACGCTGACTGAACTCGCCGCCATCGCGGCGGCGGCGATGATCGGCGACAAAAGCAGCCCGAAGACCGGATACAGAACGCCGGCGGCGATCGGCACGCCGGCCGCGTTGTAGATGAACGCGAAGAAGAGGTTCTGGCGGATGTTGCGCATCGTGGCGCGGCTGAGCGCGCGGGCGCGGACGATCCCGTTGAGGTCGCCCTTCAAGAGCGTGACGCCAGCGCTTTCGATCGCGACGTCGGTTCCGGAGCCCATGGCGATCCCGACATCGGCGGCGGCGAGCGCCGGCGCGTCATTGACCCCGTCGCCGGCCATGGCGACGACCGCGCCTTCGGACTTCAAGCGCGCCACGACCGCGGCTTTGCGATCAGGGAGAACGTCGGCTTCAACATCCGTGATGCCGAGCATTCGCACGACGGCCTCGGCGGTTCTGCGGTTGTCGCCGGTCAGCATGATGATCCGGAGCCCTGCCGCCTTCAGCGCGGCGAGCGCTTCCGGCGTCGTCGCCTTCACCGGATCGGCGATGCCGATCACGCCGGCCGCCTTGCCGTCGATGCCGACAAAGATTGCGGTCGCGCCGTCTTCGCGCAAAACGTCGGCTTGGCGCTCGAGCGCGCCGAGCGCGACGCCTCGTTGTGTCAGAAACCTTGCGTTGCCGATGGCGACGGCCCGGCCTTCGACCGACCCGAAGATTCCCTGGCCGACCGGCGAGTCGACATCTCGCGGTTCCGACAGGCTAAGCCCGCGCTCCTGCGCGCCTGCGACGATCGCCAGGGCCAAGGGATGCTCGCTCGCGCGTTCGAGACTGGCGGCGAGGCGGAGCATGTCGTCTTCCGTGAAGCCGGCGGCGGGCGCGAGCGCGACCACTTTCGGCTTTCCCTCGGTCAAGGTGCCGGTCTTGTCGATGACGAGCGTGTCGACCTTTTCGAGGCGCTCGAGCGCCTCGGCGTTCTTGATGAGCACGCCGACCCTTGCGCCGCGGCCGACGCCGACCATGATCGACATCGGCGTCGCAAGCCCGAGCGCGCAGGGGCAGGCGATGATGAGGACGGATACGGCGGCGATAAGGCCATAGGTCATGGCGGGAGAGGGGCCGAAGTTCGACCAGGCGAGGAAGGCGGCGAGGGCGACCGCGATCACCGCGGGGACGAACCAGCCGGCGACCTGATCGGCGAGGCGCTGGATCGGCGCCCGGCTCCGCTGCGCGTCGGCGACCATGTGGACGATGCGCGACAGCAGCGTATCCGCGCCGACTTTTTCGGCGCGCATGACAAGCCCGCCGGTCGCGTTGACGGTGCCGCCGATGAGTTTGGCGCCCGCCTCCTTTGTCACCGGCATCGATTCGCCGGTCACCATGCTTTCATCGACCGCGCTGCGGCCTTCGACGACGACGCCGTCGACCGGAATCTTCTCGCCCGGACGCACGCGCAAACGGTCGCCGACATTGACTTGGTCGAGCGCGATCTCCTCGTCGGTTCCGTCCGCGCGGACGCGCCGTGCAAGGGGCGGCGTCAGGTCCAGCAGCGCGCGGATCGCGCCGCTGGTCGTTTCACGCGCCCGAAGTTCGAGGACCTGGCCGAGAAGGACAAGAACGGTGATCACCGCCGCCGCCTCGAAATAGACCGCTACTGTTCCATGCGCGCTGCGGAATTCCGGAGGGAACAGCGCGGGGCCAAGCGCGGCGACGACGCTGTAGACCCACGCGACGCCCGTTCCCATGGCGATCAGCGTGAACATGTTGAGGCTCTTGTTGACAATCGAGGCCCACGCCCGTTCGAAGAAGGGCCATCCGGCCCACAACACCACCGGCGTCGCCAGCGCCAATTGCAGCAGGGAATTGATCCGTACCGGGATCAGGCGGTCGAGGCCGAGGAAATGCGCGCCCATCTCAAGGGCGAGGACCGGGATCGCGAGCGCCGCGCCGACAAGGAAGCGCCGGGTCATGTCAGCAAGCTCGGGATTCGGTCCCGCGGCTGCGGACGGCGTCATCGGTTCGAGCGCCATGCCGCAGATCGGACAGGACCCGGGACCGTCACGCACGATCTCCGGGTGCATCGGACACGTCCACTGCTCGCCGCCGTTCAGCGCCACCTCGGTCTTCTTGGGCGTATGGTGTTGCGCTGGCGCCGCCGCATGCGCGGCATGGTCATGATGGCGATGATGCGCAGGCGCCGCGTCTGCGTAACGCGCGGGATCGGCCTCAAACTTCGTCTTGCAGCCGGCGCTGCAGAACAAGACTTCGGCGCCTTGATGCCGGGTCCGGTGCGGTGTGTCCGGCTTCGGCGTCATGCCGCAGACGGGATCGACCGCGTCAGTTCGGGCGGAGGGGTCAGACAGGATCGCAGCGGGCATGAAAGCCTCCTCGTAGATCGATAGACGCTTTCAGATATACCCCCTATAGGTATCAAGTCAAGTACCCCAAGGGGGTATTAGGGTCGCCCGCCGCCGTCAGTGCGCGCCATGCTCTTCGATTTTCGCCGACGACCAGTGGATATGGACGATCCGCCAGTCGTCGCCGGTCTTCTGCAACGTCATCGTCTCCATGAGGCGGCTGTGGACCGGCTTGTCGCGCCAGGTTCCTTTGGAAACCGCTTCGCTGACGACCGTCGCAAGCGACCCGTTCTCGAAAACGCGGCGATCCTTCACGGTGGTCGCGACCGCTTTCGAAAACGCGATGTCCGCCGGCATATGGTGGCCCGCATATTCCGCAAAGGAACGCTCCGCGCCGCCGCTCTCGGCGATGAAGACGTCAGGCGCCAGCAGCTTTTCGAGCGCCGCCGCGTCGCCGGCTTTCAGCGCGGCGGAAAAGGCGTCAACGACGCCGACTGGCGTTTGAGCGTCGGCGGCGAATGCCGGCGTAGCAAAGCCAAACGCTAAGGCGGCGGCAAGGGAAACGAGCTTCATAGACTTCTCCTATTCGGTGGGACCGGTGAACGTCGTCGCGGACGCAATCAACAAAAGCACGCCACAAAACAAAACAGCATCGATGCGCAATGTCGCGCGCAGCGCCTTGCGCCCAGAAGCCGGTGCGGTCTCGAGCTCTTTCGTGACGACGGTCATGTTCAGGGCGCCGAGACCGAGGATCGCCATCGCAAGCGCGAGCTTGCCGAGCAGAAGGCGACCATAAAGGGATGAGAGCACCCCGTCGATTCCGCCGCCGATGCGCCACAACAGCCAAACCCCGGAAAGGAAGAGGAGGGGTACGATGATTATAGCGGTACGACTGAACATCCGTGTACGGTGAAGCGTCATTTCGGCGGTCTCCGCATCGCGAGGCCAGAGCGTGAGGGGCGCGACCAACCAGAATGCTGCAATGAGGACGTGACCCATGACCGCATAAGGCGCGACGCCCGGCGCCGCGAGGCCGGCGCTGTGTCCGGCGAGGCCGAATCCTGCGGCGATGACGACGGCCGCCGGCGCCGATAGAAGGCGTGAAGGCGCCAATGCTGAGGCGACCAGCAACGCAGCGCCGGCGACGAAGGCCGTTGTCTGGCTTCCAACGCCTGCCCAGGCCCATTCGAACTGCGCGGCCGAAAAGGCGGCGCCGAACCCGCCGCCCATTTGCGCGTTAACGATCAGCAGCCGGAGCAACGCCGCAGCCGTGACCAACATTCCGAGCCATACGAGCACGCGCCGCTCAGAGACAATTCCAAGGCATCGATGCAGCGCTGCGCCAGCGGCGCCAAGGCAAGCGGCGTAGAGCAGCAGCTTCGATGCGAAGGCGGCGGCAGCCAGCATCGGTCAAGGCGCCTTCGGCTCCGCCAGCGTGAATTGGGCTTCGCCCGCCATCGCATGCCCGTCTTTCGAGATCGTCCGCCACTTCGCGAGATAAACGCCGGGCGCAAGGCGCGGCAGCGGAATGGAGAACTCGGCATGCATGCCCTTGGGCGGGGCATAATCGAGGACGACTGGCGCTCCTTTGCCGGTTTCAAGTGTGAAGGCGGCGAGGCCGACCGGCTGGCTGAAGGCGATTGCAAATGTCTCGGGCAGTGTTTCGATGACAGCGCCCGCCGAGATGTTGGTAGACTTGAGACTGACATGCGCGAACGCGGCTCCCGCCAGCGCGGCGACGCCAACCAAAGCGCTGAAGATGATTTTCGTAAGGCGCATCGTGTTTCCCTTCAGGGTTATAAACCATTGAGCGTGTCGCCGGTCCCGCATGATCAAAACCACAGCCTGACGCCGGCAACGAGGGATACCGCGCCCGGATCATCGCCATCGGCGCGCGCAAAGTCCGCTGTGTCGCCGACGGCGCGGACCCAGTTCACCCCGACATAAGGGGCAAGCTGACGCGTGAATTCATAGCGCAGGCGAAGGCCTAATTCCGCCGTTGACAGGCCCGACCCGGCGCCCGCGTCCTCAACGTCCTGCACCGCGAAATTCAGCTCGGTGCGCGGCTGAAGAATGAGACGCTGCGTGATGAGGAGGTCGTACTCGGCCTCAAATCGCGCCGAGACGTCGCCCTGACCGCTGACGAAAATCGCGGCGTCGATCTCGAACCAGTAGGGCGCAAGACCTTGCACGCCGACGACGCCAAAAGTGCGCTCGGCGCCGCTCTGAAAGTCATGACGCACGCCCGCCTGAACGTCGAAATAGCGGGCGATCGGGCGCGACCACAGCGCTTGCAGCTCTGCTTCCTCGAAGCGATCGGCGGTGAAATCGTATTCAATCTCGGATTTGATCCAGAGCCGGTTGCTGTCGCTTCCCCACCAGCCCTGACCGTCAAATAACAATGTCGGTGATCCGTCATTGGACTGATATTCGAGGCGGTCGGCGAGGACATAATAGGAAACACCCGCGCCGTGCTCCTTGCGCAAGGCGGCGCGTGACGCCGCAAGCGCGTCCGCGTCCCAATAGGCGGCCGCCTGTTCGCCGGCGGGAAGTGGCCCTTGCGCCGAAGCGGGAAGACCGCTGGCCGTGGACATGAAGACGCTCAGCGCGAAGATCGACGGGGCGCGCATCAGTGATGGCCCCCATGATCGTCCGTCTTCGTCGCATCGGGCGCAGGGGAAATTGCGGGTTTGTCGCCTGCGCCGAGCATCGCGGTCTTGCGCGGCATGACCGAGACGACCTGCATCATGCCGGCGTGCATGTGGAACAAAAGGTGGCAGTGAAAGGCCCAGTCGCCGACATGGTCGGCGGTCACATCGAACGAGAGCTTGTCGCCGGGCTTCACGTTGACCGTGTGCTTCCTCGGCTTGAAGTCGCTGTCATCGACGACGAGATCGAAGAACATCCCGTGAAGATGGATCGGGTGCGTCATCATCGTGTCGTTGACGAGCGTCACGCGCAGGCGTTCGCCCTCGTTGAAGATGATCGGGCCATCGACCGCGCTAAACTTCACGCCGTCGAACGACCACATGTAACGCTCCATATTGCCGGTGAGATGGATTTCCATCTCGCGTTCCGGCGGGCGCAGATCGGGGTTGCGCGTCAGGCTGCGCAGCTGCGAATAGCGCAGCGCGCGGTGGGGCACGTTCTCAAGGCCGAGGCCCGGCTCATCAAGGCGATTGGTTGGCGCCATCGCGACATTATCGACGCCGGCGCCGCGCTTGTGATCGTGCTCCTGCATCGCTTCGGCTGCCATCGCATCGCCTGATATCGCGCCGTGATCCATGCCGGCCATAGCGCCGTGGTCCATGCCCGCCATCGGCGCGTCGCCCATCGATCCGTGATCCATGGCCGCCATGCCCATGTCCTTGTGGGTAAGGATCGGCCGTTCCCGCAACAGCGGCGCTGTCGCCACAAGCCCTGCCTCAGGGGCGAGCGTCGCGACGACTTGCCCAAAGCGGTCGATCGCCTCGGCGACGAGCGCGAAGGCGCGCGGCTTTTCCGGCGAAACGATCACGTCATACGTCTCGGCGACGCCGATCTGGAACTCGTCCGTCTCGACCGGCTGCACCGCGAGGCCGTCGGCGGCGACAACTGTCATCGGCAGTCCCGGAATGCGGAAATTGAAGATCGTCATCGCCGAGGCGTTGATGATCCTCAGGCGCACGCATTCGCCGGGGTTGAAGATCGCGGTCCAGTTGTCCGCCGTCGCATGCCCATTGATGAGATAGGTGTAGATCGCCGCCGTCGCGTCCGAGATATCGGTCGCCGACATCCGCATCTGGCCCCACATCGCGCGATCCGCGATCGCGCCTTTGAGGCCGATGCGGCCGGCATCCTTGACGAAGTCGACGGCCGTGCGTTGCTGGAAATTATAGACTTCGTTGTTCTTCTTCAGGCGCGCGAACACCTTGTGCGGATGATCGAACGACCAGTCGGAAAGCACGAGCACATACTCGCGGTCGGACTTGATCGGGTCCTCGCCCGCCGGATCGACGATCAGCGGCCCGTAATGGCCCGCCTGCTCCTGCAGGCCGGAATGGGAGTGATACCAGTAGGTGCCGCTTTGCGGGACGGCGAACTCATAGGTGAAGGTCGAGCGCGGGGCTATCCCCGGGAAGGAGACGCCCGGAACGCCGTCCATCTGGAACGGCACGAGCAGCCCATGCCAGTGGATCGAGGTCGACTCGTCCAGCATGTTCCTTACCCGGAGGGTTATTTTTTCGCCTTCGCGAAAGCGAAGGAGCGGCCCCGGTAGCGTCCCGTTGACAGTGATCGCGTGGCCGGCGCGGCCGCCGATCTCGACGGCGCTGTGGCCAACCGTCAGATCGAACTCGGTTCCGGCGAGTTCGAAAATGCCTTTATTGCCGGCGGTGGCGCTGCGCGCCCAGGCTGGGAGAAGCGCGCTCGTCGCGGCGAGGGCGCCGCCGCCAGCCGCCGACTTCAACAGGGTTCGTCTCGAGAACATCAGTGGCTCCAGATGGACTGAAAAGGAAACGGCCGGCGCAGCATTAGCGTCGGGCCGGCCTCGCGCGCGGCTAATGCTGGCTGTGGTCGCCGGACGCCGCGGCTGCGTCCTTTTTCTTGGCGCCGTGATCCATGGCGCCGTGATCCATTCCGTCCGTCGCGCAAGGCTTGCCGGCATCGCTTGCGATCTTCATCGCCGCATTGTGCATCGAGGCCATGCACGCTTCGTGGGCCCCCGCTTCCGCATCCGGCGAACACATGGACGCGATCTTTTGGGCCGCGATCTTTTGGCCTTTCGCTTTCTTTTCGGGCGCGAGCAGGAAATGTACGCGGTCGCCCGCCGCGAAGGCGGCGAGGTCGACCGCCTTGTCGACCGCGAACGGCATGGTCATTTCATCCCAGCCGAGCGCCGGGATCGGCTT
>FSSH01000081.1_pt2 | contig 14662 bp, 13 predicted proteins | sample 1166101 | NCBI WGS metagenome assembly FSSH01 (sample SAMEA32972668, study PRJEB13176) | freshwater metagenome | biome: Drinking water system; feature: Biomass in drinking water that filtered by 0.45 um membrane; material: drinking water | place: USA | collected 2012-12-20 | depth 0 m | reverse complement strand
ACCAGATAAACTTGGCTCCCGAATCGCGCGAAGGATTGCGCCAGCTCACATCCGATCGGGCCTGCCCCGATGACGCCGATACGCGCCGGCAATTCCGTCAGCGAGAACACCGTTTCATTAGTGAGATACCCTGCCTCTTTCAATCCAGGCGTCGGAGGGGCAGCCGCACGGGCGCCCGTGCAAATGGCTGCTTTCGCAAAGGTTAGGGTTCGGTTTCCTGCAGACCCATCGACCTGGATGGCGTCAGAACTGGTAAATCGTCCGCTGCCGATATACACATCCACCCCTAATTTCGTGTACCGATGGGCTGAATCGTTCCGGCTGATACGAGCCCGCAATTTTCGCATCCGCGCCATGACAGCCCCGAAGTCGTATTTTACCCCGGCGGGGACATGGAGGCCGAACTCAGCAGCATTGCGCAGATCGGCCCACGCCCTGGCAGCACGGATCATCCCTTTCGACGGCACGCATCCGACATTCAAACAATCGCCGCCCATCAAATGTTTCTCGATCAACGCGACCTTAGCCCCCAGACTCGCAGCAATAACCGCCGTAATCAATCCGGCGGTTCCTGCCCCGATGACCACAATGTTGTACCGGCCAGCCGGCTCTGGATTGACCCAATTGCCGGGATGGACATTGGCGACGAGCTGTTGATTGTGCTCATCATTCGGCAAAACAAGGGCTTGGTCATACTCCGGCATCACGTCCGACCTTTCTGCAAACTACTCAGGCATCTCTCACGATCCACAGAATTCCGATCACGCCGGTTTCCCTAAGAACTTCTTGTACACGATCGGCGCCAGAGCCAGCAGCCCCAACAATAAAAACGCGCCGATGACGTTCGGTGAGGCGATTTCTTTCAGGGAATTGATCGTGCCAAGCTGACGCCCGGCATAGGCATAGACGAACGACCCCGGAATAATCCCGATGGCTGTCGCCGCCACGTACGTTCCGACGTTCACGCGGGTCAGCCCTGAAACAAGGTTGACCACGAAAAAGGGAAACAGCGGGATCAATCGCAACGTCAACAAGTAGCTGAAGGCATTCTTGGCGAATCCTTGTTGCACCGGTTCGATCCACCTGCCGAACTTCTGCTCGACCCAATCGCGCAGCAGATATCGTGCGGCAAGAAACGCCAGCGTGGCGCCGGTCGTAGCTCCGAGATTCACAAACAGCGTGCCAATCACCCCGCCAAACACAAATCCTCCCGCCAGAGTGAGGATCACTGCGCCAGGGAGCGACAGTCCCGTGACGACGATATACGTCAGAATGAAAATCGCCACGGATGCGGCGTAATTGGACTCGGTAAATGCCAGCAGCTGATCGCGGTTTTGTTTCAACGCATCGAGCGAAAGATATTGCCCCAGATCGAAATACAAGAACGCGCCGATCGCAACGGCGATAACCGCTGCAATGACCATCCTTCCAGCATTGAATCCCCTGGCCTGCCCAGAAACCGGCATGTCATTCTGCATAGCAACCTGTTGATCTATCATGGTGGCTCCATACGTTGCTGTCAATGGCACGACTTCAATCTATGGGTTTTGTCGGTCGATATGCAGGATTCTTACAGGTTTGACTGCCGATACGTGTAAAGACTGCTTTACTCGTCCAACAGACGAGCGTAGTCGGAGGACGAGATACACTTCACGAGCGACGCTGTATGTTACAGGAAAGGCTCTGAGCGGCTATGGCCTGGGTGTGCTGAAGGCGGGGGCTGCCCCACTGAGGGTCGTGCCGACATCCTGAAGCCAAGTTCGTTGAGGCCGGCAGGCCTTGGAGGACTGCCCTTCGTACTCCGCCTTGTGTGGCCGAGTCGAGCAGGCATCTTCGCGAATCGTGGCATGTTCATCGGTCAAGGAGAGGTCTGGACCGGCACATCCGAGACCGAGGAGTAGGAACATGAGAGTTATGAGAAGCATTGCAGTAACCAGAGACCCAGCATCGTGATGCCGAGATTGTATCGAGTGGTAATCTATTCGGCCGGTTCTTCTGAAAACTGTAGCATCCATACAGAAGACCCTCCGCTTCCAATCAGCGTTTGGTTGCGTCATGTTCAATGTCGAGCCGGCCTACTGCACGCTCGAATGGATCGATCACTCCGTCGTGATTTTGATCGAGCTCCGGGAAATGGTCGTGCAGCGATCCTGCTGCCTGAGGATCAATCACCCGCCCCGTCCGACGATCCCGCCCGTAATCATACCGTCGCGGCTGTTCCAGCATTCCAAAATGGGCAACATTCGCCGGGATCAGAGGCTGTGGCTCAACGACAGCTGTCGGTTGCGCACGCCTCTTCAGCTTCTTCGAGCCGGTTTTCTTGGACACACGGGCTGAATGCGAGGGCCTCTTTGCCTTGGTCGCTATAGTCTTGTCCGAGACAGACTGCGGAGAGTTCTTGCTCGCGATCTTCCAACGAACAGTAGGAACAGACTTGCCCGATGCAACTGGTTCAACCAGAGACCGTTTCATCTCTTTCTTCAATGCCGCTGGTGAGGACGCATGGGACAAACCAGGAACCCAAAGATGACAGAATATGACAACTGGTCCAATCAGTCCCAAGATGAACATTCTGCATACCGTCATAGAGCGGCGTAGAGCCATTGGTGTCCCATCCAGCGTTGAGCCTTTCAAGTGTACCAGGGCCATTATTCACAATATTTCCATTACTTACACGAATATTTCATATTCCATCCGATCTCTCTACATCGTTCGGTCATACCCCAGTTGCCAGGACACCCCTCACTGCCGTAGTCTCCGCCTACGGAGGCCATCATGGATGAGAGCACTCGCCTGACGAAAACCAAAGAGCAATGGGCGAAAGCCCGGAGGGGCGGGGAAGAACGGGAAGTATTCTACGAGGGCGATAGCCGCCTTCCACCCGGGCAACACCTCGTTGAGACGTTCCCTGTCCTGGATCTTGGACTCAAACCTGAGATTCCGTTGACTGAATGGGGGCTGACAATCGGAGGCTTCGTGACGGCCCCGATCACCTGGACCTGGGAACAATTCATGGCGCAGCCTCAATTCACCGACCTGTCCGACTTCCATTGCGTGACCTCATGGAGCCGCTTCGACAATCAGTGGATAGGCGTCAGTTTCAAGCACATCATGTCGGTGGTGAAGCCACTTACTCTCGCAAAATTCGTGCTCTTTAAGTCGTATGACGATTACACGACCAATCTTCCGCTCGAAGTCTGTAACGATGACGATGTGCTCCTGGCCCATACCTGGAACGGCAAGCCGCTGAGCAAAGATCATGGCGGGCCAGTTCGGGTCATCGTCCCGAAACGCTATGCCTGGAAAGGCGCGAAGTGGGTGAAGGAAATTACCTTTGCCGACAAGGATGAGAAGGGGTTCTGGGAAGTCCGGGGATATTCCAATACGGCACTGCCGTGGGAAAACGATCGCTACGGTTAACGCGCTATTTTTTCATCCAGCCGCCGGGGCCTTCGACAAAGTTGCCGGGTTTCGTTTTTTCAATGGCCTTCTCCCCCGCCAGCGTTTCCACTGTGCGCAGGTTCGTCTTCTCGCGGCGCGCAATATCCTGATAGGCCTGGCGCCGTTTTTCATTGATATCGTTGGAAAGGGCCTGCGCCTCTGGATTGCCGGGCACCACAACACCCAAGTATCCGTTGGCCTTTTCTCCGACGAGGCCCTTCGCCTTGGCTTCGTCTAGAGAGAGAGCGAACACCGCCATCGGCCCCATCAGCCACACGGTCAAGACGAACACACCGACAGCAGGCCACTTGAGACGCATCAGACTCTCCCTCCCACGGTTAGAATAACCCGCTGTCGTCGGATAGTACCTCGTCCAAATCCTTGTCCACCTTCACGCGAATTTCATGATCAATTTTCACGTTCAAGTTGATCGTGATCGGCTTATCCGGCGCCATCACCTCAACACGAGGCGTACAGGCTCCTGTTGCGACCACTATCCCTCCGATCACCAACCCTATCGCTGTCGTCAGACTATTCGGGCGCCGCATTGCAAACCTCATCGCGATCATTGCCGTTTATGTTTCCGCTCGACTGCATCTTGAAGATCATCGACAAGGCGCAGGCTTTTCAAGAGGGCCGGAATGTGTTCTTGCACGGTCAGATTGAAATTCACCGGAGGGATCTTCTTGAGATCCGGATTTCTACCTTCCAATCGAGCCGTCAGCATCAGCGTCCCGGTTTCAGCGTAGTCTACACCAACTCGCAGCAATGTATAATGAAAGTTGTTTAGCGCCTGTGTCACCAGATGCAACTGGGTATTGGTCTCCGAAATAACGGTTGATGACTCCGGCGTCGATCCGTAGCGTATGACCCCTCCCGGAGGGAGCGCAGTCACCATGCCATCCTTGACCGTCAGTCCTCCAGGCGTGATCGCGATCGGCAACGTTCCATTCAGGGTCCCGGTTCCTTGTATCCCCTGATTGTGTTCCACGCTCAGGACCTTGGCCAGATCCAGATCTCGCAGTATCACTGTCGCATGATAGGGTGGCTTGGCAACGTCCGCCAGGATACCCGGGCTGGCGACCGAGCCTCCGAACATCTCGCATCTGAAATCTTTCGCCTCAATGACCTGTAGTCCCTCATGAAATTTCCATGATCCTTGAAGCAGTGCAGACAGGTTCGTCACTTCAATGCCAATCTGTACCGATCCGATGGTCACCGGCGCCGGTTCGACAGTCACCAGCGAGTCCAACCCATTTGTGCGTAAGGCCATCGTTGTATTGGCGTCTTTGACAACATACTCGTCATACCGGCCGGACAGTTTATCGGCGACGATCTTGATCGTTCCTGATGTCAGCTGAAATCCATGCGCCGGCTCCCCCAATCCGCCCGACCACGAGGCGTCGATCGTGGACGCGACCCGGCCATCCAGTATTTCTACCGGCATCGGCAATCCGGAAATCAGCCGGCTCAACCGGCGATCCTCGCTATCAAAGACAATGGGACCAATCATGCCATGCGCGGTGCCCTGCCCTGCCGTAAACGGCTGCTCAATCTCGGCTGTGACCAAACTCGCGCGCAAGGGAGCGTCAATACGAAGATCCGCCCTGATCCCTGTTTGATTGGCGGTAAACCGGACTTTCCAATCCGTCGCCGGAACTTTCAATGGAGTAAGATTGGGCGACACTCCACCCATTGAGATCCTGCCTTGCGCATTCCATGATTTCGCGGTGACTTCAGCAAGCTGCAGCGCGACGGCGCCTTGATCGATATGAATGTCCTGGCCCATCACGTTCATCGTTGAAAGACGCATCGCCACAGTCGCCGGCCCGGCGCTGCAATGAATATCAGGGAGATCGCAACGTACGGAAAGCCCGTCGGACAGCTGTAGCATCACTTTCGGCACGGCAACAGTCCCGTGGTGGATCTGCTTGACGGTCACGAACGATTCGGGGAAAAGCGTTCCCCCTATCGAGGCGTGTGTCAGAGACACGGTTCCTCGGAGATCGGCCATCGCTTCCTGAGCCGACAGCATCTCAGTGATGGCTTTGGGAACGACTCCTGTCACCCGATAGGTTCCCTCCGCCGACACCAGCTCGCTCCCCGCTCCTTCTGCGCGGCTCGTTTGAAACTCCCCAACCAATGGTCCTGCAGTTTTTCCGTAGGTCACCTGCAGCGGCCCTTCAACGATCGTGCGTATCGGCGCCTCTGCCCAATAGAGCATCCCCTTGACCGGCTCCCTGTTGTGAATGCTCAATGGCTGAGACCCGCGCGGGAGCATCATCCGCACAGCATCGGGAATGATGCGGGGTTGGGCGTTGACAGTCGCTGACACCAACACACCCGGAGCCAATGTCCAGCCGATCTGCATCGCGTTGCCGGTAAATGTGCCCGTGTAGGCCACTGTAATGTCATGTGCAACACCCTTCAGTGCAGGCAAGGTGCCGTTCAGACGGACATTTCCATCCAGGTGCGTGCGTGAGTCCCTCCAGAGCGAGGTGAGCGTCGCCTCAGACGCCGCGGTTCCGGTCCAGTTCATCTCCAGCGCTCCGGTCACTTTTCCCAGATCCGGACCTATCGGAACAAGCAACGCGATAAAGGGCGCCAGTTCGCGGACATTCACCTCAAGCTGTCCTTTAATCTCAACCTGAGAACCGCTCGGGTGCGCCTGAGAGTGCCATGACACGATCGGCACGGTTTGGAGTCGTTGAGACACCAAGGTCGCCGACCAGGTGCTTGCTGAATTTCCAGCCACAGTCAGACCATAGGACGCGGTATCACGGCCTTGAAATGTAAGATGTCCTCCCAGTTCCCCATCCCGATACTTGAGATTACCGGCAATCGTCACCTTGCGAAGCGGGCCGGTCGCTTGTTCTCGAAAGATTGTGACCCGATCCAGCTGTAACTCATCGAAGGGAAGAATCGGCAAACGACGCAACAAATCACCGGCCGTCAACAAGCTCCAGGGCGATTCGTCGTCGTCGGCCTCACTTCGCGTCACCCCTTCCCCGTGATCGAGTCCGGACGCCGCCGAATTGAGCACTTGCACCGCGACATCGGGAAGCCACACCCGGGTGACTCGCCCACGGGCCAACTCCGGCAACCGATAGGCAATCTCGGCGTTCGTAAGGGAGATGAGCACTTGCTCTCCGCCGATATTCTGCTGAAAGGCAACGACGGGAATGTGCATCCCGTCCCAACGTGGATACCCCAGCTGAATCATCACATGCTTGTAGCCGTCCTGACGAAGTCCTTGAGCCAGGAAATACGATGCCGTTAACGGGAGGATCAAATAGATACCCACCACAGCGAGCACGCTGAAAAACAGACCGATCTGATATCGACGTGACAACATCGGCTTCACCAAACGTAATACTGGTCCGATTGGTTGTCGAATATTTAGACAAGTCTGTCAAGGGGACTGACGCACGCCAACGCAGCTTCCCCGACTCCAACGCGTCTGCGTTGACAGGGTTTCACCCACACCGGTATCGTGTGCCAGCATTCTTCCGACCACAGACTTCGAGTCACACATTGTTTTTGATCAGATCCGCCCACCGTGCTTTCAACATCTCGGGCGCCGTTGCGCCGGCTCTGCCGCATGTATGGGCGATGACACTCGCGCTTCTTTGTGGGTGCCTTGCAGAGGCACCGCCGATTTTCGCCGCAGCTACGCAGTCGGAGCGGTCAAGCGACCGGCACATCCGGGAGTTGGATCATCTTTCCGCTCTCTGGAGCTTGTACAAACAAACCTTCATTGTGAATGGCCGGGTGGTGAGCTGGGATGAACAGGGTGTCACGACGTCCGAAGGTCAGGGGTATGCCATGCTCCGCGCGGTGTGGTCCGGGGATCGCCTCATGTTCGACCGTGTATGGGCCTGGACAAAAGAACATCTTCAAGTGCGCAACGACAAATTATTCGCCTGGAAATGGAAGGGCACGGTCTTGTCGGTGAATTCGGCTACCGATGCCGATACGGACATCGCGCTTGCGCTCATCCTGGCCGCGCGGCGCTTCGATCAGCCGGCCTATGAGCAGGAAGCCTTGGCGATTCTCACGTCGATCTGGGACCTCGAACTTTTGCATACCGATTCCCACATCTATGTCACTGCAGGCAATTGGGCGCGATACGAGGATCATCCGGTCATCCATGTCGCCTATCTTGCGCCCTATGCCTATGAAGTCTTCGCAGCCGTCGATGGAGCACATCCCTGGGCGCGCGTCATCGACGATGCGTACGCGACCCTGCACTGGCTGTACGACCAGGAGCAAGTTGCGCTGCCCCCGGATATTATCTATTGGAATCGCACAACACAGCAGCTCTCCCTGCGGCATCCCACGAACGGCCGCGTATCGGAATTCAGCTATGACGCATTCCCCATCTTCTGGCGTGTCGCCCTGGATGCACAGTGGTTCAACCGTGCGGAGGGGCCGTTGCGGACCACGATGCTCGCTTTCTTCCAACGCGAATGGCGCGCCCATGGACGGCTCGTCGATCATTACGCACTCGATGGAACTCCCCGTTCCGTGATCGAAGGACTTCCGCTCTACGCGACGGTATCTGCGCTGGCACTCCACGAACAACCGGACTTCGCATCGACCCTCACTCAGCGAAAGTTGACTGATCTGCTACGAACTGCATTGGCGGGAAAAGCGACGCCGTACTACTTGCATAATTGGCTGTGGTTCAGCCAGGCCACGTCGCTTCAACAGGCGAGACACTACGACGAATTCCTCGGCTTTCTGCGGCCCTTTGATTTCGAAGGATTTTCCACCCACTTCCCTTGGGAATTGTTCACCGGCACGATCGCTCTGTTCTTTATGGCGCGATGGCATCCGGGTTTCACGGTGGCATTTCTGCTGTGTGCCTTGACGTTATGTGTGCGCTATCTCTGGTGGCGCCTTTTCAACACACTGAACACCATTGAATCGGGCGGCCTTGCGATCAGTCTCTCTCTCTGGATTGCCGAATGCTATGCCCTCTCGACCGTACTGCTTCTGCTCGTCCAAGTCGGCATCGGTCAACGCCCTTCTCCCGCCGTACCCCCTCCGACTGCGGAGGAATTCGCCCCAAGTGTCGATGTCTTAATCCCGATTTATTCAGAGTCGTGCGCAATTCTCGCGCAGACGCTTATCGGCGCCTGCGCCATGACCTATGGCCCCAAACGCATCTATGTTCTCGACGACAGCCATCGTGACGAAGTCGCGCAGCTGGCCGGTCGTTTCGGAGCCTCCTACATCAAGGGACCCCGCCGGCATGCCAAAGCTGGAAATCTCAACCACGCACTCACTCAGACGGACGGTGAATTGATCGTGGTGTTCGACACGGACCACATTCCCGTCACAAGCTTTCTCCGGGAAACTGTGCCGTTCTTTGCCGATCCTCATATGGGATTCGTCCAAACCCCGCATCACTTTTATAATCAGGACATCTTTCAGCGCGCGCTCCGGACGTCTCCTCACATCCCCAACGAGCAGGACATGTTCAACCATGCCATCCAGGGAGCACGCCAGGGATGGGGTGGCTCATTCTTTGTGGGAAGTGGAGCGGTGTTTCGGCGGGCGGCTATCACAGCGCTGAATGGATTCAAGCTGATGAGCATCACGGAAGATATCCACACCAGTCAACACCTGCATGCTCATGGTTGGAAATCGGCATTCGTCGACAAGGATCTGGCGGTGGGATTGACGGCAGAGAACCTGGCCTCCTATTTGGTCCAGCGGCGACGCTGGATGCTGGGCTGTCTCCAGATCTTCTTCAAAGACAATCCTCTTTTCTGCCGTGGTCTGTCGATCCGCCACCGGATCGGCTATTTTGCCTCGCTCTACTATTTCTTCTTCCCTGTTGCGCGTGTGATTTTCTGGATCACCCCGCTGTACTTTTTACTCTTCCATTTGCACCCTATTTTTGCCGACGTCTCGATCTTACTGGCGTACCTGCTCCCATTTCTTGTGCTGGTTCCCCTGATCTCCTCCGTGCTGCTGCCGGGCTGGCCCCGGCTGCTGTGGTCGACGGTATACGAAACCACTGTCTGCTTTCCGCTTTTCCGCTCCATGTTTGACCTGCTGCTTCCGAAACGGATGGGCTTTAAGGTCACCCCGAAGGGGCTGGTCTCGCACAGCCGGTCGTTCGACTGGCGTTCATCTGCAGGCCTACTGGCTGCCACAACCATCACCCTCCTGGCGCTCGGCAAAGGACTATGGGAATTTTGGTATTTCGGCATCGAGAAAGACGCCTATTTCTTCAATCTCAGCTGGGCCGCCATCAATCTGATCGGCCTCGGCGCCGGTTTGCTCATGGCCTGGGAACAGCCGCAGCGGCGGGCCGAGGAACGAATTCGCAAGGCCATTCCGCTCCGCCTGGAGGCCGATGGTTACTCACTCGATGGCCTGAGCCGGGATGTGAGCCTGACCGGACTATCCCTGGAGACGGCTCATACCGACTCGATTCCCTCGATTGTCAATCTCACAATTCATACAATTCCGCCCTTCACCTGTCAGGCTCGAGTCGTTTATCATGAGCCCCTGGCCGGCCGGGCTCGATGCGGCCTCGCCTTTGCCGACCTGAATGAGGAGCATCGCCGGGCTCTGGTGTTGACGATCTTTGCCGATCCGGCCACATGGTCCGCTGCACACCGGACCACCGTCCGCAGCAGGCTGCTGATGGCCGGCCATTTACTGACCGGCTTGTGGCGCAGCCTCACCCCGCTACGAACCAGACGGCGCAGGAATCCTCGACGAGGGCTCTACCGCCTGGGCACGGTCCGGATTCAGGATCACAGGCGCACCGTGCTTCTCCGTAATCGTTCAGCCGGCGGCATCGGCATCCTCCTGTTTGGATCACCGTTGCCTTCAAATGAGGACTGGATAATTCAGGACACGACCGGATCGGCCCGCTACAAATCGTGTTACAGCAAACTGGTCGCTCCTGGAATCTGGCGGTCCGGCGCAACGTCCGACACAGCTGGCCCAATGGTCGCGGACTCCGACCCATCGATCGATTCACCAACACCGGTTTCGATCTAACTGAAAGGCAACACAACACATGTGGCACCGTCTCTTCATCCTCTCTCTGACTATCTGGAATCTGTTCGTATGTTCGCCGAATACGTTCGCCGCGGACTTTGTTGAATCGTGGTACCTCTCACGCGGACGAGCCAATATGGAAATCGAGAACTACAAAGCTGCGATCGAAGCGTTCGAGAAAGTCGTCGAACATGATCCGGACCATCGCGAATCCTTACGCAGTTTGGGTATTGCCTACGAACGGCAAGGACTCAAGGATAAATCAATCGAGACCTTCGACCGCTATCTTGCGAAATACGACGACGATCCTGAAATAGCATTCAAACAAGCTCAGGCCCTGGAATGGTCCCGCTATGCCGCGTATCGCGGGAAAGATATGCTCAAGTACTACCGTATGGGACTCAAGCGACAGGATGATCCGGCGATGCGGTTGCGATACGCGAGCCATTTGGCCGCCCAGAAGGAGACGGCTCAAGAGGCTGTGGCCCAGTACGACAGAGTACTGACTTCACAGCCCCACAATTCACAGGCGCATCAGGGGCTGGCCAGGGCTTATGCCTGGCTCGGCCAGAATGACCTGGCTCTCCATCACGCCAATCTCGCGCGGCACGCGGCACGCCGAGAGCCTGGTGACATGACCGCCTTGCGGCGCGACATGCTCAAAGGACGGGAACCCGCAGTAGAGGGCGTGATCTCGGTGTTGGCACAACCGGAGAAGCCGTTCGAGCTGTATGGAATTCGTCTGGGTTCACGAGGGAAAGTGGATGTGAGTCCCTTTACCACCACTACATTGGAAGTCGGCGGGGAGCATTTCTGGAGTTCATCGGAACAACGAACCGGCGGATATCTTTCATTCGGCAACCAACTGCGGATCAACCCGACACACCGCTTCGATATGCTTATCGAGTATCATGACGCGCCGCGCGGTGACGGCATGGCCTACAAATTCGAGTACGTGTACGACAGACCGTCGATCTCGATCCGCCCGGGCGTGAAGAGAGAATTCCGCTACGATTCATTTGCCGCACTCGTCGGGTCGCGAACGACCGGGCAACTGCTCGGCCTGGCGCGATCGACGCTGTTCTATACCGATGTCGCCTTCGACATCGGTTCCGTTCATCTGGACGTCACCCCCTTTGTCGGATGGGTGAGCGCAGAATCTGTGAGTAAGAACGAGCAGGTAGGCCTCGCCGCCAAAGGGGCCATGCCCCTCTGGCAAACCGGCAATTGGGAATGGTCCGGGGAGTATCTCTTCTATGTGACGCACTATGGTGAGAATCAGAGCGGTTTCCGTTCAAGTCCGACAGAACCGACGGCCGGCGGCTACTTCAGTCCGCAAATCTTTGTGAATCAGATTCCCCGGCTCGCCGCCAGCTATACCATCAATGAAAAACAGGACTTCACCATTGCAGCCGGACCGGCAGTTCAATATGTCGATGAGTCGGCGAGAGCTGCCCAGATCCGCATTGGAGGTGATGCTCACGCAGCCTATACGGCCAGACTCTCGAAGCCCTGGCTTCTGAAAATCATGGTGGACTACACGCAAATCTCCAGCGTGTATACACGCATTCAGGGTAATGCGCTGTTGGTGTATACGTTCTACTAGTCCATTCCCGAGGAACATGGGTCTATGCGATTACGGAACCGGCGGCAAGAAGAGCGCAGGCTGAAACGAGCGCTCATCATGCCGCCAGCTGTCTCAACGCCGGCTTGATACGCTTTCGCGTCTGCCGGTGCAAGCAGTCCTCCACGGCATCGATCAGCAGATTGAGCTGGGAGTGCTGGAAGCCTATCCGCTTGAGACAGGGGTCGCTCAGAAGCCCGACAAGAAGGCTGATCGCTGTAATAAAGAGTCCCACCAACAACGTCGCACTCGCGATTTCCCAGAACGATGGGTTAGGTGGAAACACCGAATAGAACACCGAACCAACGCTCGATCCCAAGATAAATTTCGAAGCCGCCTTATCGTGAGCCCTGTCCCTGGCGATCTTTTCACCGATCCCGGAGATGCTCAGCGAATGATCGCCGAAAACGAGCCATCCGGTCCCCAAAGTCGCCACTGTCGCTATCGCGTCGAGGATCACCGAACGGCTGGAAGAATGGGCGGCAATGATAGCCCGGATATCGGAAAGTTCTCTCAGCGTTTTATTCGGCAGCATGCCTGCTTTGAGCAATGGGCCCAGGTGGTGATGCCGTTCGATGTACCCAAGAAAACCATTCGGACGGAGCTTTTGATTCTCTATCGTCAGCGGCCATTCCAGTAACTCGCTGGCGACCAACCGTTCGATTTCTCTTTGGTATCTTGTTTTGAAGCCGGACGGCAGAAGACTGATCAAATCTGTGCCGGGACGCCAGCCTAACTTCACCGGAATCTCGATGAGTTTCTTGAGAAAGAGCGACGGAATCGCCCAGAGCGCATTCGCCGGATGGTACAGCAGATCGGTGACAAGCGACTGTTTTTGCAGTGCGATTGTTTCCTGAATCGAATAGTGCCGTTCTACGAAACTGTCTACGCGGTTACGGCAATCCTCGACATATTGCTCAACACACTCTTCGAGACTCAGAATCGCCAATGCGGCCTGCTGATCGTTCATCGTAAGTCCTCCAACCATGCAGTATATAAAATCCTCGCCATGGCTCAAGCAAATCTCTTTCTTAGCCGGAAGGGACATAGCGACATGTGAAGCGGAATCTGCGCAGACCAGGCGGATTACAATTCTGATGTCATTTTTCGTCAGACAGCGTAGCCTGATCCAGTCTGCGCAATCAGTTGCGCGATCGGTTCATGCACAAAGGCCCCGTCATAATGACAAGAATCGCCTATTGGCCCATCGATATTCCCATCACGGACCCGTTGTCGTGGCCACTGACGCGCGCGTCGTTGCGGAGAATATCTTTGTCCGCATCACACTGAGCGATGGTGCATGCGGTTACGGGGAAGCAGCGCCCTTTCCCGAAGTCGGAGGAGAAGATCGGGAACCCTGTCTGAATGCGCTGTCCAGCCCTGCACCCTCACTCATCAGTCGGCTGACGCTTGGATGTGCCAGCGCACATAGCCATGCCCATATTGCACTGTCTCTTTTATGGGGAGACGTTTACCGGACGAGGATTCCCCCCCTTTCACGCTCACCAAACAAAAGAGGGAGCCTCCCTTTGAGAAGACTCCCCCCTCGCATCTTACGTCTCACTTTTTACGCTGTACTTTTTACATCTACCGTAGATAACCCAAGACATCCTCTTCACGAACCAACACCAGCTTCTTATCCTCGCCCTCCACTTCTCTGGCGGCGTATTGTTTATACAGGACATGCTCGCCCGGCTTGAGGGTCGTCTTCACAAATGTCTTCTTCTTGATTTTCTCCTTCGAATCCTTATCCTCGACCAAACGGCCGGTCCCCACAGCAAGAACTTCTCCCTCCTCCGGTTTCTCTTGCGCGGCATCCGGAATGAGAATGCCGCCGAAACTTTTTTCGTTTGGCTTGCCGGCTCGGATCAATACCCAATCGTGCAACGGTGTCAGTGTCATGATGTACGCCCTTTCATGCAGGCGTGTAATGTGTCACGGGTGGCACTCACGGCCTGTTTGCGCAAGCTGCTCACCACACTTAGGTTACGATACGCTCAACTCACCTCATCCGTCTCTTCAGTCACTTTGGTTTGGTCCTCGGCCAGTCCCGCATAATGGCGGGCCCACGATAAATACATGTACCCGCTGCCTCGCAGGACATCGGCCCCCTTCATCAGCGTGGCGATCAACTCTTCGTCCTTCCCGTGGGCCGCAAGGTCCAGGGCGCGACGCTTCAATGCCGGGGACACCGTTGCCATCAACACAGCCATTTCACCGACCAACTGCCGAACGTCCGGTCCCGGGTGATGCCTGCGGTCCGGCGGATCCGGCGCCGCCTCTTGACCGGACGCGTCACTCGTCCTGGATAGTTGAGGATACAACCGGTCGACCCGATCGATGAGGGGCTGTGCTGCAGGTGTGCTGAGCTGCGTCGGCTCGCTGGCGGGATGGTCCCATGTGAGAGTCCGGATGCCGGCCGCCGCGAAGATACTGCGGATGGTTTCGACCACCGCATCCAGCGTCACCTCAGTCCAGGGCCGCAAGTCCAGCACCCGCTCCTCTGGCCTGCGGGGCGGAGGACCCTCGTGAATGAGCACCCAGCAGCGGTCAAAAATCTTTGTGCGGAGC
>FSSH01002269.1_pt1 | contig 14668 bp, 15 predicted proteins | sample 1166101 | NCBI WGS metagenome assembly FSSH01 (sample SAMEA32972668, study PRJEB13176) | freshwater metagenome | biome: Drinking water system; feature: Biomass in drinking water that filtered by 0.45 um membrane; material: drinking water | place: USA | collected 2012-12-20 | depth 0 m | reverse complement strand
CTGGGAGCCGTGAATCTTGCCGCATTGGAGGAGCTCGAGAATGGCCGGAGCAGAGAATCCAGTTTGCTGATGCAATTACAGGATTTGAATGCAGCCATTGCAACTTTGGAAAGCGCTATCCAGCAAATTGACCGGGAAACCGAATTACGTTTGCAAGACACATTCACTCAAGTAAATACCTATTTAAGCGAGATTTTTCCGGTTATATTCGCCGGTGGACAAGCCCGGCTCGAATTCTGCGATGATAAAAATTTAGATGCCGGCTTATTGCTGACCGCGCAACCACCGGGGAAAAAAAATAGCTCGATCCAATTATTATCCGGCGGAGAAAAAGCATTGACGGCTTTGGCATTGATTTTCTCCCTATTCCGGCTCAATCCGGCGCCTTTCTGCTTGTTGGATGAGGTGGATGCTCCGCTGGACGACAGCAACACCAGCCGTTTCTGCGAACTGGTGAAAACCATGGCAAAACAAACGCAATTTCTATTCATCAGCCATAATAAAATCACGATGGAAATGGCGCAGCGATTAATTGGAGTTACAATGCAAGAACAAGGGGTATCAAGGATAGTAGCTGTCGACCTTGCTGCGGCGGTACAAATGGGCAAACGCGAAAAACAGCCTGCTATCTAATGACTGTGATTAATCCCATAAAGCTGACATAATTTAATTTTAATACTGCACGTAACGGCAATTGTGCGAAATAGCAGGGAAATAATATGGAGATATTGAGTATGAGTGACTTGCAGATAAGCTTGATCATCATCGGCATCATCGTTATTGCCGGTGTCGTTGTCTTCAACTGGTGGCAACAACTGCGTTACCGGCGGAAAATTCAAGCTGCGTTCGATCATAACCACGATGACATTCTGCTCGATGAACAGAATTCCGATGAGCCGTTTCAGCGTATTGAGCCAAAATTCAATAAAGTCCCGGCGGATATTCCGTTTGATACTTTTGCGCCAATCGATACGCCCGCGAGTGAACCGAAAAGACCGCAGGTAGCACCGCCTGCTCCAGCTGCAATCAATATCCCTATCAGCACCGCCACGGCCACACCTTCGTCGGCCGCTTCGCCGCTATTGGATTACGACGGCAATTCAAATTACATCGTCAATATCCGCTCCGAGTCCGTTATCCCCAATACCCATATCGCGAAGTTACTGCAACGGAAATTCGATTTCGGCAAAACGGTATACTGGCTCGGCCAACAAGATAAAAATGAACCATGGGAGGAGATTACCAATGAATCCAATGTCGATAGCGACGGTTACAGCCATTTAAAAGGCTGCTTGCAGCTTGCCGATAGAGCGGGGCCGATCAGCGAAGTCAATTTATCCAAATTCCGCGATCTGGTGCAAGATTTCGCAGCGCAAGTTCATGCCACAGCAGAATGCCCGGATATCGTCAGTGCACACGAAAAAGCTGTTCAACTGGACAAATTCTGCGCCGATGTGGATGTCATGATCGGCATTAACATCATCAGCAAGGACAACGGCGCGTTTGTCGGCACCAAGATTCGCGCGTTGGCCGAAGCTTCCGGATTTAAACTGGAATCGGAGGGATTATTCAAGTATCGCGATGAGAGTAATAACGTATTGTTCATATTGAGCAATTATGAATCTCCTCCGTTCTTGCCAGAAAACATGAAATCGTTAACAACGCATGGCGTTACTTTCTTATTGGATGTACCCAGAGTCGCGCAAGGAGAAAGAGTATTCGATCAGATGACGCATCTAGCGAAGATTTTCTCTAATACACTGGGCGGAATCATGGTTGACGATAACCGTGTCCCGCTGAGTGACAGTGGGATTCAAAGAAGCAAGCAACAGCTCATCGAAATACAAACCGCAATGAAAAAGAATCATATCAACGCTGGCAGTCCGAGCGCTTTGCGGTTATTTGTATAAATATTTTTAATAAAAAATTAAAGTTAAATCTGTGAGCATCCGTAATCGCTAGGACAACTGTCAATTGTTTCAATAAATAGCAGTAACAATAGATAGTTAGCCGATATAGTTCAGCGATAATTGTAGAATGATAGCTATAATAATGATAAATATTATAATTTAGTGATAAGACCTACTGAATACCTAGAATCACTACCAGACAATTATTAAATAACTTATTGATAAAAAGATAAAATGGATAATACCTCGAACACAAACCAACCTTTTTCACCAATCGAAGTCAAACTGGAATCCGGAAAAGATTATTATTGGTGTACGTGCGGCCGCAGCAAATCCCAGCCTTTTTGCGACGGTTCGCATAAAAATACAGAATTTACACCCCAAAAATTTAGTGTGAGCGAAGATAAAACTGCATGGTTATGTACCTGCAAAAAAACCGGTAATGCTCCTTTTTGTGATGGCACACATCGCAAACTATAAGTACCGGTAAATAAAGTCTCTATAAAAAAACAACAACAAAAATAATAATATTTCAGTGAATACCCGGGCACAGCATAAGAATTGTAGATTTGGTTACCCATTAACCCTTTTAATAGTTCATAAATTAGTGCCCCATGGAAACAGAACTAAAATCCTTAGAAAATAAAGTTTTTCTACTTTTACGCTTGTATCAAGATACCAGCACTGAAAATAAAAAACTGCGCGAAGAACTTGCGGACTCACATGCGCATTGCGAGAAATTAAATGAGAAAATACATGTCACGGCGGATCGGCTTGAAACACTTTTGTTAAACATACCCGATAATGAATAATGAACCGCTAAACCTCAACATCATGGGACGGGATTTTTGTATTGCCTGCCCCGATGAAGAGCGTGAGGAAATTCTGCTTGCCGCAGCTTATCTTGATAAAAAAATTCAAGAAATCAGAGCAGAAGGAAAGATTGTTGACTCTGATCGCATCGCACTTATCGCAGCGTTGCAGATTGCGCATGAACTGCTGATGTTGCGTAATGGAACTGGTTTTGACATCGATGAATTTCGGCGTAGAATTGTTTCATTAAGAAAGAAAGTAGATGAAGTTCTGACCGATAAAGAAAGTTAGCATAGTGAAGAGTTACAGTTGTAAATAAGGTTAATCCCTGCGGTGTTCGTTTAGACTTATATTCTTTGAACCATTTTTAGAAAATGGTTGTGGATTACAGTGATACTGTTGTGCGCGTCCTTTCGGGATGTTCCTGATGTATCCATGAAGCAACCACCTTGGACCCTATGGTTCAAGATGACGGTCTGACGGCATATGTGGGGAGCTATTGCAGGACAAGAGATATTTCAAACATCTCTTGTCCTTTTTAGTTTTTTCTTCCCGCGATGACTACACACGCAATTCCATTGATGCAGCAAAGCAGCAGAAATCCTCCCTTCCGCACGAAAACATTCTTATTCGATATCGGCCGCGTATTGCTGGATTTTGATTTTGAATCGTCGCTGGCGCGGCTGATTCCATCAGGAACCGATGACGCGCACGAACGGATTCACTCGGTGCTGCACCGCAAAGACGCATTGGAAAGCGGACAAATCGATCCTGCCGGTTTTGCAGATTGGGCGTTGAGCGTCTTGGGGAGTGATGCAACCCGGGAGCAGTTTTACCAGGCCTGGCAACAAATCTTCACTCCCAATGCATCCATGTGGCATTGTGTCCGTCAACTGGCCGCTGATAACCACAATTTGATTCTGATTTCAAATATCAATGCGATTCATTGTCCGTGGATATTTACCGCCTACCCTGAGTTCGCTCTCTTTGAACACAGAATATTGTCATTTGAAGCCGGTATTTTGAAACCGGAACTGGCCATTTATCAATACGCGATCAACACATACCGGCTGGATCCAGCCGAGACGATTTATATTGACGATCAGCCGCAAAATATCGCGGCCGGCCATCAAATGGGATTCCTCTGCTGGCAATATGATCTGAATCATCATCAGGCATTCGAGGCCTGGCTTCAAAAAACGCTAGCTGCCGGTTAAACAAGAACACCATGGCAAAACCTTTCATGAAACTAGATTTTCTCCGCCAGAAAATGCTCAACCATCGCCTGTTTATAGTCTATTTGCCCGAACGACACATCCTTTAATTCACCTTTACGGTCGAACAAAATGCACGATGGCGTTCCTTGCAACGCAAAGCGCTCGAAAGTTTCCGCGCGCATCGATTTCTGCGTCATATAGTGGTTGACTTGCTGCAACACGGTTTTCTTCTGCTCATCGCTGAACTTGTCGAAATCGGGTAAAAAATTTTGCGCATAATGCAGCACCCGTTCATCGGTCACCGGTTCAGTTTCCGCCACAACCCGGTCCATACCCACCGCAAACGGTATTTTCCACGTCAACTTACCATCCGACAATAAACCGTATTGATTGAGCGCCTTATAGGTTTCACCGATCACTTCACCGGTCGCGATTAACTTTTGCAAATTCTCCAGCGTATTCTTATCGTAATCTTCAAATGCGGTGGCCAAGCCGATCACAGTCAAACCCTGCGCGCGATACCGCTCATGCAGATCAACCGCTCGGGGTAACGAGTAAATAAAACAACCCGGGCAATTGACCTGAAAAACTTCGATTAAGACCACCGAGCCGGTCAGTTCGTTAAGCGAAAGTGGACCGCCTTGTACCCAGGTATCCACCGCAATATCAGAAAGTGTGTGATTATTCATAGTGTAAGTCGTCAGAACGCAGAAAAGTTTTGGAATATACTACAGAAGCTGGCCGTTAGCGTGCAGAATTTTCATCAAAAATATAACTGGCGGAAAGTCATCAATTATAATGAGCCACTGTCTACAAAACCGTCTGTAAAAATCGCCCCTCATATAAAAAATGCGCTACTGGTTAATGAAATCTGAACCGGATGAATTCAGTATCGATGATTTTGCCGCACGGCCGGATCAAACGATTGCCTGGGAAGGCGTGCGTAATTATCAGTCGCGCAATTTTATGCGGAACCAGATGGCGGTGGGTGATCAGGTGTTTTTCTATCACTCCTGCTGCAAAGATCCCGGTATCATGGGCATAGCGGTTGTCAGCAAACCGGCGTATCCGGATGCCACGCAATTTAATCCGGCCAGCAAGTATTTCGATCCTAAAGCGACACAAGATAATCCGCGCTGGTTTAATGTCGACATCATGCTATTGCACAGAACACGTCTGATCCCGATCAGGGAATTAAGGCAATATCCGCAGCTGCACAGGATGCGCGTGTTGCAAACGGGTAACCGTTTATCGATCACACCGGTCGATCCGTCCGAGTGGCAATTTATCTTGCAGTATCTGTAGCACAATCCAATTCTTTTTATCAGGCTTACATATGGAATGGTGGTTGATTTATCTGTTAACCGGAGCATTTGTGGGATTCTTTGCCGGGCTACTCGGCATTGGCGGGGGCCTGATTATCGTTCCCGTGCTCATCTCACTGTTTACTGCGCAGGACTTTCCCGCCGACCGCATCATCCATTTTGCGTTGGGCACCACGATGGCCACCATCATTTTCACTTCCGCCGTAAGCTTACGCACACACCACCAGCATGGCGCCGTAAACTGGCCCATCGTGAAGCATATTACCCCGGGTATTTTTCTCGGTACTTTTGGCGGCGCGACCCTGGCCGGGTCAATGACAGGTCAACTGTTAAGCGTTATTTTTGTCGTTTTCATTTTTTACGCCGCCACGCAAATGCTGCTGCAATTCCGCCCCAGTCCCCTATTTCAACTCCCGGGGAGATTCGGCCTTTTTCTCGCCGGTAATGTCATCGGCGCCCTATCCAGCTTGGTTGCAATCGGCGGCGGATTGTTGTCCGTGCCATTCCTGACGCTATGCAACGTCAAACTGCAACACGCTATCGGCACCGCGGCGGCGATTGGTTTTCCTATTGCCTTGGCCGGCACGGCCGGTTATATCGTGAATGGTTTCTTACAATCGGAAACGCTGCCCGATTTCAGCTTAGGCTATGTTTATTTACCCGCGTTAGCCTGGCTGGTGTCGGCCAGCATGCTGACAGCGCCGCTCGGCGCAAAACTCACGCATTCCACCAAAACCGCCACGCTCAGAACAATCTTTGTTGTTTTGCTCTATGGCTTGGGCATCAGAATGTTAATCACTGTCTTGTAAATCCGGCTGGCAGCAAGTCAATTTCGAACTCAAAACGACCCAGCGGGTATTTAAGTGCGCCAAATCGCAATTTATCAGTGACTATTCTTCGTAACGTGGTATAGTTTTGCTGTGACAAAAAAGTAAGAGATGTATTTATTAACTTTAGGGAAAAGCTACAAATGAAATTTTCAGCACTTTTTGTTGTAACACTTTTAGCATTATCGTTAGTGGCATGTGGAAAACCTACAGCGCCAGAAAGCGCAAGTTCAGATAACTATGGCACCACTCATGAAGGTAAACCAGCGGAAGGCCGTAACGAACTTCCAGGTAAATAATAGTTAATTTTTAACTATTTATACGTTTCACTGTTTATTGTTGTTGAGTAATACCCTGTAGGATCGACATTGCTCCTACAGGAGCCTTCAAAAAATCCCCCGCACTACCCCATAAATTCCTTTAGTACTCGATATTGGCCGCTTCACGCCCTCTTTGCTCATCGACGGTTGCGAGCATCGCAAGCCCGAGAACAAAAAATGCCAGTGTGCTGAGTAACGCGATGCGGTGATCTCCGGCAAACAAATAAACCATTGCACCATACGTCAGCGGACCGATAATCGCGGACAGTTTGGTCGCCAGTCCCCATAAACCAAAGAATTCGCCTTGCCGCCCGGGCGGTGTAAATTGTCCCACCAGTGCCCTGCCCGCCGATTGTGCACCGCCGAGCGCAGTACCGATCAAATTGGCGGCGACCCAGAATAAAAATTCATCAGCCGCAAAATACGCGCAGACTATTGCCGCAATCCAGATCAGCAGCGTGATTGCGATACAACGCAGCGAGCCGATACGATCCTGCAAATGACCGAACAGAAAAGCGCCAATCGCCGCAGTGACATTCACCACCATGATCAGGATGATCGTATCCTGCGTTTTTAACCCCATCACTTCTTGCGCGTACACCGCCGCCAACACGATGACGATATAAATCCCGGCGTAATAAGTCGTCAACGACGCCAGAAAACGGAACAGATCGATGTGCAAACACGCTTCGCGCAGCGTGGCGCGCAAACGGCTGAATCCTTGCCGCACGATATGGGTGCTATCGAACGATTCCACCACCGTGGCGCGCTCGCGCAACCACAGCAGCGTCGGCAGCGCGGCCAGCGCAAACAGTACCGCCACGATCAGATTGGTCACCGGCACATACTGCGCGGCTTCGATGCCCTGCTTCTCGGCGTACGTGACATAAGCCAGACACAACACCAGCGCCAGCAAGCCGCCCAAATAACCCAGCGCCCAGCCATAACCGGAAAGCCGCCCGATCGTTTGCGGCGTGCTGATTTCCGGCAGAAAAGCGGCGATCAGATTCTCGCCACTGGCAAACATGAACGTCGCCAGAATGACCAGCACCACCGCCAACGCGATATCTCCCGGCCCGGCAAAATACAATAACGCCGTGAATACCACGCAACCGATGGTGGTTGCGGTTAGAAAGCTTTTTTTCGCACCGGAATAATCGGCAATCGCGCCCACCACCGGCGCGCTGATTAAAACCAGCGCATTCGCCGCCGCCATCGCTAGGGTCCACAACAACGTGGCATCGCCGCTACCCTGCCCGGCGGCAATCACGCCGACAAAAAAAGCGTTGAAAATGGCGGTCAGAATGACGGTGGTATAACCGGAATTGGCGAAATCATACATGCACCACGCGAAGCGTTCGCGCCGCGTAACCGGTTCGGAAGTATTATTGGAAGGTGAAGTTATCAAGCGCTATTTGCCCACCATCTTTTCCGGCACCACCCACGCGTCGAACTGCTCCGCCGTCACATACCCGGTGGCAATCGCAGCGGCTTTCAAGGTCGTGCCTTCGCGGTGCGCCTTTTTGGCAATCTCGGCGGCTTTGTCGTAACCGATATGCGGATTCAACGCCGTCACCAGCATCAGTGAATGGTGCATCAATGCGTCGATGCGCTCGCGATTGGCTTCGATACCGGTGGCGCAATGGTCGTTGAAACTGATCATCGCATCCGCGAGCAAGCGCACGCTTTGCAGGAAATTATGAATGATCAGCGGTTTCATCACGTTCAGCTCGAAATTCCCCAGCGCGCCGCCCATGTTGACTGCGACATCGTTACCCATCACCTGGCAGCACACCATCGTCATCGCTTCCGATTGCGTCGGATTGACCTTGCCCGGCATGATCGAACTGCCCGGCTCGTTCTCGGGGATGCTTAACTCGCCGATGCCACAACGCGGCCCGGATGCGAGCCAGCGGATATCGTTGGCGATTTTCATCAGCGACGCGGCCAGCGTCTTCAACGCGCCGTGCGCATGCACCAAAGCATCGTTACTCGCCAGCGCCTCGAACTTGTTCGGCGCGGTCACGAACGGCAATCCGGTCAAGCGCGACAACTCCGCCGCGACGCGCGCAGCAAATTCTGGGTGCGCGTTCAACCCGGTGCCGACCGCTGTGCCACCGAGCGCCAGTTCGCACACATGCGGCAACGCGGCTTGCACATGCTTCAGCCCGTGATCCAGCTGCGCCACATAACCGGAAAACTCCTGCCCCAGTGTCAACGGCGTGGCGTCCTGCAAATGCGTGCGGCCGATTTTGACGATGGATTCGAACGCTTGCGCCTTGGCTGCCAAAGTGTCGCGCAACAACTGAATCGCCGGAATCAAGCGCTGCTGCAATTCCTGCACCGCCGCGACGTGCATTGCGGTCGGGAATACATCGTTGGACGATTGCCCTTTGTTGACGTCGTCGTTCGGATGCACCTTGCGATCCGCGCCGCGCCCGCCGCCAAGAATTTCCGACGCGCGATTTGCCAGCACCTCGTTCACGTTCATGTTGGTCTGCGTGCCGGAACCGGTTTGCCACACCACCAGCGGAAACTGATCGTCGAAATGCCCGGCGGTCACTTCGTCAGCTGCCTCGATAATCGCCGCCGCACTCGCCGCATTGAGCAATCCCAGATCATGATTGACCTTGGCGGCGGCGCGCTTGACCCGCGCCAGCGCATGAATCAGCGCCACCGGCATGCGCTCGCCGGAAATTTTGAAATTCTGCAACGAGCGCTGCGTTTGCGCGCCCCACAATGCGGTGGCGGGCACCTCGACCACGCCCATGGTGTCGCGTTCTTCACGGGTTTGCATAGATAGTTACCTCATCAAATTAGATCATTGAATAAATTGCGGTTCTGGTTTACCAACGCATCGCTGAATTACTATGAGTTTATCATTCCAACAGTCAAGGAAACGCTGATTAATTGATTGCACGAGCGAATCACTTCGTTGCACGGTACTCGCATCCTCGCCTATCTTGTTGATATGTCTTGGCTGCTGCGTTCCGTCCGCCTCGTGCTTCCTCTCGTTCGCCGAATTAATCAGCGTTTCCTTAAGAACGCGCAAATAGCAGGAGTGGCTTTATATCGTGATTGTCAGCGGCACGTAAGGCTTCAATATAGCGAGCGCGGGTTTCTCCGGCATCAATCAGATTTGCACGCCCCCATGTGAATGACTCCTGTTCAAGCTGCTGGGCGAGAAGATCGCCGATAAGACGCGAGATGCGTCCGTTTCCGTTGGGAAACGGATGGATTACAACAAGGCGGTGACTAAACCGCACCGCGATTTCATCCGGAGGATAGGTTTTATGCTCGATCCAGTAACAAGCATCGTCAATCGCTTGATGCACATCCATTGTGATCCGATAGGCATCGACACCAATGTTGCGGGCTGAGGTGCGATATTGCCCTGCCCAACGCCACACATCCCCGAACATGCGCTTGTGCAATTGGCGCAAGAAATTTTGCTCCAGCACATCCCGTTTCTTGCGTGCGGTAGCCCAGCGCAACGCCTGACCGATGTTGATTTGCTCCGCTTCGTTGAGTTCGTGCCGCAACGTGATATAGGCAGGAATAAGCTGCTCACGCTCTTCGTCTGTAAGTGGGGTATTCGCATCATCGTCCTCGATAAATAATGGATCCGACATGACAATGCTACTTATCCTCCCATAACCCTTTTAGTGAGCCTGATAGAATCAGTTCGACCATGCGCCGCTGTTCATCGTCGAGATCGGATTTGAGCAAAGCTTGGTTTTCCAGTCGCATGGTGTGATCGAGCCGGGCAATGTCTTTGCGCGTTTTCTGGATGGCACGCTCACGCAGAATATCATCGAGCGGTTTTGACGGCACGAAAGCATACACAAAGGTACAGTTCATTGCCTCGGCAGCTTCACGCAAGGTCTTGATCGTGGTTGCTCCCGTCACTTCCGCTTTTTCGATCACCGGAATACGTGAAGGGGAAGCATCCATACGTGCGGCAAGCTGGCGGGCAGTCATGCCAAGTGCTTCACGAATGGCCTTTATCCATCCTCGTGGCGGCGCAACAACCCCTGCCTCACGCAAGGGTGCGAGACGTCTTTCCAATTGCTTTCTAGCTAGCGATGTTTGGTTTTTGTTCATATTAATATGTCCATATTATAGATCATATTAATACATAAACATGAACATATCAATAATTAATTAACATTTATATATGAACAAAATTAGATAACAAACAGCAAGACCAGACCCCCCCCCATCAAAGAATAAGCGTTTTCGGTTTGCAAATCACAATGCCAACTCTCATTTCCTTTGTGCATTCTTTGTTAATTCAATCCACGCACTGTTGGCCTACCGCGCTTACTATAACCTACTCGATTTCCGATAGCAGACTCGATCTTTTTCTTGAAATGGTCACATCCCAGCGGCGTACCCGAATGTAAGCAAGCACGGATTAATTCAAGCTCATCCGGCTGAACTTCAATATCAAACCCTGCACGATAGGCAGCTTGGCGCGCCTCAGGAGATTCCCCCAGTGCCAGATACAACGCATGCGGCTGAAGAATCGCATTATCAATTCCTTGAGCGTTTGCCGCATAGCTCGACCACCGGTACCGCCCCGGATGATCAACCATTGCAGCACGTACCGGATTCATTTCGATATAGCGCATACAAACCAGAAAATAAGCATCCGATTCTAGAATATTCCCCTTATGCCGCCCTTCCCACAAACTTCCTCGACGTCGATAAGTTTTATTGATATAAGGCACAAAATGGCGCCCTATCTGTTGAAACAGCAGGCTAATATCATTCTCAGCTTGCGGTGTTACCAATAAATGCACATGATTGGTCATCAACACATAAGCATGGACCAAACACCCCAAATCATCGGTTGCAGCTTTCAGAAAACGCAAATAAGCCAAATAATCCTGATCATCAAAAAATACCGGTTCTTTATTATGTCCGCGTTGAAACACATGCACCGGTACCCCAGGCTGATAAAAGCGCTTTTTTCTTGGCATCAGGCATCCAGCAAAGTAAGCGGATGACGTACTTTTAAACCTTTAAACCGTTTAAAACCCTTATCCGTCGTCACCCATACACAATTCCACTCCATCGCCAACGCCGCATGATAGGCATCGGCAATATCATTCCCTTTCGCATCAATTTGCTCGATACACGCCAAGAATATCTTCCAGTGCATCGGCCCGGGCGCAAGACAAACGGCAGACTGCGATTCTCTGACCTGATTTGCGAAACGAATCGCGCTGGACAAGGTAGACGGCACTTCAAAAATTCTCGGATGCGTAACAACGCGCAAAAAACCGCTTAATACCAACTCTGAATAACCATAAGGAACAGTATCATTAATGGTTGTCTCCAACCATTCGCGATAAGCGGAATGTTCCGGCGTATCCTCTCGATGCGCATAGACTAAGACATTCACATCCATTAGAAACATTAACGATCATCCATAATGTCGCTCAAACCGCGGCTACTATCCAAATCAATACCCGGCTTGAGACCGGTGCCCGAGACTGTTTCTAACTTTACCGGATCCTGTTTCAAATGATGGCGAGAAAAAAACTCACGCAGCGCATCTTCAATAACCTGTTTTAATGTGCATCCCTGTTGAACCGCTTGGAGTTTGGCATAAGCTAATAATTGTTCATCGATATTAATGGTCGTTCGCATGATTTAATTCCCAAAAATAAAATCGTACCATATGCTGACAAACATAACACATCAATATGATTATTTTTTATGGGGTCTGACCCCTTTTTTGGGTTATTTACCAACTCGTGTAGCAATATCCTTGCTAAAATTAGATTGTCACTAGATTCTGATGCAGTCTTGCTACCAAAAGGTATCGACTTTACTGTCAACATTCCATTTTTAACTGCTGCAAATGCGTTGTACTTTTTTCCTTCAACTTCTATTTCTACTTGAAACTTTCTCATACTAAATGCCATTTACGCATAATGTTTGAGTTCAATGGATGACAAAAACACAGCTTTCGACAGTCCACGCTGGAACAAATTGTTGCATTTATTTGGAATTGAGAAGGTCTGCAATTTCATCGGCAATTTCATCAACTGTATGCGTAGCTGTACTGCGGGCTACTTTGTCAGCTAGTGATGGACTGAAATCAATGACCTGTTGCTTGGTGATGTTATGCCAGATAGGGAGAAGTATCTGCTCACCGGAAACGGATCGGATCACGATGCCGTCGAGTTCGTAATTTGTCCATCCCTTGGAAATAAATGATGGAGATAGAACAACTAAACCAACGCGACTACTTGCTAGACCCCTGTCGATCTTTTGTCTAAGACTATCGCCAATTCGAAGAGTGAATTCGTCGTACCAAACGTTGAGCCCTTTTGATGACAACGCATTGGCTAGAGGACGAACAATATCCTCCTTGTCTTCGGATGCATGTGAAATAAAAACATCGTGATACTGGCTATTGGGTTCAACAGATGGTGGCGGATTATTTCTAACTAAACTTGGAACTTCGGCCAAGGGAGTTTCGCGAATTTCTGGTAACGGTGCAGGCAAAATCCTAACAGATGCACGAGTACTACCAACCAGCCCTTGCATATCTACAGCAACATGCCAGCGACCCGAGCTCGGGATAGCCAATCGAATGGGCGATCGTTTTGCAAGTCCTCCGTAGTATCGGTGTTGGCACCCATTCTTATAGCCTGAAAAATTTGAACTATCCATGAGTCTGACATTTGCACCGGCTGTAAGAGTAACCTCAACAATTTCGCCTCTTTGCTTGTATCCAAGATCTGTGTGAATAAACTGCAAAAGATTTCTCCTAAAATGCGTAACGTAATATATGTAACAAAAAATGTTGCATAAACCGAATCAGCATCAGCATCAGCAGCAATTACTCACCAATACTCAATCCCAACTCAACGCCCCGCCCGTTTGATACTCGGTCACGCGCGTCTCAAAGAAATTCTTCTCTTTCTTCAGATCGATCATTTCCGACATCCACGGGAACGGGTTGTTGGCGTTCGGGTACAGCGCATCCAGGCCGATTTGCTGGCAGCGGCGGTTGGCGATGTAGCGCAAGTATTCCTTGAACATCGGCGCGTTCATGCCGAGCACGCCGCGCGGCATGGTGTCTTCGGCGTAGCGGTATTCCAGCGCCACGGCTTTTTGCATCAACGCGCTGATTTCATCGCGGAACGCTTTGGTCCACAGGTGCGGATTTTCCATTTTGATCTGGTTGATGACGTCGATGCCGAAATTACAATGCATCGATTCGTCGCGCAGGATGTATTGGTACTGCTCGGCCGCGCCGGTCATTTTGTTTTGCCGGCCCAGCGCCAGGATTTGCGTGAAGCCGACGTAGAAGAACAAGCCTTCCATGATGCAGGCGAACACGATCAAGCTTTTCAGCAATTGCTGGTCGGTTTCCAATGTGCCAGTTCTGAAGTTCGGGTTGGTCAGCGTGTCGATGAACGGAATCAGAAATTCGTCCTTGTCGCGGATCGACGATACTTCATGGTAGGCGTTGAAGATTTCGCCTTCGTCCAGGCCCAGCGATTCAACGATGTATTGATACGCATGGGTATGAATCGCTTCCTCGAATGCCTGACGCAGCAAATACTGGCGGCATTCCGGGTTGGTGATGTGGCGGTAGGTGCCGAGCACGATGTTGTTCGCCGCCAATGAGTCGGCGGTGACAAAAAAACCGAGGTTGCGCTTGACCAGGCGGCGTTCATCCTCGGTCAGGCCGTTCGGGTCTTTCCACAACGCAATGTCGCGACTCATGCTGATTTCCTGTGGCATCCAGTGGTTGGCGCAAGCACCGAGGTATTTATCCCAGGCCCATTTGTACTTGAACGGCACCAGTTGATTGACGTCCGCTTTGCAGTTGATGATGGATTTGTCCTCGACTGAGATGCGGCGGTTGGCGCTACCGGCCACGTCATCCACGGCCGCCTGATGTCTGGTAGTGCTGTGATCCCGGTCATCCCGCGCCGGTGTGGTCAATGGCAATTCAAAATCGTGCAAGGCGGTGCGCGGCATGGCGCCGACTGGTGGTGTTTGCGGTTGTTGCGGTTCGTCTTCAAATGTCAGCATGGTGAACTCCTTCTTTTATATTGTTGAAGAAACACTGAGTAATTCGCCGAGCAAGATGAGTTGCAAGGCGGATGGAGCGCAGGAAACGAGACATATCGCAAGATAGGCGAGTTTCCGAGCACCACCCAACGCAGCAAATCGCTTGTGCAGGCAATTAATCGGTGTTTCGAATTATTGGCAAGACTCGCAGCT
>FSSH01001233.1_pt1 | contig 14668 bp, 13 predicted proteins | sample 1166101 | NCBI WGS metagenome assembly FSSH01 (sample SAMEA32972668, study PRJEB13176) | freshwater metagenome | biome: Drinking water system; feature: Biomass in drinking water that filtered by 0.45 um membrane; material: drinking water | place: USA | collected 2012-12-20 | depth 0 m | reverse complement strand
ACCTGGATATGCAAGGGCAAATAATCTCGGTGAACCGATTTGGCGCTCGCCAGTTGGGTTTGAGCGTTGAGGAACTACAAGGATGCTCTATTTTCAATTTTGCCCATCCAGAAGATATAAGTAACTGCAACCAGTTTTTCCAAATCTGCCGCAATCATCCCGAACAAGTCCATAAATTAGAAAGCCGCATCATCTGCCGCAACGGCAACATCATCTGGGCCAGGGAAACCGCGCGCTTAGTAAAGGATGAAAACAATCGCCCGCATCTGTTATTGGTTTGCGAGGATATTACCGAAACCCGACGCCTATCGGAAAAAATCGCATACCAGGCCAGTCATGACGAATTGACCGGTTTGGTCAACCGCCGCCAATTCGATATCCATATTCAAAACTTAGTACTAGAAGCCCAAGCCAACGATAGCTACCACGTATTGTGCTATTTAGATCTGGATCAATTCAAAATCGTCAACGATACTTGCGGACACCTCGCGGGCGATGAGTTGCTCAGGCAACTCGGCGAAGTACTCCGCCAACAAGTACGCAGAATGGATATCTTGGCCAGGCTGGGCGGCGACGAATTCGGCATCCTGATGTCGTATTGCTCACTCGAACAAGCCATTATCACAGGTGAGAAACTGCGTAATGCGGTATGCGACTTTCAATTTGCCTGGGAAAACCGAAGCTTCAACATAGGCGTGAGTATTGGCATCGCCCCGATCAATCGAGCATGCGGCAATGCAGTGGATGTATTGAAAGAAGCCGACGCCGCCTGCTACGCAGCCAAGGAAAAGGGCCGCAATCGGGTGCATATATTTAGTCCGGACGACGAAGAACTCACATTGCGCCAAGGCGAAATGCAATGGGTTGAAAAAATCCGCATGGGCATCGAGCAAGATCGCTTTCAGTTATTCGGTCAATTGATAGTACCGATTGCTGCAAATCGCGGCGGTCTGCATTTCGAAACATTGATCCGTTATCGAGACGACCAGGGTAAAGTGATTCCGCCCGGCGCTTTTCTCCCCGCGGCGGAACGCTACAATATGGCTTCCCCTTTAGACCGGTGGGTAATCTCCCGTTTGTTCCAATATTTGGCCGGTACGCCAAGCTTCCTGGACCGTTTGGAAATGTGCTCGGTCAATCTGTCCGGTTTATCCTTGTCGGACCAGTCCATGCTGGGTTTTATTGACGAGCAATTCCAGAAGTGGCAGATACCGACCAATAAAATTTGCTTCGAAATTACTGAAACAGCGGCTATCAGTAATCTCTCCTATGCCCGGCAATTTATCGATTCGCTGCGCCAAAAAGGCTGTTCTTTTTCCTTGGATGATTTCGGCAGCGGTTTGTCTTCATTTGCTTATCTTAAGAATCTACCAGTCGATTATTTAAAAATAGACGGACTGTTCGTGAAGGACATACTGGACGATAGAGTGGATTTGACTATGGTTAAAGCCATTAACGAGGTCGCCCACGTGATGGGCAAAAAGACCATCGCCGAATTTGTGGAAAACCAAAATATTTTCGATCTACTGCAAACCTTGGGTGTGAATTACGCGCAAGGCTACGGTATTGCCAAACCGGTACCCCTGCGGGAATTATGAGAACCCTTATGCTGAAATCACTCAAGAAACAGCTTTTCAAACGCTCTCTAGCCCTTAGCCTACTTGGCCAGCAGGCATATGCCGAACAAACGGTAAGCGATTTGCTTGATTTATCGCCAGCGGAATTAGCCAATATTTCAGTTAGTATCGCCTCTGGCACCGCCAAACCGGTCTCGCAATCGGCAGCGGTAACCACCGTTATCACCGCCGATCAAATTGCTACTATGGGCGTGACCGATCTGCATGAAGTGCTGGAAACCGTGCCGGGAATGCATGTTTCGATCCAACCGGTCACTAACGATTTTAGTTACACCATGCGTGGCATACGTAACGAAACCAATTCCCAAGTATTGCTGATGCTCAACGGGACGCGTTTTTCGGTGCCCTATCAGGGCACGCACATGGCTGGAATGGTTATTCCCGTCGAGAATATTCAACGCGTTGAGGTGATTCGAGGGCCGGGGTCCGCACTTTACGGTGCTGATGCCTTCGCTGGCGTGATTAACATCGTCACCAAAAAGGCGGCCGATATCGACGGCACCACGATTGGCGCACGCGGCGGTAACGCCGATACTAAAAGTGCTTGGGGCCAATATGGTGGAAAGTGGCAAGGTTGGGATGTGGCAACTAGCTTGCAATACAGTCATAACGGTGTCGATCCGGATCGAATCATTGAGGCCGATGCGCAAACCAGAATCGATCAAGTACTAGGTACGAATATATCGTTGGCCCCCGGCCCGATGCAAAATCAAAACGAACGCTGGAATGGTCATCTCAATTTACAGCGCAAACATTGGGATTTGGGGTTTTGGGCTTTTAACCAATCCGATTATGGTTTTCGGTCCGGAACCTTCGGTGCCCTTGATAACCAAGGCAAGGGGAATGGCTCCAATTACCTAGCGGACGTGCGTTATTCAACCGAGGAAGATCTAGAAGACTGGGAGCTGCAGGCCCACGCCAGCTTTCTGCATACCGATGTCTCGGCCAATATATATGGTTTTCCGGCCGGCACAATCTTACCAATCGGCGCGGATGGCAACATTACTGATCAACTGGCGTCGACCAGAGGCCTAGTGCTATTTCCAGAAGGTTTACGCTTTATCGCCGGCTTCAAAAACACGGTACCCAGTTTTGAGTTAACCAGTATCTACAAAGGCTTTTCCGATCACTTGATCCGCATGATCGCTGGCTTCCGCTATGAGGAAATGAACACCCAGGAAGCGCGCAATTATGGTGTAGGGGTTATTAACGGCGCAGCACTATCGCCGTTTCCCGCTATCAATCGGGCGGGCGGCTTACAAAACTTAACCGGAACCCCGCTGACATTCATCGACGACCATCACCGAGACATCTGGTCCGCAGCGATACAAGACGAATGGCAATTTGCCGAAAACTGGCACCTGACCACCGGCTTGCGCTTTGACCACTATTCCGACTTTGGGAGCACATTAAATCCCCGTGCCGCGCTAGTCTGGAATATCAATTCACAATTGACCACAAAATTGCTCTATGGTCAGGCCTACAGAGCCCCGAGCTTTCTGGAACAGTATCAACAAAATAGCCCATTGTTTCTTGGTAACCCTGGTTTGCGCCCAGAAACTATTTCAACCACGGAACTGGCACTGGACTATCGCCCCACAAAAAACCTGAGAACGGCTTTGAATTTGTATCATTATGAAATCAAAGATCTGATCACCGGCCCGATTTCGAGTACCGAGACGCTGACTGTACGGAATACTTCAGGTCAAGATGGCTACGGCAGCGAGTTCGAATGGGATTGGAAGTTTCATTCCGATTGGAATCTGCGCGGTAACTATGCTTGGCAATTTGCCCGAAACGAGGAGACTCATATCAGAGTTAGCAACGTCCCTGAACATCATGTATACACCGCTCTGGCCTGGAACTTTATGCCCAAATGGCAGGTTCAAACCCAAATTAATTGGATAGGCCACCGCCTTAGTACGCCAAACGATACGCGCATTTTAAAAGATTATGAAACGGTGGATTTAACTTTGAATGCTAAAAAACTGATGGGCTATCTGGATTTGACTGCGTCGGCTCGCAATCTGCTCGACAGCCAAGGCAAGGAACCCGCGACGTCCAGCTATCCAAATAATCTGCCCATCGCCGGGCAAACTTTTTATTTCGAAGCGGGGTTACACTTTTAGTTGATCGGTTGAACCGAATAATCCTGGTGCAGCGCATCCAGAACATAAGCAACAACTTTACGACTCAACCATGCCTCGCCGGCAGCGACGGCGTGGATCATTCTGGTGATATAGGCTGCCAATGACAAACTATTTTGATAGCCTTTAGCGCCCGCCAACACGCAGTGCAGAATTTGCTCTTCATGCAGGTCATCCCCGATGATAACGATATTGCTGGTCGGACTTGCTGCTAACAACAAATTGGTATATTCGGCTGTTTGACTGCCACGCAGCGCAAAATTAAGCAGAATAATATTGGGTTGGGTTTGTTCTGCAGCATTGAGAGCCTGGATCTCATCTGAATAAAAAGCAACATCTGCTTCCGCCATTAGCATCAGTGGCTGGATTTGACCAATGTTATCGATTACTTGAATTTTCATCATAAATCTTGCTGTCTGTTAGCTGACTGGCCTGCAACTTCGACCTTGGGAACAAATTTGTTACATTCCCAGGCATTGCCCCTGACTCTTAACTTCAGTTGGTAACGTCGATAAAACCATGTAATCCACGTTTAGAATCGACTGCTAGCCAACGTCTTAAGTATTGCAGTTCCTCGGTAGATTGCAATTCCTCAAGGCCTTTTTTATTTTTCAACAACCTAAACGCCGCGGAAAGCACTTTGTAATTCTCGCCGACTATACCGGCCCGCCTTAAACCCACGATGTTGAGCCGATAATGTTTCGCGGGCCGGCCACCAATCAGCATAAACGGAATCACGTCCATATTAATCCCAGTGGTGCCTTGGACAATCGCGTAAGCACCGATTCGGCAGAACTGGTGAACAACCACCGCGCCCCCCATAAAAACGTTATTACCGACGTCTACATGACCACCAATCGCTACATTATTGGCAAAAATAGTTTTGTCGCCAACCGAACAATCATGGGCGACATGGCTGTTATTCATGAAATAGCAACCTGAGCCGATTTTAGTCGCGCTACCTTCCTCGGTAGCCCTATGCGCCGTAAAACCTTCACGAAACACGTTGTTGTCACCAATTTCTAGCCAAGACTGGGTGAGGGCATCAAACCCCAAGTCCTGCGGCAAACCGCCAAGCACCGCGTGCGGATGTAAAACATTGCCGTCGCCCATTTTGACCTGCGCATGTACTACGGCATGTGCGCCTATTTGACTGTGCGCGCCTATCACAGCCCCCGCCTCTATCACTGCAAACGGCCCAACGCTAACGTGCTCTCCAAGCGCGGCACCAGTCTCGATAAAAGCGGTTGGATGAATCAGTGCGGTCATGGTTAGCCTCTTGGATGATGTTGGGTATGCAATGCTTTCAACCGCTGTTGGGCAATATGCGTGTAAATTTGGGTAGTCGATAAATCGGAATGGCCGAGCAATAGTTGCACGACTCGCAGATCAGCGCCATGATTTAACAAATGCGTGGCGAACGCATGACGAAGAGTATGCGGCGACAACTGTTTTTCTATACCCGCCAGTGCGGCATAACGCTTGATGATATGCCAAAAGGCCTGCCTCGTCATACACGTTCCCCGAGCCGTAACAAACAAATAGTCGCTTTGATTCATTCCCAGGATGGTTTGCCTGGCAGTAGCCAGATAGCGCTCGACCCAATCCATGGCCTCTTCGCCAAACGGCACCAGACGCTCTTTGTCACCTTTACCGACAATACGCAAACAACCTTGCCGGAAATTGATTTGACTGAACTTAAGCTCAACCAACTCAGACACTCTGAGTCCAGTAGCATAAAGCATTTCTAGCATGGCCCGGTCCCTGAATCCCAGCTTATCGGTAATTTCCGGGGCACTTAATAACAACTCGACATCGTTTTCCGACAAGGAATCCGGCAACTTGCGACCAAGTTGCGGGGCATCTATCAATTGCGTAGGATCGATGGATATCTTACCCTCGCGCAGCAGATAACCGTAAAAGCGACGTAAACAAGACACAATTCTGGCCGACGAGCGACTTGTGATGCCTTGTTGTTGACGGCTGGCCAAAAAACTCTTAATGGTCGCATTATCAACATCCCTTAATTCCTTACCCTGCAACCACTTCGCAAACAAATTGAGGTCGCTACCATAAGCCGATATCGTATTATCGCTTAAGCCGAACTCCAGCCACAATGCGTTTAAGAAGGACTCTATCGTTTGCGCGGAATTCATCCGCCGGTCAAACTCAGACCACGTTCGTAGTCAAGCAAGCGGCGCTTGAGCGCAACAAACTCGCCGTCCGCTTGCCCCATAAAACCGCCGATTCCGTTCTTTGCAACCACTCGATGGCAGGGAATAAGTCCCGCGTAAGGGTTATTTCGGCATGCTCCGGCTATAGCTCTTGGCCCTGAACCCAGTTTTTCAGCCAATCCAGAGTATGTTTCTACTTGTCCGAAGGGAATAGCCAATAACGCCTTCCATACAGCATTTCGATAAGCGTTACCCTGACTAAGCAAGGCAACATGCAAATCAGTTTGCCACGGTTTTAACAGATAGCTCTGCACACGGACTGCCAGGGGTGACAAACTCTTGTTTAGGCTGCCAGTTGTCTGCCAAGATGCATCTGTAATAATTTCACCGACCATGGTCAATTGCAATTCTGCGCCAAGTACTGGGACGACGAGTAGAGACTGCTCCTCATCCGCAACAGTTTGCCAAACGATGTGTAACGGCATGACTATTCTCTTGCTATCGGCAAAAAAAAAGGCAGCTAAGCAGGCCGCCTTTTCTAATTAACTGATTCGACAAAACGAACCAGATTGCAGCGTACTAAGAAAGTTTCTCTTTGATACGTGCGGCTTTGCCAGCCAAATCGCGCAGATAGTAAAGCTTGGCGCGACGCACGTCGCCGCGACGCTTTACTTCGATACTGCCAACCGATGGGCTGTGGGTTTGGAACACACGTTCAACACCAACGCCATGCGAGATTTTTCTGACGGTGAATGCTGAATTCAAGCCGCGGTTACGCTTCGCAATCACTATGCCTTCAAAAGCCTGTAATCTTTCCCGCGTACCTTCGGTTACTCTAACTTGCACCACGACAGTGTCCCCAGGTCCGAATTCAGGTATATCTTTTTTCAGCTGTTCAGCTTCCAATTCTTCAATAATTTTACTCATAACCACACCCTATTAAACAACTTCAGTTCTAAATTCTTTCAACAAAGCATCCTGCTCTGCGTTTAATGTTATTTTTTCAAGCATATCTGGCCGCCGCATCCAAGTTCGCCCTAAAGCTTGTTTCATGCGCCATCGCTTGATGTCAGCATGATTGCCTCCTAGCAACACATCCGGAACTTCGCCAATGTTACTATGCTCAGGCCGCGTGTAATGAGGGCAATCCAACAACCCGTCAACATGCGAATCTTGTTTGGCTGAGTCCTCATCACCAAGCACACCAGGGATTAACCTAGTAACCGCATCAATTACTACTAAGGCTGCAAGTTCGCCACCGCTGATTACATAGTCTCCCAGAGACCATTCTTCATCGCAACTATGCTCAATAAAACGTTCGTCTATGCCTTCATAGCGGCCAGCTACTAGGATCAATTGTTCGCAGTAACTAGCCTCCAATAGCAATTCCTGTGTAAGCAATCGCCCCTGAGGGCTAAGGCAAATCACCTTACTGCTCGCCATACAATTATGGTTTTTCGCCGCGTTTACCGCATCAAGCAAGGGTTGGCATTTCATCACCATTCCCGGCCCGCCGCCATAAGGCCTATCGTCGACAGTCCTATGTTTATCGTTCGTGTAATCACGAGGATTCCAAACAGATAACCCCACCAAGCCGCGTTCGATCGCTCTACCAGTTACCCCGTAACTAGCGGCGTCTGACACCATCTCGGGGAAAAGACTGATAATATCAAACCGCATGCCTTAGATTAAAAGTCTGGATCCCAATCAACGGTAATCTGGCCATCGCCAAGATCGATTTTCAAAATGGTGCTCTGCTGCAAAAACGGAATCAGGCGTTCTAATTCGCCGTGTACTACGACCAAAACGTCGTTAGCACCGGTTTCCAACAAATGATCAACTTTGCCCAATTTGCAACCGTCTTCATTAACTACGTCAAGTCCAATCAGATCGGCCCAATAATATTCGCCATCGTTCGCCTTGGGCAACTGCTCCTTACGTATAAGAATATCAGCACCCATCAACTCGGCAGCTATATCTCTGTCGCTAATGCCTTGTAACTCCGCGACCACCAAGCTGCCTTGCCGGCGTCCTCCAAGCAACTTAATCTCTTGAATTTTACCGTTTTTCTTTAAAATCCATGGAGAATACTGCAGAATGTTTTCGCGAGGATCTGTGAAAGAGTAAACTTTTACCCACCCTTTAACACCAAAAACGCCGGACACTTGGCCGACGTTCAAAAAATCCCCTACTGCCAAAACTTTGGATTAAGCAGCTGCTTTATCAGCGTCTTTAATCAGTCTAGCAACGCGATCAGTTGGTTGGGCGCCGTTAGCTTTCCAATATTGGACTCGTTCGCTGTCCAAAACCAATCTTTGCTCACCACCGCGAGCCAACGGATTGAAGAAACCTACTCTCTCGATGTAACGACCATCGCGACTGCTTCTGCTGTCGGTAACAACAACATGATAGAAAGGACGATTCTTAGCGCCGCCTCTGGACAAACGAATGCTTACCATTTGGATACCTTAAAAAACATTGAATCAAAAAACTTAATCAAACTATTCTACGCGATTTTCACAATAAGTGAAGGACAAATTAAACATATCACATCCGCATGCCACGCATATTGCTTTTTAGACCTCGCATCATGTTGGCGATATTGCCCTTGCTGAATTTTTTCATCATCTTTTCCATCATTTGATGCTGCTTCAGCACACGATTCACAGCCTGCAAATCCAAACCGCAACCATCAGCTATTCGTTGCTTACGACCTCCTTTAATCAAATCCGGAAAACGCCGCTCCTGCTTGGTCATAGAGTTAATCACTGCAATCTGATGCACTAAATCCTTATCGTTGACTTTGTCTTTAATATCCTTTGGCACACCACCCATACCCGGCAATTTGTCCATCATCGCACCGAGCCCACCCATATTCTGCATTTGCTCTAATTGCTCTTTCAAATCGTTTAAATCAAAGCTTTTGCCTTTTTGCAATTTTTTGGCTAATTGCTCGGCCTTTTTCTTGTCGACATTTTGTTCGATATTCTCGATGAGCGACAACATATCGCCCATACCCAGAATTCGAGATGCCAGCCGATCAGGATAGAAAGGCTCCAAAGCATCGGTTTTTTCGCCGACACCAATAAATTTGATGGGTTTGCCAGTAATATGCCGAATGGAGAGCGCTGCACCGCCTCGAGCATCGCCATCGGCCTTAGTCAGAATCACCCCGGTCAATGGCAATGCGTCATGGAAGGCCTTGGCAGTGTTCGCAGCGTCCTGACCAGTCATGCTATCCACTACAAACAAGGTTTCGATCGGCTTGATCGCCGCATGCAGAGCCTTGATTTCCGCCATCATCTCGTCATCCACATGCAAACGACCGGCAGTATCGACGATAACCACGTCCAAAAACTGACGCTTTGCCGCGTCTATGGCTCTGTTGACAATATCGACCGGGTTTTCGCTTGCATCGCTTTCGAAAAACTTTAGGCCAACATCTGCGGCCAACGTCTCCAATTGCTTGATAGCTGCTGGACGGTAAACGTCGACACTGACCACCCCGACCTTTTTCTTTTTCTTTTCCTTTAGGTGGCGGCCTAATTTTGCCACCGTAGTGGTTTTACCTGCACCTTGTAGACCTGCCATCAGAACGATTGCCGGCGGATTAGTGCGTAAATTCAGTTCTTCGTTAGCCGAACCCATCACCTTGACCAATTCCGACTGCACAACCTTGATCAGTGCCTGTCCAGGGGTCAAACTGGTTTGAACTTCCTGGCCCAACGCGCGCTGAGTTACTTGATCGATAAAATCGGTGACCACTGGCAAGGCAACATCCGCTTCCAGCAAAGCCATTCGTACTTCACGCATGGTATCTTGGATATTGCTCTCGGTCAGACGACCTTGGCCTTTAATTTTTTTTAGCGTGCCACTAAGGCGATCGGATAAATTATCAAACATATCTGCGTCTTTATTTTTCTAGGGTTCTGACTGATGTCTGCCAACACAAACGGATTACAACAATTGGTCCGGTTAGTTTAACATAACAGTATCGCAACACCTTTTGATTATTCCCCATCATCACCATGTACACCACGCCCATCGGTCTTTTTTCGATATTGTGCTACGCGATCGCCGCAACAGTGATCGTTAAAGAAATCTTTGGCGCTAAACAACACGGTATTTCTATGCAACTGGCTTGGGTGGGCGCTGGACTGCATAGCGTTTACATTGTCATGAATGTGCAAAACCATGATGGTTTCGACTTCGGGTTTTTCAGCACCGCATCGTTGGCAGGACTGGTTATATCCTTTTTACTATTGATTGCCTCACTGGACAAGCCAGTGGCGAAACTTGGTGTGTTGATTTTCCCGGTGGCTACGGCCATGCTAGCTTTAGACATGAGTTACCCAACCGCCCCTCGCCTGCTAATCAATCACAACTGGCAGATGAGCACCCATATTTTGACTTCAATATTGGCATTTAGCTTGCTAAACATCGCTGCCTTACAGGCCATTTTACTGGCCGTTCAAGACCAGCAATTGCGCCGCCACCATCCGAAACGTTTCATGCTGGCTTTACCCCCCCTGCAAGCCATGGAATCGCTATTATTTCAAATGATTGCGACAGGATTACTTTTTTTAACAGCATCTTTGCTGACCGGCTTCTTTTTCATCGAGGATTTATTTGCACAGCACTTAGTGCATAAAACCGTACTATCGATCATAGCCTGGGTAATTTTTTCAGCGCTATTGTTTGGCAGGGTTCGTTACGGCTGGCGGGGACAAAGTGCAATCCAGTGGACTCTGATAGGGTTTACCTCACTACTTTTAGCCTACTTCGGCAGCAAATTAGTGCTCGAATTGATTTTAAAAAAAATCTGAGCCAATCGACCTGTTCACATCAGCACCATTTCAGCCAAAATACTTTTTAAGAACTGGCTGAATGGGATTTTCCGGTTGATTTTTTCAGACAATTAACAATTCACAACCAAGACCACTCAGAAGTAGCCTTTAGAGACAGGCTGCGAATGGCAAGCTCTATCCCAAAACTTTCATGTCAGAAATGCGTCGTTTCAAAACAAGTGCTGATTCATAATTGGGTTTTTGATTTAAAATGAAATCCAACATCATTTCAGCCCCATCGTAAATCTTGCAATCCACATATAAAACAGCCAATTTCATCTGCACCAAGATATCTTTCGGAAACTGACGGATATAGGTAGCGTAGGCATCAAGAGCTGACACCGCATCACCTTGTAAACGCTGAATCTCGGCAAATAGCGGCAAATAGATAGGGTTTAGCTGAGACAGGCACTCCAAAGCCAGTCTAGCAGTCTGCGGATCATCGCGCTCCACGCCTATGGATGCAATCCTTGCCAATGCCTCCTCCAACATGCCATCGCCAATGTCAATTACTTGTTGATAGGCATCTAGTGCAGTATCAAACTTTTTGTCCAATTCAGCCAAATAACCCTCAACCAAGCAGCGGTAAGAAATTGCCGCCTCCTGTTGTTCATGTTTGACCAAAGCTGAGCGCAAATCAGCCAATTCACTTGGCTTATTGTGCTTGAACAACAAACTAGCCCGTTTTTTAACGGCAGACAAACTGCTTTGGTCTTTTGCACGAGCCATATGCCGCGTATTCCGATCAGAAATGACTGCCAGAAACTGCCTTTCCAATTCATCGAATTGGCTCTCAATAGCCGTCGACAACTGCCCAGGAGGGAAGCGCCTCCGCCACAACCTGACGCGACCAAAACCTCGATCTTTCCGCGCCTGCTCGATCAGCAAAGAAAAATCCGGCTGAAGCGCAGATTCCTGGCATCGCGCAGCTACGCGCTCTATTGCGGCATCAATCAATCCCAACAACTTGGTAGCGCCTTCTAAATAAGCGTTGTAATAAACATTTCCTAGCTGCCTGGCTTCTTCCGCGCTCCAATCCTCATCTTCAAAAGGTTTGGCCAACTTGATTAAACTACGAATACCAAATTTCTTAACTAATTTGCTAAATTCGCGATATTCGCGTTTAAATTTTTTCTCGATTTTGTCGAGTTTCTTCTTATCGTAAAAACTAATTACGGCGCCTTCCGGATTATACATTTCGTCATTAATTTGACGAGCATTTGCTGATAATTTTGCTATCGCCCTGACCTGATATTGCGCCCGTCTTAGCTCTTCCAGAACCGCATCAAAATCTTGAAATTGATCTTTAGACTGGCCTAATTTTGCCGCTGCCTCAATTCCGGCATCAAATATTTCGTCGTCAAGTTGAATGTCCGATAGAGGCTTAAAGTCAATGTTTTCTATTCTGGCAGCCCCCTCGGATACATTAATGATACGACAACCCGAGTTGTTCAATAACTTTGCCTGCCTAGACAAAGCTTGGGCAGCCTGGGCAAAATCGCAACTGGTCGGCGCCATGTAGCCAGCGTTAGTTTCCATTTGTAAAGACGTCAAATTAAACCTAGGCCCCGCCAATTGTTCGTCACTGCCCTTGGCATGAGTAAAACCTTCCCTTGTAAAACACAGATCGACACCAATCAAAATCATCTGGCTGAAACCAAATTCATAGGCGACACTTAATGCGGTATTGGTAACGGTGGGGCCAGCACTACTTAGATTTTTCACGTTCAAATCTGATTGCCAAGGCAATCGCGACCCTAAATACAGCAATATACCCGGCCACTGATTTACGAGTGTAGGAACGGTATGATGCGAGCAGACAAAAATTGTCTTATCGCTGAAATTCAGCATTTCCTTGCTAATATCAAAACTAAGCTCGGTAGGATCTACCGAAAAGACAAAGTCAGGCGAAATATCTGCCGCCAACAACTGCCTTGAAATGCGGGAAACGGCAAACACGGCCAATTGTTGCCGGTGCTGCGCGACCCATGGCAAAGCGTGTTCCAAAGACGGCCCACCAGCCAGAATTACCGCTGTTCTACCTAAAAACGCTTTTGCCAACAATTTTGCCGGCATCCGGTTATCGGCAACATTATGGATTTGGCGGGACATAAATGCCTCAGAACCCAACTCCGCGCTGTAACGCCAATTCAACTGGGACAACACTTCAGCGATATGCCAACTCAATTCTGCATATTCATCGATGAAATCGTCTTCAGCGCAAAACGCGTTAACCGACTTAACTGCATCAATATAAAAATAATCAGCAACTTTAAAATTTTGCAGCGCTCTTTGCCACTCATTAAGGCTTACGCATACAACACGTTCATGCAACTCACCCAATAGATCGTTGGCTTTTAACGCCAGTAATACTGAATCAGGTTCGATAAAAATATAACGCGTACCTTTCGGCAGGGGCTTGCTTTGGATGTACCGCAGCAGCATTCCCGAGTCGGTACCGACAATAATATTCAGTTCATCTTCATTGAACAAAATTTCGCCGAATTTGGTGTCGAACAACGCGCCAGCACTGACTTTGTCAAAAGCATGTCGATTCAGATTGAAGAAATAATTGTCCCCAAACGAATTAATGGTTATTGGACCAAGCAGTTGCTCATCTACCAAATTTATCGAATCAGTCATATGTCACTTGTTATTGATCTGTGTTTATTGCAATAGCTTCAGGACGCCTTGAGAGACTTGATTTGCCTGCGCCAACATTGCTGTTCCGGCCTGCTGCAGAATTTGACTGCGCGTCAAATTCGATGTTTCAGAAGCGAAATCGGCATCCATAATCCGTGAACGAGCGGCACTTTGATTTTCAATAGATGACTGTAGATTAGCAATCGTTGTCGTGAAACGGTTTTGAATCGCACCTAAGTTCGAGCGGAAAATGTCGATCTTTTCTATAGCGAGATCGATTGCATCTATGGCTGAGCGCACGAAAGTCGACGCTGCATCGCTACCAATTGAGCGATTGGTGCCAAACAACTCGTTAATGCCGGACATGCTGAGCAAATCTGAAACTGTAACTGAAATCTGATTATCCGACGCAGTATTAGCACCGATTTGAAAATTCGCCCCTTGCAAAGAGCCATTAAGAATCTTCTTACCGTTAAACTCGGTATTGGTAATGATCCGCTGCAACTCGTCACCCAACTGCTTAAACTCGGTTTGTAACTTTTCTCTATCACTATTGCTCACTGCCGCGCGGTTAGCAGCCTGAACCGCTAGATCGCGCATTCTTTGCAAGGTTTCCGTGAGAGTTCCCATGCCAGCTTCTGCAGTCTGCGCCATGGAGATACCGTCATTTGCGTTGCGCATCGCGACCGTCATACCTCGAATTTGGGATGTCATTCGATCAGCAATAGCCAAACCAGCTGCATCGTCTTTCGCGCTATTAACTCGCATACCCGAAGACAACCTCTCCATGGATGTTTGCAGGCTATCGTTTGTCCTGCTGAGATACTTTTGACTGTTCAGTGAAGCAATATTTGTGTTGATAACCATTGATGATGGCATGACCGTTCTCCCGATGAATCTTTGATGACTTAGGCATTATTGCCGCCAACACAAACCATTCACCTTTCATGCCACAATTACTTAATTCAATTGTTTCAATTGCTTATATATATAGACTCTTCACCTCTGTGGAAAACTAAACGTAAAATCTCAGTTTATTGCCGCCATCAAAGACGTAGCAGTCGAATTCTTGACGCGATACAACCGCCCATCAAAATAGCAGCTAAAAAAATAGACTCGGCGGATTCGATTACTTAAAGACCAAAGACATACCTGATTACTTATGAGTTTCAGCCGAATGGATGGCCCTTCAAATAACCGATAGGGGTAGGGAAAGCCGT
>FSSH01004167.1_pt1 | contig 14671 bp, 11 predicted proteins | sample 1166101 | NCBI WGS metagenome assembly FSSH01 (sample SAMEA32972668, study PRJEB13176) | freshwater metagenome | biome: Drinking water system; feature: Biomass in drinking water that filtered by 0.45 um membrane; material: drinking water | place: USA | collected 2012-12-20 | depth 0 m | reverse complement strand
GCCTTCAGGCCCGATGCTCTCCGGCGAGGAGCATCGGGCCTAAAGGCCCTCCTACAAGGGCCGTCTGAACGCGATGGGCATGGATCGCGGATCGGGCCTTGTGCCCGCCGCGCCTGAACACCATACGTAGTCGCAGGGTGACGCGTCCCGCCGCCGCGGGCATCATCGGCACCTGCCACCGGGCCACGGGCCCGACTACGGAGTGCTCTTGATGTCGCTTGAATGGTTTGATTGGCTGGCGCGCGGCTTCACGCAGGCGGCGTACTGGCAGATGGCGGTTTATTTCCTCGTCGTCACCCAGCTCACGATGATGAGCACCACGCTGTACCTGCACCGCAGCGCGGCGCACCGGGGCGTGGACTTCCACCCGGTGGTGGCGCACTGGTTCCGCTTCTGGTCCTGGCTCACCACCGCCATGGTCACCAAGGAATGGACGGCCGTGCACCGCAAGCACCACGCCAAGTGCGAAACCGCGGAAGATCCGCACAGCCCGCGCTTCCAGGGCATCCACCGGGTGCTGTGGCGCGGCGTTGAGCTTTACCAGAGCGCGCGCCTGGACAAGGACATGCTGGAGAAGTACGGCAAGGGCTCGCCCGACGATATGATCGAACGCGCGCTCTACAGCCGCGTGCCGTTCATGGGCCCGGTGCTGATGCTGGCCATCAACGTGATGCTGTTCGGCATCCCCGGCGTGGCGATCTGGGCGCTGCAGATGGCGTGGATCCCGTTCTGGGCGGCCGGCGTGATCAACGGCCTGGGCCACTGGTGGGGCTACCGCAACTTCGACACCGCCGACACCGCCACCAACCTCACGCCCTGGGGCCTGTGGATCGGCGGCGAAGAGCTGCACAACAACCACCACGCCTTCCCCAGCTCGGCCAAGTTCGCGCTGCGCAAGTACGAGTTCGACATCGGCTGGGCGGTGATCAGCGGCCTGCGCGCGCTGGGCCTGGCCAAGGTGCTGCGCGTGGCGCCGGAGCTCGACGTGCGCCCGAACATCCCGGTGCCCGACGCCGACACCCTGCGCGCCGTGATGGCGCACCGCTGGCAGGTGGCCACCGACTATTTCCAGATCGTGCTCAAGCCCCACCTCAAGGCCGAGGCCGCCGACCTGCCGCGCCGCCTGCGCCGCGCCTTCCGCAGCGAGGGCAAGTGGCTGGACGAGGCGCACCGCGCCCGCTTCAGCGCCTGGATCGCCGAGCGGCCGCAGACCGCGCGCCTGATGGAGTTCCGCGCGCGCCTGCTGGCCATCTACGAGATCAAGAGCGCCGAGGCCGAAGCCAAGATGGAGGCCCTGCGTGCCTGGTGCGCGGAAGCGGAAGCCTCCGGCGTGCGCCAGCTGGAGGAGTTCTCGGCGCGGCTGAAGGGTTATTCGATGGTGCCCGCGCGCGCCTGATCGAGGCGCCCGAGCGGGGCCAGTTCCGCGGCGTATTGCCGCCGGCCTGACCCGCCCGGGCGGTTTCAATGGCGCATCAAGCCAGCGCGCGCTCGATGTCGGCCAGCGGCGCGTTGGTCAGGGTCTTGCCCAGCTCGCCCAGCAAGCGCTCGTGCACCACCTTGTGCAGCAGCGGGCGGATGCGGCCCAGCGACTGCGGGTCGGCGATCAGCACCAGGTGCTGGAACTGGTTCTTCAGCGCGGCGGCGTTGATGCGGTGGGCCAGCTGGTGCGAGAAAGCCGATTCGCCCCTGTCGGCGTCGTTCTGCTCCTGCGGCACCTTGCCCGGGCCGCCCTCGGCGTCGTCCTGCGACAGCAGGTCGTCCTGGCGCAGCGACACCGCCTTTTCGTCGCCGATGTTGGTGAAGACGCGCGCGCCCGCGCCGTCCGCGACCACGATCCATGTTCCCTTGGCGATGTTGTCCATTGTGTTCTCCTGATGGCGATGCGCCGGACGGCGCATGAGCCCCACTATGGGCGGCCGCGCATTAACCGCAGGCGCCATGCAGACCGCAGTCGCCGCGCGGGCGGAACGCCCGACGGCGGCTCGCCCGGGGCCGGCGGGCCTTTCCTTTCCCGCGGCGCGGTGCTGCAATCGCGCCATGTCCAGCGCCCTGATGTTCCTTGTCGTCGCCGTCGCCATCCTGGTCAGCGCCAGGCAGCGGGCAAGGCGGCGCAGCGTCATCAGCGGGGTAGTGGTGGACGCGGCCTCGGGGCGCCCGCTGCCGGGGCTGCGGGTGGAGCTGCACCCGGGCAAGGGTCCGCAGGAGTTCGTCGCCGTGCCCACCGATTCACCGCTGCAGGTGGCCACGTCCGACGGCCAGGGCCGATTCCGGTTCCGCTCCGTGGATCCGGCCGCCGAGTACATCCTGGCCACGCGCGCCGGCCCCGGCACCGTGGCCGGCGGGGGCTACCTGCGGCTGGGGCGGCGCGGTTCCCGGCAGAAACTGCGGCTCGGGCACGTGCCCCGGGCCTGATCGGCGCCCCGGCGGGACCGGGCGCGGCTTCTCTGCGACAATGGCGCCCTCGCTGCAGCACGCGCACCGCCATCCCACGCCATGACCCACACTCCCGAAAACGGCACGCCCGAGGCCGACCTGCTGGCGCGCCTGCGCGCCGCCGCCGACCTGCTTGAAACCGTCGCCGCCGACAAGGCCCTGCTCGACACCCTGCCGGTGGAGGACAGCAAGCGCCTGAAGGCCGCCGTGCACCGCTTCCACAACCCCGACCCCATCCACCACCGCAAGCTGCGCCGCGAGCGCAAGCGCGAACAGGTCAAGCAGAAGAACCAGCAGGACGACGCGGTGCTCAACGCCACCGGCATCCGCGAGCTGCGGCGCAAGCCGGTGTTCACTACGCCCAATTATTTCCCGCCCTCGCAGATGCCGGTGGACCAGATCACCGACGAGCCCGCGCGCGAATCGGTGGATCCGCAGCACTGCTACGTCTGCAAGGAAAAGTACCGGCGCATCCACCACTTCTACGACCAGATGTGCCCGGCCTGCGCCGAGTTCAACTTCCACAAGCGCACCGAAACCGCCGACCTCACCGGCCGCGTGGCCCTGCTCACCGGCGGCCGCGTCAAGATCGGCTACCAGGCCGGCCTGAAGCTGCTGCGTGCGGGCGCGTCGCTGATCGTCACCACGCGCTTCCCGCGCGACTCGGCCGCGCGCTATGCGCAAGAGCCGGACTTCGGCGAATGGGGCCATCGCCTGGAAGTGTTCGGCCTGGACCTGCGCCACACGCCCAGCGTGGAGGCCTTCTGCCAGCAGCTGGTGGCCACGCGCGAGCGCCTGGACTTCATCGTCAACAACGCCTGCCAGACCGTGCGACGGCCGCCGGAGTTCTACGCGCACATGATGGCCGGCGAAACCGCCGCCCACGGCGACATGCCCGAGCACGTGCGCAAGCTGCTGGGCAACTACGAGGGCGTGCGCGCCGGCGACATCCTGCCCGGCGGCCAGACGCTGGTGAGCGGCCTCGCGGCGCCCGGCATCACGCGCGCCGCCGAGCTGTCGCAGGTGCCGCTGCTGGCCGAGGAGCTGCTGGGCCAGAAGCACCTGTTCCCCGAGGGACGCCTGGACCAGGACCTGCAGCAGGTGGACCTGCGCGGCCGCAACTCCTGGCGCCTGCTGCTGCACGAAGTGCCCGCGGTGGAACTGCTCGAGGTGCAGCTGGTGAACGCGGTGGCGCCCTTCATCATCAACGCGCGCCTCAAGCCGCTGATGCTGCGCACGCCCGAGCGCGACAAGCACATCGTCAACGTCTCGGCGATGGAGGGGCAGTTCTACCGAAACTTCAAGACCACGCGGCACCCGCACACGAACATGGCCAAGGCCGCGCTGAACATGATGACGCGCACGTCGGCCGCCGATTACCACGGCGACGGCATCCACATGAACGCCGTGGACACGGGCTGGATCACCGACGAAGACCCGGTGGAGATCGCCGCCCGCAAGACGAAGGAAGAGCGCTTCCACCCGCCGCTGGACATCGTCGACGGTGCGGCGCGCATCGTCGATCCCATCATCGACGGCTTCAACACCGGGCACCACGTGTGGGGCCAGTTCCTCAAGGACTACCGCCCCACCGACTGGTGAGCGTGGCCGGCACCATCCCCCTGTAGGAGGGCCTTCAGGCCCGATGCTCCTGGCCGAAAGGCATCGGGCCTGAAGGCCCTCCTACACGGGCGTGTCGCGAGGTCCAAGAAAAACGCCGACGCACCAAGCGCCGGCGTTGAAGTCGCCGGGGCAGGCCCCGGCGGGGGAGGGGTTACTTGGTGATGTCGACGTCCTTGGTTTCGTGCAGGAACAGGCAGCCGATCACGAAGGTCATCAGCGCGATGCCGATCGGGTACCACAGCCCGTAGTAGATGTTGCCCGTGGCCGCCACCAGCGCGAACGAGATGGTGGGCAGGAAGCCGCCGAACCAGCCGTTGCCGATGTGGTAGGGCAGCGACATGGACGTGTAGCGGATCTGCGTCGGGAACAGCTCCACCAGCCAGGCCGCGATCGGGCCGTAGACCATGGTGACGTACAGCACCAGGATGGTCAGGATCAGCAGCACCATCGGCTTGTTGATGCGGGCGTCGTCGGCCTTCTCCGGGTACTTGGCCTGGCTCAGCGCGGCCTTGAGCGACGTGGTGAACGCCGCGCCCTGCGCCGCCGCTTCTTCCGGCGACAGCCCGCCCGCCTCATAGCTGGTGAGCGGCTGCTGGCCGATGCGCAGCGTGGCCACCGTGCCGGGTGCGGCCGGCTCCACCGAGTACGGCACGCCCGCCTTGGCCAGGGCCGCGGTGGCGATGTCGCAGGAGCTGGTGAACTTCTTCTTGCCGATCGGATCGAACTGGAAACTGCAGGTGTCCGGGTCGGCCACCACCACGGCCGGCGAGCTTTCGCTGGCTTCGCCGATGGCCGGGTTGGCGTAGTGGGTCAGGCCCTGGAACAGCGGCATGTAGGTGAGCGCCGCGATCAGGCAGCCCGCCATCACGATGGGCTTGCGGCCAATCTTGTCCGACAGCCAGCCGAAGAACACGAAGAATGGCGTGCCGATGATCAGCGCGCCGCCGATCAGCATCCACGTGGTGGTGCTGTCCACCTTCAGCGACTGGGTGAGGAAGTACATCGCGTAGAACTGGCCCGCGTACCACACCACCGCCTGGCCGGCCGTGGCGCCCAGCAGGGCCAGCAGCACGATCTTGCCGTTCTTGGAGAAGAAGCTTTCGGTGATCGGCGCCTTGGACAGCGTGCCGTTCTCCTTCATCTCCTGGAACAGCGGCGATTCCGACAGCTGCATGCGGATCCACACCGAAATGCCCAGCAGCACGATGGACAGGAGGAACGGGATGCGCCAGCCCCAGTCGGCGAAGGCCTCCACGCCGATCGTCTCGCGCACCGTCAGGATCACCACCAGCGACAGCAGCAGGCCGATCGTGGCCGTGGTCTGGATGAAGCTGGTGTACAGGCCGCGCTTGCCGTGCGGCGCATGTTCGGCCACGTAGGTCGCGGCGCCGCCGTATTCACCGCCCAGCGCCAGGCCCTGCAGCAGCCGCAGCACGATCAGGATGACGGGTGCCGCGATGCCGATGCTGCCGTAGCTGGGCAGGATGCCGACCAGGAAGGTCGAGATGCCCATGATGACGATGGTGACCAGGAAGGTGTACTTGCGCCCGATCATGTCGCCCAGGCGCCCGAACACGATGGCGCCGAACGGCCGCACCGCGAAGCCGGCGGCAAAGGCCAGCAGCGCGAAGATGAAGCCGGTGGTCTCGTTCACGCCGCTGAAGAACTGCGCGGCGATGATCGCGGCCAGCGATCCGTACAGGTAGAAGTCGTACCACTCGAACACCGTTCCCAGGCTCGAGGCGAAGATCACTTTCTTGTGGCCCGCGGTCAACGGCTTGCCGTTGATGTCGTGGGTTGCGCTTGCGGTGGTGGCCATCAGGTAGTCCCCCGGGGTCAGAAGCTGTACTTCACGTGCATGTGCAGGCGGCGAAGGTCGCCGTCCAGCCCGCTTTCGATCTCGCGGTTGCCGTGGATGAGTTCGGCGCCGATTTCCAGCTTGGGCAGCACCGTGTAGATCAGGTTGGCGTGGATGGAGCGCGCCGACTTGGTCACGGCCAGCCCGCTGATCAGCGGGTTGTTGTCATACGATGCGGCGGACACGAACAGGTTGCCACGCAGCCTGGGGTTGAAAGCGTGGCGCCAGGCCACATAGCCGCCCTGGCCGTCGAGCGCCTGCAGCGAGCCATCGGCTTCCTGCAGCGCGTCGCTGCCCAGGCCAAAGCCCAGGTAGCGGCCGATGCCCGAGCCGTACGAGACCATGTAGCGGATGTCGTCGTTGGCGCCGACGTTCCACTTGCCCGACACGCTGACCGCGAACGCGGTGTCGGTTTCATCCAGGAACGGCGTCTGGTACTTGAGCTGGCGCACCATGCCGGCCACGGTGAAGTGGCCCCAGGCGGCCTTGTGAAGGTAGCGCGCGGTGACGTCGGGCACGGTGTTGTCGTCGCTGCTGATGCGCGCGCCGGTGAGGTAGGAGGACACCGTGGTTTCCGGGTTTTCCACCGACACCGACCACGGGCCGCTGGTGTAGCGCAGCTGGGCCTGGCGCACGAAGATGGTGCCTTCGGTGGGGCCCACGAAGTCCACGGCGTCGGGCAGGGCGGCGGCGTCCTGGAAGTTCGACCAGGTCTGGCCGGCCAGCCACTTGTCCCAGCTCACGTAGGCGTGGCGGATGGTGAGGCCGTAGGTGTTGGTGGACTGTTCGTTGCCGTTGGCGTTGCCGAAGATGTCGGCCTCGATGTAGCCCTTCACCTTGTGGCCGTCGATGTCGGTGTCGGCGGCGAACCAGAAGCGCGAGAACTGCGCGTGCACGTCCAGGTCAGGGTCGGCTTCCGCGGCGCCGCCCACCGGCGTGGCGCTGGGCAGGTAGAACAGGCGCCCGGCGCTGCCGTCGGCGATCTCGCCGTCGCTGGTGTCGGTGACCATGGCGTCGAGCTTGATGAAGCCACCGAAGCTCAAGCGCGTGCCAGGATTGGCCGCGGGCATGATCGTGGTGGACTGCACCGGCTGCGCGCCGGTGGGCAGTGGCGCGGCGGCCGTGGGCGCCGCGGCCTTCTGCGCCTCGAGCTCGGTCTTGAGGCCTCGCACCAGCAGTTCGAGCTGGGCGATGCGGGCTTCGAGGTCCTGCGGGCTGGCGGTTTGCGCCAGGACATGGCCCGGAGCGGCGATCGCGAGCAAGAGCGCGAGCGGCAGCAGCGTGCGTTTGGTGCGGGTGATTCGGTTCATCCTTCCCTCCCGGAATTCGGACCGTTGCCACGGTGGCCGCCGGAGCATGGGTTGCGGTGCGCGGCCGTGGCCATTACCCATTGGTCGAAGGTGGGCCCGCGCTATACCAAGGTCTAATGCGCTGGCGCGCGCGGCGCGACGGAATCGCAGGCAATCCCGGTTAATCTTGCGCAAAGGCCCGAGGCCGGGCCGCCAGGAGCCCCCATGTCCGAGCGCATCGTTCCCGTCCCCCACGATTTCGAAGCCGCCGCGGCCATCAAGCGCGCCGACTACGATCGCCTCTACGCCGATTCCGTGCGTGATCCCGAGGCGTTCTGGATGCAGGCCGGGCAGCGCCTGGACTGGTCGCGGCCCTACACGCGCGCCAAGGACACGTCCTTCGACCGCAGCGATTTCCACGTGCGCTGGTACGCCGACGGGCAGCTCAACGTCAGCGTGAACTGCCTGGACCGCCACCTGGCCGAGCGCGGCGACAAGACCGCCATCGTCTGGGAAGCCGACGACCCGGCCACGCCCGCGCGCCGCATCAGCTACCGCGAACTGCACGGCATGGTCTGCCGCCTGGCCAACGCGCTCACCGCGCTGGGGGTGGTGAAGGGCGACCGCATCACGCTGTACCTGCCCATGATTCCGGAAGCCGCGGTGGCCATGCTGGCCTGCGCGCGCATCGGCGCCATCCACTCGGTGGTGTTCGGCGGTTTTTCGGCGGAAGCGCTGGCGGGGCGCATCACCGACTGCGATTCGAAGCTGGTCGTCACCGCCGACGAGGGACGGCGCGGGGGCAAGCGCATCCCGCTGAAAGCCGCAGTCGACCTCGCCGCGCACCACGCGCCGTGCCTGCAGAAAGTGATCGTGGTCGCCGCAACCGGCGCCGACGTGACGTTGCAGCCGGACCGCGACCTCTGGTATCACGAAGTCGCCGCCACCGTGTCAACCGACTGCCCGCCCGAGCCCATGGCGGCGGAGGACCCGCTATTCATCCTCTACACCAGCGGATCGACCGGCAAGCCCAAGGGCGTGCTCCACACCAGCGGCGGCTATCTGCTCTGGGCGAGCCTGACGCATCACTGGTGCTTCGACTATCGCCCCGGTGATGTCTGGTGGTGCGCCGCCGATATCGGTTGGGTGACGGGGCACAGCTACATCCTCTACGGCCCGCTGGCGAACGGCGCGACGACCTTGATGTATGAAGGCCTGCCCAACTGGCCCGACGCTAGCCGCATCTGGCAGATCGTCGATCGCCACCAGGTCCACACCATCTTCACCGCACCGACTGCCTTGCGCGCGCTGATGAAGGACGGCGACGGCTTTGTGCAGGCAACCAGCCGCGCCTCGCTCAAGCTGCTCGGCACGGTCGGCGAGCCGATCAATCCTGAAGCGTGGCGCTGGTATCACGACGTGGTCGGCGAAACCCGCTGCCCGATCATCGACACCNNTCCACTCGGTGGTGTTCGGCGGCTTCTCGGCCGACTCCATCGCCAACCGCATCGCCGACTGCGGCAGCAAGCTGGTGATCACCGCCGACGAAGGCCTGCGCGGCGGCAAGACCATCCCGCTGAAGGCCAACGTGGACGAGGCGCTGTCCAAGCCCGGCACGAACTCGGTGGAAACCGTACTGGTGGTGCGCCACACCGGCCACGGCGTGCCCATGCAGATGCCGCGCGACCGCTGGTACGACGCCGTGGTGGACGCCCAGCCCGCCACCCACGACGCCGCGCCGATGGACGCCGAGGACCCGCTGTTCATCCTCTACACCTCGGGCAGCACCGGAAAACCCAAGGGCGTGCTGCACACCACCGGCGGCTACCTCACCTGGGCCAGCTACACGCACGAGTGCGTGTTCGACCTCAAGCAAGACGACGTGTTCTGGTGCACCGCCGACGTGGGCTGGGTGACCGGGCACAGCTACGTGGTCTACGGGCCGCTGGCCAATGGCGCCACCACGGTGATGTTCGAGGGCGTGCCCACCTTCCCCGACACCAGCCGCTTCTGGCAGGCCTGCGACAAACACCAGGTCACCATCTTCTACACCGCGCCCACCGCCATCCGCGCGCTGATGCGCGAGGGCGACGGCCCGGTGCTGCGCACCTCGCGCAAGAGCCTGCGCCTGCTGGGCACCGTGGGCGAGCCGATCAACCCCGAGGCCTGGGAGTGGTACCACCGCGTGGTGGGCGAAGGCCGCTGCCCGATCGTGGACACTTGGTGGCAGACCGAAACCGGCGGCATCCTGATTTCGCCGCTGCCGGGCGCGGTGCCGACCAAACCCGGTTCCGCCACGCTGCCCTTCTTCGGCGTGCGGCCGGCGCTCGTGAACGCCGAGGGCCAGGTGCTGGAGGGCGCCACCGAGGGCAACCTGGTGTTGCTCGATTCCTGGCCGGGCCAGATGCGCACCGTCTACGGCGACCACCCGCGCTACATCGACACCTATTTCAGCACCTACCCGGGCATGTACTTCACCGGCGACGGCTGCCGCCGCGACGAAGACGGTTACTACTGGATCACCGGGCGCGTGGACGACGTCATCAACGTCTCGGGCCACCGCATGGGCACGGCCGAGGTGGAAAGCGCGCTGGTGGGCCACCCGGCCGTGGCCGAGGCCGCCGTGGTGGGCGCGCCCCACGACATCAAGGGCCAGGGCATCTACGCCTACGTGACGCTCAAGGCGGGCATCGAGCCCACCGACGCGCTGCGCAAGGAGCTGATCGCGCACGTGCGCCATGACATCGGCGCCATCGCCGCACCCGACTGGCTGCAGTGGGCGCCGGGCCTGCCCAAGACCCGCAGCGGCAAGATCATGCGGCGCATCCTGCGCAAGATCGCCGAGGCCGGCCCCGAGGGCGTGGACCGCGTGGGCCTCGGCGACACGTCCACGCTGGCCGATCCGGGCGTGGTGGACCACCTCGTGCGCGACCGCCAGGGCCACTGAGATGCCGCAGTCCGCGCCCACCATCCTGGTGGCCGACGACCATCCCCTGTTCCGCGAAGCGCTCAAGGGCGCGGTGGGCAAGCTGTTGCCGAAGGCGCGGCTGGTGGAGTCGGTGGACGCCGAGTCGCTGTTTGCCAGCGCCGAGGCGCACCCCGAGGCCGACCTGCTGCTGCTCGACCTCAACATGCCCGGCGCGCACGGCTTCAGCGCACTGGTGCACCTGCGGGGCGTGCAGCCGCAGCTTCCCATCATCGTGGTGTCGGCGCGCGAGGAGCCCAGCGTAGTGCGCCGCGCGCTGGAGCACGGCGCGGCCGGCTTCATCCCCAAATCGTCCGACACCGCCACCATCGGCTTGGCGATCGCCGCCGTGCTGGACGGCGGGCACTGGGCGCCGCCGCAGTCGGGCGACGTGCGCGGCGTGGCGCCGGAAGAGGCCGACATCGCCGAGCGCATCCGCGACCTCACGCCGCAGCAGTTCCGGGTGCTGGGCATGCTGGGCAGCGGCCTGCTCAACAAGCAGATCGCGCACGCCATGGGCGTATCCGAAGCCACGGTGAAAGCCCACATGACGGCGATACTTCGCAAACTGGGCGCCAACAACCGCACCCAGGCGGTGCTGCTGGCCGGCCGCCTGGCGGTCGATCCCGACGCGACGGCCTAGAGAAAATGTACCAGGTACATTTTCATTTTCGCTGAGACGGACGGCCGCGCGGCGCTACGGCCGGGTTGCGTTCAAGTGCGGTGGAAACAAGCCTCTGGAAGCGCTGGCTTCCCCATGCCCGCCCTTGCTGGGTGTAGTGCCTGAGTTCGGCCAGCTGGTGGTCAGTCATTCCTTCCTTGACGAGGTCGACGTAGGCGCGTCTGCGGGCGTCGCTTTCGAAGTCCAGCGCGATGTACTGGCTATGCGGGCGGACCACGGGATCGGGATCGCCCCAGGCATGGTGGCGATAGCTGGACCAGCGATAGGCGCCGGGTGTTTCCACCATGCCGGCGCGCACCGGGTTGAGCTCGATGTAGCGTTGGCACCGCAGCAGGTACTGGTCGCTGTCCACCAGGCAGGAGCGGAAGCGGCCTTCCCACAGCGTCCCCGTACGCTCCCGGAAACGGTTGTAGTAACGGACGTAGCGCCGACCGAGCTGCTGCATCATGCGGCTGGTTGCGCCAAGGGTGTCCGGCGTCACCAGCAGGTGCACGTGGTTGGTCATCAGCGCGTAGGCATGCACGGTACAGCCGTGCCGCTGGCTGGCAATGGCGAGGTCATCGAGGTAGCGCCAGTAGTTGGACGCCACGTGGAAGCATGGCTGGCGGTCCACGCCGCGCTGGATGATGTGCTGGGGAATGCCGGCGATGTCGAGGCGGGCGAGCTGCGGCATGGCGTACGGTCGGCGGACGGGAGCCGCAGATTAGGCGGCTGTCGCAGGCGCCTGCCCTATGTAATGCGGCGCGGGATGGGTAGGAAAAACGCCCTGTTCGAGCCCATCCCGGCCCAGTCTCATTCTCGAAGAAAATGTACCTGGTACATTTTCCGCTCTGCATCACTTCAATCGCGGGCAGGGGCGCCCAGCGGGAAGAGGTGCCGGAACGGTCGCGCCCCGTCCACCGCGCGGGCCACCGACGGCCGGCGCAGCAGGCGCGCGCGATAGGCGCCGAGTTTCGCGCAGTCCTCGGGGATGCGGTGGACCCAGTCGGCGTAGAACACCGCCGGCGCCGCCGCGCAGTCGGCCAGCGTGAAGTCGTCGCCACAGGCCCAGCCCGTGGCCGCCAGCCGGGTTTCCAGCCAGGCGTAGGCGCGGTCCAGCTTCTCGATCGAGAGCGCCATCCCGTCGCGGCGCTTCACCTCGTCGCCGCTGATTGCGCCATTCACCGCGTGCTGCGCGGCGTCCATCACGTGCAGGTCGAAGAAGCGGTCCATGAAGCGCACGTCCAGCGCCGCCATGGCATCGTCGGGGATCAGCCGCACCGGCCCCGGGTGGGCCAGCTGCAGGTNNCAGGTACTCGATGATGATGCTGGTCTCCACCACCTGTCGCCCGCCGTCCACCAGCAGCGGGAACTTGCGCAGCGGCCAGCGCTGCAGCCAGTCGGCGACGTTGTCGGGCGCGTCCGGCGACACCGCCCGGAACTCGAACGGCGTGCCGTTCTCGTAAAGCGCGATCAGCGCCTTCCAGGTGTAGGAAGAAAACAGGTGGCCGTAGACCACCAGGGGCGCGGGACCGGCGCTCATGCCGCCCACCCGGGCACCGACGTCGTGCCGCCCGACTTGGGCCGGTCGCCAGGGCGCCAGCAGCACGTGACCATCAAGCAAAGCGATCCACCCTTCGACCGTCGCGACATCCGTTGCTCCTTGGATTCAGGGGGCTCACGCCCCTGGGATCGCGTGCTGCGGAAACAGCCTCAGGGCAAACACGCCACCACCCCGGACGCCTCCCCTGCCAGGAGAAGCAGCACGCCCAGCGGCAGCACGAGGATACCGAAGAAGAAGACCGAGCCCAGCGCCCGGGGTATCGAAGGCCCTGCGATCAGGGGAACCGCGAGCGACAGCGACAGCCAGGTGAGCAAGACCGCCACCAGTCCGGCGATCGACCACGGGTCGGAGGCCTGCACGTCGCCCACGCCCTGCTTGCTGTCGAACAGGCATCCTGCCCGGTAGGCGCCGTAGTAGGCGAATGCCGCGAACAGTGGTGCGACCGCGACCAGCGCATAGCCCAGCTTCGCCTGGTTCGAACGACGCTTGACGTCCATGGCCTGCCTACGCCCCCGCGCCCGCGCGCCGCATCTGCGCCGCCAGGAACGCCCGCAGGCTGGCGGGCTTGATCGGCTTGGTCAGCACCGGAATGCCCAGGTCGCGCGCGGCGCGCTTCACGGTGTCGCTGCCGTCGGCGGTCACCAGCACGGCGGGCGTGTGCGCGCCGCACACCTGGCGCAGCATCTGCAGCGCGTCCAGGCCGTCGAGTTCGTCGTGCAGGTGGTAGTCGGCCACCAGTACGTCGGGGCGATCGGCGCGGGCCAGGTCCACGGCTTCGGCCACGGTCTCGGCCCCGCGCACGCAAACGCCCCAGCGGCTGAGCAGGGCGTCCATGCCGTCGAGGATTTCGCGGTCGTTGTCCAGGCACAGCACTTTCAGGCCGGCCAGGTCGCCGGTGGGTGCAGGCGCGCGCGGGGGCGCGGCGGGGGCGGCGGTGTCGGCGATCGGCACGCGGATGGCGAACACGCTGCCGCGGCCCGGCCACGAGCGCACGCTGATGGGGTGGTCGAGCATGCGCGACACGCGCTGGCAGATGCTCAGGCCCAGGCCCAGGCCGCGCTCGCCCCAGGGCGAGGGCTGCTCGAAGCGGCGGAACTCCTCGAAGATCTGCGCCAGGTGGTGCGGCGGGATGCCCGGGCCGCTGTCCCACACTTCGATGTCCACGTGCGCGCCGCGCCGGCGCAGGCCGATCACCACGCGGCCTTCCTTGGTGTAGCGCAGCGCGTTGGCGGCGAAGTTCTGCAGCGCGCGCCGCAGCAGGCGGCGGTCGCTGCGCACCGACATGCCGCCGCCGTGCACGCGGAAGCGCAGGCCGCGGCCCGCCGCCAGCGGCGCGTACTGCGCGGCCACGCTGGCCAGCAGCTCGTCGAGGCGGAACACGTTGATCTCGGGCTTGAGCGATCCCGCGTCCAGGCGCGAAATGTCCAGCAGCCCGTCCAGCAGCTCCTCGGCGTCGCGCAGCGACGCGTCCACGCGTTCCGCCAGGCGGCGCTGCTCGCCGGCTTCGCCGTCGGCATCGCGCAAGGCGGAGGTGAACAGGCGCGCGGCGTTGATCGGCTGCAGCACGTCGTGGCTCACCGCGGCCAGGAAGCGCGTACGCGACTGGTTGGCCTCGGCCGCCTCGTGCGTGCGCTGCTCGACGCGGGCCTCCAGCGTTTCATTCGAATCGCGCAGCGCCTGTTCGGCCAGCTTGTAGTCGGTGATGTCGCTGTAGGTGGTGACGTAGCCGCCGCCCGGCAGTGGCTGGCCGCGCATCTCGATCACCTGGCCGTTGGCTCGCACGCGTTCGAACACGTGCGGCGATCCCTCGCGCAGGTAGGCCACGCGCTTGCCCACCTGGCCCTCGATGTCGCCCGGGCCCATCTCGCCGCGCTCGGCGTTGTAGCGGATCAGGTCGGCCACCGGGCGGCCCACGTACAGCATGCCGTCGGGGTAGTCGAACATTTGCTGGTAGCGGCGGTTCCAGGCCACCAGGCGCAGGTCGCGATCCACCACGCTCACCGCCTGCGACAGGTTCTCCAGCGTGGCCGAAAGGATTTCGCGGTTGAAGCGCAGTTCGTGGCTGGCTTCGTCCAGCAGCGACATCACCTCGCCCAGCTCCATGCCCGAGCCGCGCAGCGCCGTGGTCAACGTGAGCCGGGCCGACGCGGCGCCGATGGACGCCGCCAGCAGGCGCTCGGTGAACTGGATCATGGCGCGGTCGGCCAGTGCGCCCGGCGCCAGGTCGCGGCCCTGCGCGGCGGAATGCTCGGCGAACGCGCGCGACGCGTGCCGCGCG
>FSSH01001898.1_pt3 | contig 14699 bp, 9 predicted proteins | sample 1166101 | NCBI WGS metagenome assembly FSSH01 (sample SAMEA32972668, study PRJEB13176) | freshwater metagenome | biome: Drinking water system; feature: Biomass in drinking water that filtered by 0.45 um membrane; material: drinking water | place: USA | collected 2012-12-20 | depth 0 m | reverse complement strand
TATGCATCGCCATCGTGCTGATGAGAAAGACCGGTTGCCCCTGGGCATCCAACCCGTAGGGCATGACCGACCCGAAGGGCCAGCCTGGCTGCTTGCGTGAGAGCGTCGAGAGACTGCCGGTCTGCTGCAAGTACACCAGTGTCTTGGCCCGCTCAGCATGGGAGGGTTCAGGCACATCAGGACCCTCTGAATCCGGCCCGCTGTTATGTTGTCGTGATGAGGACATAGATGGTCGTGTACCGACACTCAATGAAATGAATGGAGTGACACATTACCCTGGATCTGTCGGACATTTCCACTGAGGCTTATCAGCTCGCTTTACAAGTTAGGACAAGGGATATTCTGCCTGTGCAGTGAGAGCGAACCATGAACAACCTTGAGGGAACACCGATACGGCCTTTGCGGATATACGGTGATCTCACTTGGCGATTAGTCCGATCACATTATCTGTCTGGCTCGGATCTCTTATATCCCCAATTCTTCCGACACCCGCACTTCAGACTCATCCACGATTTCTTCCAGGCAGGTGAAGCAGGGAAAGGGAAAGCGATCGACCGGAACGGCACAGACTTCGCCCACCGGGGACTCGTCCAGCGCCGGACCGCCGCATTCCTTGTGAATCAGCGTCAACATGTTAGCCCCTCATCTTTCTTCCATCACACTTCGCCGGAACAGTTGCAGATGCTCCGGTCCGCTGAGCCGATGGTCGCCCGGCACGAGATGGAGTTCAACGGGATAGGACGGATCGTGAATCAACAGCTGCTCGACAAACCGGCTGCTGCCGCCAGGCAGGATCGCGGTGTCTTGTAAACCATGGAGAATCGCTGTCCTGACCCTCCGCAGCCGATCGAAGCTGGTCTTCCACTGGGCCTCGCTTTCCGCCACCCATTTCCAGGACAAGGCCCAATCTTTGTGCAACGGATCGTCGTCCCAGGGCATCCAGCCGGCCGTATGCCATTCGTGTAACCGGTCCGGCGAAATCGATTTGGCCCTGACCCCCATCATGTTGAACGCGGGAGCAATCAGGGTCAGCCGATCAACCGCACCACACTCCTGCGCCATCAACCAGCCGATCCATCCCCCAAGCGAATTGCCGACAATGGTGATAGGGGGAGGCAGCTGGCCATCCGTGAGCATCTGCAACACCAGCCGCGCATCGGCGATCCAATCAGACAGCGTGTAGTCCGTAAATGTCCCCTCGGATTCGCCGAACCCGCGCACGTCGTAGCAGCAAAATCCCCAGCCCTGCTCCTCACACCACTGCGCGAGGGCTTTGCTCTTGTTGCCCCACCGTGTGGAGAGAAAACCAGTGATGAAGAGGATCTGACGATCCTTTCCGATCGAGCGATCGCCGCGAATCAGCTTGCCGTCGGACGCTCTGAGTTCAAATGGACGATGCGCGCTCATGCTGTCGTGAACACCTTCGTGAGAAATCCGCCCAACTGATGAAGCACAGAATACGGAATCTCATGCCCGCCATGGAAGCTGTGCCATTCTACGACAAGACCCGATTGTGTCAGGGCGTCACGGAGGCGCTCCGCACCGATATACGGAAGGATGTCATCCTTCGTACCATGACTTTGGAAGACTGGCAAACTTCTCCGCTTGGTCATGAGGGGACTCCAGACAGCCTGGGCCAACAAATTCCCGGAGAGCTGCACCAGCCCGGCAAATGGATAGTCGGTTTGCAAGACGGCATCGCAGGTGAGCATGGCGCCCTGTGAAAATCCCCCAATCACTGTCTTCTTGTGGTCGATCGGGAGCTGCCGTGGGAGTTCCTGAAGAAATCCCAGGATCCGTTCCCGCGCCAAGGCCAGGCCCTGTGGAACGTCCGCAGACAGATCGCGAATGCGGCCTGCGGCGCGATCTTCCTGGATACGGGCAAAATCGATGATCCACCAGGCGCGGGTACCGCCGAAATCCAGACTGAGCGGCAGCGGCCCTTCCGGAAAGAGCCAGCGTGTACCGTCCGGCGCATCGATCACCTCTGCCAGCGGGACCAAATCGTCGCCCGGTGCGCCGAACCCATGGAGCAGGATCACGAGCGGGCCGTCTCCGCCACCCTCTCCATCGACACCGCCGGTCAACCGGACCTTGAGCCCGCCCACGGTCATCTCGTTCATCGCATCCCCGCTATTTGAGATACAGATATTGAAGCAACGCGACCAGCCCGTACAGCGAGGATTCGACCACCGGCTGCTGATAGAGCGGCACGAATGCGCCCCGTTCATTGGCTTCCACTTCACTGATGATGTACTGGATCTGCTTGGCACGGATCTCGTGGTCCTTGCCGATGCCCAGAATCCGGATCATGTGCCGGCTGAGTCCGGCCAGCATGGCGGCTTTCGCGTTGCTGGCCGACCGATACAGCAGGACCGCGCCCAGAAGCGCCAGCAACACATTGACCGACCAGGAAAGCAGCAGCAGCAACGGGTAATTCCAAATATCGAAGTATTCGTTCCTGGCCGCGATCATGATCAACAGCCCGATGAAGGGATATCGGATCAGACGATTCACGACCTCGGTCCGCTGTGCGATCAGATCGACGACCGCCAGATACTTCAATCGCTCGAACTCGTCTTTGTGAGTCGGGCTCAAGCCATAGTCACGTAAATACTCCTCCTGCACCTGATCGGACCAGCCTCCCGTGGAGGACGTCAGCCAACTGATCCACCGGCGGCACAGCATGACAGCATCGAACACGGCCAGATTGAGCCACACCACCACTCCCACACTGCTGATCGTCATGAACCAATCGACCCGGCAACTCAGCGTCCCGCGGCAGGGATGGATGTATTCGTCGTCGAGAACAAAAGACCCCAGGGCCCACATGGCCCCGAGATAGAAGAGAAAGAGCAACGCCGCCCGTGCCATCCACTGGACCGGCCGGCTCGCCTCCCGATACCACGCCCACGCCTGATCCACGGTCGTCGCCGTCTGTGTGGCCGCCGGATGATAGACCCGTTTCAGATTCGTCCAGAATGTGCGGGGTGAGAATCCGTGGAGCCGTGAAACGTCTTTGAACCGGAACGTGTCCCCGATTCGCTCATTGTTCTTCGTTAAGTCCCTCGACCCTTTAGCCAGGAAAATAAGACAAAGCGCCACGACGAGGAACCGAAGCAATTCGCTCGGCCAGATACTGACGCCGCTGGTCCAGGAGAATGGCTCCCCTTCATCATGGCCGGCGAGCAAGGCAGCCGCGCCGCCGAACCAGACAAAGACGGCGAACGACAGGGCAAGAAACGCGGCGATGACCCCTATCACACGCGGATTCCGCTCCACCCAGGACCAGAGTCGCTGATTGCTCCAGGCAATCACGGTCATGATGAAGAGACCGACGACCCCCGCAGCCGCCACCGCCGTATTGTCGAACCCCACTCCTTGCTTCAGCTGGCCATACTGTTCCGTGTAGTCAAGATCCGGCCGTAGCGGATAGACCGTCCTCGCTCCTTCTTTCTCGACGACGCTCACATCCACCGCGCCATGACGGCCCACCTCGAACAACCTCGGAGACAGTGCGGCATCGTAGACACGATCGTCCGGCGTCATCGAGACATGATATCCCGTCTTACAGGTGCCCCGTGCCGCGTCTGTCCGGCTCTGAGGCGTGCAGGCCACATGGCCGACCGCCTGCAACACGGCAAAGAAGGCCGATGTTTGATAGCTGCTCCGAAACGGAGAGACATCCCGTTGTAGACCGCCATCCAATTGCAGGCCGAACGGAGAGGCGATCACCATATTGCGGGTCCATTTGTACTCGGTCGGATGGAGATGCCGGGCATCGAGATCGACCGTAAAGAAAATGGCGTGCGGGAAGTAGGGCCGAAGCGCTTTGATGATGAGCAGCGCATCGTACGGATCGGTCCCCATAATCCCGATCGCTCTGGCGCCCTCTCCCTCGTCGTGAATACGGGTCACAAGCGCCCGGATATAGTCGATCTGGCTGGTTCCTTCAGGACGCTCCCGCGCGGCCTCTTTGGACTGGTCGCCGACCCCCGCATTCCTTGCCCGCGCTGCTCTCTCCCCGTCATCCCCAGGGATCTCCCCATCGAGCCCGCTGAGATAGCTGTAGCGAAAGACGTTCAGCGTGAGCGATTCATAATCAGCCGGACGCCGGATCTGCAGATCAATGGCCTGCGCGACTGTCCGGCACCATTCTTTGACTGCTACCGGCACCAGAATGGTATTCAGGTCGCTTTCTGAAAACGTCGCGACTTGCGCACAGGCCGCGGCTCGAAACTCAATAGGCAGAGCGCGTCCGTAGAAGGAATCCCATTCGCCGATCAGGATGACCGCATCCCATCCAAGACGGACCTGCCGCCGCTCCAGTTCGGCCACCAGCGTGTTGAACAACCGGTCGTCCGATCCGACATCATAGGCCAGCCGGATGTGCGTATCAGCCAACCGGCGGTAGAATTCCTGCTCGCAGGTGTCATACGTCGCACAGGCTGTACCTTGACCGGACTCTGCCTTGATCCCGTAGGCGAGCAACCCTTTCATCGCGGTGCTCCACGGCGAATAGAGCTCAATCCAGCCGTCGGCATTCGGCCAAATGCTGCCCCCCTCGCGGGCGTCGGCAGAGAGTCTGCCCATCTCGTCCAGCAGCACTCGCATCGCCGACGAGCTACGGGGCCCCATGATTTTCAAGGTGACTGATTTCTGTAACGATGGATTAATACTGACCGATTTACGCCCGTCACCGGTCAGGACACAATCGCCTTGTTGTCGAGACTCCTCACAGACGAGCGCTTGGGCGAAGGAACTCAGCGTGGATACCAACCCTCGGGACAGCGCGTCATCCGGAAACCACACGACTAAGACATCGGTTGGGCGCAGGCTCTCCTCGGCGCAGACGCGGGTTTTCCTCACGCGGTACCATTCATAAGGAAGGGCGCTCGCCGAGCCCCGGTCATCCCACTCGACAAAGGCCAGGTTGCCTTCATCCTCCGGAACATAACAGGCAACTCCCAGCGCAGTGCCAATGGCATAGCGATCGCGAATGCGGGACTCGGCGCTTTCGACATAGGGACCTCCGCTTGTCGTCACCAGGAGTACAGTGACGCGCGCGCCGGCCTTTGCTCGATCGGCAAGGACACGTCTCAGCGGACGAAGCCGTTGGGAGAGGGATCGTGTTGATCCGGTTATCGAGGTAACTGCATGAGGCTCTTTCAGACCCCGTTGGACGGCTGCAATGGGATCTTCCCAGAGCCGCGCACGGACCATGCGCTCACCGGTGGCCGCATCCATCTGGAGTCCGCCGCCGACCGGGCGGGAACTGCGCAGAGGTTCCTGCACGAGCATCACCCCGGCCACAGCCATGACAAGTGCCAGGGCTCCTGCGACTGCGATTTTTGAATCACTTTGCTTCTTAGGCATAGCCGTTGCGCTCTTCGATCGAACGCGCCGCCACTCTACAACAGACACTCATAGAGAGGGAAGCTGACGGCCCGGCAAGCCGCGGGAGGACGAGATGAGATGAGAGTCTGACAAGCTGAAGGAGGGATCGCTCTATGAACCCACCGCTCCGGTGAGTCGAGCGATCCCCCAGGGAGGCTACTTCAGTCAAAGCATAAAGGATGCCCGAATCAAGCAGTCCTTAGGACGAGCAACTGACCGCTAAATGCTTGCCCCAGTTGGGAGGTGGAGCCGCATAGGCGTCCATGTCCGGCCGGGCACTGTAGGGATTTTGCAGCAGCGTAAACAACCGGTCGGTGCCCGGCTGGGCACTGATTCGAGGTTGTCCTAGACTACCAGTATCGTGTATCCTGTCGCCCTATTTAGCCTTCGTCTCCTGCCTCTGAAATTCTTCAGAATACCTTGTGGTTGGCGTTCGATGTTGAAATGTTGAGCACCAATGTTTTCGAGACAACCGATGGATCGAAGAGGGTACTGCCCCTACGTTCTATAATTTGGCTGAGATTGGTATAATTTCAGTGAGGTTGTGTGTATCAACTGACCCGTCACCTCTGCGCGCTAGGGCATTGAACACAGAAAGGCTCTTCGATGGGTAATTCGAGTTTGCCCCAACCTGGCCTAGACAGTGTGACGATTCGTAACCTGCCCATACAACAACGAATCGACTGGTTGATAGAACATGCCCACCGCTATGCCCAGGTGTACCAGAGTCCGGAGTCCTACCTGGCGCGCGAACGCTACAACGCGAAACACGACACCGGCATCATTGCGCTCAAGTGCATGGATGGACGCCTCAATCTGTCCTTAGCCACCAACACACCGCCCGGCATTATCCAACCGATCCGCAATCTCGGTGGACGCTTTGATCTGGGGTGGCCCCACTTCGGCGAAATGCTGACAGAGCAGGTCCACAGCGTAGTCAGAAATGGTCGGCACATGCTGGTGCTCATCAATTACCACTATTCGAAAGGCGATGCACAACGCGGCTGTGCCGGCTGGGGCTACAACACCGAGGCCGCCCGTGACCATACGCTTCGGATCAAACGGCAGGTGGAGGAAGTCTTCGGCACAATCCACAGCACGGTCTATCCTCTTGTGTGCGGGTTTGAAACCGACGAAGACGCCCTGATTCTTCACGGGAGTAACCATCGTGATGTCTTGGACCTCTCAACTATTTCAGCTCACGATCTCACTTCCCTGCCTGCCTCGTTGTCCCGGCTGTACCCGGACATGCCCGAAGAGATGCAGGAGGACCTCTTGCCGCTCGTACAGGGTAACATCGCCCATATCGAGGAAATTAGGAAAAGTGACCGCACACTCGAGATCGTGCACCACGAATGGATGATCGGTATCGGACGAGGGTTTCATTGGCTCCACATGCCGAACCTGGCGCTGATTATCGGCCCCTACAGCCCGGAGCTGGCCGATCCGCTCAGTAAGGCCGGTGGCATCATTGCGGCCAACATGAAGACCGACAAAATCCCCGATGACGGCTTTCTGCTGTTTTCCCTGGCGCCCTACCAAGACGTGGGGGTCGACCGCGCGCGGGCCACACTCAAAAGCCGCTTCATGGCCGAGTTTGCCACCCATATCATCCGTTCGGACCATCCGAAACTTGCGGACAAGATCAACGTCCGCAAGGGCGTCCTGTCCTGGCACACGCGGGCCTTGGAGCTGATTACGTGAGCACATGACTCCCTGGTTGAAGGTTTGACCAACTCGTGCAGACATTGGGGAGAAGCGACGTGATTTCAAGACACACAACAAGTCACCATAACCGGAGCGGTCAATGATACACAAAGATTCCTGGTCTTGGTCTCGCCGGACATTTATGAAATACTCTGTCGCTGGGGCCCTGCTCGCAGGCTGCAAGTTGTTGTGGCCATCGGTTGCGCAGGCTGGCAGCCTTCCCACCACAACCCAACGCTCAGGCCACGAAGTCATTCACGATGTTGAGACGGATCCATTTGGTATGGCGGGACTAGGAGAGAGTGGCGTGAGGAAATCACGCCTCGGATTCGAACTCTGTCCTGGCCGTAGTGAACCCAGGAGCTAACGCAGACCTCCCCAAGTCTGCCCCTAGCTCTCCAGTAACGTCTGCTCAACTGCGGCCTGCAGCCATATCATCCGCAATGCAGTGCCGAGCCGTGTTGCGAGTTCGGCTCTCGCTCTTACCGCGCTATGCAGGGACCTCGACCTTGAGCATAGCCTGGCAGTGACTCCGCGCAACACCACCTGGCGAAGGACTAGCGTTTTGAGCCGTCACGCCCTCTGGTGGTTTATCAAGCTGATTCAGGATGAACAGCTGACGGCAAGATGTTTTCCCCAGTTGGGAGGTGGAGCCGCATAGGCCTCCATGCCCGGCTGGTCACTGTAGGGATTTTGCAGCAGCGTGAACAACCGGTCGATTTCTGAAAAGTCCTTCTGCTGAGCCTTTTCAATAGCCGCCTGGGCAAGGTAATTGCGAAGCACGTACTTTGGATTCACCCGGTTCATCCGTTCACGCCGCTCGGCATCCTGGCTATGTTCGCTGTGCAGACGATCCCGATACCGAACGGCCCAATCGTCGAACCGCTCGCGGTTCACAAAATGCTCGCGCAACGTGTCGTTCGCCGCGCCTGTTGCCGATGAGAACGAACCGAGTTCGCGGAACAGGATCGTGTAATCCGCATGGCTCTCTTGGAGAAGGCCCAGCAGATCGCGGATCAGCCCGTCGTCTTCCGTCCGTTCTTCCTGCAACCCCAGTTTGCTCCTCATGAGCCGGAGATACTCCCGATCGAACAGCGGCTGATAACTCTCTAAGACCGCCTTCAACGCGTCTTTCTCCACCAGGGGCAAGAGGGCTTGCGCCAAGCAGCTCAGGTTCCACAATCCGATGTATGGCTGCTGATTGAATGCGTAGCGGCCGTTATGGTCGGAGTGGTTGCAAATAAAGCCGGCATCGTAATCATCCATAAAGCCGAACGGCCCATAGTCCAGCGTGAGGCCGAGGATCGACATATTGTCGGTATTCATGACGCCGTGCGCCCACCCGACGGCCTGCCATCGGGCGATCAGCCTCGCCGTCCGCTCCATGACTTCTGAAAAGAAACGGGCGTACTTGTCCGGCACATCTTGCAGGTGGGCATAATGCTGCCTGATCACGTAGTCGGCGAGCATGCGCAACTGTTCGTGCTGCTTGCGGTAATAAAAAACCTCGAAGGTGCCGAACCGGACGTGGGACGGCGCCATACGAACCAGCGTCGCGCCGGTTTCGACCTGTTCGCGATACACCTTGTGGTCGCTCCCGACAATGCAGAGCGCGCGCGTCGTGGGAATGCCAAGACCGTGCATGGCTTCGCAACAGAGATATTCACGGATCGTTGAGCGCAAGACAGCCCGGCCATCGCCGTCACGCGAAAACGGCGTGAGGCCCCCGCCCTTCAGATGCAGATCCCACCGTCCTCCCCGTTCGTTCGTGGCTTCCCCTAGCAGGATGGCCCGCCCGTCGCCGAGCTGCGGCACATAGACGCCGAACTGATGCCCGGAATACAACATGGCCAGCGGCTCCATGCCCGGCGCCAGCATGCTCCCACCGAAGAGCTGAGCAAACTCCGGACGGGCCGCTTCTTCGGGATCGAGGCTGATCAGCGCGGCTGCTTCAGGATTCGCATGAATGAGGTATGGGGCCGCCTGAAACGGCGTCGGGTTGAGTTTGGCATAGAAAGCCTCAGGCAGACGGGCATAGGTATTGTCGAAGACAAGCCTTTCCAAGGTACGCCTGGCCATAGCTTTGTGTAACACGACGGCCTCGACGTTTGCCACTTACTCCTTTCATCAATGACATCCTGTTTTTTCTCCCAGACGAACTCCCTCGACAACCCGACTTCATGCCCGGCATACTACGCCACACTGGCACGAGCTTTGCGACAGGAAACAACGCATGAAAAGCGGCTCTCACCCCCCCCTTCATTCCAAGACACCTTCTCATACCAAGCCGAGCGTGGCGGCCGCTGAGGTACTGGCCTGGGTCAGCGACTGTCTGGAAGGCGGGCTCTGTTTTATTGCCAAGGGCATTTTGGTCTTCGAGAACGCCCAGTTTGGAGAACTCGTCGAAGCACCGAGCACGCTTCCGGGTGGGTCCAGCCCGGACGCCCCGATGCTACGATCTCAGCTCTTTACCGATGCGATCGCCTGGAACGTGCACGCGCTCGGGACAAAAGGGAGCAAGACCTATCATCTCATTGATCGCCAAGGCCAAGCCTTGGTCTACGAATGCCGTTACAACATCGTGCCCTACCACAGTCACACCGGCGTGCTGCTGGTCTTGCAGGATGTGACGAAGCATACGGCATTGGCGCACGAAGCGGCGCAGATTGCCCGTTTTCAGTCGGTCCTCGCCCATATGGGTACCGTGGCTGTCAGCGATGCCCCGGCGCAAGAGTTGATGGGTGAGGCCGTGAAACATACAGCAGAAGCCCTCAACGTTGAGCTCTGTAAGATTCTTGTTCCACGGGAATCCAGCGATCAGCTTGCCGTGGTCGCTGGAATCGGTCTCAAGCCGGAGTTGATCGGCAAACTGACGATCGAGGGCGGCACCCATTCCCAAGCCGGATACGCCATCCGTGAACGGCTGCCGGTGGTGGTGCGCGACCTGCGAGAGGAAACACGGTTCACGCCTTCCAAGCTTTTAACCGAGCACGGCGGCATTGCCGGCATGTGCGTCCCAATGCTCGTCGAAGACCGGGTCTACGGCGTCATGACGGCCCATTCCAAACAGGTCCGCGACTTTACGGAAAAGGAACAGGAATTTCTCTGCACGGTTGCGAACACGATCGCGACGGTTCTGGAGCGGCGCAGACGCGCCGATACGCAACGGGACTTCTACCATCGGCTTTTCATGTCGGCCCAAGACGGCATCATGCTGACCGATACCGACGGCCGGATTCTGGAATGGAATCCCGCTCTCGAACGGATGACCGGGTGGACCCGCGACGAAGCCTTGGGGCAACGTCCCGCCATCTTGAAGTCGGGGAAACACAGCCCTGAATTCTACAGGCGATTGTGGCAGGCAATCCGGTCGGGTCTGGCGTTCGTCGATCGGTTTGTGAACCGGAGAAAGGACGGATCAGAATTTCTTGTGTGGGAAAGCGTGAATCCGGTCAAGGATCGCGACGGGACTACCCAATTCTATTTGGCGATTCTGACGGACCTCAGCGAGCGTGAACAGATGCTGGAAGCATTGCGCCATGCTGAGCAAGTGAAATTGGTCGGACAACTGGCCGGAGGGATTTTGCACGAAGTCCGCAACCCGTTAATCGGTCTCGGAAGTCTCGCAACTCACCTCGCGGAGCAACAAGAATTGCCGCGCGCGGCCAGAGACCGGTGCGCACTGATTGCACGGGAAGCCGCCCGCATCGATGAGCTATTGGAATCCCATTTGGGCCAACTGCGACCCCGGCCGTTCGATCTCCAGCCCTGCGACCTCCCGTCCCTGGTCGAGGACATGTTGATGCTGCTGAAGCCCAATCTGCAGAAGCAGGGGGTTATCGTCAATAAGGTTATCCCGGAGCTGCCTATGGTGGAAGCCTCCCGTGCCCATCTGCAACAGGTCTTTCTCAATATCTCGATGAATGCGATCGATGCCATGCCGAATGGAGGAGAATTAATTATCAACGCCGCACTCGTGGCAAAACAACGTCCTGGCGTCTCCGTGACGTTTTCCGATACGGGAAAAGGCATCGACCCTGAAGACTTACAGCGAATCTTTGAACCGTTTTTCACGAATGGGAAGGCCAAGGGAGTCGGCCTCGGGTTGACGGTCACCCACGACATCGTCGAGCGACATGGCGGACAATTAGTGATCAGCAGCCCTCCGGGAAGTGGTGCGGTGGTCGAGGTGTGGCTACCCCTGAAACGGGATACATAGTATGACGTGGCAACTCCTGTTGGTTGAAGACGAAGCATCGGTCCGCGAAGCGTTTGCCCTGCGCCTCACAGGCCAAGGCTATGCCGTAGAGACAGCTGGATCCGGGGAAGAATGTTTGACCCTCTTGAAGACGTTTGAGCCGGATATTCTGGTGTTGGATCTCGTGATGCCAAATCTGTCCGGCCTGGATGTGCTCGAACGTGTCAAGCAGACCTCGCCTCACTTGCTCGTCATTCTGTTGACCGCCAGAGGCACCGTGAAGGATGCGGTCGAAGCAACGAGGCTCGGCGCATTCGATTTTGTTGCCAAATCCATCGACATGGAAGATCTGCAATATGCGCTCAGGCGTGCCGTGGAGTTTTTGACGCTCCAGCGCCAAGTTCGCTTGCATACCGGACAAGATACCGAGCGCTATGCCCTCGATCGTGTCATCGCCAAAAGCCCCGTCACGCAAGCGTTCCTCGCACAGGTCCGCGAGTTGGCGATGAACGACCGTGTCACAGTGCTGTTGCAGGGCGAAACCGGAACGGGGAAGCAATACATCGGCCGTGTGATTCATTTTAACGGAGCACGGGGCGATAAACCCTGCATCGAGGTCGACTGCCCATCGATCCCCCGTGAATTGTTCGAAAGCGAGCTATTCGGGCACGAAAAGGGTTCCTTTACCGGCGCAGCAGGCAGAAAGACGGGCTTGATCGAGATGGCGGACGGTGGGACGGTGCTGTTCGACGAGATCGCTGATCTCCCGCTGGCGCTCCAGGCCAAACTACTCCGGGTGCTTGAGGAACGGACCTTGCGCCGTGTCGGGGGGGCAACCACAATCCCCGTCGATGTTCGCTTCATGGCCGCAACAAATCGTAATCTGAAAGACGCGGTAGCCAAAGGCGAGTTTCGCGAGGATCTGTATTTCCGGCTGAACGTCGTGACCTTGACCGTTCCTCCGCTGCGTGAACGTCAGGAAGACATCATCCCCCTAGCCGAACGATTCCTGACCCGCTCGGCCCTTTCACTCAGAAAACCGGCCCGTCGTTTGGGGGACAGCGCGCGCGCCATTCTGTGCCAATACCATTTTCCCGGCAACGTGCGGGAGCTGAGCAATCTCATGGAACGTGCGGTACTCTTCTGTCCAGGAGACACTCTTGAATCGGTGCATTTCCCGTCAGATGTGCAAGGCAATCCTTCGCGACCGCTTGCAGAGACGGCCCATCCTACATCTACTCCCTCAGACACATTGGCCCCCTCTCAAATCCACTTGTCGTTTCACCTCGGCGAATCCTTGGCTGATCTAGAGGACCGTATCATCAACGAAGTCTTGAAGCACGCCGATGGAAACAAATCCCTTGCAGCCAAGCACCTCGGCATTACCCGCTGGATGCTCGATCGCCGGCGCAAATCCAAACCGTAACTGAGCACCGACGCACCTCCGCACCGCCTGCCGTGCACCGACACACACTCAGCGATGTCTTCCATGTCGAAAGTCCCGGCCCGTATTTTGATGATCTCGATTTTCTTCGAGATCCGATCAGTCTCCAGGCTTTTCCCGAGACGCGATTCAGGACTGCCGATTGCATCGGTGTGGGTGTCGCATATATTCCAGGTGGACCGTGGAGCCTCGATCCGGAAACTGCTCCTTGCTCACTCACCTGTTGGGAACAGGCACCATGTCATTGCAAACTCTCAAACTGGCAGTTTTCATGGTAGGACTGGTCTGGATTTCCTGCCCGCTCGTTGTCCACGCCGCGTCCTCTCGGACGAAATCCGGCGACGATGCTGCCCGCTTCGTACTGGAGTACGTCGAGGCATTGGCCCATTCACAGACCGACAGATGGGCCATGGCGGACCTGGGCTGCCTCAGCCGCGCCCGAACAACCTCCGGAAGCGGATCTCCGAAGTTAACGCAGGATGTTGCCCATCGTTGCTGGGACGACACATTGCGAGGCCATGCCGATATGGTGGCGCAACAGGCCGAATCCGGCGTATTCAGTGCTACAGGGCGTGGGATTGGTCTCGGCCTTTTACATGACCGGCACCGAGCCACGGAGAATTGGAGGGAATATCCGCCTGCGGTCTTTCTTTCCCCACCCATCATTCTGAAAGACCACGCACCGATTCCTCAGATGACGGCCGTGCGGACGAGCCCGTTGCAACCACTCGCCCTGTCGCAGATCAAAGGCACCGATCTGGTCTCGGTCGGCGGTCAGGCCGTGGATATCAAGATCGTCTACCCTGATCCTCTCACCGCACCACTTGCCCTCAGGCCCGAAGAAATCTGGTGGGTGAACGGAGCGCAACGCCACTTTGGACCCGTTCGCGAGGTCGTGGCTCGGTTTATCGTAGTGACCGGCCTGCGCAAGTTCGGCTTCAGCGCAGATCGCGCTGTCATGAACGAAGTGCTTCCGGGCGTGCCCCTGATTCCAACGACCCACTACGGCTTGCGGCCGGACAACGGCAGGAAGTTCGACCAGGCCAACCCTACCGGGACTCTCTTGAAGGGCGAGCTCATCCCAGGATCAGCGCGCTGGTGGGAGCGCAGAGACGCGGAACCTGTCGTGCAGGCTGCCTTGGACCGGGCCATCCATCTCACGGCTGCAGAACGTGCAGGATTGTTGACCCGGCTCCTGTTAATCGATCCGGACCATGCAGGCACCCACATACTACGTGGTGACGACAGCTACCAGGACTTTCTGAAGCGGGGCATGGTGAAGGGGGGATTGGCGGCTCGCGACGAGCCGGCGCTGCAGCGCATCACCGAACTCTACTGGACCATCCAGGCGCAAACCTGGCGCCAGGAATTGACCGCCGTATCGGAAGGGTATGAGCCGGCCGCCGATGCGCTGTATCGGGCCATCGCTTCCTACGAGTCAGTCGTTCAACAGAATCGCGCGACGCCGGAGCAGCGCCGCCGCCTTGGCACGTTAACCCGATGGAACAACGATCCGACCGGTGCCCTCGGTATCCATGAAGCGTTGCTACGCGACACCGCCGCAGGCACAGCCGAGTACGGAAGGATCCTGACTGAGATAGCCTGGGATCGCATCCAGTTGGTGTCGTGGGAACGGCGCTACGATCATCCCTGGCTACAACAGGCCAATGCCGAAGCCGAACAGGCCGTCGGGTTGCTGACTCAGCCCTACGACACAATCCATGCGCACTATGCGCAGGTCGCGGTCGAATCGCTCCTGGTACCTCGTAATCTGGACCGCTTTCAGCAAGGGATGCAGCGGAGCAAGCAGGATTTGGATCGGATTTCCGGGATAAAGGGGCTCCAAGGGCATCTGGTTGCGAACGACCTCGTCAAGTCACTGACGCCGGATGCTGCCGCCATCGTCCTGCCGAGTCCACCGCGATCGCTTGAAGTGCTCGACGTGGTGGTGCA
>FSSH01000201.1_pt3 | contig 14706 bp, 12 predicted proteins | sample 1166101 | NCBI WGS metagenome assembly FSSH01 (sample SAMEA32972668, study PRJEB13176) | freshwater metagenome | biome: Drinking water system; feature: Biomass in drinking water that filtered by 0.45 um membrane; material: drinking water | place: USA | collected 2012-12-20 | depth 0 m | reverse complement strand
TCTTACTGAGTCAGAAAGTCGCGAGCCAAGACGGGCGAAGCGGCTGAAGGTGCGTTGCTGCGTCATCGAGGAGGATGGGCGGCGATGGCAGATGAAGCGAGCGAAGCTCGGTTTGAGGCCTATGTCGAGGCGCTCATATCGGTGATCGGGCACGCGGATCGCGCGACGCCGATGCGGGATTGCTGCGCTGGACCGCTCCTTTCGGTTGAAAGGAAGAGCGTCGAGCCGATGGCGGCGGCGCTTGCGCCGGAGCGGACGGCGGCCAAGCATCAGTCTTTGCTGCATTTCATCGGACAGGCCGCGTGGCCGGACGAGAAGGTTCTTGAGAAGACGCGGGCGTTGGTGCTGCCGGCGATGACGCGGGCGGCGCCGACCCGCGCCTGGATCATCGACGACACGGCGTTTCCGAAAAAGGGCAGGCACTCGATCGGGGTGGCGCGGCAGTATTGCGGCCAGCTCGGCAAGCAGGAGAACTGCCAGGTGGCGGTCACCTTGTCGGTTGCGAACGATGCGGCCTCGCTGCCGGTCGCGCATCGGCTTTATCTCCCCGAAAGCTGGGCGAGCGACGCCGAACGGCGAAGACGCGCGGGCGTCCCGGAGGATGTCGCCTTCAAGACCAAGCCACAGATCGCGCTTGATCAGATCAAATCGGCGCGCGCCGCTGGCGTTCCTGAAGGCGCGGTTCTGGCTATGGCGACAATCATGAGTTTCGCTCTGCAGTGGCCGCCGAGGGGCTTGTCTATGCGGTGGGGGTTTTGAGCACGACCGCCGTGTGGGCTCCGGACACGGCGCCCTTGAAGCCTCAGCCAACCGCGGGAATGGGGCGGCTCGTGGCGCGGCTTCCATCATCACGCGAGCCTTTCGATCGCCGCTTACGGGTTCCTCATCTCCGAACGGGAGACCATTCCCCCCTCAGCGTCCGAAATCCGCAAAGCGCCTCTACTTCCCAACCGCCGGCCGCGAGGGTCTCCCGATCCGGACAGCCCGCCACGTCCCGGCGTCGCTGGCGACCTGGCGAATACGCCTCAACGCCGCGCTCGTCAGCCCTCTCGCCCGATGTCCATGCTGTACGCAGACGATCAATCCAAACAGCAAAAACCTGCGTCTGTGACGCAGTAAGATTAGAGCGCCGGGCGAAAAAGCGGCCGCCGGTTTTTCGCCCGTAAGGCGCGAAAAACAAAAGGCTGGAATATCCGGGAAAGACAAAGCGCACAAACCCTACGAGTTCGGCTGCAAGGTCTCGTTGGTGACGACTAGCGCCAAATCCCCCGGCGGCATGATCGTCCTCCACTCGGCCGCCCTCCACGGCGCGCCGTACGACGGGCATACGCTCGGCCCCGTCATCGCCGCGCTGACCCGGCTCATCGGCGCCGAGCCAGAGCGCATCTATGTCGACAAGGAGTATCGAGGCCACACCGACCCGAGTAGGGCCGCGTCTTCCGCTCCGGCCAAAAGTGCGGTGTCCACAGATCCGTCAAACGCGAACTCCGCCGACGCTCCGCCATCGAGCCCGCCATCGGCCATCTCAAGGCCCGGCGCCGGACGGACCGACATGATCTCAAAGGCCGCGAGGGAAATCACGCCAACGCCGTTCTCGCGGCCGCCGGATACAACTTCCGGCGCCTCGCCAAGTGGCTGAGGCTCTTCTTGCGCCCCATCATCAAGGGCCGCCCCGCCGAAAAAACATTTCAGTCAGCCTGATAATCGCCGTTGTTCACCGACGACTGTCGACCTTTCGGGACGCGGGCGGCGCCGCGAAACCGGGAGCTGCGTTCGCCGCTGCCAAGGTCAGCGCTCCGCGGCGAACCGCTCGTAAAAATGTTTCCGGCATAAGGGGGTGTAGCGTTCGTTGCCGCCAATTTCGATCGTCGCGCCGCTGCCGACGGCGGCGCCGGAGGCGTCGACGCGCAAGTTCATTGTCGCCTTTCGTCCGCAATGGCAGACCGTCTTCAGCTCGCGAATTTCGTCGGCGACTGCGAGCAGGCGCTCGCTGCCGGCAAACAGCTCGCCGCGAAAATCGGTGCGCAGGCCGAAGCAAAGAATCGGCAGGCCCAGATGATCGACCGCGCGCGCAAGCTGCATTGCTTGTTCACGCGACAGGAATTGCGCCTCATCGACGAAGACGCATGCAACGCCCTCGGTGCGAACTGCAGCGCCGATTTCGGCGAAGAGATCGGTCGTCGCGTCAAAGACGCGCGCCGGCGCCTTTAGGCCGATGCGCGAGGCGACCACGCCGTCGCCGTCGCGGTTGTCGATCGCGGCGGTGAAGATCAACGTCTTCATGCCGCGCTCTCGATAGTTGAACGCCGCCTGCAACAGCGCTGTCGACTTGCCGGCGTTCATCGCGGCGTAGGTGAAATAGAGCTTGGCCAAGACTCAAAGGCCCTCCGGCAGGACGCCGTCAAATTCGAATTCGTACGGCCCGGTCATGACGACGTGATCGTCCTCGCGCCACTCGACAGCAAGCAGCCCGCCGTCCAGCTCGACGCTGACTTTGCGGTCGGTCAGGCGGCGGCGGTGGGCGGCGACGACGGCGGCGCACGCCGCGGTGCCGCAAGCCTTGGTGATTCCGGCGCCGCGCTCAAAGACGCGCAAGCGAATGAGTTGGCGGCCCTTCACCTGCGCCAGCGATACATTGGCCCGCTCAGGGAACATCGGGTGGTTCTCAATCATCGGGCCAAAGATCTCTAGCTTGTGCGCGGCCACGTCGTCGACGAAGAAGATGCAGTGCGGGTTGCCCATGTTGACGGCGGACGGCCCCCACAGGACCGGCTTGTCGATCGGTCCGAGCTTGATGTCGACGAAGCGCGTGTCCTGGACTTCTTCGGCCAGCGGAATCTGTTTCCAGTGGAATTTGGGCGCGCCCATATCGACGGCGACGCGGGTTCCGCCGACGCGCGTCGCCGAGATAAAGCCGGAGCGCGTCTCAATGCCGACGCCGTCATCGCCGCTTTCCGCCATCAAGATCGCCCCGACGCAGCGCGCGGCGTTGCCGCACGCGCCAGCCTCGGTTCCATCGGCGTTCCAGACGCCCATGAAAGGGCCGTCATGATCCTCGATCGTGATGACCTGATCGCAGCCGACGCCCGTCTTGCGGTCGGCGATGAGGCGCGCGGCGTCTTCCGTCATGCGCGCGCGCACGGCCCGCAGGTCGACAATGACGAAGTCATTGCCGAGACCGTTCATCTTGCGAAAGGGAAGGCCCGTGAGGGTCATTGCGATTCTCCGCAGGGACTATCACGCCAGCGGCGACATTCAATCAAGGCCGAGCGACTTCAATGCGTCGCGCCGCCGCGCGCTTGCGCCCGCGCTGAGGCCGTGCTCGGTCTTCTCCCAGAAATGCGGCCGGGTCGCCAGCTGCCAAAGCGCGATATAGGCGGCCGCCGACATCATCAGCCAGTAGACCGGGGTCAAGATCGCGGCGGGACAAAGGCGTGCAAGGCCGCGCCGCAGCGGCGCCAGCGCGGCGAGCGCGATCAAGGCAAGATTGCCCATAGCGAAGGCCAGCATCGCCGCTGCGCCGTAAGGGGCGGGCAGCATCGCCCCCAGACCGGCGCCCGTGGCCGCTTCAGCAAGGGTCGCCGCCCAGAGAAACGGGTTGACGACCGCGGCGATCACCGTGCCGCCGATCAGGAGATCGATTGAAAGGCTCGCTTTCCAGCCCGGCGGCCCGGCCGCGCCGCCGCGGCGGTGAACGAGCCAGGTTTGCATGAACCCTTTCATCCAGCGCGAGCGCTGACGCAGCCAACTCGGTAAACGGCAATTCGCTTCCTCATGGGTCGTGACGTTAATGACGCGGGTCCGCCATCCGCGGCGGGCGAGGCGAAGGCCAAGATCGGCGTCTTCGGTGACGTTAAAGGGATCCCACCCGCCCGCCTCGATCAGCGCGCCTGTCCGGAAAATGTTTGATGTCCCGCCGAGCGGCACCGGCGCGCCGAGGCGATCGAGCGCCGGCAGAAAATAGTCAAACCACAGGCAATATTCGAGCGTGAAAAGCTGCGTCAGCCAGTTCTCATCCGCATTATAGAAATTGAGCTTCGCCTGAACGCAGGCAAGGTCAGGCGACGCCGCGGCGAAGGTTTCCGCGGCCGCACGCAATTGAGCGGGCTCCGGTTCGTCTTCGGCGTCATAGATGACGAGGAGATCGCCGCGCGCCGTCGGCAGCGCAAAGTTGCAGGCTTTCGGTTTTGTCTGCGGCGCTGACGGCGGAACGATGACGAGATCGTACCGGCCATCGCCGTTAATGCGGCGCGCCTCGGCGATCGTCGCGTGATCTTGCTCCTCGAGCAGCAGCTTGATGTCGAGTTTCTGCGCCGGGTAATCGAGCTTGCCGAGCGCGGCGGCAAGACCTGGCAGCGCTTCGGCCTCCCTGAACAACGGCACAAGCACCGTGACAAGGGGGAGGTCGTCGTCCGCAAGGCGCATGCGCGCATGCGCGGGGGCGGGCGTTGCAGCGACCAAGGCCAGCGCCAGGCGCGCGGAGATCATCACTCCGAACGCCAGGACGATGGCGGCGAAGACCGCTGTCGCGGCCATGACCGGGGCGGCGGCGGCGGCGCCGAGCGCGACAAGCGCGACGAGGCCGCCGATGACGAGCTGGCGCTCCGTCACGACACGCCGGGCGCTTTCTTGCGGCGCCCGCCGCGCAAGTCCGAAGACGGCCTCTTCCGTCAATTCGTCGCGGAACTCCCGTCGCAGCGCCTCGGCGAATTGCGCCGCCGGCAGGCGAATGTCCGGCGCGGCGTCATCAGCGCGCGTGGTGAGGAATTGCAGGCTGTCGCCAACGCGATTCCAGGGCGCCCGGCCTCGCCGGCAATAGGCGCGCAGAAGTTCAAACCGCGCCCATGAAACACCCCCCGGTTCCTCCATCAAAACTCCGTCCAGAAGCCGAGGGAGAACGCATCGCCAGGCTCAACCCCCCGCGCGGCGAATTCGGTGCGCGCGCCGCCGACGACCGACCAGCGCTTCGTCGCGTGAAAGACGAGCGAGGCTTGCGCCTTGACGAGATCAAAATCGTCGAAGCCGCGCTGGTTGTTCCGTATGGAAATGATCGACTGGGCTTCAAGCAGCACGAGAAAGCGCCGCGACGGCTCAAGCCCGACCAGAAACTCAGCGCGCGCCTGATCCGCCGCGCCCGAAAATCGATACCGATATCCGGCTTCCGCAGCGACGAAGACCTTGACCGGCCGCAGCAGCACGTCGCGGCCGTGCAGCGCGCGAAGATCGACGTCAAAACCGCCGGCTTCTTCGCCAGGGCGTGCGCCGTCCGTGACGTCGCCCGACCAGACGCCTGCCAGGCGCAGGGCGGTCGCCGAATGCTTGCCGCGCTGGAGCTGGCGTTGCAGGAAGGCGTCGGATTCGCCAAACCCGCTGACCGCTCGCTGGCCGCTCGGGTCCGAGATGAACGCCGCGCCGAAGACGGCCTTGCCGCCAGCCATCCAATGGTCGGTCAGTCCCCATTCGACATAGGCGTCGGAATCAATGCGCGCGTAGGAACCGTCAGCCGTCGCGGATCGGAAATAGTCTATCCGGTTTGCGACAAAGACGCCGCCGTCAGCGCGGTTCCAGGGGCTGGCCGCTGCCGGCGCTGCTGCGCAAAAAACCGCAGCCGCCAATGCGACAGACGTGAAGCGCTCCCGCAACGGGCCCCCCGCAGCCGGGCCGCTATGCGCGACCCAAGGTTGCGGGAGATTAAGAGAAGCAATTCAGGCCGCCACCAATCGGCGGTTGAATGTTAGGCGGCGGCGAGCTGGCGCACCACATATTGCAAGATGCCGCCGTGCCGGTAGTAGTCAAGCTCGTCCGCAGTGTCGATCCGTACAAGGACGGTCACGTCGCGCGCGTTCCCGTCCGCGCCCGTAATCGTCAATTTCGCCTCCGAGCGCGGCGTGAGTTTGTCAACGCCGTGCACCGTGATCGTCTCGTCGCCCTTGAGGCCAAGCGACCGCCAGCTGTCGCCGTCCTTGAATTGAAACGGCAGCACGCCCATGCCGATGAGGTTCGAGCGGTGGATGCGTTCAAAACTTTCGGCGACGACGGCGCGCACGCCGAGGAGGATCGTTCCCTTCGCCGCCCAGTCGCGCGAAGAACCAGTGCCGTATTCCTTTCCGGCGAAGACGACGAGCGGCGTTCCTTCCGCCTTGTACTTCATCGCAGCGTCATAAATCGACATCTGCCGGCCCGAGGGAACGTGCCGCGTCAGGCCGCCTTCGACCCCGTCAAGCATCTGGTTCTTGATGCGGATGTTCGCGAAGGTTCCTCGCATCATCACTTCGTGATTGCCGCGCCGCGAGCCGTAGGAATTGAACTCGCTGACGGGAACCTGGCGCTCTTTGAGGTACTGACCCGCGGGGCCTTTCTCCTTGATGTCGCCGGCCGGCGAAATGTGGTCGGTCGTGATCGAGTCGCCGAAGAGCGCGAGGACGCGCGCATTGGCGATCGGCTGCACGGGCTTCGGCGTCATCGTCATGCCCTCGAAATAGGGCGGGTTGGCGACATAGGTCGATGAGGGCCAGCGATAGGTCTGGCCGTCGCCGGCGTCGATCTGGCGCCATTGCTGATCGCCGTTGAAGACGTCGGCGTAGCGCGTTGCGAACATCTTTGCGGTCACATGCTCGCGCACGACTTCGGCGATTTCTCGGTTCGACGGCCAGATGTCCTTGAGAAAGACGTCCTTACCCTGATCGTCCTTGCCAAGCGGCTCCGAGGTCAGATTGATGTTGAGCGAACCGGCGATCGCGTAAGCGACGACGAGCGGGGGCGAGGCGAGATAATTCGCGCGCGCGTCGGGCGACACGCGGCCCTCGAAATTGCGGTTGCCGGAGAGAACCGAGCAGACCGCCAGGTTGTTCTCGCTGATCGCCGCGCTGATCGCCTCGGGCAAGGGGCCGGAATTGCCGATGCAGGTCGTGCAGCCATAGCCGACGAGATTGAAGCCGAGCGCGTCAAGATCGTCCTGCAGCCCGGCGGCTTTCAGATAATCCGTCACGACCTGGCTGCCGGGCGCGAGCGAGGTCTTCACCCAGGGCTTCGATTTAAGGCCGCGCTTGCGCGCATTGCGCGCGACAAGCCCCGCGGCGACCAGCACCGAGGGGTTCGAGGTGTTGGTGCACGACGTGATCGCGGCGATGACGACATCGCCGTTGCCCACATCGAATTTTTCGCCGGCGACCGGCGCGCGCTTCTTCAACGCGCCCGGCTGGCCATATTCCTTTTCGAGCGCGACGGCGAAGGATGCAGGCGCGTCCTTCAGGAGCACGCGATCCTGCGGGCGTTTCGGTCCGGCGAGCGAGGGCGTCACCGAACCGAGATCGAGCTCGAGCGTGTCCGTAAATTTCGGCTCCGGCGTCGAGGCGTCGCGCCAGAGCCCCTGTTCTTTCGCATAGGCCTCGACAAGCGCCACGCGGTCCGGCGCGCGGCCAGTCGCCTTCAGATAGCGCAGCGTCTCCGCGGTCACCGGGAAGAAGCCGCAAGTCGCGCCATATTCGGGCGCCATGTTGGCGATGGTCGCCTGGTCTTCAAGCGCAAGGTGGTCGAGGCCGGGCCCGAAGAATTCTACAAATTTGCCGACGACGCCTTTTTTGCGCAGCATCTGCGTCACGGTGAGAACAAGGTCGGTCGCCGTCGAGCCTTCCGGGAGCCTTCCGGTGAGACGCATGCCGATTACTTCCGGAATCAGCATCGACACTGGTTGTCCAAGCATCGCTGCTTCCGCCTCGATGCCGCCGACGCCCCAACCGAGCACGGACAACCCGTTGACCATCGTCGTATGGCTGTCGGTCCCGACGAGCGTATCAGGATAGGCGTAGATTTCGCCGTTGCGTTCCGCCGTCCAGACCGTCTGCGCGAGATATTCGAGATTGACCTGATGGCAGATGCCCGTGCCCGGCGGCACGACGCGGAAATTGTCAAAGGCGCCCTGACCCCATTTCAGGAACTGATAGCGTTCGCCGTTGCGCTCGTATTCGCGCGCGACGTTTTTCGAAAAGGCGTTCACGCCGCCGAAATAATCGACCATCACCGAATGGTCGATCACGAGATCGACAGGGGCGAGCGGATTGATTTTTTCCGGGTCCTGGCCGAGCGCCTTCATGGCGTCGCGCATCGCGGCGAGATCGACGACTGCCGGAACGCCCGTGAAGTCCTGCATGAGGACGCGCGCCGGGCGATAGGCGATTTCGCGATCGCTCGTTCCCGTTTTCAGCCAGGCGCCGAAAGCCTTGATGTCGTCGACCGACACCGACCGCCCATCCTCGAAACGAAGGAGGTTTTCGAGGAGAACTTTCAAGGAACAGGGAAGCCGCGACAGGTCGCCGACGTGCTTTTCGGCCGCCTTGAGGCTGTAGATCGCGTAGGATTTGCCGCCCGCTTGCAGCGCCGACTTCGTTTTCAGGCTGTCACGTCCCGGGATCACTTATTGCCTCCGCTTGCGAATAGCTCAAGAAACGGGGCTGCTTATGGCGTATTGGACCTGCTCGCGCAATTCACGGGAGCGGGACTTGCGCCGGGCCGCAAATCGCCGCCAGCCGCTGCATTCCGCGCGGCGAATCGGCTGCGCGGCCGCCAGTTGAGGAGGTTGATTATGCACAGGAACACTCACGGCGTTCGGGCGGCTTTCCTCGCCGCTGCGTCAATTTCGCTCGCCGCCGCGCCCGCATCGGCCGCCGACCCGCAAACAGTCGCCCTCTTCAAGGACTGGACCGTCATGGTGCAGGAAACCGGGAACGATCGCATCTGTTTTGCCGTCGCCGAGGCGAAGGACAAGGCGCCGAAAACGGTCAATCATGGCGAGATCTTTTTCATGGTCGCGACGTGGAAGTCGGGCGTCGCCGCCGGCCAGCCGAGCCTTCGCGCCGGGTACAATCTCAAGGACGCGCCAGCGCCGGTCATCCGGGTCGGCGCGCAAAAATGGGATATGTACGTGTCCGACAACGAAGCCTTCATTGAAAGCGCCGCCGCCGAGCAGACGCTGGTCGCCGCCATGCGCTCCGGCGCCGACATGCGGATTTCGGCGACGTCGGGGCGGGGCACGGCGACGAACTATGTTTTCTCCCTGAACGGAATTTCAGCCGCCCTCGACCGCGCCGCCGAGGCCTGCAAGTAGGCGGTTGCTCCGCTTGCGGACGACAGGCGGTTGATCCGTCTCCAAATCAGTTTAGCGTCCGCGCCCTGGCGCCGGCCTCCCGGCCGCGCGCGCACAGCTGGAGGGTCGTATGGGCATTATCAAGGAATTCCAAGAATTCGCCATTAAGGGCAACATGGTCGATATGGCGGTCGGCATCATCATGGGGGGCGCCTTCGGGACGATCGTCTCCTCCCTCGTCAACGACGTCATCATGCCGCCGATCGGGCTCTTGATCGGCGGCATCGACTTTTCGAAACTTGCGTTCGTCCTCAAGCCGGCGGAAGGCGACGTCGCCGCGGTCGCCATCAACTACGGCAGGTTTTTCAACGCCACGATCTCATTCCTGATCGTCGCCTGGGTGCTGTTCATTCTCATCAAGGGGATGAACAATCTCAAGAAGAAACAGGAAGCCGCGCCGGCCGCGCCGCCCGCGCCGACGAAGGATCAGGTTCTTCTGACTGAAATCCGCGACCTTCTCTCCCGCCGCTAAAAGGTCCTTATTTCGACTCGATCATCGGGCGCGATTTCTGAACCGCGCCCGATGATCTGGCCGTTTTTGTTTTTCGCGCCATTTTGGCGAATAACCGACAGCCACTCTTTCGCCGGGCGCTCGATCGCCGATTTCGCGCTGTGCGAAGGCGGCGTGCGGAGCCCTATTGAAACCTGTTTGCTCGCATTGTCGGCTTGCCGCCATTTTTGGGCCGCGCCAGCTCGATCGCCTTTTACTGCGGGCGGCGACGCCCGCACAGAAGATACAAATTACGAATCTGCACGGCCGAAAGCTGACGCCCGAGATTACGCGTCCATCATCCGCGCTTCACGAAGCGCCCTTTGGTCGGCCGCCCATTCGCGCATGAAGCGGGGCCAGAAATAGCCGGAGTAGCGGAACACGCCGAAGATAAGCTTCGCCTTGCGAGCGCGGCGGCGCGGCTTTCTGCGTGGCGCGAAGTTCTCGGCGATCGCAACAGTCTCCTCGACCCATTCGGTCGATGGCGACGGCGCTGGAATTTCCTCTTCGGTCACCGGCGCGGCGCCAGCCTGCTGTTCCGGCGCTGCAAGCTCCTCCGTGACCGGAGCAGCAAGCGCGGCAGGTTCTTCAGCGGCGTACCCCTCGACATCGGGCGCATGCGCCGCCTGCGCGCCGTGGGGTGCGGGCGCTACGCCTTCAGCGCCTGAAACGCGCAGGGTCGGCACGAATCGAGCGGATGCGCCGCCGACCGGCATGCGCGCCCTGACGACGCGCCGGATCGCTTCGGCGGCGGCTGCGCCCGTCATGGCGGCGCGCTGAGGTTCGGGGTCGCGCAGCGGCGGCGCGGGCGGAAGGTCAGCTTTCGGAATGGACGCAAATTCCGTCCCTGGTTCCACCCTAACCGGAATGACCGCTTCGGGCGCCTTTTGGCTTTCAGCGGCGGACGCTTCGGTGAACGCCTCAAACTCGCGAGCCAGGCGGTCTTGCATGTCGCGCGCAGGGGCGCCGGCTGCGGAATGTTCGGCCTTTTCCTTCAGTGCGTTTTTCGCGGCGATGCGTTCACGCGCGGCCGCGACGCGGCGCGCGCGCGCGACAGATGCAGCCTTCGCCGCCGGATCGTCGGTCTTCGGCGCGCGGCGCTCGATCGCATCCGACTTCGCGATGCGGGCGGCGAGCCGCTCGACGACTTTGTCGTGATCGTCAGTCTCGATGTCGTCCGCGAGGCTCACTTTTCCCGCCGCCGGTTCCTTGGCGAATTTTTCCTGCGGCCTTACAGAGGCTGAGAGAACCGGCGCCCCGGTGCGGAAGAGCGCGGACAGATCCTCGCTCGACAGGGCCTCAAGCCCCAAATGGCCGCGCACTTCATTGACATGGCTCGGCATGAACTGCGCCAGCGGCCCCACCTTGCCGAGGTGATTGCCCTGCGCCGCCGCGAAGCCGAGGCCCTTGAGCGCAGACAACGATGCCTGATCCTCGACGCCGACAGCGGTGATTGCTGCGTTCTTCTGCGCGGCAAGCTCAATGAGTTCAGAGATTGCGCTGAGGCCGGGGCCGCGCACCGTGCGGGCGAAGCGCAGAATCGCAGCGCCGCCGGTCTTGATTTCTGCAAATGGGAAGGGATCAACGGCGCTTAGGAAATCATTGGCGCGCCCCCGCACCTCGATCGCCAGACGCGCGCCGGTTGCGGCTAACCGCTGCAATTGTCGCGACACGGCGGCGACATCGGCGTCAACCGGGGGCACCGGGCATTCGAGCGTCACGAGTTCAACCGGAAATCCGGCCTCGCGCATCAGAACGCTAAAATGCGACGGGAAGCTTTCGTCCGATAAATCGGTCAGCGCGAGATTGATCGAGAAACCCGGCGCGTACGGCCCGCGCCAACTTGTATAGGCGGCCAAGGCTTCGCCAAGCACGTAGCGCGTCAGCTCGCTCATTCGCCCTTGTGTTTCGAAGAACGAAATGAAGGCGCCGGGCGGCAAGACGCCCAGCGTCGGGTGGCGCCAGCGAATGAAGGTCTCGACGCGCGCAAGCGCGCCATTGCCGAGGTCGAAAATCGGCTGAAAAAGGACTTCGAAGTCCTTGCTTTTCAGCGCGTTGTCGATGTCGACATTCGACAGCCGGACCGCCTGCGCGACCATTCAGTTCCCTCCGCCGGGCGCAGCCTTGAGGCGCGCCGATCTGGCTCGTGGCGCATCCTTTGTCGAACCGGGTTAAACGACCCTGAACGGGCTTTCGACGCTGGGCGCGGCTAAGACTCCCATTCAAAATGTCTCGATTTGGGGGCGCGCGTAAACAGTTAAATTTCCATGAATTTCGGGCCGTTCGCGGCTTTGGCCTAATGCTCGAACTGCTCGCGCAGGATGCGTTCGTCGAGCGATTGGCCGCGGTCGAAGAGGACAGTCATCGAGATATCGCGGTCCTCGGCGATCTCGACCTCGACCGCATTCCGGAACTCCAGATTGTCCGCCACCGCCGAGACAGGGCGCTGGTCGGCTTCAAGCGCCTCGAATTTGACAACAGCGTCATGCGCAAGGAGCGCCCCTTTCCAGCGCCGGGGGCGGAAGGCGCTGATCGGCGTCAACGCCAGAAGGTCGGCGCTAATCGGCAGGATCGGCCCGTGAGCCGATAGGTTGTAAGCGGTCGATCCGGCCGGGGTCGCCAACAAGACCCCGTCGCAAGTCAGCGATTCCATCCTCACCTTGCCGTTCACATGGATGCGGATTCGCGCGCTCTGGCGCGTCTGGCGGAAGATCGAGACCTCATTGATGGCGAGCGCGCGATGGACGGCGCCGCCGGCGTCAATCGCCTTCATCGCGAGGGGATGGATGACAGCTTGTTCGGCCTCTGCGATGCGGCCGGGCAGGTCGTCAGGGTCAGCCGTATTCATCAGGAAGCCGACGGTTCCGCAATTGACGCCGTAAACAGGCTTCCCGGTTTTCATATAGGCGCGTAGTGTTTCCAGCATGAAGCCGTCGCCGCCGACCGCGACGATGACGTCGCACTGCGCCGGGCCATGATCGCCGAATCGCCCGCGAAGCGCGGCAGCGGTTTCGACCGCCTGTGGCTTCGCGCTCGAAAGGATGCAAAAGCGTCGCGTGGTCAAAAAAGCCTCCTCGGCGGCGGAGCATAGGCCGCATCGCCGCCTTTCGGGAAGCGCGCGCGGCCGGGAAGCCTCGCAATCGGCGAGGCTGGCCGGTAAACTGTGTTTGGAAGCGGAGGATCGAGATGAACGCGCAGACGAAAATCGCCGAGACCCTGGGCCGCGCGCCCGGTTTTGACATCCCGGACCCGAGATCGCTTCCGTCTCTTAAGGGCAAGGTGTCGGCAGAGGAATGGCGCTTAAGGTGCGAGCTCGCCGCCGCTTATCGTCTCGTCGCCATGTATGGTTGGGACGATATGATCTTCACGCACATCTCCGTGCGTCTGCCGGAAGAGAACGGCGAGGAAAGGTTTCTCCTCAATCCCTACGGCCTTTTCTTTGAGGAGATGACAGCGACGTCGCTCGTCAAGGTTGATTTGAAAGGGAACGCCGTTCAAGAGACGCCCTATTTCACCAATCCGGCGGGCTTCACCATCCACTCCGCACTGCACATGACGCGCGAGGACGCGCATTGCGTCATGCATGTGCACACGCCGCACGGCGTCGCGGTCTCAGCGCAGCAGGACGGCCTCAGGCGCTATTCGCAATTCGCGATGATCGTCCACGACGACGTCGCTTATCACGACTACGAGGGCATCGCGACGGATCTCGACGAGCGCGAACGCCTCGTGCGCGACATCGGCGGGCATGGGTTCTTGATCTTGCGCAATCACGGCACGCTGACCGTCGGCGCCAACTGCGCCACCGCGTTTCTGCGGATGTATTTTCTTGAGCAAGCCTGCCGCGCACAGATTCTCGCGCAGTCAGATACGAAGCCGCCGCGCGAGGAACCGCCGGCGATGGGGGCGAAGGTGATGCAGCAGGGAGCGCCCGCATTTGCGGCCGGCGTCGGCGACAATCTCGCTTGGCCGGGATTGATGCGCAAACTCGCGCGGGTCAATCCCGGTTTCGATCAATAGGCCGGCAGGTTACTTGATCGCGTATATGATCGTCACCGATGCGCCGATCGTTTGTTCGCCAGCCGCAATTGGCGTCGCTTCGGCTTTTGCGAAATCGGCGCGCGCCATCACCGGGACCGGGCCTGGCGCATGCGTAAAGCTGTCGGAAATCTGCAGCACGTCGCCGAGCTTGACGCCCGCAGCATCTGCGTAAAGGTTCGCGCGTTCGCGCGCATCGGCGACCGCCGACTTGCGCGCCTCGTTCAAAAGCGGCTTTGGATCGGCAAAACCGAATGAGATTGAATCGAGCCGGTTCGACCCTGAGGCGACCGCCTTGTCGATAACGCCGCCGGCCTTGCCGAGTTCGCGCAGCTTGACACTCACCGTGTTGGTCGCCTGATAGCCGATGAGGCGCGGGGCTTGCCCTTCGCGCGAATAGTCGTAGCGGGCGCCGACGGAAAGGTTCGACGTCTGGATGTCTTTCTTGTCGACGCCGGCGTCGCGCAGCGTCTTGATCGCTGCTTCCATCTGCGCGGAGTTCTTGCGCAAAGCCTCGGACGCCGTCGCGCCGTCGGCCTCGACGCCAAGCGTCAGGTAAGCCATGTCAGGCGTCATCGTCGCTTCGCCGACGCCGGTGACGATGATCGTCCGCACATTCTCCCAGCCTTCGGCGGCGGCGGGCGAGGCGGTGAGCCCCGCGGCAAGAGCGGCGGCGACGGGAACGGCGATGCGCATGGGTAAACTCCTGTAGGGCACGGGCGGAAAGAAAGCCGCCCTCCTGGCGAAATGAAGGCCGAATCGGGATGCGATTGCGGCCTTGGGCCGAGAACGCGTAGCTGGTATAGCCCGTCGCGCCCCGGCGCGTCGCGTCGGCGGGCCTGTAGCTCAATGGTCAGAGCTGGCGGCTCATAACCGCTAGGTTGGGGGTTCGAGTCCCTCCGGGCCCACCAAAGTCGCGCAAAATCTACGAACACCCCGTATTCGCGCCGCAGCTGTCACATCGGAGGCAGGACCCTGCCCGGACGAGCGTAAATTGTCCGCATTCGGGGCACGCGTCGCCTTCGTATCCTTTGAC
>FSSH01000350.1_pt2 | contig 14707 bp, 18 predicted proteins | sample 1166101 | NCBI WGS metagenome assembly FSSH01 (sample SAMEA32972668, study PRJEB13176) | freshwater metagenome | biome: Drinking water system; feature: Biomass in drinking water that filtered by 0.45 um membrane; material: drinking water | place: USA | collected 2012-12-20 | depth 0 m | reverse complement strand
GCCATTGAAGTCAGCAAAAGCGGTACGCTAATTTAGCCAGTCTCGCAAAGCCGATACAACCGACCGAAAAAACTGAAGTCGTTGCTAGCGCGGAGGGCTATAAAGTCCTGCTAAAAAAATACAATACGCTGCCAGACAATGCCGATAGGCTAAAAACAATTTACAAACACGCCGTGGCCTTAAAGGACGTCTGTCCTGATCCGGCACAGTTTAGAACGACCTTATTCGATCTGTGCAATAAAGCTGACCCGAGCATTAGCAAAACGACCGTTAACAAAGCAATTGCGTTTTTTATGGTCATGGGACTGGTTCATACCGAAAAGGCTAAAGGTGGTGTCGATGCCGTTCGTGTAAAAAAATGACACTCGAGGATTTTTTATTGAAATCTGACAAGCTGATAATCGCTAAGCTTCTGGAACTTGGTAAAACCCAGGCCATAGATTTTAAAGCCAAGGAAATTAAAAAGCTGAACTTATCAACAATCAGTAAAGACAGCATCAAAAAATTGATCGGTGAATGAGGCCTCAGGTTCCTTCGGGTTAATTCCATGTACTTCCAGGTTTCTTCTGATCATTTGGGTCACGGCCTGCATGGGATAAGCCTCCCCATCATCGACTGCGTTACTTCGAAAATCAGCAAATCCAGTTCGCTTCAGAAATTGCGCCAAATCCCAAGCCTCCTGTTCGGATAACGAAACACTCAAGCATATTTCACCCGCACTAACTGTCATTGCGCACCTGCCTTATCCGAACCGGCCTCATCAACCGATGAGTCATCTTCCTTGGAAAGTTTCGCTGGCTCACCCAACAGTCCAGATTCTTGTCGGGCCAGTCGCACTTCCTCTCCATGCCCTTGTTCATAAGCTGCCTGATGCGCATGCCTTTCCATTGTGACAATTTTATTGGCCAGTCGCTGCAAGCGCTGCTGCCACTCCAGGCGCGCGGCAATGCAGTGTTTGTTGGAGATGATCTGGCATAGCCATAAAGTGTCCATGACGATCATCAACTGATCCAGCAATCGAATCAACTCTACGAATTGCGCAATCTGCGGCGAGGCAATCTTGGCCACAAATTCCCTAGGGTGCGTGTAGGTCGGCGTTTCATTGATGCCGTTGTCGGCTTTGAGTTTTTCCAGCCGACTCTTTTCCAGTTGCAGTTGCTCCGCGCATTCGGCAATCATCTGACTGACGATGTTTTCGATTTCATCGACGGTTTCTTCCCGACCGATGATGCGCAGGATCACGTCGATCGCATACAAGGACACCATCAACCGGTGATAGCTATCACGAATGACCCGAATGGCTTGTTCGCTGTTTATGCTAAACGTGCGCTCAAATATCGGCCGACTGATGGCGCGACGCGAGGCTGATTTTGGCTGAGGAGCTGTTTCGGACATGACCGTTTCCCATGTTGGATAAATGAGCCATGATCGTAAGCCAAATTTTTTTTGGCCTTTTTACAATAAAGGCCGAATTCGACCTTTATTGTACGAGCATCCTTAAATTTTTCTGTTTCAATGCCTGCCAATTGAATCGGTTAGCTTTTTGCTTGCCTGTTTTTCTAATTTTCTCGGCTGATCTTTCAGGATTGCCTTGATCCGACTGCGGTCGGCGTTCCGTTTTTAAGCGGCGACGGTGGTTATCCATCGGCGTGTCAGGTGCGTCAAGCCTGATGTAATGGTTGTGTTTTAGATTTTCATCCTGTCTGGGAGTGCGTATTCCTAGCCGGGAATGTGCCTGCCGGATGTGACCCATCGCCGCGCAGGTGGGTTTTATTTTCACTTGTCGGGCGCGGCCGATAGGAGGACATCATCATGGCCAATCGTGGTGTAAACAAAGTCATCTTGCTGGGCCGTCTCGGCGCCGATCCGGATATTCGCTATTTACCGAATAACGGCGGCAAAGTCGTGGCAGTGCGTTTGGCAACCAGTGAGGTTTGGAAAGATGCAAAAAACGCCAAACAGGAACGAACTGAATGGCATCGGGTCGTGTTTTTTAAAAAACTGGCCGATACCGCCGGCGATCTTTTGAAGAAAGGCAGCAAGATCTATGTGGAAGGCGCTCTTCGCACCCAGCAATGGGATAAGAACGGCGAAAAGCGTTATCGCACGGAAGTGGTTGTGCATGAGTTGCAACTACTCGATCGCCCAACTGTGCCCGCCTCTACAAGCGGTTCATCATCGAACCCGGCATCAGAAGACGCTGATTGGGATGACGAGTATGCCGATATGCCGATATGCCGCTCAACTAAACCTAGCTATTCATGAGCTGCCGCAAGCGCGGGTAAATTTTAACGTACTGCCGACCCGTTTTTGCGGTGACGGCTTTTCAACCCAAAGGGGACGACTATCCCCGTTGGGGCCATGGCGTTCTCATTTTGATAAGGAGACCCACCATGAGCAATCAAAATCGAAACTATCAACCTAAGTCGCGCGACTTACCCATGCCGATGGCAGCCCAGCAAGGCTATGGTATTTCGGAGCAGTCATGGAAGGTATTGACGGAAGTGACATTCCCCACGGCGAAAACCCCGGAAGCCATCCTGATGGCGCTGGATTATTGCAAGGCCCGCAAGCTCGACATCTTCAAAAAACCGGTGCATATCGTACCGATGTGGAGTGCCGCTTTAGGCCGCAATGTCGAAACCGTCTGGCCGTCCATCATGGAAATTCAGACTACCGCATCCCGAACCGGTGTTTGGGCCGGCATGGACAGACCCGTCTGGGGTCCTGATATCACCAAAACCTTTACCGGTCGCTACAAGGACGACAACGAGCAATGGCAGGAATCCAGTGTCACCGTGACCTTTCCCGAATGGGTGGCGGTTACTGTGTACCGGATCGTCGCCGGCAAACGTTGCGCCTTTACCGAGGAAGTCTACTGGCTGGAGGCTTATAGCTCGGCCGGTGGTAAACACTCGCAAGTGCCAACCGCCATGTGGATCAAACGCCCTAAGGGGCAATTATCCAAATGCGGTAAAGCGGCGTCGCTCAGGGCAGCCTTTCCGGAGGAATGCGGTTATGCCGCCGAGGAAATGGATGGCAAAACCCTTGACGATATTGCCGACGGTAGCGTGATCGATGGTAGTGCCACAGTTTTGAATGCAGCAGAGGTTGGCAGTGACGATCACGATTTTGGGGGCGATGCTGGCGTTGATGCAAATCGTGTCATCGATCTGTCGCAAATCCATCCCAAGGTGCAAAAAGCGGTCGCTGAACTGGTTAGACGTACTGCGGCGGCAGGAGCCTGGAAAGCCGCCTACGACTATGCCCATCAGAAGTTCAGAGGTATCGATCTGACGTTTGCCTTGGCCGAGTTGGACAAGGTCTCTGAGGTCGAACCCAGGACCACACCGGTATTGGAACAATCTGAAGCGACGGCCATGCCGCCATTGACAGCGAAGGACATGGCTATGACGCAGGCGCGTCAGGCTTTGGGCGCCAACCGTTAGTCATTTCACTGTATAGGGCTGTCCTGTTGCTTAATCACGCAATCGGCTAGGCCATTTTCATACTGATGTGTGCTGGATTTCAGCATCCGTCACATTCAACTACCACCCCTTCAGGGCGTCATGACTCGCCCGTGTGGGGATTCATGATGCTCTGAGTTTTAGTTAAGGAGAGATCATGAATGCAATCGATCAATCGTTAAATCGGCTGCCCTGTCATACCGACTGGCGGCGTTACGACTCACCCACGGTGATTCGCCGACATGGGCGCGGCTTTTTAGAACGCAGTTTTAAACCGGGTGTAGCCGTGGCAGAGGTCGACAAACCCTCCAAAGCGGAATTACACCATTTGGTGGAAAGTTTTGGCGGCTTGGTATTGCCAACTGCGGATGCCGTGTTGTTGCTATTTGCCGATTTCCATTGGGCCAAGCGCTGTGAACAGCATTTAACCCAACGCGGCGTGCCTTCGTTGCGGTTAGGCTGCCACATTCAGTTGCCGGATGCCTGGCAATGAACGTCGTCGACGTTTCGCAACGGTCCACCGCATGGCGGCACTGGCGTTCACAAGGCGTCAGTGCCAGTGAAGCGGCCATCGTCATGAACCGCTCGCCTTACAAAACCCCTTGGCGGCTCTGGGCTGAAAAAATCGGCCTGGTACTGGAAGCCAGCCTGGACAACAACCCCTTGATCCGCGCCGGGATCCAGCAGGAGCCCGAGGCTTTGCAACGCTTCGAGGATAAACACGAGCTGATGTTGTTGCCGCTGTGCGGCGAGTCGGAACAGTACCCCTTGATGCGGGCATCGTTCGACGGCTTGTCCGACGCGAATGAGCCCGTGGAAATCAAATGTCCGCACCAGACCACGTTTCTGGATGTGCTGTTGAATCGGGAAGCGTCCGAGGCCTATCAACTGTATTGGTGCCAGGTGCAACAGCAACTGCTGGTGTCCGAAGCACAGCGCGGCTTTTTGTTTTTCTATCACCAAGGCCAGGACATCGAGTTTGAAATTCAGCGCGATGAGATCTTTCTCACCGAGTTAGTCGCTGTCGCGATGGATTTCTGGTCGGCGGTCAAGTCCAAAAAGGAGCCACCTAAGGATCCCGAACTTGATTTGTATTTGCCCAAAGGTGATGCGGAGCAGCAATGGCAACAACTGGCGGCGAGTTATCGCAACCGTGCCGTGAAAATTGCGGATTTGAAAGCGGAGCTAACCACCTTGGAGGCTAATCAGGCGGCCATTGAAAACACGTTGGTGTTGCTGATGGGTGATTACGTGGCCGCAGAGCATTCCGGGTTGCGGATCAGCCGTTTTCAAAGCCAGGGTGCCATCGATTACAAGGCTGCACTTCAAACCTTGCAACCGGATGTTCAGGCTTCGGCGCTGGAACTCTATCGAAAACCGTCTGCCACGAGAGTCCGTGTGACCTGTCGGGATGACGACGGTAAACATGCTGAAGTACCGTTCGATGCCCAAGCCTTGAAAGACCTAGCGGGTGTGGACTTTTGGTTTTGAGGGGTCGTTTCAAGACATCCTGTAACCCTGGTGGTTACGGGATGTTCATTGATTGACGACCGGCCAAGATAGTTGACGCCGGACACCTCATGAAATCCTTCAGTTTAGGCATGTCGGTTTTAGGCTGGGCTTTTAAAAAAGTCCAACCCAAAACCCGCATCGTTCAGGCATTCCCTTCGTGGAATCCCGAATCCGGTTTCGACCGGCGTTCCGTTATTAAGCGGCATGAGCGTTTGCCTCGTGTGCCAGGTGCGTCAAGCCTGGTGTGTTTAGTTTGTCCCGTTGGGGTTCATCACCCTCACGGGACCCGATGACCCCTTTTGATGATTGAAGGAGGTCATTATGAATCACGACTTTTGGAAAACCTTGCACGGCTGGTTGAACGTTGCGCATAGCGACGACATTCAGGCCAAAAAGCGGTTGCTGCTGGAGATGCATCGTCAAATCTCGGACCCCGGTTTGAGAAGCGACATTCAGCGCATCCTGCGCTTGATGGATCGGGAGCTGTTGGCCCGCGCCGAATGGGCGATGTACTGCGTCATGCAGCTACGTTAATTTCTTTATCTACCCTGTTTTGCCAGGGTTTTAACACCCGTTGGGGCTCATTACCCCTCGGGGCGGTGCGCCCCTTGTTTTTCTGAGGCTAGCCCTCGAGGAGCTCACCATGTACCAACACTATTCCATTGCCGACACGTTCGGCATTCCGGCCCCTGCTTCCATGAAAGTGGAAGGCTTTGCCCTCGGACAAAATACCTATGTACCGGCGCAAAAACCCTATGTGTTTCGCAAGGATCACTTACGCGATGTGTTGGCGTTTTTAGGCGCACACAATGGCGACGGCTTATACCTGACCGGCCCCACCGGTTCCGGTAAAACCTCGTTGTTGGAGCAAGTTGCGGCGCGTCTCCATTGGGGCGTGCATTCGGTCACCGGTCACGGTCGATTGGAACTCAATGACCTGCTAGGCCAGTACATGCTGGTCGACGGCGGCGCGATGAAGTGGATCGACGGTCCGTTGACCCTGGCAGTCCGCCTGGGTCATGTATTGTTGATCAACGAAATCGATGCCATCGATCCTGCCGAGCTGATTGGCTTGAATGAAATTGTTGAAGGCAAGCCGTTGACGATTCCACAGACCGGCGACGTGATTGTCCCGCATCCGAAGTTTCGTTTGGTGGCCACCGGCAATAGTGCTGGGTCTGGCGATCAGTCGGGCTTGTACCAAGGGGTGTTGCGGCAGAACCTCGCGTTTCTAGATCGTTTTAGGCTGATGGAAGTTGGTTACCCCGAACCCGAAGACGAAATGAAACTGTTGGCCGATGTAGTGCCGAGTATGCCGGAAACGGTACGCGAAAGCATGATCAAAGTCGCCAATCAGATTCGTAAAGTCTTTATCGGCGGTGCGGATGGCAGTGGCATGTTGTCGGTGACCTTATCCACGCGCGGTTTAGTGCGTTGGGCGTCATTGGTAGCCACCTTCAAAAGTGCGCCGAATGCCTTGGCGTATTCCTTGGACAGGGCCTTGACCTTTCGAGCTGAACCCGCCGAACGCGAAGCGATTCATCGCATCGCCAAAGATGTGTTTGGCGATGACTGGCAGATCTAGTCATGGCTGCCTGGAATCTCTATCGTCATCGTAATACTGACGGCAGTTTCAAAGACTGGGCGGTTACCACCCATGCTGACGGCTCGATCTCGACGCGTTGGGGCAAGACAGCTTCTCGTCTGCCGAGCATCAATACGCGAACGGGAATACGCCAGCACGATATCGAACAGCAAAAACAGGCCAAGGGCTATGTGTTTGTGGCCGTGGTGGACATTGACGGTGACGGCAATGTGGTGTTTCCGGGTAAGACTTCGGCAACTCAATCACAAGTGCCAGAGCCTGATTCAAATCCAGAGCCCATGCTAACGCCGCCAGTTGAGTCGCTGTATTGGACCATTGATTGCCATGCCAAGCAGGCGGTTCGAGTGGACTTGGGTATCGAGGTCAGGCGACTGATCGGAGTTATTCAATCCGTATCGGATCAGCACTCTAAGCCTGAAAAAGACTGGGATGGCTGGCAACAGTGGATTGATGCCACCCTCAATGCCGAAATCTTTGATCTGAGCGGCCAGATTAAATCAGCGCATGGCATTCTGCCTTGGTTGTTTTTACTGGCATTGAAAGCAAAAGGCTTTAAAGGCGTGGACATTGATATTGCCACCGAAACCGCCCGAGATCTCTCGGTCGATCTGAAAGCTGAACAGGACGTGCTGGCATTTTTCGGCACTGATCTGGACAGCATTCGGGACACCGCAGAAGTCTTAGGTTTGCTCAAACCCCGCTTAAATCTGGCAGCGGCCATGTCCGACAAGGACGACTGCTGGTTTTAACCGGTTTGTTATTTTCATTTAACCCTACAGGGGCACATCGACCCCAGCGGGGATGGGTGTGCCTCTCATTTTAGGAGGTTCCCATGTCTCATGAAACGCAAATCATCTTAGACCGCGTGGTCTTGGTAAAAGTGGATGCCAATATTTACGGCGCCCGCAAGAAACTGAAAAAAGAAGACCTGGTGCTGGCCGATGGTAGCAAATTGCCGCCGGAGGACTTAGCCAGTTTAGGGTCTAAACGTTTGCTCGATCCGGACAAGCTGACGGTGTTCAACCGTCTGAAGAAGGAAGCCGAACGCATTTGTCTGCGCGTCGGTACCCGCTTTCTGGGTGGCTTTGCCGTGCCGGTTGAATCGGCCGCCAGTATTACCGCGGAACTTGAGCGTATCGGGCTGGATTTTGCTGCGGCTAAAACCGAGTTTATTGCCGGTTACGATGCGGCGGTGACGGACTGGGTGGTTCGCCATCCGGAATTTGCCGGCATCATCGAGCAAGCTGTGGATTCAGTGGAGTTTGTCTCGACGCGCTTGTCATTTGATTTTCTGGTGGTCAGTGTCGGGTTACCCGATAGCTTGCCGCCGGCGGACATCGCACGACTGGAAAGCAAAATCGGTTCTCTCAGTGAGCAGATGTTCTATGAAATTTCCGTGGAAGCCAACCATCTCATCGAGCAGTCGTTGCTGGGCAAACAACAAGTCACCCGCAGCGCGTTACGGCCGATTCGCCGCATGCGGGACAAGCTCGATGGGCTAGGTTTTCTGGATCATCGGGTCGCGCCGGTCGTCAGCACCATTGACGATCTGTTGGCGAGAATCCCCACCAAAGGCGCCATTGAAGGCAGCATTTTGCAGGAGATTCTGGCGACAGCCATGCTGTTGTCCGATCCGGATAAAACCCGTCGGCACGGTGAAGGATTGTTGGCGACTCAACTGCCTGTTGTTGATGAAACTGAAGAAGTCATCGAATACGCGGAGTCCGAGCCACCAGCAGTACTCGTCGTGCCAACAGAACCGACACCCGTCATCGCTGAAACCGCTGCAGACAGCCCCGATTTTACTGATCTGTTTGACGGCATCTTTGACGATGAACTCGAACCGGAATCGGCATCGGATGACTGGGCGCTTGAGGTCTTGCTGGATAAAAGCTAGGCCAAACTGGAAACCGGTAACTTTGCAGATGAATCCAACCACTCGGAGCATTCAGCAGAACCTGAAACGGTGACTGCAGGAAGCAATGACGAGGAGGATGATTCTGACCAGGATTACTGGTTCTAATCTGACGCCATTTAACACTTCACCCAATGGGGCAAATTCATGTCCCTCTGGGGCCGTGGTTTGCCCTGACTTTTGGAGCACACCATGAAAAATAGAACATTACACAACGCATTCCCCATCGTTGCGGCAGCCATTGGCAATCGCTTTGGCGTCAAAGTCAGAGTCGGCGGTGATAAAGCCGAAACCGATGGTCAAACCATTTGGCTGCCAGCCTATGAGGGCGACGATCCAGATTATCAGGATGTCGCCTGGGGCCTTTTAGCCCACGAAGCTGCGCATATACGTTATTCAGATTTTACGTTGCGCTTTGGACATTCGGTATTGCGCCGGCGTTTATGCAATGCCATCGAAGATGTTCGCATTGAGCACGAACTGGCCAAGGACTTTCCAGGTACCCGGCTGACCATTCGCACCATGATTGAAAAGATGATTGCCAAAGGCGACTTTGTGGCCAACAGCATTGATGATCATCCGGCTAATATTCTGTACGGCTTCGTGTTGAAATATTTGCGGACCAAGGTGTTGGGTCAATCGGCGTTATTGCCATTGGTCGAGCAAACCGAAGCGGCATTGAAAGCAACGTTTCCGAAAGGTGCGGTAACGCGCCTGAAAGGCTTGCTATCCGAAGTGCCGGAGGGCTTGCAATCGGAGAGTGATTGCCTGCAATTGACCGATCGCATCCTGACCATGATTGAAGATGAGTTCGAGCAACAACGGCAGCAGAACCAAGCACAGCCATCGGCAGATGAGGAAAACACGCCTGAGCCGGATGACATGGAGCCCGATGAACGATTGCCCAACGACATTGACGAAAATCCGTCTTCAGAATCGGCGGGTAACGATGATTCGACTCCCAAAAATTCTGACGATGAACCGGCAACGCCATCCGACAGATCTACATCCAACCCACAAGGCGAAGATGAAGAAAACGCGGAAATTGCAGATCCGATGGGCGTCTTGCAAACTCTGTTGTCCGCTGGTGACAGTGATATCGAGCTGGATGTGTTTGAATCGCTGAAATCGGCCTTGTCGTTGGCGGCGGAAAATGTATCGGAATTGCTGATGCCCAGTGGCCTAGAGCCGCCCATGGACGAGCGGGCCGGTGCGTTTTTACTGCGCAAGGTGCAAGACGAATCGGGAAAAATCCGTGCTGCTTTGCAAGGCTTGGTGCAATCGCAAACCTTAAACCGGTCGCAACATGCGTGTCGTGGACGGCGGCTGGATGGCAAGCGTTTACACCGTTTACCACTGGGCGAAACTAAGCTGTTTCAGCGTAAAGAGACCAAAGCGGCACCCAATACGGCGATCCATCTGTTACTCGATAAATCCGAAAGCATGGGGTATCAGGTGACCGATAGCCAAGGCCAACCGATGGGATCGCGAATGCCGATTGCGTTGGAAGCCACTTTGGCATTGGCCTTGGCATTCGAAGGCATTCCGGGAGTCAATCCTGGCGTCACAGCGTTTCCAGGCCATCACGACGATTCGGTGTTCCGATTACTGGAACATGGCCAACGCGTGAATGCCCGAACTGGCGCCTTTTCGCTAGCCGCCACCGGCAGTACGCCGATGACGGAAGCGATCTGGTTTGCTGCGGCGTCACTACTGCGTTGCCGGGAACCGCGCAAGGTATTGATGGTGATAACCGATGGACAACCCAACGAGTCACTGAGCACGCTGGAACTGTTACAGCGTTGCCGTGATAGTGATATTGAAACGGTCGGTGTAGGCTTGGGATTGGATGTCAGCCATCTATTCCCGATTGCCATCACCATTAACGACCTTTCAGAGCTGAGAGCGCAATTGTTTGAACTCTCGAAATCGTTGTTGTTGGCGGCCTAAGCCCAGTCAATTATTCGTAGTCCAATCCTTGGCTAAAGCCTTGGATTGTGGCTACGGGTAGCTGATTGAATCCGCAGTTTGTCGAATGCACTTACTTCCAGGAGCCCATTTGACAAACAGACATTTCATGCGTTCTTTGATGAATGCTGAATCCGACTTTGGTCGGCGTTCCGTCTTTAGGCGGCGAGCACGTTAAACCGTGATCGTGTCGGGTGCGTTAAGCCCGATGTAAATCGCAGTGGATCTACCCACTGCAAATCAAAACCCACTTCGGGCGACCATCGCCCGGCCGGGTGCTGTTCATTCGAAGTGTTTTCTTAAATTTTTAAAGGAGAACTTCAATGAACTTTATTATCGGGATCATTATTTTGGCGATGTTCATCCTCGCCTTGCGGGTGATTTGGGCAACGGCGTTGCAACTGCTTGGTGCGTTGAAAAATGCGGCTCAAATGTTGCGCAGTTATCAAAGCAAGCGCCAAGCACGACATCGGCTACCGGTCATCATGCCACGTAGTCGCGATGACATGGATTGGCTGGCGATATCGGATTCGGTGCGTCAGGAAATTCAGAGTCGTAATCGTGAAACAAATCGCGAGTTGGAGCGATTGGAAATTCAATATCGAGCCAAACAGAAAACAATCAAACTCTACGAGGCGGATATTGAAATCGCCAAACTAGAGCGGGAGCTATTGAAAATCAAACCGATGACTGTTGCGGTCGAAATCAAGCCTAAACCGCGTCGGCGTACAAAAAAAGCGATCGGGCCAGCCATTGTGGACGATAAGTCCGCTAAAACTGCTCAACAAGTATTTCAATTGCGGGAAGCGCTGAAAGGTAACGCCAACGCGTTAACGATTAATCAGCAAGCCCGCCATTGAATACCCGCAACGTGGTTCCGGTTGCCGTATTGATATGGCGAACTGGGATCGCGTGTTGATTCGATTCATCGGCTAATACCCAGCTGCCTTCGGGCAATAGCGATAACAAATCGTTCTGGGTTTCCCGGCGAATTTGTCGAATCTTGTTTAGAAACGGCCAAGCTTGCTCTGGATTATCAACCCGCTTGAGCACGTCGGCTTCTAAAACATCCAATTTTTGGAAAATTTGTTGGCAATGTCGAACGACTTTCAATGGTTCATCGACCGGAATCGCCATCGGTTTTCGCCTTGGATACGGCTCCTCCGTCCGCTTAGGACTGAGGAAATCAAAAATGCGCAAAATATCGTCAAACATGGTTATTTCTCTGCTTTTTAATGAGTTTTAGCCACCATATACCGATTTTTGTGTGAATTCAACCCCGCTGTGCGAGCCTATTTTCGGCTTTGAGCAGCGTTTTTTACCTGCAGGAACACCATCCTGCCGGGTGGTCGTTCCTGCATTTTTAGGAGGACATGACCATGAAAACAATCAACCTATCCAGCAGTGGCACAACCCCTGCCGAAAACAGCGCGGTTCGCTATCTGAATCAGTACCGCTGCCCTTACTGCCAGACCGAATGGGAGGATGTTTGGGATTGCGGCTGTAACGATCGCTGTCCGGACTGCAACAAGGAAATCGAGCCTTATGAAAGCGGATTGATCGCGGGTGACTCGGCGGAAACCGAGTTGCCGTACGATGGACCGTCCTTAGCCAATGCCATGCCGGAAGTCTTAGGAAAACCTGCGCTGGAAATCCAATCCTGAAAACTGCGCGATGAAATTTTTATGCGCACACTTTGTAAAAGCCTGAGTTAGCCAAGTCACTGGATCGGCGCTCAGTGTTATCCACCCACACGGGAATATCCTATTCCCGCTGGGGAATCGTGATGTTTCCGTATTTCATTGAGGACAACATCATGAATCAAATCTTTGAACACACCTTTAGCACGGGTCATTGCATCCACTATCAGCGTTTGCCATCCGGCACCTGTTACCACGCCGATACACCGGAGCCGGTGGTTGAGTTGTTGGAACAGCTTCGCCATAGCCGACGCAAAATTCGGCTGTATTACGGCGATATCCAAACCGGGCAGTCCTGGCACGATGAACACGATGTCATCGGCTGGATCGGCCGCTCTATGGGATCCATCAAAGTCCCATTGCTGATCGAACCCGGCGAGATCGGTGGTCCAGCATTACTGGATCAGTGCATCGTTCGCATTGATAGTCCTCGCCAAGTGCTTTACCAACACGATGATTTTCGGGTTGGCGAGGTGGAATTGGTTAGAGGTGAGCTTAACCGCTTGCCGTGGGAAATCTGGATCGACGGGAGCGTGCATGCCCGGTTCAAAGTAAAAACCGAAGCCCGGCAGTATCAGGACTTCATTGAAGGCAAGCGGTTCGCGTTGATCTGACGCACCGTTTTGATTTTGACACTCGGTTAAGCCGAGTTTTTTCACACTACCCCTGCGGGATGATTCTATCCCGCCAGGGATACATCGGTCGCCAGGGGTCTTATCGGAGAAGACCATGACAGACCCTTATCAATATTACCCCACACCAGAAGCACTGAGTCGTAAAGCTTGGGCGATGTTCAAGAACCAGCAATTCGCTCGGGTATTGGAGCCTTCAGCAGGCGAAGGACATTTGCTACGTCCAGGACCCTACCAGTACGGTAAACGTTTGCCGATCGATTGCATTGAAATCGATATACGCAAGCACGCGGTTCTGCGCGATGAAGGTTATGCGGTGGTGGGGATGGATTTTCTGCAGTTTCAAAGCGGCAGTGTCTATTCTCACATCATCATGAATCCCCCGTTTGCCGAAGGCGCCAAACATGTGTTGAAGGCTTGGGAGATATTGTTTGACGGTGAAATCGTCGCCATTCTCAATGCCGAAACCTTGCGCAATCCGTTTTCGAAAGAACGCCAGCTGTTATTGCGTTTAATTGAGCAGCATGGCGAGGTCGAGTTTCTGCAAGAAATGTTCGCCGGCGAGGAAGCCGAACGCAAAACGCCGGTCGATGTGGCCCTGGTCTGGTTGAAAAAAACTTCGACGTTCGAACAGGACATCCTCGGCAGTATTCTGGACGATTTGCGCCAGGATCGCCGGGAGGCCGACGATGTGGCGGGCGAGTTTCAATTGCCCCATGAGTTGGCCTTGCCGAATGCCTTCATCGATAACGCGGTGTTGATGTTCAATGCCGCGGTCGAAGCAGCGCGACAGGCCGTGGTCAGTGAAGCCCGTGCCAGCCGTTATCGGACCATGCTGGGCAAAACCCTCGGCGAACTGAGCGGTGGCGGTATCAGTAGTGAAGACGACTCGTCGTCGGATGCGGTGAAGCGGACGTTGTTTAAACGCTATCACGATCTGAAGAATCGGGCATGGGCCAGCATTTTACGCTCTACGCAAGTGACTTCACGCTTGTCATCGACGGCGCAGAAACGCTTGGAGTCGGATTTTGAAGCGGTGAAGTCCTTGGAATTTACCGTGCCGAATATCTATGGCTTTCTGCAAGGCATCATCGATCAGCAAGGTGAAATTCAACTGAGCATGGTGTGCGATGTGTTCGATATGATCACCCGCTATTACAGCGATAACGCGGTGTTTTACATGGGCTGGAAAAGCAATGACAAACATCGCTCGTTGGGCATGCGGATCAAAACCACTCGGTTCATTCTGCCGGGTCACGGCTCGAGTTCTTACCAAAACGGTCTGAACTGGGAATCGGAACGGCTGTTAGCGGATTTCGACAAGGTGTTTGCCTTGCTCGATGGTAAGACCGAAGCGGACGTGAGTTTGGTGTCGGTGTTTCGGCAGCATTTTCACGCGCTTCGGGTTGGAAAACGGATCGGTGGCAGTTATTTTGACGTTCGCTATTATCCGGGCGTCGGCACCATTCACTTTTTTCCGAAAAGTAAAACCCTGATCGATCGGATGAACCGTTGGGTCGGTCGCCAGCGCCGCTGGTTGCCGCCTGTGGATACGCAAGCCGGACAAGGTTTCTGGCAGCAGTTCGAACAGGCAGAGACCTTAGATCGGGCGTTTCACACCGAAGTGAACAAGCAGTGTCCTCGCAGTAGTCGGCTTGTCCATTTCGATCCCTTTTGGGCGATCAAGCACGGCGGCGAGTCGGAACGGGAAAAAGGCCATCGTCTGTTAACCCAGGCGATGCGCACGGTACTTGCCAGCCGGGGCATTGATCCCGATGCGGTATTGGAAAACGAACAATCCAGCTTGCTGGAATGGACGGGCTCATTACCATCTTCTACTGATCTGGCTTTGGCATCGTAATCCGGTGTTAGATCGGGCCTTAACTTAACCACTGGCCTAGCCAGTA
>FSSH01013943.1_pt1 | contig 14761 bp, 12 predicted proteins | sample 1166101 | NCBI WGS metagenome assembly FSSH01 (sample SAMEA32972668, study PRJEB13176) | freshwater metagenome | biome: Drinking water system; feature: Biomass in drinking water that filtered by 0.45 um membrane; material: drinking water | place: USA | collected 2012-12-20 | depth 0 m | reverse complement strand
CGTAGCATCGGCTCAAGCCGCCCTGTCCAAATTCAACTGGTTACCCTCTGGAGCGGTTTTTCTTTCTCCGGTTTTTGCCGATGCCGGTGGCAAGGTAAAGGGTCTGACCGGCAAACGGCTGACGCAAGCTCAAATGGAAGGCTTCAAGGCCAAGCCTGGTCAGACGCTGTCAAACATGCTTACCGGTTGTGGACNNGAAGTATCGGATTCAATATCACTTTCGGTCTGGGGGAAAGAGACTCCTTCACCCAATCCCTCTGGATCTGGCAAAACGCTCTCATCGGCGCCTTCAAGAAGGCGAGAGAACTGGAGACCAATGAAGCGGTACTGGTGATCCCCCGCTCCATTGTGCGCCGCTTCAAGAAGCAAGAAGCGACATCATTATATGAATTCGGAAGAGTAACGGCCTCCACCATCGCACGGGTTCTTTACCAGGCAGACGACTACAAGACGGCGCCGGCTGAGACGCGTCGCCGCATCACGAACATATCCGTAGCCTTCGACGGTCTCTCCGTGCCTGAGCTAAACGAAGTGGAACAAGGACTTGCCCATGGTCAGATACTTGGCAAAGCCGTCAATCTCTCAAGAGACACGGCTAACCTTCCACCTAACTTCTGCACGCCCTCATATCTGGCCCAACTGGCTGAAAGTGTAGCGTGGGGCTCCGACGGCACCATCGCCGTGGATGTTTTCGAGGCTGCGCAGTGCGCTGAATTTGGAATGAACGCCTTTCTGGCCGTGTCACGAGGCTCGCAAGAACCGCCCAAGTTCATCGTCATGACTTACACTCCCAAAGAGACACCACCAAGCTCGGAAGTGCTCGCCCTTGTAGGTAAAGGCATTACCTTCGATGCCGGCGGCTTAGATCTAAAGCCGGCCGACGGCATGCGTGACATGAAGTACGACATGTGCGGCGGTGCTTCAGTCATCGCTGCCATGCAAGCAATTGCCGCCATGGACTTACCGGTAAATGTAAAGGCCTTCATTGCGGCCACGGAAAATATGACCGGCGGCGCCGCCTACAAACCAGGCGACGTCTACATCGGCATGGACGGCAAGTCTTACGAAATCGACAACACCGATGCGGAAGGAAGGCTGACCCTGGTAGATGCAATATCCTGGGCCCGCCTCAAAGGCAATGTTACACGCATTGTCGATTATGCCACCTTAACCGGAGCCGTTCTGATTGCCCTCGGTGATGCGGCTGCCGGCGTGGTAACCAGCAATCAAGACTGGTGCAACACTTACCTGCAAGCAGCTAAACTTTCAGGAGAAAACGTACATCAGTTCCCAATTTACGAAGACTATCGCGAACAGAACACTTGCGATATAGCCGACTTGAAAAACACCGGCGGACGTCTGGCAGGCTCAATAACAGCCGGTCTCTTCGTAATGTCGGCGGCCGGAGATTTGCCGATTGTTCATGTGGATATAGCCGGCACGGCTTTCAGAAACCGGGCCACGGGAGCAGATCCAAAGGGCGGCACAGGTTTCGGAGTGATCACTCTGGTGCAGTTGGCCGAACTGGTGGCAAAAGCCGACTAACCAATTGCGAGAGGGTCGGCAGTAGTAGCCGCAACTCAGAGTTGGCAGAGGGAGATGTTATTCTCCCTCTGCTCAACACAGAGCTTTCAACAAACTTTCTTTTTTCTCAACCCACTATATTTTACAGTATTACAACGGGCTAACGCACAAAACAGCCCAGGTGATGGGTACTCCAGCAATAAGGTCTCAATTCATACACCCTTTGGTGTAAGGGAAAGCGTCGATGACAACCGGGGTTCAAAACCATTAACCTGCTCTCGGGCGACTGCCAAACTCGAGAGCGCCTTCGCCGACAGCCAACAATGAGGAACTATCATGAACAACAAGCACATCATCTACCAGTTTGTAGAAAACGAGTCCGGTCAGGGCATTACTGAATACGGCGCCATCCTAGCCTTTGTGGCTATTCTTGTAGCGGTGGTCTTTTCCATCACACAGGGCGCACTTTCAGCCGCTATCTCCAAGGCCTTTTCCGCCGTGGTAAGCCAATTGAACGCCCTCTCTTCAGCGGCGGCAGCAGCAAGCTGAATCATCAGTAGGCCTGAAATCGCTTTACTTCCTGCTATAGTATACTATCGCAAAAAAAAGAGAACTGCAGCACCGGTCGGAACTTCCGAGCCGGTGCTTGCAGTCTCTGGGTTGTTATATCCAAGGGGCTGCCGAAGGTGGAAGGTATGCCTCCCTTATCCATTCGGCAGCCCCAGGCTCTCAGCTTGGAAAGGCTCTCGCGAGAGCTTACTCCTCGCCGAAGGCCTTTGCCAACAGGTCGTTGCGGGTGCAGGGTCCGCTGCAGGTGCCGTTATTGGCCCAGGGGTGAACCTGCTTGTCGCCGTCTTTGCCACGCCGCTTGCCGACACCGAAGTCGATACCGGTCGTCAGAAGCGGGTTGGCGAGCAGCGAGGGAAGCACCGGGGCGTTGCCCTGGTGTCCCGCTCCCGCGTAACAGGTACTCGCATTCGCGTTCATGATGAACCTCCTAAGAGATACTTTGGTTGATGTTGATGGTTGACGTGAGAAGCGTTTACTTGTCCAGCACTTCCCAGTCCTTGCCGTCGAGGTTGAAGAGCAACGACAGGAACGTCGTCGCATAACTTCCCCGGCGCAAGGTGAAGGTCAGATTGATGGACTCGTCGCGGGCAATCACGTCGAGATTGCCCACACGCACATGAGACGGACGGCGCGGACCGGAGCTACCATCCGTGTTCGTCAGGAAGTACTTGCGCACCACCGGATCGATCTTGGACGGAATCGCCTCGGGAAGCCACCGTTCGTACCACTTGACACTCTTCTCATCCCCGGCGAAGTAGAGGGGAATGACCGGTTCGCCGGTGCGACGATCCGCCTCCAGTGCCGAGAGAGGAATCAGTCCGTCGAGGACACGGGCCAGAGCCTGGTTGAACCAGTAGCCCTGATACGCGCCGACCCACAGGCTGACATCATCGCGCATATCCTGGAACGCTCTTTCGATGCTCCGGGTCTCGATGATTTTGGAAATCAGCTTGTGCTCGATGAACATGTTGGCGGGCTCGTAGCTCGGGCGCCGCCGGTAGCGATGGTTGTAGCCGGGCTCCGGCTCCTCGAGAACACGCTGCATCTCGATGAAGTCGAAGCTCTGCTCCGCCACCGTCTGCCCCTTGGCCCTGGCGGTTTCTTCCGCCTGGGCCCAGATGGCAGCCAGTTTGCGGCGCAGTTCGGTGGCCAGAGGATGGTCATTCTCCTCCACCACTTCACAGCAGAACCGCTTCACACCGGCTTCCGACCCCTTGGTGATGAAGTCGAGGCCGACGCCCAGCAGGTTCTGGCGACGCCCAAGACGCTGGCGCCCGAAGAAGTTGGGCATGACCACGGTCTCGGTGCCGTCTTGCACGTAGGTGATGTCCCTCAGCCGGGGAGGCAGGTACTCGTCGATGGCGTCCTTCTTCATACCAGGCAAACCGACCTGGAGCGTGAAGTTGTTGCCCTCGAGGTAGCCCTTGCGCAGCGGCCGATCGTGCCTGCGAACGTCCTTGATGAAGTAGCCGTGTTCGCGCAGAACACGCTCATCCGGTGTCGCGTGCCGCCGCACATCGTCGATGTTGACCGAGGCATTGGCGATGACGCCCATCTGCCCCGTCTTTGCGGTACGGTCCTTGTTGCCCGCCACGGTGATCCACTGGGCGGGAATTTTCAGGTCGTTTGCCACCTTGCGAACGGCAGCCGCCGTGGTCAGCCGACACTTCACCAGCGTGAATGCCACGAAGCGACCGGTGAAGGACTCCAGCTGCTCCGGCGTGAAATCGGACCGCGTCGTCGCGGTGAGCATCCCGTAGCGATGAACCTCCTGCACGATGAAGTGGGAGGCATCAGCCTTGTGCTGCGCCAGCACCACGGGGTGGTTGCCGGCGTAGCGTCGCAGCTGTTCGGTCGGGAGGAAGCCGAAGCCGGTGCGAGCGCTTCGTTCCGAGATTTCAGAGATAACGGTATCCATGGTATACACCTCTGTGATTTTGGGGCGGCAGTTGCACCACCCCCGTTGTTAGGACAGAGCGGAAGGCGACCCTAAAAACCCGGGTCTATGCTGACCACGACCAACCGGCAGGGGAGGAACAATCTGTTCCAGCCACCTGAGTTGACCGCGTGCTGGTCTAGCCCTCCAACACAGACTTTCTATTTACAGAAGGTGCTACCCTCAGGCGTTGGCACCCGAGGACGGCAGGTAGTCGAGGAGAGTCTCCATCTTGTCGATATGGAGCGTTTCCTCCGGTACTTGGTCGGGACGATAGACATGCTCGCGGTCGATGAGGACCGTCCGCATGCCCAGGGCAATCGCCGGCAGAATGTCGTTCTCGAGATGATCGCCGATCATCAGGCAATCCTCGGGGGCCACACCGGCACGCAGGCAAGCGCGACGGAACAGCTCGACATCAGGCTTGGCGTAACCTTCCTCGAAGGAGTACACGCGCAGCTCCGGCGGGATGAACTTGCCCAAGCTCTCCTCTTCGAACAAGGTCTTGACCGGGAAGCCCCAGAGGTTCGAGATGAGCCCGTTGCGCACACCGCGGAACTTGAGCTCCTTAAGAACCTTCCTTGCGTCGAAGAACATGAGGGCGCACTGCGACTCCTTGTGCGTCACCTCGTTGAACAGTGGAACCATCTCCGGCTCCACATTCAGCCCGAAAGGGCGAGCTACCGAACGGATGAACCCGACTGGGTCTTGCTCACCGGGGCGCACCGCATGAGGCACGTTGGTGGTGAGGCAAACACGCAGGAATTCGGGATCCACCGAACGCACATCCTTGACGTCGATGGACTCCGCGTGAAACTTGAGAATTTTCTGCAGGTGCAGAATCGGCTCTCGGTTGTCCGAGCGCGCGATCGTTCCCCACAGGTCCCACCAGATAACTGCGGGAGGTTTCCGCAGTTCCCACTTGGGACTGTTGAGTGAAATACCGACTGGAGCAGTCATAATTTGGCTCCTTCCATGTGAAAGTTTTGGCCAATCCCATGCCACAGCATGAGACGGACGCGTGGTTTCAGTACAGATTTGATACTTTGAACAGCCATTTGCTTACTCCCGAGAAAGAGCAACGAGGCAAGGGCTAATCGTCAGGAGATGGAGTTTGTGGAAGCCTCCTTCTCCTGTCACTCAGGCAGAGCGGCCTTCGGCAAGAAGCCTAGAGGCAGTAGGTGCACTCCGCCGTGATTTCCACCGAGGTGACGGGGTCGGTGAAACGAAGCAGCACGCGACGCATGCGGTCGTCCAGGTTGGTGTGTTGCACCGTGAACTGGTTGAGCATGAGTCGGGCGCAAGCTGCGGCCATGTCGGGGGGACAGGCGCGCGAGCGCAGAAGTTGTTCCAGCTCCTGAGCCATGAACGCCGGCGTACCAGCCTTGGGTTCGGAGATGGGAAAGCCGCCGCTGAAAAGCCGGCTGATGGCATCAGGGGAGAGCTTCGGCGCCTGCGTCTTGTCATAGCGCAGTTCCAGACGGGCAGTCTGGTCCACGCTGGCGAAGACGAGGGTGACGAGAGCATCCGCCTCCAGAAGCGCTTCGACGCATCCATGTGCCACGGCCGCGACGGCGCGGTCATGGGAGATGTGACCCAGGCCATTGCGCTCGTAGATAAGCTTCAGACCGGGTGCATCCTTGTCACGGGACCGGAACAGGTTGGCCACCACGATGGCAATGCCGGGGGGCATCTGGCGAACAGACTGACGCACATCCTCAGGCACGGGTTCGGTGATGCTGCCACAGGTGAAGCAAGCAACATGACCGTTGTCGAGAAGGTTGGCGCGGCAGGAGTCACCATCGTGACCGGACAGAGCGCAGGCAGGGCAGACAGAAGGTCCGACGATTTTCATGATATGAGAGGTCCTTTCTTTCCGGCGGGTTAAGTTCTCCACGTCCACAACCAGGCTTTCCAACCCGGACTCACGCAGCTGCTACAGCCATGACTCATCTACCGGACATGCTCACACTCGCAAATGCGAGTCGGTGGCGGTGGTTGAAAAGCCTATGTGCTGGAGAGATGCGCTTTGTTGGAAAACCTTTTGGTTTAAAGAGTGAAAATGGATACCTGGAACTTAAACGAAAGTTATCAAGAGAGGCAAGAAAAACTTTCAAAAGTAACCGCAAAAGTTGCATTGTTAATCTTTGAATGCGCCGCCTTAGCGCCGTCTCACAATTAGCAGAACCAGCATCAGAGCCCCCCCATAAAGGCTGCAAACGATGCACTTCTCAAGAAAAGTCAGGAAATCGGCCTGTGGTAGATCTCCCCATTAAGCCCATCTCATTACCTCTGCTAACTCGGTTAGCATGGCTGTACTGCTCAGTTTAGCTTTCTCTATGAATACTAATTACTAGCTCTACCCTAAGGCTAGGCCTGGCTAGCGCAACCCGCAATTTGAGCTAGCGGAGCTAGGCAATTAATCAAAATCTCAAACAGCGTGGTGAAAAGCTGAGTTAACCGACCAAACTTCACAGGTCACCGTCGGCACCTGACCCGGTGCGGGAAAGAGCCTGTTCGAGCCCATGGGAGTAGAAAAATGAAAACGTCAAAACTCATGGCTGACCTGGCTGCGCGAATTGTATTAACCGGATCTCATGAGAAAACCATTGAGCTAAGACCTGCGAGTATCTACGGTAGACATACTATTCCCAATTTCTCACTCCTGGATCTTTTAACCGACTAAAACCAAGTAAATCCGCAACCTATGTCTCTCTCCTATTCCTCTGGTGGACTTCGTCACCAGGAGAAATTCAAGGAGCTTGTAAGAGAGGCGCAGGGAGCTTGGTCGGTACAGGCTGAGAGCAAGGGTCTAGAGGAAGGTGCGGTCGCCTGATCGAACCCTCCGTTTGTTTCTTCTAACTGGAACAGAACCAGCAAGACAGGCATTCCGCCTGGCTCGTATCGGTTCACAACTCAAGAAAGAGGTTTTTCTATGAACATCATCGAATCAAAGCTCCATCATGTGTTTGGTCCGACCCCCGCCAAGCGTCCTGTCGCGTTCTCGCGCAAGCCGTCTGGTCTCCTCGGTCAGGCCATCGACCAGCTCGTCAACCGCAACCCCGAGCTCGAACTCGAGTTCGACCGCACCGGTCACGTTCGGCACCTCGTCGCCACGAAGCAGTCGCTGTTCTCCGGAGCCACCTTCACCGGTGACGCCCGGGCTCACGCCGCCGCCTTCCTGGCCACCGCTCCCGTGTTCAAGGCTCTCGACCTCGAGGGCATCGAACTGAACGAAGGCGAGAGCGAGGCACTGCCTTACGGGCACCGCGTCGACTACAAGCAGTTCATCACCCTCAAGTGCGGCCGCAAGCTGCGCGTGCGCAACGGCTCCATCGGTGTGCACATGAACAGCAAGGGCGACGTGTTCAGCGTCAACTCCACGCTCAAGGTCTTCCCGGCCCGCAAGGTCCTGGGCAAGGTCATCAGCGAGCAGGCAGCCATCGAGGCGGCCAAGAAGCACATGGAGTCGCTGATCGCCAAGATCGGCAAGGACGCCAAGCAGTTCGCCCGCGAACTCACCGGCGGTCTTCAGACCTGCTCGGCCAAGGCGGAACTCGTGCTCTCCGAGCATGAGGGTCGCTTCGACCCGGTCTACGAGGTGGAACTCTCCATCTGCGAACCCCGCCAGCTCATGCAGATGCTGGTCAAGGCGCGCACCGGCGAGGTCGTCTACCACGAGTCCAAGCTCCACTTCTCCATCGCCAGCCAGCGCACCCAGGTCGGTCTGAACCGCATCGCGGCCAAGACCCTGCTGCGCATCCCGGATCCCAAGGTGTCCGTGGCCAAGCAGGTGGTCGACCACTACGTGGAAGACCTGCCTGACGCCACCACCCTCAAGAACCACCGGCTGGTGATGCTGGTTCGCAAGAACCGCAAGTGGGTGGAGGTCAAGGCCAAGGCAGACGGCACGTACAACTTCGACTCCGTCAAGGAGAAGGACGAGTTCGCCGCCGTGGTCACCTTCATCGCCCTCAACACCCAGCTCGTCTGGATGGAAAAGCTGGGCATGAAGACCAAATACGAACCGCTCAAGGTCTTCATGAACGACCCGAGCGTGCGCGACAATGCCTACCTCGACCCGGAGAACTGGGAGGTTCACATCGGCATCGGCTCCGGTATCGGCGCCGGTCTGGTGCAGGACATCTTCCTCGACCTGGGCGTGAGCTGGCACGAGAACGGCCACGGCATCGTCACCATCCAGGCGCCGGGCAAGGACTTGCCGGGCAACGAAGGTGGTGCCATCCACGAAGCCACCGGCGACGTACTCGGGCAGATCCTGGTGAGCTATTTCTTCCGCCTCAAGTTCGGCGGGCTCATCAACTACCCGGTCAGCCGTTCCGACATCAAGGTCGACCCGCGCATCATCGGCGCCTACGCCTTGCCGCCGGATGGTATCCGCAAGCAGCGCAACGGCAAGACGGTGCGTGACAAGACCGGTGAAGTGCACGACGACGGCGAAATCGTCGGCGGCGCACTGGCAGACCTGCTGGAAGCGATGGCCACCGGTGCCGACGTCACTGACGACGGTGCCAAGCTGGAGGCGGCTCTGGAGAACTATGCGCGCATCTACCTGATGGCGCTGGCTCTGGTCCCCGCTTCCCGCGTGACCTTCCGCGACCTGCGCCGCGCCCTCATCACTGCCGACCAGCAGCTGTTGAACGGGGCCAACCGCAGCGCCATCGAGAGCAATTTCGACAAGCGCGGTATCACCAGCGGACAGGGCAACACGGCGGGCGCCACCGGCGGTCGTCGTCGTCGTCGCTGAGGTCGGGTTGGCGCCCTAACCGGCGCTAACCACTGAAGACAAAGGGGGGACCGGAACTTGCAGCGATGCAATCTTCCGGTTCCTCCGGCGTCTTCTTTTTGACGCTGCTTACGATATGCTATCGTATTCTGATGTAAAAGCGAAAGTTGGCTGTTCTAGTTCCACTCAACCGCAACGGCAGGATCACGCAGCGGCGATCCTGCCGTCTTCAAACACCTGGAGGGAAGCAGGTCTAACGTAAGGTTAGATAACGCAGGTTGTTGTAGGAAGTGAGCAAGAGCTCAAGATGCTCACCCTTGTCACTGCCACGTAGCTTGAGCCGGGTCAAAACAGCATCGCTGTCAATGAACCCGTGCTCACGAAGGGGCAAATCTTCCAGCCGGCAAATCTGAATCCTGAGGGCCCGGAGCACAATCTCCATAAGAGACTTCGCCTCCGAGCTAGAGCGAACTTGATCGGCCAGGCTCAGATAGGGCGCCGCCGCTGCCGAAGCAGCATTGGCCAGGCGAGCATTGTGGCGACGATTCTCCTCCACTTGCCAGCAGTGCTCAACACCACCCCTACCCGTATCGGTCAGTGGGACAAAGTTCACTGCCTCCAGGTGTTGACGCGCTCTCTGTCCCAGATGAAGCAACAGAGCCTTCTTCAATTGCATAAACTGTTCGTTCATAGCCACCTCCACCAAAAATCTTCTAAAAAGCGCCGCTGCACGAGTTAGCTTCGCGGCTTCCCGGCAGCGAGATCAGTCACGCCGGCGCAAACTCGTCGAAGCAGTATGGTGCCACCGTGCCGTCATGTTCCACCCACCAGACATCACCACCGTGGCCTCCGACAAAGCCTTTGATGATGCCAAGAGCGCCCAGCCTGCGATTGTTTATGTACTCCTGGCGAATGGCAAATCCCCGGGTAGAGTTGAGGGCGACGATGCGAACTTTCAGGCCGGGTTTGACTTGATTGAGGTTCATTATGCTTCCTTGTCTTTGATCGGTTGCCAACCTTTGCTCTATTCAGGTCAGGCTGACTTGCTTTCCGTTGCAGGACACAGTGCGAAGAGTGCTCTGACACTTCCACGCTGTGCGGTCTTTACTCACTGATCCCCTTCCGCCCCAAACTGACCCATACTTCTCCAAACTTTCCTCGCGCAGCCTTAATCGGATGCAATCGGAGTTGTCTGGCGGCTTTGTAAATTGCTTTAGCTCGGTTGATTGACCTGGGGGATAGGGAGGGAGTGATTCCAATTCCTAACCGACCCCAAGCGCTCCATACAAGGCTGCAATGGCAGGATAGACAATTTATAACCCTCGCACCAGGTAGCGTCAGGTACCGCAGTTGAACTAACCGACAGAGCCGCCAATTGTGGCAAAATTCGCCATATTTCGGAGAGCCAACCAAGACAATCTCATGCGCGTTTCATCGGCATAGGGAAGCAAGCTCAAACCACAGAACTATTGTTTCGCGAAAAATATAGGAACCCCTGCAGATCCAACGGCAACCTTCCGTTTATACTTGGGTGCAGTAAGGAACGGCACCCCGCGCCGCACTCAACATTGAGGACGAGATCCATAGTGATCAATTTGCTGGATGAAGCCAGAGACCTCCAGAGCGACATTCTTGCCCTGCGCCGTCGGCTCCAGACCACACCGGAGCCGGCCTTTCAGGAAGCTGCAACAGCTGAGACAGTAGCCAATGCCTTGAAGGCTTGCGGCTTCCAGCTGAAAATGGGAATTGCTAAAACCGGGCTTCTGGCCGACATCGGCGCAGGCAAAGTGGTGGCCATCCACACGGCCATGGACGCTCTACCGGCAGGCGATAAACAGGCAGCCTTTCACGGTTGCGGACATGACGCCAATATGGCTTGCGTCATAGGAGCAGCTCGTATCATAGCAAGGCGACTGCGAGGACAAACTTCCGGCACCTTGCGCCTGATCTTCCAGCCGGCAGCGGAACTCTCCAGCCACGCCTCCAATGCCGCTGCCTACCAGATGATCGAGGCCGGAGCCCTGGATAATTGCAGCGCCGTCTTCGGCATTCATGTAGATTCAACTATTCGAAGCGGCAGGGCGGCGGTAGTGGAGCCTGTATTAAACAGCAGCACTCATCAGCATTTTCGAGAAATCATGCAACAGTCAGCCGTAGAACTTTTAGGAAAAAGTCAGGTCAGCCTCGTAACAAGAACCACCTATGGATGCGACTTCAGTCGCTACCTGGAAAAGGTTCCAGGCTCACTCGTATATCTGGGAGTGGGTATACCAGGCAAATTCGCAAGTCATCACTCGCCGGACTTCTCCATCGACGAAACAAGCCTATATGTCGGCGCCGCCCTGCTGGCCAACTCCGTGCTGAAGACCCTGGCAGAGCAGTAATTTGCTTTGCCGACGCCGGCGAACCTGTTTGAATCAGCAGAAACCGCCAAGCGGCCAAACCGGCCATTCCGTCACCGCGCCCCTCAATCCTTTCCGAAGTTCCCCTGTCCTTTTCTGCTATCATCATGAACCGAGCGCTTTTGAGCATCAGGCTCAGTTCTCACCGACACTAAAGAAGCAAGTTACAGACATGACTGAAGAAAAGAAAATCGAAGCGCTAATTTTTGACATGGGTCATGTCTTTGTCGACTTCGAATGGGAGCAGGTCTGCCTCGGTTTCTGCCAGACCTTCGGCATAAGCCTGGATGAATTCAAACCCATCCTCAAACACATCAGTACACTCGGTTATGAAACCGGTCATATAGACACTGTCGGACTCCTGAAAGAAGTCGAGAAAGTTACTCGCATCAGCCTGGAAGAAGACCGGTTTCACACGCTCTGGAATGCCACATTCAGAGAAAACGAACTGGTATCGAACATTTTGCACCATTTGAAGGGCAACTATCCGCTCTATCTCCTATCGAACACAAACGAGTCACACTGGAACTTTCTGGAAGAAACCTTTCAAGTGAGCAGGCACTTCGACGACCTGGTTCTATCGTTTGAAATCGGCTACGCCAAGCCCCAGGTTGAAATTTACAAGGAGGTGCTGCGCCGGGCCAAGAAAGAACCGGAACAATGCCTGTTCATCGACGACCTGGAAGCGAATGTGAAAGCAGCGCAGTCCATCGGCATCCAGACCATACATTTTCAGTCCGGCCAGGATCTTCTTGACAATCTCACCAGGCGCGGCATTTTGAGCCCCTGATCCCCTGCCTTATTTTGTCAAAATACAGCCATAGCGCAAACCGCGCTAGTAGAGATAGACTTCATGAAGATCCGTCTCATTCGTTCCGGCGCACTCCAAACCGGCATCGAGTCAGGCCCTTCAAGATCAAACCAGCACGTGCACCGGTTCAGAAACTCGATCAAGCCTTTTCTATGAGTACTTCCTAATGCCATTTCTCTATGAGCAAGAAGGTCTCAGTTAATAGGCTCCAAATGTTTTTCCTAACCCCCCTTCTCTTAACGCGAAATCAGTTCACCCCGCTACTGCAGCACCATCTAAGCCACTAAACCTCCGCTCTCCAGGCGGAAGAATAGCAGGTGCTCTGATCTCGCCAAACAAATCATCAAGAATTGGAGTTTCTGATGGACAAATGCCAACGTCAACGCCTCACGCTTCTCTCTCTGCGCGGTCTGCTCTCAGCCTGCGTAGGTCTTGTAACCGGCTTCGGAGCCTACATGGTCGCCAAACACTTCGGTGTCGAACTGCCTGGCGGCACTGAAGTTCTGAGCGGTTGCGCCGCCGGTGCCATCACCTGGTTCGCTGCGCGCAGCAAGTTCCAGTTCACGGAAGAGTGCATGCACATGGCTCGCGGCGCCGAACTGAGACAGGATCGCCCCGTCCAGCTCGGCAAAGCACGCCCCGTGCGCACCATGGTTGCACCCAACACCACCAAGCCTGCCACCAGCGCCCCCGCCGTTCTCAACAACGGTCCGCTCTTCAGCCGCGGTCGCCTGCAGGTCTCGGTAGAAACCGGCGAAGACGCAATCAAGGTGCTCGTGGTTCGCACCAAGGGTCTCTCCGGCAGCGAGTTCAAGGGCAACAACGGTCTGCGTCCTCGCCTCGAGGCCGTCGCCGGCGTTAAGTGGGAAAACCCCAAGAACGAGCAGAACGGCAATCGCACCATGACCGGCAAGCTGGTCAAGGGCGCCAACGAAAGCGAAATCGCCGCCAAGATCGTCTCGATCTGCGAGCGCTTCGCCTGAACACTGCCGATCTCAACTCAGGTCTCGATGCAATCATCTAGGCTCTGAACAGGTCGGACAGGACAACAACAACATCTGACTACTTTGAGCAGCGACCAGCAACCTTCAAGCCGGTCGCTGCTCTTTCCTTTTGCCTGAAACCTTTCGCCTGAACACCTTTCCAGGGCAAGGCAAAAGCTAAGTTTCCGAGGCATGCAGCCTCTCAAACGGTAGGAGTCACAGCACTCTTCCCACCCGCGGTCTAAAGACCGCATTCCAACCCTGGAGCAAACAATGAGCACTTTCCTCATGATCCTTCTGTCAGTCATCCTGGTCATCGGTGGACTGATCTTCTTCGGCCTGATGTGGCTCAAAGCCAAAGCACAAAAGGGCATTGCCCTTCTGGCCGCCACCGCTGTCAGCGCTGCCCTGCAGAGCATGAAGACTCACCAGGCCAAGCCCGAGAATGCCGGTGACACTCAGCTCGCCGACCTCATCGCCCGCTTCGAAGAGGGCGACGAGAAAGCACGCGCCGCCTTCAAGAGCGGCAACTACGAAGGCGTCATGACCATCGCCGAGCCCCTCATGGCGGACTTCGCCGCCTACAAGAAGGTCATGGCCGAAAAACAAGCCGCCCAACAGCAAGCCAACAGCGGCACCGTCATCGACGCGGAGGTTGTGGAGGCACCCAAGGAGCTGCAAGCTCCCGAAGCGAAGCCCGCTGACCCTGCGTCCAACCCGCCCGCTGCGGATTCTGCGCCGGACGCCGACAAGAAGAACTAGACCAGGCACCATGGTTTACCCGGGACGAGCCGCTCAGCCGCCGCCCTTGAGGAAGCCAACTGCCCAGATCTAATCTGACCCCGTTCCACGCGGGGAAGACGGAGCCATCCTCTTCCCCGCTTTTTCAAGTTCGCCGCTCTTTCAAGGAAATTCTATGCCGTCCACTCCGGTCCAGGCGCGGCAAGCGAAATCAGCAACACATCTATTGTTTTAATTTTTTTACGATTGCCTACTAATTGTTTTAGTACTCCGCAGCAGCAAGCAGATAGACCGCCAAAACAGAGCAGGCAGCGGCGCTACAGCGCCACCGCCTGCAATACCATCTCCGCCACCACGTTCGTATACTCCATGTCACGCTGCGCGGAGTAAATTCTCTTATTCAGGATGATGAACACCTTCCTTTCTACAGGATACGCCGCTCCTCATGAACTTCTCGTGAACATCCTAAAGCCGAAAGCTAACCGACCGGACGAAATGCAAAGCCGGAATGGCAGTGCCGGCAGACATCTTTTTGCAAATACACACCAGCACAAGCATAGACACTGCCGCTCTGAACTGACATAAAAGGACATAAGATCTATAGTTTCGAAGTTGCAATCGCTGTGAAAAACCTGAGGCGCACCCCTTTCCACAATTTCTACCGGAAATACCTAAGACGCCCAAAGCTGCCCCAGATCCATGGTCAATCCATAGCCACACTCAACCCGGCGTATATGCTCAACACCGGCAAGCAATAGGCTTCTTGCATGTTTTGACCTGTAATATTGCGTGATATACTGATAATGTTACGCCCCTTGAAACCCTTGTCCAATTTAACACTGCGACCGTTTCGGGCTCCACTAATTGGAAGAAAACAGCACTGCTTCTGACTTCTTATCCGCCCCAAGAGCGTGTGCGTCCGCACCTGAGTCTATCAATCCAGCCGGCAATGCCACGAATGATCCAAGCCTGGCTAAAGCCGTTTCAGAACATATAAAAAGGGAGCGCGCCTCCTTCCATACACCCGGCCACAAAGGCCGTCTTTCC
>FSSH01001734.1_pt5 | contig 14781 bp, 16 predicted proteins | sample 1166101 | NCBI WGS metagenome assembly FSSH01 (sample SAMEA32972668, study PRJEB13176) | freshwater metagenome | biome: Drinking water system; feature: Biomass in drinking water that filtered by 0.45 um membrane; material: drinking water | place: USA | collected 2012-12-20 | depth 0 m | reverse complement strand
AGATTGCGCACGTCGTTGAGCGCATCGAAGATGCGGAAGACATCGATGCCGTTCGCGGCCGACCGTTCGATGAACCGTTCCAGCACGTCGTCGGCATAGTGCCGGTAGCCCACCAGGTTTTGCCCCCGGAGCAGCATTTGAAGCTTGGTGTTGGGCATTGCGGCCCGGAGCGCGCGAAGCCGTTCCCAGGGATCCTCTTTCAAAAACCGCAGGCAGGTATCGAACGTCGCGCCGCCCCACACTTCGAGCGACCAATAGCCGATGGCGTCGAGTTTCTGCGCGATGGGCAGCATGTCTTCCGTGCGCATGCGTGTGGCCAATAGCGACTGGTGCCCGTCGCGAAGCGCGACATCCGTGATCAGCAGCGGTTTGCCGGCTGCGGGTTGGATCGTGAACTCGTCCGGGCGCCCCTTCCGGACTTTCGCTGTTTTGACGGCGGGCGGAGAGGCGGGTTTCTTCGCCGTCTGTTTATTTCTCGATGGCCGTTGTGTTGCCATGGTGGTCGATATGCCTCGTGTGAGTTCGTGGTAGGGCTGTCCGACTAGAGCCCTTCGTAGGCCGCAATCGCGGCAGAAAGCGCCAGAACCAAATCTTCCGGCTGTTCGAATTCATGGTACCGATAGAGATCCGGATGGGTGTCCAGATAGGACGTGTCGAACCGCCCGGCCATAAAATCCGGTTCCTGCATGATCGATTTCATGAAGGGAATCGTCGTTTTGACCCCTCGAAGCACGTACTCTTCGAGCGAGCGCCGCATGCGGCTTACGGTCTCTTCCCACGTCCGCCCGCGCACAGTCAGTTTGGCCAAGAGGGCGTCATAATAAGGCGGGATCGTGTAATCCTTATAGACCGCGCCGTCGATACGGACGCCGATGCCGCCGGGAGAGAGATAGGCCGTAACGGTTCCGGTGCAGGGCATGAAATTGTTCTTCGGGTCTTCCGCATTGATCCGGCATTGGATCGCGTGGCCTTGCAGGATGACATCCTTCTGTTGGATGTCGAGCGGCTTGCCCGCCGCGATCGAGATCTGATTGCGCACGATATCGATGGCCGTAATCTGCTCGGTGACCGTATGCTCGACCTGGAGGCGCGGATTCATTTCGATGAAGTAGAACTGTCCGTCCTGATCGAGGAGAAACTCGACGGTTCCCGCGTTGTCGTAGCGCACGGCCTGGGCGATGGTGATGGCGGCGTTGCCCATCTCCGCCCGCAGCTCCGGGGTCAGGATCAGCGACGGAGCGATTTCGATGAGCTTCTGGTGCCGGCGCTGGATCGAACAATCGCGTTCACCGAGATGGATGATATGGCCGTGGCGGTCTCCCAGAATCTGGAATTCGATATGGTGCGGCCGTTCGATATATTTTTCGATGAAGACGCTGCCGTCGCCGAAGGAGGCCTGGGCTTCCCGCGAGGCGCCTTCCATGTTGTCGCGCAATTCGGCATCGGATCGGACGACGCGGAGACCGCGTCCGCCGCCCCCGGCGCTGGCCTTGATCATGACCGGGTATCCGGCCTTCTTGGCGAAGGCGAGCGCGTCTTTCACGTCGGTGATGGCGCCGTCCGTTCCGGGAACGATCGGCACACCGGCGGACTCGGCGAGCTCGCGCGCCCTGACCTTGCTGCCCATCAGTGTAATGGCATGGGGAGACGGGCCGATGAACGTCACGCCCGATGCGTGGCAGAGTTCGGCGAACTCCGCGTTTTCCGAAAGAAATCCATAACCGGGGTGGATGGCGTCGGCACCGATACGGACGGCCAGGTCCACGATCTGCTTGCTGTCTAAGAAGCCCTTCACGGGGCCGGGACCGACCAGATAGGCTTCGTCGGCCTTCTTGACGTAGATGCCGGTCGAGTCGGCTTCGGAGTAGATGGCAGCCGTGGCGATATTCAATTCGCGGCATGCGCGGATGATGCGCATGGCGATTTCACCGCGATTGGCGACCAGGATTTTTTTGAACATACAGTTCCCAGCAGACCAGGAAAAATGAGCGCGTACGCTAACATAGGAGCAGGAGTGGTGTCGAGGGAGGGGAGAGGCGATTCGCGGTGTCGAGAGGTCTTGGGCAGGTCGAGTGCATTCAGCGGGAGGAGGTCAATCGTCAGTAGTCAAATGGCATCGGGAACGCGTCACGCGGAAAGCCTCGCCGAAGGCGGGGCATTCGCTCCGAACAACGTACAACCGTCAATTCACCACTGAAGTTCTCTGACTCTTGACTACACACCGTTATTTCATTGAGAAAAGTAAAGTGTACGAGGAGTCTTTCGGGAACATTTCCGGTGGTCAGCATGCCTTTCCTCCAATTGCTCCCAGTGAGTGCTTCTGCTCGATGTCTGCCATCAGATAGTTTTCTCGCCACATCCGGTCCTGTGTTGTAGAATGCCCCTGATTTTCGGTGCAGTGTCACGCAGAATTTCTCCATGACGTATCGGTGTCTGACCGGCAACCGATGTTGATGTAAGGAGCAGTCTTTTCCTATGACAAAGATATCGCTTGCAGCAGCGGCGCATCAGTGTGGACAAGCCGACGAGCATGTGCCTGTTCACAGACGTCATACTTCTGAGATGTGTCGCCACTGGGTGACGAGAGGATTCATGTTGATCCTCTCAGTTTTTCCGGTCATTGGGCTGTTCTCTTCGCCGGCCTGGAGCGAATCCCCTGCGCCCTCCGTTCACTGGGGCGGCACGGCGTTTCCCGATCAGTATTCCACGGTAACCACGGGACTTACGCTCAACCGCTTCACGCCTATCGATGGCTTGGGAAATAGGTATGATTCCACGGTGGGGAATACGCTGGGGTTCAACCTCATCACGCTGAGTTGGACCCAGCATTGGGGCGGGATTTTTGAGGGCTGGAGCACGAATCTTACCACCGGGGTCAGCCCAACGAGTGATGAGCCCAGTCAATTTTTCCAGAACGAAGTCATTCACCAACTGCGGCAGTTGCCGTCGGTTCCCACGGTGGCTCCTCGTAAGGAGACCGATGTGATGATCGATGGGTCTGTGACGCGGTGGTTTCCGCTCTTTCAGCCCAAGGTGATGTTTGTGGGCGGTGGGTTTTCCGTCGGAACGATCTATCAGCAGGGGTTTCTCCGGGCCGGTATCAGGCGATTGCAGATTTCACCGACCTTCTATTCTGGAGACTGGGGGGATGTGAGTGTCCGGGCGTCCACCTTGGGACGGATCAGCTATCAGGACAACGGGGCCGTTCTTCATGCCGTGAGGCAGACCGCAGGACTCGTGCAGCCCGCGATCGCATTCGGCCAGTACCGTAGGAATAGCAAGGGCGAAACGATCCCCACGTGGGAAGTCGAGTTTGCCGTCATGTGGGACTCGGGGATCTTCGTTAATACATTGGGGCAGAGCCAGGAAATGTTCGCCTGGTCGCTGGCCCTATCCGGCGGACCGCTGCGGCTTGAAACGTGGAACGATAGTATGGGCAAGCTTGCGGAGCGTGACTACGGTCCGACGTACGGCGCGAGTCTGACGCTTGATCTGCTGCGAGTCTGGGGCTACATGGACGGCACGGCATCGGACGCGCCGCCTGCCGCTGCTGCACCCTGACGCTCGTTATCGAGCCAGTATGAGAAAGGCTTTGGAGCGGGCATTCCCGCCGCCGGCGACGATGTCGATGAATGACATGCCTGGCTTGAGATCGGGAACGGTCGCTTCAATCGTTGTCTCGTTCACGAACGTATACTCAATCTTTGCAGGGCCTGCGGCGCTGAATGCGACGCCGTGAAAACATTCCTTCGTGCCGAAGTTTTCCCCTTTGATCATGACTTTCTGGCCCGGCTTGGCTTCGTCCGGTTCCACGCTCAGGATTTTGGGCCGTTTGCTGCGATCGCAGACAGGATCTTTCTCGATCACCGACTGGTCCGAACCCTGGATCGATTCCATTTCGTAGAGCGTGAAGCCGGCGCCGTCGACGATGGCGCCGGCTTCGGCATGCAGCGATGGCGCAAAGCATGGCATCAGCATGAGCGAGCATGTGATGAGAATGCATGATGACAGTCGATGGGGATGCATGAGGACCTCCTTTGAAAGAAGGCTACTGGCTTGGCATCGGGACATAGGTTTCTCCGATAATCGATTGACCCGGGGCCGACAAGGCGAATCGCGCAAAGGCATCAACCATGGGAGCAGGTCCCTTCTTCGCGAGCAGCAACAGCGGGCGACGCAGGCTATAGCGACCGTCCTTGACGGTCGGACCCTCAGGCTCCACTTTGTCCACCGGCAGCAAACGGACGGCCACGCCGCCGGTGACTGCGGATAGGCCGGTGCTCAATGAAATATAGGTTGCTGCCGAGAGCGGTGGAATGGTTCCAACCACTGTTTTCAGGACTTCCTCATCAGGGCCGATCGTCTTGGAGGCAGTGGACATTTTCCCGGTAATGCCCAATAGAGACTCGAAGGCGTCGCGGATGTTTTGAGAGCGGGGCCGGTCGATCAGGACAATCCTGGTGTCGGGCCCGCCCAATTCAGCCCAATCGTGGACCTTGCCGGAAAAGATGTCGGCGACTTGCTGCCTGGTTACGTCTTTGGTGAAGTTGGACAGATGCACCAAGATTCCGATGCCGTCCCATCCGATCTGTGTGGCGGCCAGCGGCGGATGCTCGACGCCTGTCACGGCGATGTCAGCCTGGCCTGCCTGGACCAGTTCGAGCGGTTTGGCATGGTCGTCCCAAAGCAGGTCGACGTAGGCGCGTGGATTCGCTTTTTCGAAGGCGCGGGCCAGGGCCTCCATGGTGGCTTGCTCAGGCCCGTTTCCGGCGATGACAAGATTGCCGGCAATCTCGGAGGCGTTGCCGGGGCTTGCCAGAAACAGGCCGACGAGAACCAGCAGTACCGTAAGCCGTTGGAGGATGCTCATAGCCATTCCGGACGACGGAAGAGGCAAGCAGGAATGCTCAGTGCGGTCAGGTAACGGAGACAACCCCATCTTATCGCTCAGAACCTGAGTCTGTCCCCGTGGAAGCGTTTGAATCGAAGGAGGTGTTCGGCGGCGGCACATTCCGTTTTGCGTTCAACGGCGGTAGTTTGGCGAATCGTTCCATCCGTTCGTTATTCATGGCAGCGGCTTTGATCTCCGCAAATCCCGGTTTATGATCGCCGACGACTTTGGACGAAAAGGAAGAGAGGAGTCTGGTGGCCTGCCGGGCATGACACGAGGGGCATTCCGTGTCTTCGATCCGGTCATGAATAGACTGGGCCGCTTCAAATTGCGAGGAGCAGGCTTCACAGCGATATTCATAGAGAGGCATGTGTTTTCCCGTTCGATAGCCGACGCACTGTGTCTCGCTGCAGGACGTCGATGAACACCCTTGACCGGCCTGCAAGGTTGCGTTTATTGTAGCACAGTTGTATGTGTTCACTACCAGCATGACAGGAGGATTCCGATGGCAGTGCTGCTCCGGCGATACAAAGGCAACAACGGGATGATGCAAGAAGAACGAATTGATGACGACGATCGAATCGAGCGCTACATGCGACTCTTCGAGAAGGACGATGTCAAAAAGTTACAGACCGGCGTCAAAGTGTTCATCGAAAAGGACGAGTGGCAGCTCCTTCCGTAAAGACGTGAGGGGTCAGGAGTTAGGGGTAAGGGGTCGGCGGATGACAGGCGCTCCTTACCCCGTACGCCTCACGGATTCCGCATGACCTACTGGGTTCATATCGCGCGCTCAATTGACCGGGTGACGTTGCATCGTGATCGGTGCTCTGAAGTGCCGTCGAATTCTTCCTCCAGTGATTTCTGGGAAGGAGGCTGGTTCGATTACCCGGACAAGGACCGGGCGCTTCGCGCGATGGAACAGGCAGGGGCAAACGAGCAGCGGCGGTGCCCGCTGTGCAAGCCCTAGCCGTATAAGGTGCTGAGGCAGGTCATCCGATTTTTTCTCAGCACTCAGCACTGTTTATTCTATGCCACGCATTGCGCTACTTCTGACGACCCTGATCTGGGGCGCCACGTTTCCCGCTACCAAGGCAGCGCTTGAGCAAATCCCCCCACTCTCCTTCACATTTTTGAGATTTTTGTTGGGCGCCGTCCTCGTCGGGACCTGGTTTCTGCTGATGAGGCGGCCGCTGGTCCGCGGTCGCGAGTTGTTGGTGGCCAGCGGGGTGACCACCGTGTTTCTCTTTCTCGGCTACACGCTTCAAACCGTCGGTCTTCAGTACACCAGCGCATCGAATTCCGCTTTTCTGACGGCGTTGTATGTGATTTTTGTGCCGTTGATTCTCAGGCGCTTCGATGGACGTTCGCTGCTTGCGACGGCGATCGCTGTGATCGGGCTGTGGTTGCTGGTCAAGCCCAGCGCAGGCATGAACATCGGCGATCTCCTGACGCTGGGGTGTGCCGCGGCGTTTGCAGGACACATTGTTTGCCTGGAACGGTTCACCCGCGCGTTCGATGCGCCGTCCCTGTTGGCCTGGCAGATGGCCGCCATGACGCTGCTCTTTGTTCCCATCACATGGTGGGAACAGGCTCCGGCGAGCGCGTTTGCGCCGACCGCGGTGCTGCTGATCGGGCTGCTTGTCACCGGTGTATTAGCCACCGGCGCCTTTGCGGTGCAGATGTGGGTGCAACAGGTGGTTCCGGCTCAACAAGTGGCGCTGGTCTTTGCTTCAGAGCCGGCCTATGCCGCCTGGCTCTCGTGGTATTTTTTGGGAGAAACGCTGGATCTCCAAGGGTGGATCGGCAGCGCGCTGATTTTATCGGCGGTGATCATCGGAGCGCTTGAAGGCCGGACACAGCTGCCACCCCCTTCATCCGGAGCCGTTCAGCCGGCCTGACACAAGCAGATGAAGACGGTTAAAACTGATCGGATGAAGTCCTGAAGGGGAAGAGAGGTCCAATTCTTCGCTCAGCCGTAAGCTGAATCTCAGTCTTCCCGATGCAAGGAGTACCATGGCGCAAAAGTTTGGAAACGGTCGTTGGGTCCATGAAGGGTTTCTGGATAATCGAGTTGAAGGGACCGTCGTCGGTCGCATCGTCTTTGCCGCGATCGGACCGGTGGATTTTTATCTGCGAGGCAATTTCAAGGCAGATATCGCGGGCGAGGTGATCCGGTTTCGCAATAGCCGGTTTGAAGACGAGGACATGGCTGCACAGGTGATCGGCGATATGGAGAATCCGCAGATCGGGACGGTCAATTTGATCTCCTTCGATCCACATCCGAATCTCGCGCCGCATCCCTATGTGGAATGGTTCTCACTGAGAAACAATCACTATCGGTTTGAGCTCAATCCCGGCGAAGCCTGGATTGTGCCGGCGGCGGAGCGTGAAGAGATCGATGGGGAAAGCCGGAGGATACGCGACCGGTCGGCCGTTCAGTCGTCTGAACGGCCGGCGGCCAATGATGAAACAGAGTGGGTGTAACTGAGTGTTTAGGCCGGGATTTCCTCAGTCTGGGCCGGAACCGGAATTTTGATCTCAAGCGGCCGCTTAAGAGCGCCGAGATCCGTGTCTTGCTTGCTCTTGCCGTCCCGCACATACTCAGGCACATCCCGAATATCCCAGATGAGTCCCAGCCGCTCCAGCAGCTTCAGGCCATAGTAGGTCATGTCGATTTCCCACCAATAGAATCCCTGTCTGGTAGAGGCGGGGTAGTAGTGGTGATTGTTGTGCCAGCCTTCGCCCATGGTGATAAGGGCAAGGAAGAAATTGTTGCGGCTGTCGTCGCCGGTTTCATAGCGCTGCGATCCATACACATGCGACAGCGAATTGATCGTGAACGTGCCGTGCGCGAGCGCGACGGTCGAGATAAAGAACCCCCAAATCAGCATCTGGGGTCCGTTGGTGCCGAGGTCGGGAGCCTTGGCTTCCAGCAACATGCCTAACCCGAACATGGCGAATCCGGTGATGATCGGGATGAGGACGTCAAAACGATCGAGAAACCGCAGCTCCGGAAACTTTAAGAAATCGGTGATGCCCTTGAACCGCGGCGCATAGTGCGTTTGCGACATAATCCAGCCCATGTGCGACCAGAGAAATCCTCCCTGGCGCGGGGAGTGCACGTCGTCCGGCGTATCGGAGGCGATATGGTGATGGCGATGATGGCTGGCCCACCAGATGGGGCCGCGTTGCGCGCACATGCCGCCGAAGATTGCAAAGGCGAACTGGACGGTACGGGAGGTCTTGAATGTGCGGTGTGAAAAATACCGGTGGTACCAACCGGTGATGACGAACATCCGGGCGAAATAAAACGCAACGGCCACGGCAACAGCGGTCCAGCTCCATCCAACCCAGAAGACTCCAAAGCACATGAGATGGACCGCGATGAAGGGAATGCTGCGGACCCAATCTACCTTGGGTGGGCCGTCCAATTTCATATTCTCGAGACCCGCCCACGCATCGAACCAGCGGAGGAGCGCGTAGAAACGGTCTTGGCCGGGGGTCGACGGGGGCATAGACTGCATGACTGACATTCGATTACCTCCAGGGTCTGAGATCGGCGATCCAGTGCACAAGGGAATAACGCGCCGGTGTCTCGATGAATAGTCTCGCGGCGCTTGTTTGGTGAAGAAGAAGGAAGGCCGCAGAGGAGGACTCACTGCACCGGTATAGGATGCATGGTCCGGCTATATGATAGGTGCTCATTATACACATAACGCGAAAGAAAGTGAAACCGGCTTCTCCTGCATGATCCGGAGCCCAGCATCATTCTACCGGAATAGGCAGGGCTGTCTATCATTTGTCGGAGTTTGCCATTCGCCAAAACGGTCGGCCACTCGAAATTTGACAGTCTTGCCCGCGCGTCTCTAGAATGCCGTTCATGATGAATGATCGTTTCCTCAGAGCCTGCCGGCGTGAGCCGGTTGACTGTACACCGGTGTGGTTCATGCGCCAAGCCGGGCGCTATATGGCCGAATATCGGACGTTGCGCGCCAAGCACGCGATTCTTGAAATGTGCAAGACGCCCGAGTTGGCGGCCCAGGTCACGCTCCAGCCGATCGACCGGTTTCCGCTGGATGCCGCCATCATTTTTGCCGACATTCTCCTCCCGTTGGAGCCCATGGGGATCAGTCTGGAATTTGCTCAGGGTGAAGGTCCGGTGATTCATAATCCGGTCCGCGATCGTGCGGCGGTGGACCGGCTCAAGGTGGTGGATGGCGATGAGTTGGAATATGTTGCCGAAGCGATCAGACAGGCCCGGCGCGCGCTCAATGGGCGCGTTCCCTTGATCGGGTTTGCCGGCGCGCCGTTCACGCTGGCCAGCTATGCGATCGAGGGCGGCGGGTCGCGCAATTACTTGCACACGAAACAGATGATGTATGGAGATCCGACTGCGTGGCATGCGCTGATGGACAAGTTCGCACGGGTTATCACCAGCTATCTCAAGCGGCAAATCAAGGCAGGGGCGCAGGCAATTCAACTCTTTGACAGCTGGGTCGGCTGTCTCTCGGCAGGCGACTACGCGGAATATGTAAAGCCGCATGTGCAGCAGATTTTTGACGCACTCAAGCATGACGGTGTGCCGCTGATTCATTTCGGCACCGGCACGACGGCCATTCTCGGACAGATGCGAGAAGCAGGCGGCGACGTGATCGGGATCGACTGGCGGGTTCATCTTGATGAAGCCTGGGCGATGGTCGGACACGATCGCGCTGTGCAGGGGAACCTGGACCCCCTCGTGTTATTTGCTCCGCTTCACGAAATCGAACGCCGGGTCGAGGATATTTTACGGCGCGCCGGCGGGCGCGCGGGTCATATCTTCAATCTTGGACACGGAATCCTGCCGACAACGCCGGTCGATCACGTTGCCGCGACGATCGATATGGTGCATAAGCTCAGCCAGCGATAGGGTCAAGAGCGTATAGCCGATAGCGGATGGCTGATAGTTGGGATCGGGAAGACGTCGGATGAAATTTTGTGTCCTGCCATTAGCTATCAGCCATCAGCTCTGGTGAATTCATGTCTGCTCCCCAACGTCCCACCGCAATTCTGCTGATGGCCATGGGTGGCCCGGATTGTTTGGAGAACGTCGAGCCTTTTCTGCTTGATGTGCGCGGAGGCCGGCCGACGCCGCCTGAACTCGTGGCGGAGATTCGGGAGCGGTACCGTGCGACCGGCGGGAAGTCGCCCGCTGTCGGCATCACTCAGAGCATGGCCAGGACGCTGGAACGTCGGCTGAACGAGTCCGGGGCCGATCGATACCGTGTCTATGTCGGGTTGCGGCATTGGCATCCGTTTATCAAGGAGACCTATGCCGAGTTGCTGAAGGCAGACCCGGACCATGTGATCGGTATGTGCATGGCGCCGCAGCAGTCTTCACTGAGCACCGGCGCCTACCGGAAAAAAGTCGAAGAAGCGCGCGCGGCTTTTCAGAGCGCGGTCCCGGTCAGTTATGTCGGCAGCTGGCATACCCATCCCGGACTGATTGCGGCGATCGTCGAGCGCATCAAGCAGGCGCTCTTGAAATTTCCGGCCGACGTGCGGGCCTCTGTGCCGGTGTTGTTTACGGCGCACAGTTTGCCGGAACGAATTGTGGCGATGAAAGATCCCTATCCCGAAGAAGTGAAAGGCACCGTTGAAGCCGTGAGGGCGTTATTGGGACAGCAGCCGACGACGTTTGCGTATCAGAGCCAAGGGCGGTCGAGCGAGCCGTGGCTTGGCCCGACTGTGGAGTCAAAGCTGGACGCGTTGGGTCTGGAAGGGCACCGGCATGTGCTTGTCGCGCCGATCGGATTTATCTGCGACCATGTGGAAACACTCTTCGATATCGATATCGAATTAAAGCAGCGGGCTGCCGCGCAAGGGATGCAGCTTGAACGGATGGCCATGCTGAACGACCAGCCGGCCTTGGTCGAAACTCTGCTGGATATCGTGGCTGCGCACGAATCATCCCTCTGTCTCCAGTCGTGAGTCAACCTCGTACAGTGGTCATCGTCGGCGGCGGGATTTCCGGCCTTGCCACCGCGTTTGCCTTGCAGGAGCAGGCGGCGGCAAGCGGCCTGCCCATCCGCTGCACCGTCCTCGAATCCGGAACGACATGGGGCGGGAAGATCGTGACCCACCGGGTCGGCGATCTGGTCACCGAGGCCGGGCCCGATTCCTTCCTCTCCCAGAAACCAGCCGGTCTTGCGCTTTGTGCGAAGCTGGGGCTGAGCGAGCAGCTGATCAATACCAATGTCACGGGCAAAAAGGCATTTGTATTGCGTGGCGGGCAGCTTCACGAACTACCTGAAGGATTAGTTTCATTTGTGCCGAAGGAATTGGGGCCGTTTCTCCGCAGCGGGCTGCTGAGTTGGACAGGCCTGGCGCGTATGGGCTGCGATGTCCTTCTACCGCGGGGTTCCTCAGAGGGCGATGAGTCGTTGGCCTCTTTTTTTAGGAGGCGGTTCGGCGCGCAAGTGTTCGAACGCGTGCTGGAGCCTCTCATGGCGGGGATCTACGCCGGCGATGCCGAGCAGATGAGTGTGAAAGCCACGTTCCCCAGATTTGTTGAGCTCGAACAAGAGTATGGCAGTATCATCCGTGGGATGATGGCTGTCAAAAAGCAAGCGGCATCCATGCCGCCGAGCGGGTCGTCACGCACCATGTTCGTCAGCCTGAAAAACGGGCTGAGTGACCTGGTGGAGGCGTTGACGGCGCGATTGGCTCAGCAGGGCACAGAGCTTCGGCTGGGGGGGCGGGTCGATGCCATGCGAGTACGGTCACACCAACCGGGTCGCTGGATGTACGACCTGATTCTACAGGACGGATCGGCGCTCTCTGCAGAAAGCCTGGTGCTGGCGACGCCCGCCTATGTGTCGGCGGAACTGTTACGCCCGTTGACGCCGATTGCCGGCGGGTTGCTGGAGACCATTCCCTATGCCTCGACGGCCACGATTGCGATGGCCTATCCGGCCAACCAGGTGGCGGGCGCTGTCGAGGGATTTGGGTTTATCGTTCCTCGAAAAGAGGGGCGCGATTTGATTGCCGCTACCTGGACCTCCCTCAAATGGCCGCATCGCGCTCCGTCGGATCGCCTGTTGGTTCGCTGTTATGTCGGCGGGGTGGGGAGGGAAGCCATTCTTCAGTCGGACGACGATGAGTTGATTGCTCGAGTCCGTGCGGAACTCTCAACGCTGTGTAGAATCACGGCGGAACCGAGTTATGTCGAAGTGAATCGCTGGTGGAAGGCGATGCCGCAATACACGCTAGGGCATCTAAGCCGTCTGGTACAAATCGACGCGGCCCTCAGTCGATATCCCGGCTTGGTCCTGACCGGCGCGGGCTATCGAGGCGTGGGTATTCCTGATTGTATTCGCGACGGTGCGGTTGCTGCCGGAAAAGTCATGGGCTATCTCACGGGCCAACCAGCCCATTGAACGTCTCGGATCGGCATCTCAACGATCGCCGGCGCCACGGACTCAGCCGTGCGATGACGCCTCTTCGACACCCGTCAGTGCAAGTGCGCAGTTCGGGCCGGCATCGAGGAAAGGCCGGATGTGCGTGGATGTTCCATAGCGGGATACATCCACGCGCGTGTCAACGGCAACTCCGTCGGGCCGGCGGCCTCCTGCCGGCTGGCTAAGATCTGATAGACGTTCAACCAACCCTGCTCGAATCCCAGCGAAGAGCCGGCCAGATAGGCGCGCCAGACCCGCAATGTGCGTTCTCCGACCAGGCTGCTCGCGGAGTCGAGCTGCGCTTCCAGACGGCGCGACCAGTGGGCAAGCGTCCGTGCATAGTGCGGCCGTAGGCTTTCGACGTCATAGACCTCGAAATTCTGCGCGGCCATCCCGCGTATGATCAGGTGCAGATGCGGCAGCTCCGTGTGAGGGAAGACGTATTTATCCATGAACTCGCTCACACCGGACCCGACGGTCCGGCTGTCGGCATCGGGCGAGGTGATGCCATGGTTCAGGAAGAGTCCGCGGTCACGCAACAATCGGCGGACGACACCGAGGTAGACGGGGAGATTCTTCTGCCCGACGTGCTCGAACATGCCGATGCTTGAAATCTTGTCGAACGACGCCTCGCCGAACTGCGTCGGCGCGTCCCGGTAGTCGAGCTTCAGCACCTCGACCCGTCCGTTCATTCCAGCCGCCGCGGTCCGCTCGACGGCGTAGGCCCATTGGTTATCAGACAGCGTAATGCCGACGGCGGTCACGCCGTAATGCTGCGCGGCATGCAGGATCAATCCGCCCCAGCCGCACCCGACATCGAGCAGCCGTTCGCCGGGCTGGAGCCTCAGCTTGCGGCAGATGTGGTCGAGTTTGGCAACTTGCGCGGTGTGGATTGTCTCATCGCCGGTTTGGAAGTAGGCACAGGAATAAATCATGCGTTCGTCGAGCCAGAGTCGATAGAACCCGTTGCCGACGTCGTAGTGATGTTTGATGTCGTCGATATCCTGCTTCGGCGAGTGATGCGCCGTTACCGCGGAGATTCGGGCCGTGACCGGCGCTCCGCCTTCAGCCGCCAGCCGTTCGGCGCTTGCGATGACGGCGATAATATCGCCGTCAATATCGATGCGCCCATCGACGAAGGCTTCGCCCAGCGAGCCGAGAGTCGGCTGCGCCAGGGCGGGCAACAAATCGGGATCGCGTATTGCCATGACAACCTGAGGGCGCTGGCCGAAATTCAGGCGGGAGCCATCGGGGAGGACCAGATCGAGCGGCTGGCCGCCGCTGGCTCGGATCGTTTCAACGAGCCGTTGGATTCGGTGGGTGACCGCCTTGCCGATCACCTTGCTGGTAGCCTGCGACAACAGACCTCCGATTGGCATGATGACCTCCCTTGGGCTGCGGGCGAGAATTCCTGTCGGATGTATGCATCGCCTATAGAGATGTCATGCTCCGTTCAGGCATTCCCGTCGTGAGTTCGGTTCGAGCAAGCGCACGCGGCGCTCGTCCTCCGTCGAGAAGCACCGGAATACGCGCTGGATTAGTCCTTTCGTGCCGGCTCTGTCAAGATACGCTGATCAAGGCGTAAGTGGTTTAGGCAGTGAGAGCGAAGAGCATGCCAAACGAAACCAGACGAGCATTCATGCGATTAGAAATGGTGGAATGAGAAAAAGACGACGGTGTTGTGAGGCAAAACTCCTCGTACGGATCCGTATACACTGAGGAATAGTGCACCAATACCACCGATCGATCGCGGATGTTTTATGGGAGAATGATGGCCTGTTCCGGATAGCCGAGTTCTTTGAGCGTCGTCTCGAGAGCATCGACCATCTGCGGGGGACCGCAGAGGAAAATGCAGGTGTCGGAACCGGGAGCCGGAAGATGCCGGCGAAGAATGTCGACCGTGACCCGTCCTGTCCCTTCCGGCCATCCAGAAGGCGGTTGTTCGAGCACATGATGGCAGTGGAAGTTCGGGTATTCCCGCACAGCCCGGCTCCATTCCTCTCTCAGAATAATGTCCGCTTCGGTTTTATTGGCAAAAATCAGAAAGAGTTCCGCATCGATTCGCTTGGTGAGAATCCAGCGGATGATGGCAATCATCGGGGTGATGCCGGTGCCTCCCGCCACGAATCCCACTCGCTTGGCCATTCCATCCATCCAATGGCCGCCCTGGTTCGGTCCGCTTATCAGCACCGTATCGCCGATCCGCTGATCGTGCAGATACCTCGAGACGACACCGGTTGCATAGCGTTTCACGGTGAGGTCAAAAGAACCGGTTACACCGGGCAGCGAGGAAGGTGTGTAGGCGCGCTTGACCGATTTGCCGTCGATCGTCGCATGGACATACAGAAAGTCGCCGGGCAGCATGTCCAGTGTCGCGTCGGCGGGCAGTTCGAACCGGAAGGTCTTGGTGTCGTGCGTGTCAGGCTCGATAGCCGTGATCTTGTACGGACT
>FSSH01000241.1_pt1 | contig 14782 bp, 10 predicted proteins | sample 1166101 | NCBI WGS metagenome assembly FSSH01 (sample SAMEA32972668, study PRJEB13176) | freshwater metagenome | biome: Drinking water system; feature: Biomass in drinking water that filtered by 0.45 um membrane; material: drinking water | place: USA | collected 2012-12-20 | depth 0 m | reverse complement strand
GAATCCTCTCTCCCCGACCATGATTTCCGCGCTTTTCCGCCGGGTCCGCTGCGCTGCTGCTGGGGCGGTGCTAGTGGATGCGCCCGTCGGCCCGTCCACGCCGGGGGACGGGAGCAGGCGCTGATCGCGTGGCGCCCGCGCGTGCCGCTCCGTCCATGCCCTGTTCGCCTCCCAGCAGCGCGACGACCGACATTTCCCAAACCGCGAGAGCCTGATCGATATCGGCGCGCGACGTCGATCGGATCGTCTCGAGCGACAGGCCGAACATCACCGCATTGTTGAGCAGGCGGACCGCCTCCAGCCGCGGATCGGCGGGATTGACCAGGGTGCGCAGCATCTTCGCGAGCAACCGGCGGACGAATGCCGAATGGCGCGACAGCGTGTTGCCAATCGCAGCCGCGACCTCCTTATCCTGGCGCATCGCAAGCTCGATCTCCATCGCCGCGACCAGCTGTTTGGTACCGATCAGCGACCAGGACGCGCGCGACAAGGCGAGAAAGCGGGGCAGCCCTTCTGGCACGCCCTTCAGCGCGCGGCGGTAGATTAGGAAGCGTTCGGTGGCGAAGCGGCGAACCACCGCCGCCATCAATTCGGCCTTGGTGGGATATTGGTGTTGCAGCGCGCCCAGGCTGATGCCCGCGGCTTTGGCAATGCGATTGGTCGAGGTGCCGGCATAGCCCAGCTCGTGCAGTAGCTCGACCGCCGCCGCGAGGATCTTCTCCTGCGTTTCGGTGCTCCGCTCGGCCTGGGTGCGCCGCGGCTGGCGGCCGTTCGCGCTCTGCCCGGCTACGGCACCGTTTCCTTCGCTGGTCACTGCTGACACCTCACTGATCGTCCTCGCCTTCCCGCTCACCGCCCCACATGAGAATCGGGTTGACCGCCCGCGTCATGACTTACAATATGTGCTACTTGTAAATGGGGAGGAGCAAGGGGATGCATATTCTAAAGCCCATCAGGCTGGCTATGCTAGCCGGCTCTGGTCTTGGCGCGCTATGGCCTTCGCTGGCGATGGCGGCCGCCGATCCGGTGACCGACAAGGCGGCCGACGAACCCAGCAGCGAAGAGGTGGTCGTCACCGCGTCACGCCGCGAACAATCGCTTAGCAAAGTGCCGTCGGCGGTAACGGCGGTGTCGGGCGCGGTGCTCGAAAGCCGCGCGCTCACCGACATTCGCGATTTCGCGTCGCTCGTCCCCGGCTTTTCGATCGACGATCGCGGAGGCACCGATTTGCGGCTGATTCTGCGCGGGCAGAATACCGGCGGCGCCGGGGCCAGCGTGGCGACGATGATGGACGATGTGGTGCTGAGCTCGGCAAGCGCGCTCAGCAACGGTTCGACGGTGACCCCCAATTTCGAAACCTATGATCTGGAGCGCGTCGAGGTGCTGCGCGGCCCGCAGGGCACGCTCTATGGCGCCACCGCCCAGGGCGGCCTGCTGAAATATGTGACGCGCAAGCCCGATCTGCGGCGCTTCGGGGGATCGGCGGAGGCCGGGCTCGAATCGGTCGATCGCGGCGACACCGTGGGGAGCGTGCGCGGGGCGATCAACCTGCCGCTGCTAAAGGACAAGATCGCCCTGCGGGCGGTTGGCTATTACATCGATCTGCCCGGCTTTATCGACAATCCCCAGCTCAACCTGCGCGATGTGAACGGGGGCGAGCGGTCCGGCGGCCGCGTGTCGGTGTTGATCAAGCCGACCGAGCGGCTGACGATCCGGCTGACTGGCGCCTATCAGTTCGAGCGGTTCGGCGCGGAGGGCGTGGTCGAGGTGGTCGGCTCGCCGGCGCTTCCCGGCGGCGAGACCGCGCGCTCGTTCGATCTGGTGGGCGGCAGCCCGAGCGATCGCAAGCGCTTCCAGGCCGGCAGTTCGGCGCGGTCGCGCTTTGGCAATGTCGTCATCGATTATGATTTCGGCTTTGCGCAGCTCACCAGTTCGACCAGCCTGGTGAAGGTCGATCGCCGGCTGGGCTTTGACATCAGCAATTCACCGGCCGGGCCCGGGGTGACGCTGAATGCGGCATTCGCGCCGCTGTTTGGCGGGCCGATCGTGCTGCCGCTGCTGCAGAGCAACAACCACCGCAAATTCAACCAGGAATTCCGGCTGGCATCGAAGCCCGGAGAGGGGCTGAGCTGGCTGACCTGGCAGATCGGCGCCTTCCATTCGAAGGAAGATGTGCTGTTCACCCAGGATTTCCGCACTTTCTCGGCGGCAGATACGACGCGCGCCGTGACCGTGCTGCCCTTTTTCCCGGGGATCGGCGGACTGGGGCTGGGGCAACAGCTTACCGATTCGGACTATAAGGAATGGGCAGGCTTTGGCGATATCACGATCAGCTTTGCCAAGCGGTTCGAGATTTCGCTTGGCGGGCGCTATACCAATATCCGCCAGAACGGCCTGGTGACGAGCTTTCCCGGCGTGTTCACGGGGCCGCCCAGCGCCGCCAATCCGGCCATCGCCAGCGTCGTCCCGTTCCGCTCGGCCGAGAACAAATTCACTTACTCGGTGGCGCCGCGCTTTGCCCTGACCGATCGCATCTCGCTCTATGGCCGGGTGGCATCGGGCTATCGTCCGGGCGGGCCGCTGACGGTTGCGGGCGCGGGGCAGAACGGCATCCCGAGCTCGTTCCGGCCCGACAATACGGTGAATTACGAGGTTGGCGGCAAGGGCGATATCGGCATCCTGTCGTTCGACATCGCGCTCTACCGGATCGACTGGACCGATGTGCAGGTGCTCGGCGCGGTGACGCCGGCGGTGGGCCAGACCGTGTTCGTCACCACCAATGGCGGCCGCGCCCGCAGCCAGGGCGTGGAATGGGCCTTTTCGCTGCGTCCGCTGCGCGGGCTGGTGCTGGGGTGGACGGGCAATTATGTCGACGCGACGTTGCGCAGCGACGTGCCGGGCATTGGCGGGTTTGCCGGTGACAATCTGCCCTATGTGCCCGATGTGGCGAGCACGCTGAACGCCGATTACCGGCTGCCGATCGGCGGCGATCGGGCGCTGCGCTTTGGCGGCACCTGGTCCTATATCGGCACGCGCTTTGGCGACTTCATCGCCGCGCCGGTGTTCAGCAACAATCCGCGCCTGCCCAGCTACCACACATTCGATCTGCGTGCCGGCGTGGAGTTGGGTCGGTTCACGGTCGACGGGCTGGTGCGCAACCTCGGCAACAGCCGGGGTGTTACCGGCTATCGCAGCGCGGGCGGGCTGGATGCGCTGTCGGGGCAGGCGGCGATCGTCCAGCCGCGCACCTTCCTGCTGCGGGTGTCGACGCGGTTCTAGGGGAGCGGGGCGAATGACTGTGATCGCCGTGCGGCGGCTGGCGCTGCCGCAGCCCTGTCTCGCGTTTGTCGGCGATGCGCCGATCGACAGAAGGATGACATGCGACTGACGATCGAGATGACGCCCTGCGCATGGCCGGTCGGCGAAGTGCTGACGATCGCGCGCGGTTCGTTCACCGAGCAGCCCGCGCTGCATCTGGTGCTGACGCGCGAGGACGGGGTCGAGGGGCGCGGCGCGGCGTGCGGCATTCCGTACAAAGGCGAAACGCCCGCCACGATGATCGCCCAGATCGAGGCGGTGCGCACGCAGGTGGAAGCGGGCGTCACGCGCGAGGCGCTGCTGGCGCTCCTGCCCGATGGCGGCGCGCGCATGGCGCTCGATTGCGCGCTGTGGGACTTGGAGGCGAAGGCGGGGCTGGGTGATCCGTTTCGCCGGAACGGGCTGACGCCTAACCCGGTCAGCTCCGCCTATACGATCGGCATTCGCGCATTGGCCGAGTATGAAGAAGCGGCGCGCCAATATCGCGACTTTGCGCTGCTCAAGGTGAAGGTCGCCGCCGACGCGCCGATCGAGGCGATTGCGGCGGTGCGGCGCGGGGCGCCGAACGCGCGGCTGATCCTCGATGCCAACCAGGCTTGGAGCGTCGACGCGCTGAAGCAGTTCGCGCCGGCGCTGGTGCCGTTCGGGGTGGCGCTGCTGGAGCAGCCCATCCCCGTCGGCGCGGAGGCGGAGCTTGATGGCTGGAGCTCGCCCATCCCGCTGTGCGCCGACGAGCTGGTCGACGGCATTGGCGATCTGGACCGCGTGGCCGGGCGGTTTCAGCTCGTGAACATCAAGCTCGACAAGGCGGGCGGGCTCACCGCCGCGCTGCGGCTCGCCGATGCGGCGCAGGCGCGCGGGCTGGGGCTGATGGTCGGCTGTATGCTCGGCTCGTCGCTGTCGATGGCGCCGGCGATGGTGCTGGCGCAGCGCTGCAGCTTCGTCGATCTCGATGGTCCGATGCTGCATACCGCCGATGTCGAACACGGCTTTAGCTATGTGAACGGTGTCGTCGCCCAGCCGCACCAGCCCTTGCTCTGGGGCTGACGCACCGGGCCCCAAATGGCGTTAGCGCGGTGGCGATGCCGCGTTGGCTGCCTCCGCCTCGGCAATGGCGGCGGCAAAGCCCGGCCCGCTCACCATCGCCAGGCAGGCAAAGGCGAGCACCAGCAACGGCGCTGCGACCAGCGTCATCGCGGTGATCAGATGCTTGCCGTCACCGCCAAGCAGGTCCGACGCTTCGCCGACCAGCGGCCCGGCCGTGGAGGCGCAGATCATGGTGATGATGAACTGGACCGCGACCATGCGGCCGATCAGCGGGGTGGGTAGCAGCGCCTGATAGATGGTCGGCTGGAACATCGCGCCGAGCGACAGGAAGATGCCGAAGATCGCGAAGAACAGGTACAGCCCGCCCACGCTGCTGATCAGCGGCAGGAACACGGTGCAGGCCAACATGCCGACCGCCGTCAGCGCGAGGATGATCGCCGGGCCGCGCTGGCCGAGTCGCGGCACCACGAACCGGGCGAGCACGAGGCTGAGCAGAAAGGCCGATCCGGCCGACGCGATCTGCGCGGTCCCCATGCCCGCGCCCACCGAAGCGGGAGAGGCCGCGAACAGCCGCGACGCCGCGATCGCAATCCATGGCCCGATCGCGCCAAATGCCAGGCCCGCCAGGCCCGAGCCGATCGACAGCGCCAGCAAAATCCGGCTGTGGCGGCGGAAATAGCGCCAGAAACCATGGGCGTCCGGTGCATCCGGCCCCGCCGGCGGCCCGGCCGGGGCGGCGCGCGCGCCGATCGGCAAGGTGAGCGCGGCGATCACGATCAGCGGCCCGGCGCTGGCGGCGAGAATGAAGCTGAACCGCCACGGCGCCAGGCTGCCGAGCAGGGCCGGGCTCAGCGCCTGCACCGCCGGGGTCTGTTCGACCAACAGGCCGGCAAGCGCGATCGCCAGCGCGCCGCCGCCAATCGCGGTCGCCGCGAAGATCGAATTGGCGGCCTGCCGCTGCGCGCCGACGAACAGCCTGGGAATGAGGCTGTAGGCGACGGGCGCGAGACAGGCTTCGCCGGCGGCGACAAGGCCGCTGAACAGCAGCAGCTGAGGAAAGGTCTGCGCCAGGCCGCTGAGCGCGACGGCGGCGCTCCAGACCGCGATGCAGGCGGCCAGCACCAGCCGGTTGTCGAACCGCCCCACCAGCCAGCCAAGCGGGTAGCTGGCCACCGCGCCGAACAAGGCCGCGCTCGTCCCCTGCAACAGCCCCACGCGGACATCATCGAGACTGAAATGCTTGCGGATCGGCTCCGAAAGCAGCAGCAGCACATAGCGATCGGCGAACGACACCAGGCTGATCACCGACAGCGCCGCCAGCACATACCAGGCCGAAAAGGGTGCGCGCGCCGGGGCCGCCGCCCCCAGCCGTTGATCCGCCGTCGTCGCCATGCCCCCTCCCGCCCAACTTACAAGTTGATCGACTTGTAACTACACTCTACCATGTCTCGTCCCGTTAGCAATCGAGCCGATATGCCCCCTTCGCCCGACGGCCCAACCCTGGATGCGCTGACGCGCCGTGCCGGGGAGATCGCGCGCGACGCTCGCCCGGTGATCGATGGCGGCCGCGTCGATCCGATTGCTGACAGCGTTTTCGAGCTCGTCAACCCCGCCACCGGCGCGCAACTGTGCAGCGTCCCGGCGTGCGCCGATGCCGATGTCGATCGCGCGGTCGCCAGTGCGCAGCGGGCATGGCAGGACGGCCGCTGGGCGGCGCTTGCACCGTCCGCCCGCGCCGTCATCCTCCACCGCTTTGCCGATGCGATTGCGGCGAATGCGCAGACGCTGGGCCTGCTCGACACGCTGCAGATGGGGATGCCCGCGCAGCAGGCGATCGGCGGAATCGCCGAGGCCGCGGACATGGTCCACGCCGCTGCCGAAATGGTGGAGGCGCAGACCGATCAGGTCATGCCGAGCGCGCCGACCGCACTCTATCTGCAAATGCGGCGGCCGCAGGGCGTGGTCGCGGCGATCACCCCGTGGAACTACCCTGTCCATGTCGCGCTTGCCAAGGTCGCGCCGGCGCTGGCGACGGGCAATTGCGTGATCCTGAAGCCATCGGAAATCGCGCCGCTCGCCTGCCTGCGCCTTGCCGAGCTGGCGGCCGAAGCCGGTGTGCCGCCCGGCGTGTTCAACGCGCTGCCGGGGACCGGGCCGGGCGCCGGCCGCGCGCTGGCGCTGCACCACGGCGTTGATTGCCTGGCCTTTGTCGGGTCCACCGCAACCGGCCTGCAGCTGATGCAATATGCCGGGCAATCGAACGTGAAGCGGCTGCTGCTCGAATGCGGCGGCAAGTCGCCGCAGATCGTGTTCGACGATCTGGGGGACGCAGCAGGCGTGGCGGACGCAATTGTTGCCGGATTCACCCATAATAGCGGGCAGATTTGCGTCAGCGGCTCCCGGATCATCCTGGTCGGTGCGCTTTATGACCGATTGTTGCCGCTTCTTGCCGAGCGGGTCGCGGCGCTGACGATCGGCGATCCGCTTGATCCCGAAACGCGGCTCGCGCCGCTGGCGAGCGCGGCCCAGGCCGAGAAGGTGCGTCGCCATCTCCATGAAGGGACGCAGCACGCCGCCCTGTGCGCGAGCGGCCATGATGCGTCGGGCGCGGGAACGGCGGTCGCACCGCATCTGTTCGCGGTGGCCGATCCCGACATCGCGCTGGCGCAGGAGGAGATTTTCGGGCCCGTCGGCGCCGTGCTGCGCTGTGACGATGCCGATCAGGCGGTGCGGCTGGCCAATGCCACCCGCTATGGCCTGTCCGCGACCATCTGGGCGCGCGATCTGGCGCTGGCGCACCGCGTGACGGCGCAGTTGCGCGCGGGCTTCGTCTTTACCTACGCGGTCGCCGCGCCATCGCCGCCCGGCGTGCGCTATCTGAGCGGCGAGCCGTTCGGCATGTCGGGCTTTGGTGTCGATGGCGGCCAGCTCGGGATGCAATCCTATACCCGCGTCCAGGCGGTTGGCTATTTGATGGGGTGAGGAGGGCAGGCATGGAATCGCGCCAGGAAGACACATTGCCGCCGCCGTCGCTGCGCGTCGATGCGCCGATGCGCGACGGGGTTACGCTCGACACCTGCATCTGGCTGCCCGCCGAGCCGGGGCCTCATCCCGCGATCCTGGTCCGCACGCCGTACAGCCGCGCCGTCACCGGCGTGAACGAGCCGCCGATGCTGCGCTATCTCGCCGCCGGCTTTGCGGTGGTGATGCAGCAAATTCGCGGCATTGGCCGCAGCGGCGGCCATTTCGCCTTCATGGCGCCGCATGAGCAGAGCGACGGTTATGACACGGTCGAGTGGGTCGCCGCGCAACCCTGGTGCACCGGCGCGGTGGGCCTTGATGGGCATAGCTATGCGGGCATGACCCAGCTAACCACCGCGATCGCCCGGCCGCCGCATCTGCGCTGCATGGTGCCGGCAGTGGTCAGCACCGATTTCTTCATGGAGCCGCCTTATGTCGGCGGCGTATTCTCGCGGATGCACACGCTGGTCTGGTGCGACGCGCTGAGCTTTTCCTCGATGCTCGAACCCCGCGAAGGCGGGTTCGCCATGCACGGCTTCCTGAGCAATCCGTCGCTGCTCGCCGAATGGCTGTCGCGCCCCGCGCGGGCGGCGGGCGCACGTCTCACCGGCGATTTGAAGCGCCATTTCGATGACGTGCTCGATCACCCGACCCGCGACGATTGGTGGCATCAGCGCCGTCTGGATGCGGACGTGCTCGCCACGATCGACGTGCCGACGCTGGTGGTTTCGGGCAATTTCGATCCCAGCGTCGGCACCATGGCGCTGTGGCGCGGCCTCGAATCGGGCACAGCCGCGCGCGATCAACGGTTCCTGCTGATCGGCCCCTGGGACCATAATGGCGCCTATAATGGCGGTGGCCGGCATCACGGCCCCTATGACCTCGGCGATGCAGCCGCGCTCGATCTTGTCGGGCTGCGTATCGCGTTTTTCGACCATTATCTGAAGGGCGAGGGGCAGGGCGCGGTGCCCCCGCACCGGGTGCGGCACTTCATCACCGGCGCCAATCGCTGGGTGGTGGGCGATACATTCCCGCTGGCTGCGAGCGGCGAGCACACGCTGTTTCTGAGCAGCGGCGGCCACGCCAATTCGAGCCGCGGCGACGGCCAGCTGCTCGCGGCCGCGCCAACCCACGCTCCGATTGCGGACAGTTTCATCGACGATCCCGACTGGCCGATCGTCAATCCACTGCCCGCGCTGCGCGGACCGGCGCATATGCTCGACCTGCGCGAACTGGCGCGGCACCATGACGTGCTGGTCTATCAAGGCCCGCCGCTCGCGGCGCCCTTGACGCTGCTGGGCGAGCCGCTGGTCACGCTCGACATCAGCGCCGACGTCCCCGATGCCGATGTCGCGGTGCACCTTGTCGAGCGCACCGCGACGGGCCAGCTGAACCTGCTGGCGTTCGGCCAGCTGCGGCTGCGCTACCGGCGCGGCTTCGACCAGGAAGTGCTGCTCACCCCTGGCGAGGTGGAAAGGGTGAGCTTCACGCTCAGCCATACCGGCCATCAGGTCGCTGCCGGCAATGCGCTCGCGGTCCTGATCCTTGGCGGCAATTTCCCGCTGCTCGATCCCAACCCCCATGGCGCCGGGCCGATCGCCGACGCCGTGGTCAACCAGGTGGCGGTGCAGGGCGTCCACCACGGTGCCGGCCATGCCTCGCAGATCAGGCTGCCGATCCTGACGACGCTCGAGGGGCCGCACGAGGCTTGAGGCGGCGCGGGGGGCCATGCTTGGCCCAAGCCGGCGTGGCCGCAACCGTGACAATCGCTTGCGCGATTTCGGCGATCTGGCATGGTCGCTGATATGACCGGTAAGTCACATAACAGCGCCGACGACGCGCTGGCGCCGGTGATCGCGCGCGCCTTTGCCGCAGCCTGCGCGCGGGTGACGGCTTCATATGTGCCATCGGCGAACACCGCGACGTCGCTCGGCTGGTTGGCCGATTGGCGCGCCGCAACCCAAACCGCCTCCGGAAAGCCCGGGACGCTTCAGAAGCTGCCCGGGTAGCGTTAGGGAGACCGCCATCGGTGCCCTATCGTGCGGTGCGGGGTTTTGCCGTTGGTGCGGCTTTGCAGCAATGCTAGCGTCGCAAAAGCTGAGGTATTGCCGATGTCGAAGCGACTATTGATCCTGATCCCGCTGGCAGCCGTCATCTTCGCCTTTTTCTATTTCAATCTCGGTCAATATCTGACGCTTGATGCGCTAAAGTCGAGCGAGGCCGACTTTGCCGATTATTATCGGCAATCGCCGGTCGTGGTGATCGCGGCGTTTTTTCTGGTTTATGTCGCGGTCGCGGCCGCCTCGCTGCCGGGGGCGGCGATCTTGACGCTGGCGGCGGGCGCCCTGTTCGGGCTCGCGATCGGCACGGTGATCGTGTCCTTTGCGTCGTCGATTGGCGCGACGCTCGCCTTCTTCGCCTCGCGCTATCTGTTCCGCGATGTCGTGCGCGCGCGGTTCGGCGATAGGCTGCGGGCGATCGATGCGGGCGTCGCCCGCGACGGCGCCTTCTATCTGTTCACGCTGCGGCTGGTGCCGGCCTTCCCCTTCTTCCTCGTCAATCTGCTGATGGGTCTGACGACGATCCGCGCGGCGACCTTCTACATCGTCAGCCAGATCGGCATGTTCGCGGGGACGCTGGTGTTCGTCAACGCCGGCACCCAGCTTGCCGGCATCAATTCGCTGGCGGACATCGCCTCGCCCGGCCTGATCGCATCGTTCGTCGCGCTGGGCGTTTTCCCGTGGATCGCGCGGACGATCGTGAGCGCGGTCAGCGCGCGGCAGGTCTATGCGCGGTGGACGCGGCCCAAGCGCTTTGACCGCAATCTGGTGGTGATCGGCGCAGGGGCTGGCGGGTTGGTCTCGGCCTATATCGCGGCAACGGTAAAGGCGAAGGTGACCGTTGTCGAAGCGCACAAAATGGGCGGCGATTGCCTGAATTTCGGCTGCGTTCCCAGCAAAGCGCTGATCCGCAGCGCAAAGCTGGCGCACCAGCTTCGCCACGCCAGCCATTATGGCCTCGCCGATCGCGAGCCCGCAGTGCCTTTTCCTGCCGTGATGGCGCGGGTGCAGCAGGTCATCCGCGACATCGAACCGCACGACAGCGTCGAACGCTATACCGGGCTGGGCGTCGATGTGGTCGAGGGCTATGCGACGATCGTCGATCCGTGGACGGTGTCGATCCAGCGCAAGGATGGCGGCGAGCAGCGGCTGACGACGCGGTCGATCGTCATCGCGGCGGGCGGCGCGCCGTTCGTCCCGCCGATCCCGGGGCTCGACAGCGTCGACTATGTCACCAGCGACACGATGTGGGACCGCTTCGCAGCGCTCGATGCGCTCCCGGCGCGGATCGTCGTGCTCGGCGGCGGGCCGATCGGCTGCGAATTGGCGCAGAGCTTTGCCCGGCTCGGCGCGCGCATCACCCAGGTCGAAATGGCGCCGCGGATCATGGCGCGCGAGGATGAGGATGTCTCGACCCTGATCGCGGCCCGCTTCCGCGGCGAGGGCATCGACGTGCGCACCGATACCCGCGCCGTGCGCTGCGAACGGCGCGATGACGGCCAGTTTCTGGTCGTCGAGGCGGACGGCGGCGAAGCCGAAATCGGCTTTGACTATCTGATCGTCGCGGTCGGCCGCGCGGCCCGGCTGACCGGCTATGGGCTCGAGGCGCTGGGGATCGAAACCGGCAAGACCGTCATCACCAATGACTATCTGCAGACGCTGTATCCCAACATCTATGCCGCCGGCGATGTGGCGGGGCCGTATCAGTTCACCCATGTCGCCGCGCATCAGGCCTGGTATGCCGCCGTCAATGCGCTGTTCGGCCGCTTCCGGAAGTTCAAGGCCGATTACCGGGTCATCCCCTGGGCAACCTTCACCGATCCCGAAGTCGCGCGCGTGGGGCTCAGCGAAGCGGAGGCGAAGGAGAAGGGCGTTGCCTATGAAGTCGCGACCTATCCGCTTCACGAACTCGACCGCGCGATCGCCGACAGCGCGACGACCGGCTTCATCAAGGTGCTGACCCCGCCCGGCAAGGACACGATACTCGGCGTGACGATCGTGGGCGAACATGCCGGCGATCTGCTCGCCGAATATGTGCTGGCGATGAAGCACGGGCTGGGACTGAACAAGATTCTCGGCACGATCCACACCTATCCGACGCTGGCCGAGGCGAACAAATATGTCGCAGGCGAATGGAAACGCGCCCATGCACCCCAAGCGATCCTGCGCTGGCTGGAACGCTACCATCGCTGGATGAGAGGATAACCGATGTTTCGGCCGTTGATTGCGTTGCTGCTGATGCTGCTGCCGGTTTCGGCGCAGGCGCAGGCCTTTGATCATGCCGGCTGGGACGCGCTGTTGCAGCGCAATGTCGTGCTGGTGCGCGGCGGCGTGGCGTCGCAGGTCCGCTATGACGGTATGGCCCGCGACCATGCCGCGCTGAAAGCCTATCTGGCCGGTGCCGCCAAGGTGAGCCGCGCGACCTTTGATGGCTGGTCGAAGCCCGATCAGCTCGCCTTTTTGATCAATGTCTACAACGCCGCGACGGTCGAGCTGATCCTGACCGCCTATCCCAAGGTCAAATCGATCAGGGACCTGGGCACCTTGTTCCAGGGCCCCTGGGCCAAGCCGTTCGTCATGCTGTTCGGTGAGGCGATCTCGCTCGATGCCATCGAACATGGCCTGATCCGCGGCAGCGGGCGCTACAATGATCCGCGCATTCACTTTGCGGTCAATTGCGCGAGCATCGGCTGTCCGGCGCTGGGGCATGCGGCGTTTCGCGGTGCGACGCTCGACGCACAGCTCGACGCGGCGGCCAGGGGATTTCTCGGTGACCGCACGCGCAACCGCGTCGAGGGTGACGGGGTGGCCCTGTCGAGCATCTTCAAATGGTATCGCGGTGATTTCGAAAAGGGCTGGCGCGGCGCCCGGACGCTGCCTGCCTTCCTCGCGCTCTATGCCGACAGCCTGGGCCTGAGCCCGGCAGCGGCTGCGACGGCACGAGCCGGCACGCTGCGCGTGCGTTTCCTCGACTATAACTGGCAGCTGAACAAGGCCGGATGATCGCGCGCCATCTGCCCTTCCGGTCCGGCTAGGCCCCGTGCAGACCCAGACTCATGCCCTGATCGGGGCCTATGTCTTCGGCAGGCGCGACGCCGCGCTGATGATGTCGGCGGCGCTGGCCGGTATCGCTCCCGATGTGCCGATGTTCGTAATCGTCGCCGCGCTGGCCGCCGCCGGCCATAGCGGCGCCGAAATTTTCGGGCATGATTATTTCCAGCCATGGTGGCAGCACATTAATGGCGTTGCCCACAGCCTCATCCTCTGGCCGCTGCTGCTGGTTGCCGCGCTGCTGGCGAGGCGGCGCGCGCCGGCCGCGCGGGGGCCGGCGCTGGTGCTGGCTGCGGCATCGGCCGGACTTGCCCATGCCGGCATCGATTTCCTGTGCCACCGCGACGATGCGCACATGCAGTTCTGGCCGCTGTCGAGCTGGAAGTTTGTCTCCCCCATTTCCTATTACGAGCCCGAGCATTTCGGCGTGCCGGTGGCGATCTTCGAATCGGCGCTGGGCCTGTTCATGCTGTGGCGGCTGTTCGGCTTTGCCCGCCGCCGCTGGTCGCGCGGCCTGATCCTGCTCGTCGGGCTCCCCTATCTCGCGACCTTGCTGCTGCTGCCGGTCCAGCTTGCCCGCGCCGGATGGGCGCATCCCGGCCACAATCCCCGCGCGGGCCCGTCACTTCGCCCGACCATGGCCACCAGCCTGCCAAGCACCAGATCGAGGACTGCATGACCCTTGCCCGACATTCCTTCCTTGCCACGGCGGCGATTGCCGCAACGACGGTGGCCGCACCGGCGCTTGCCCAGCAAGCGGGGTTGCAGGTCACCATCGTCCGCGAAAGCGACGGGACGCCCGTCGCGCAGGCAGAGGTCACGGTCACCAATGCCGATATCGGCCTGTCGCGCACGCTGACCACCGACGCCAACGGCCAGGCCCGGATCGACGGGCTGACGACCGGCGGCCGCTACCGCATCGCGGTGGCGGCGGGCGAGGGCTATGGCGCGCAATCGGCCGAAGGGGTCGTGCTCCGGTCTGATTTCGTGCGCGGCATCACGCTTTCGGTGGGGGCCGCCGCCAGCGAGGTTGTCGTCACCCGGCGCCGGGCGGTGACCGGCATCAACAGTGTCAACGCCGAAATCTCGTCGTCGCTGCCGCTCGAAACGCTGAAAGCGCTGCCGATTGAGGGGCGCGATGTCGTAACGGCATTGGTCCGTTTGCCCAATGTCGTCGCGTCAACGGGCTTCTTCCCCGAAGCGCCCGTCATCTCGATCAACGGCGCCAATGGGCTGTTCACCAATTATCTGATCGACGGGCTCGACAATAACGAGAATTTCCTCGGCGGCCTGAAATTCCCGGTGCCGCTTGGCTTTACCCGCGAAGTCACGGTGCTCGCCAACAGCTATTCGGTGGCATTCGGGCGCACCGCCAACGGCATCGTCAACTACACGACGCCATCGGGCAGCAATGATCTGCACGGCGAGGTCTATACGCTGATCCGGCCCGGCCGACCGATCGATGCCCCGTCGGCATTCCCGCGCCGCGACCTCACCGGCAATCCGGTTGGCGAAAGTTTCCAGCGCTATCAGGGCGGCGGATCGATCAGCGGCGCGCTCGTAAAGGACAAGACCTTCTTTTACGCCAATTTCGAATATACGCGCGACATCAATACCAATGTCATTGATGCGCCGGTGCTGGGCGCTGTCGGCAACATCACCGGCACCAATGAATTCTACCTCGGCTCGATCCGGATCGACCACCGGCTGACCGATGACTGGACCGTCGCGCTGCGCGGGAACTTCGGCAATGTGTCGGTCGATCGGCCCGGCGGATCGCTCGGCGGCGGCAACGTGACTTTCCCCTCGGCGGGGTCAAACGAGGATCGCAAGTCAACGCTCGTCGCAGCATCGGCAACCTATTCGGGCGACGTGTGGACCTATGAAGGCGCGCTGCAATTCAGCCGCTTTCGCTGGGACTATGGCCGCGCGAAGAATGGCCCCGGTCCGCAAGTCTCGATCCGCGACCAGACCGGGCTGACGGTCGGCGTGGTCGGCCATCCCGGCTTCGTCTTCAACGATCTGGAAGAGACGTGGCAGACGCGCCAGAAGCTACAGCGGCGTTTTGGCACGCACCGGGTGTCGGTCGGTGGCGATCTGATCCATTCGGATTTCGGCTTGCTGGGCGGCGGCAATGTCGATGGCAACTTCACCGTCGAGCTGACGCCGGCGCAGATCACCGCGCTGCGGGGCCTCAATCGCGGCACCGCGCTCAGCGCGCGCGACGTGCTCGGGCTGAACCCGCGCGTGATCGACTATTCGGTCGAGCTGCGCCCGCAAAGCTT
>FSSH01000341.1_pt1 | contig 14794 bp, 15 predicted proteins | sample 1166101 | NCBI WGS metagenome assembly FSSH01 (sample SAMEA32972668, study PRJEB13176) | freshwater metagenome | biome: Drinking water system; feature: Biomass in drinking water that filtered by 0.45 um membrane; material: drinking water | place: USA | collected 2012-12-20 | depth 0 m | reverse complement strand
GCCGAGGAAATTGGCCTGATAACCGAGATCGGCGAGTGGGTGCTAACCGACGTGTGCCGGCAAGGCAGACGCTGGTTGGATGCCGGTTTGCCGCCGATCAAACTGGCGGTCAATCTGTCGCCGCATCAGATTCGCCATGGGGATATAGCCGCCAGCACGGCAGCAATACTCAGTCAAACCGGTTTTCCGCCAGAGCTGTTGGAGTTGGAATTAACCGAGAGTGCCTTGATGGAGCGCGAGACGGAGGTGGTATTGGTCCTCTGTCAGCTACAGGCCTTGGGCGTGCGTTTGGCTATCGACGATTTCGGTACCGGCTATTCGTCACTGGCTTATCTAAAGCATTTTCCGTTGGATATTCTTAAAATCGATAAAACCTTTATCGACGATATTCCGCAGTTGGAAGACGACAAAGAAATCGCCTCGGCGATTATCGGCATGGGCCATACCTTGCGTTTGCAAGTGTTGGCAGAAGGCGTTGAAACGCAGGAACAGCTGGATTTTCTGCAAGAACATGGCTGCGATTTTTATCAGGGCTATTTGAAAAGTCCGGCGTTGGCGGCGGCGGACTTTGCGGCTTTGTTGCAGAGCCAACTTTGAGGTTTGCTTGGTGGGGTCGAATTCATTCGATCTATAAGGCCGGTAGTGCGACTAAATTCGCACCTACAAGCAGCCGGCTGTTTGCCTTCTTATAACGCAATTAATTCAACGGGGGGGGGGGAGAAGTCTATCCGACTCGGCTTTCACCACGTGATAGCATTCGCAAACCCGTTCTTCCAAACCCGGTCTGTCCAGCACTGTGACTCGGCCTCTGCTGTAATGGATCAATCCTGCATGTTGTAATTTGCCCGCTGCTTCGGTAACGCCTTCGCGGCGCACGCCGAGCATGTTGGCGATCAATTCCTGGGTCATGGTCAATTCGTTGGAGGGCAGCCGGTCCAGGCTTAATAACAACCAGCGGCAGAGTTGTTGATCCACCGAATGATGCCGATTGCATACGGCGGTTTGCGCCATTTGCGTGATCAAAGCCTGGGTATAACGCAACAGCAGGTGCAGCATGCCTTCGTAGCGGTTGAACTCATGCATTAACAGTTGCCCGCGCAACCGGTAAGCGTGACCGGCGCTTTGCACCACCGCGCGGTTGGGCATACTGCCGCCGCCCATGAACAATGCCACGCCTATGATACCGTCCTTGCCGACCACGGCAATTTCCGCCGATGCGCCGTTCTCCATCACATACAACAAGGACACAATAGAAGTGACGGGAAAATAAACGTAGCGCAACTCGCCGCCGGACTCGTAAATCACTTCTCCCAATGGCATGTCCACGCGTTCCAGGTGCGGTAATAGCCGCTCGTATTCCGCTTCCGGTAAGGCATTTAGCAAATAGTTGCTTTTCGGGGTGTCTAAATCGGTCATTTGTTGCCTTGGTGATTATCGGACAAAATAGGTTGGCTCCTGCCCATCGGGGCTAGTGTAAACCTTTAGTCTATTCGGAAATAAATTTCCGCTCTGTGCGCTGGGGAACAGAGCGATTGCCGTTTTTCTGCGTCGACGCCAAACGGCTTATGTGCGGTAACGTACAGACCGGAATTGAGCAGACTATTACCCTGTCTACTTACGACTTGGGTCAAGGCGGTTTTAGCTTATACCCAATCGGTCTTCACTTTACAGGGCCTCCATGACCATGTGTGCGACTCGCCGCAGCAACGTTCTTCAGTTGCGGCGGTTTTTTTTGACCGGCCTTACGCTATATTCGGTACGACTCCCGGTGAAATGCCTGCCTGTTCAGTGAAATAAGAGAACTTAATCATGCTAATAGAAAACTCATCACTGTCCGGTTTGGATTTTGATCGCGCTAGTGCCGTTGCCGGCGCCGCTAAAGCAAATCCGGATGCCGCAATTGCCTTAGCCAAGGCTGGTTTGCTGGGTTTACAAAATCCGGCCGGTTATTGGGTGTTCGAGCTGGAAGCTGATTGCACCATCCCCGCCGAATACATCTTGATGATGCATTACATGGCCGAGATCGACATGGACCTGCAAGCCAAGATCGCCAATTTCCTGCGCAGCCAGGCCAGTACAGACGGCAGTTATCCGCTTTACAAAGGCGGCCCTGGCGACCTTAGCTGTACCATCAAAGTCTATTATGCGTTAAAAATGGCCGGCGACGGCATGGACGCGGCGCATATGTTAAAAGCCCGCGAGTGGATACTGAAGCAGGGCGGTGCGGCCAAGGCCAATGTGTTTACCCGCATCATGCTGGCGATGTTCGAACAAATCCCCTGGCGCGGCGTGCCGTTTATTCCGGTGGAAATCATGCTGTTGCCGAAGTGGTTTCCGTTTCATATCGACAAAGTCTCTTATTGGTCGCGGACCGTGATGGTGCCGCTGTCGATTTTGTGCACCTATCAGGTCAAAGCCCGCAATCCGCGCAGCATCGCTATCGCCGAATTGTTTCTGACACCAGCCGATCAAGAAGTGGATTATTTTTCCCATGTCAAAACCCCGTTGGGTAAAGCGATTTTAGTGCTGGATCGTCTCGGCCGATTGTTGGAACCATTGCTACCCGGCTATATTCGCCGCAAGGCCACTGCCAAAGCTACGGATTGGTTCATGGCGCGTTTGAATGGCTACGACGGGCTGGGGGCAATATTTACCGCGATGGTCAATGCTTATGAAGCGATGGATTATCTGGGCATTCCGCCGGATAACGCACAGCGGCAAATCGCCCGGGCGGCCATCGATAAATTGCTGGTAGTGAAAGATGATACGGCGTACTGCCAGCCTTGCGTGTCGCCGATCTGGGATACCGGTTTGGCGGTGCTGGCTTTGCAGGAAGCCGATAGCCAAGAGCATGATCCGCAGAGTCTACAAGCCACCCAATCCGCCTTGCGCTGGCTGGCGAGCAAACAATTAAGCGACGAGCCGGGTGACTGGCGCGTGCAGCGTCCGAACTTGGCCGGCGGCGGTTGGGCTTTTCAATTTGGCAATAGCTATTATCCGGATGTGGACGATACCGCCGTGGTGGCTTACGCGATGTTGCAAGCCGACACGCCGGTGTTTGCCGAGAATATCCGCCGCGCTGCAAACTGGATAGCCGGCATGCAGTCGCGCAATGGCGGCTATGGGGCTTTCGATGCCGACAACGATCATTATTATTTAAATCAAATTCCGTTTGCCGACCACGGCGCGCTGCTGGACCCGCCAACCGCCGATGTGAGTGCGCGTTGCATCATGCTGTTGGGCAAACTGGACGAGCAACAGCCGCAGCATCGCCGCGTTATCGACAGATGCGTCGCGTATTTACGTGCCGAGCAGGAAGCCGACGGTTCCTGGTTCGGGCGCTGGGGCACTAANNCATCTACGGCACCTGGTCGGTGTTACTTGGATTTGCCGCAGCCGGCATTGCAGCGGACGACGCCAGCGTGCGCCGAGCCGCGATTTGGTTGAAATCCAAGCAACGCGCCGATGGCGGCTGGGGCGAGGGCAATATTGGCTATCACGACCCCAGGATTCGCGGTGAATTCGAATGCAGTACCGCATTTCATACGGCCTTGGCCGTCATGGCTTTGCTGGCCGCTAAGGAATACGACTGCCCGGAGGTAGCGGACGGCGTGGACTATCTGCTGAGAAATCAACAGGCCGACGGTTTCTGGCACGACGACTGTTTCAACGCGCCGGGTTTTCCCAAGTTTTTTTATCTGAAGTACCACGGCTACGACAAATTTTTCCCCTTGTGGGCGCTGGCTCGTTATCGCAACGCGCGGGCAGACCGATAAAACCATTATGGCCTTTCCTCACGCAACCCGAACCACCGCATTCGTCGCCGGCTTGTCGCTATCGGCACCGCTGACCTTGCTTGCCATCCTTAACAACAGCGGTGTAATTGATGTTGGCATTGCCGATCCGCAAGTTGTGGCATTTTTTGTGATCTACGCGCTACTGAGCGTGGCGGTGTTCGTACTCGATGTGCGGAGTTTTGTGCCCAAACAACTGAAAACTCGGATTCCCTTAGTCTATTTCCCTACCAACCAAGAAGGCGTCGACTTTTTGCTCACGGTATTCGGCAGAATCTTGGTGTGGCTGTTAGGTGTGGTGGCCGGCGTTGGCATGCTGGTGCCGCTCTGGTATTTTCTGCAGAAGAGATAGGCTATTAACCCGTTTCTTGGATTCATTGCATTTGTCATTCCCCTCTTTGAAAAAGAGGGGGCAGGGAGATTACGTAAATAAATCCCCCTCGATCCCCCTTTTTCAAAGGGGGAGGTGCTTTCACTTAAGGGTATTGTCCTGGGCTACTGCTTTCGCGGGAGCGACGATATTAACTGGTTCAGCAAAACCAAACTCCTGCAAATTGCCAAAAACTTGCCCCTCTACTGATGGAAAGGGTAGCGGTGAGGAGCGTGAGCTCCGCGACGTTATCCGCTAACGCTGATGGTGACCTAAGGCTTTGCCGCGAGTTTGGCTTTGCCGGTTTTCGCGCGGGTTTTCTTGGTGGATTTAGTCTCTATCTTGACCTGTGCAGTGCCGTCTTTTTTCATATCCAGCTTGTTAGCCGCTGCGCTGGATAGGTCTATGGCTCTGTCTTCCTTGGCCGCCGGGCCCCTATCGTTGATGGTTACGTCGACTTTTTTACCGTTATCCAGATTGGTCACGGTCGCTTTGGTGCCCATCGGCAAACTCGGATGCGCGGCGGTGAGTTGTTTCTGATTGAAGGTCTCGCCGCTGGCCGTCTCCTGGCCATGAAAGCCCGGTCCGTACCACGATGCTTCACCGACTTCCTTATGCCTGGTTTCCTTGGGAACGCTTACTTGATCCGGCGATTGCTGTGGGTTTTGCTCGTTGGAACGATCCGAGCGACAGCCGGCACTCGCCCATAAACCGATCAGTAAGACACTGATAAACCCCGAAAGCTTGCGATGAATAGTCATGGCCGTTCTCCTGCTGTTCTACAAGGCAAGCATGCGCGAATTGCGCCTATCAGGTCTGTACGCTAGCGCACCTAGTTTTCTGGTTATTACGCGGTTTACGGTTTATCTATGCCTTACTCTTATTGAATCAGTTTGATAAATATCAGTAATACATACCAAGTCATGATATATACTTCTGATAGCTATTTAAAAAAGGGGGGGATATGCATACGACTGCGAAGTTATTTATCACTGGCCGGAGCCAAGCACTGCGGCTTCCGAAAGAATTCCGTTTTCCGGGCGCGGAAGTATTTATTCGTCGTGATGCCGTGACGGGCGAAGTTATTCTGTCGCCCAAACCGGTATCCTGGGCGGAGTTTTTCGAGCTTGCCGACCGCACAAAGATTCCTGCCGATTTCATGGCGGATCGCGAAGACCTGCCGAGCCAAGAGCGGGATTTGTTTTGATGCGCTATATGCTGGATACCAATATGGCCAGTTATATTATCAAAAGCCATCCCCCGGAGATTCGACACAAGTTGGCGTCATTGCCGATGGACAGTATTACCATATCCGCAGTCACACAAGGCGAACTGTTATATGGCTTAGCCCGTAAGGGACATCCCGCCACCCTGGCAAAACTGATCCGGGAATTTCTTTTTCGTGTCGAGACATTGCCCTGGGACGAGCAAGTTGCCACCGTTTATGGCGATTTACGTGCTTCTTGCATGTCGGTCGGCATTACACTTGGGGCCCTCGACATGATGATCGCCGCGCATGCAATAGCGGCCAAAACCATACTTGTTACCCATGACAAAGCATTCAGCTTGGTTCCCGATGGTGTTTTGACTATCGAAGACTGGCTGACGGGCGTTTAAGTGTCGGCGCCGGTTGACGCCTGATAATCCTGGCGTTTGCCATTCTAAAATCCGGTAATCCTTCATGACGATTTGAAGACACGCACGGCTTCAGTTGCGGCCGCCTACTAATCAGGCCCAGTTTTGTGCCTAATGCGCGCTCTATGTATCCTGCCGTACATACTCAACCAACCGGCAAGCGGATAATCGGCGGGTAATATGAAGCCGCCTGATTAATCAACGAAGGAGGAAACGGGATATGAGCGCCCATGAATTGCGAGCACAAGCGCGCCGATCCGCGCAAACCCGACGTTTAAGCGATAGACGGCAGGTTGCTTATCCGTTTGGTTCGCCGGAGTGGCTGGAACATATAAAAAATGCCTATCTGGCTTGGCCGAAAGTCGACCGGCGCGATCATATTCGCCGGGTGGACGATAGGCGCATTGCCGATAGACGCCACGCTCAGGCGTCGGAACAGCAACGCGCCGGACAAAAGTATTCCCGGGTCGTGTTAACCAGCGAAGAACGAAAACTAATTCAAAGCTTATATGTGCCTGACACCCAATAGCAGGCTTTTAGGATAGCCCCGTCTCAGTAACAGACACCAGCAGCACCGGAGCCTCGCCCAATTCCCGGCATTGGCAATCCAGATGCGCGCTAAACAGCGTTCCATCCGGGCGGACCAGCGTTAACTCTAGTGCCAGTCTCTCGGTGTGGATTAAATCCATCATATTGCGGAACTGAATATGCCAACGGTCGAAGTGTTCGGCCGACACAAACTTTGAGAACCGCAGTGGCGATGAAGAATCGTGCGTGATGCCCAATAAAGCCGCACCCGTCAGGTTAATTTCAGCGATGTATTCGGAGGCATCGATAACGAGATAGCCGGCCGGGGCAAAGTCGTACAGATCCCGGTAGCGGTCTCTCGCCTCGGCCAAGGCGGCATGCGTTCTTTGCAACTCGTCGTTTTGCATCTCCAGTTCTATCTTGTGCACCAGCAATTCATGCAACAGCATTTCCGCCGGTTTAGTCATCATTTCCTCGGGCGATATGCTGGCCACCATGGCTTCGGCTTTCTCCCTCAGCGACTTACGCCGTTCGATTCCATCCCATTTTTGGTTCATGCCTTGCTTTCTCCTGGTCGAATGTTTGACGAATTGTGTGGGTAATTATCTGAAAAGGTTGGCTCCGGTTTGCATCGGGCTTACTTGCCGATGCACCGGTCGGGTTTGGCCTATGTACGCTAACGAACTGTGTTTCATCGCACAAAGGCGTTTAATCGCTTGCAACGCTTTCCCAACCCGCGACCTTATTAATCCTATCACCCGCTCAGGCCTGGGACATGAATATTTCAAAGGGCGAATCGCTAGCCAGCCGCAACGGCCTAGCCTGGAAAGCCGGTTAGCGATGCTATTCGATGTTTAACTCACAGGATAAAAATCATGAAAAAAATTACATACCCCGACTCGTCTAGGACGATCCACGGCATCGGTTTAGTCGCGGCGCTGTTTGCCGCTGGTTGCGCGAGCCTACCGGCGCCGACCGAGCAAATGGCGGTGTCCAAGGCGGCAGTGAACAGTGCCAGCAGCGCTGGCGGCAACGAATTTGCCCCGGTCGCTTTGCGATCAGCCATGGAAAAAATGGACGCCGCCGAACGGGCGATGGCACGCGAAGATTATCTAATAGCCAGACAGCAAGCCGAACAAGCCCAGGTGGATGCCCAACTGGCGGCCTCCACCGCACGTGCCGCCAAGGCGCAAAAGGCCGCTAAAGAACTGCAGGAAGGCAATCGCGTGTTACGCGAAGAACTTAATCGCGTCACGCAATAATTAAAATGGAGTCTACTATGCAAACCTATCGCTATTTATCGTTAACCCTAATTGCTGCCGCGGTCGCCGCCGGCTGTAGCGCCGTACCCAATGCATCGTTGATTGATGCTCACAACAGTTATAACAACGCCCGCATCAATTCCGAGGTCAGCACGCTGGCGGAACTGGAGATGAAACAGGCAGGAGATACGCTGAAAAAAGCCGATGACGCTTATGCCAAGGACGACGAGGATGAAAGCGTTACCCATCTGGCCTATATTGCTAACCAGCAAGTCGCTATCGCGCAGGTAACCGCGAAACGCAAAACCGCGGAAAAGGCGGTCAATAGCGCCGAAGCCAAGCGCAACGAGGTGCGTCTCGATGCTAGGACCGCGGAAGCGGATGCTGCCAAACGCCAAGCGGCGGCGAGTCAACTGACCGTGGACCGGCAAGCAACCGAATTGGTCATCGCCGGCATTAATAGCGAGCGAGACGAAGCCTTGATCGCGCAGCAGGAAATCTTGATTAACCAACTGAACGCGAAGAAAACCGCGCGCGGTTTGGTGATTACCTTGGGTGACGTGTTGTTCCGCACTAATAAAGCCCAGTTACAAGCCGGCGGTCTGCGCAACGTCGACAAAATTGGCGATTTCCTGAAGGAATATCCCGACTACAAAGTATTGGTGGAAGGCTATACCGACAGCCGGGGCAGCGATGAGCATAATCTGGAACTCTCCGACCGCCGCGCTTATGCGGTGCGTACCGCTTTGGTGGACGCCGGCGTGAACCCTGATCGGGTTAGAACTCGCGGTTACGGCGAGGAATATCCGGTTGCCGGTAACGATACCGCATCCAGCCGGCAGTTGAATCGCCGAGTGGAAATTATCATGTCGGACGAGAAGGGCAATATTGCCGCGCGCTAGCACTATTCAAACAATTCGTCATTTCCGGATACAGCTTGAAGTCACAGGGCTCCCGCGTTCGCGGGAGCGACGATACGCTTAGTCCGGCCCAATTTAACGCAGGTATTCCGTTCGGGCTGAGCGTTTAGTCCGCGCTCGGGACAAGCGTGTACGGCACCCAAATTTCCCAGACCACGGAGCAAAGACCATGAAACTAATCCACTATGCACTGATTTTGCCTTGGCTTGTCTACAGCTTTTCCGCTAGTGCGGATTCATCGCCACTGCGTACTCAAACCCAAGGCGATGTGGCTTTTGTCAGCGGCGGGATAGGCGGCGATGAACGGGATGCGCTGCAAGCGGTGCGCTCTGATTACAACCTGAGCTTGCAATTTTCCATGCAAGTTACTGGCGAGTATCTCAGCGACGTGGCCGTCAGAATTAGCGGCGCAAGTAATCAGACCGTGCTGGAGACGGTAGCCGATGGCCCGATATTGTTTGCCAAACTGAAACCCGGCCGGTATCGAATTAGCGCCGAGCATGCCGGACAAGAGATTCGTAAAACCGTAACGATAGACCACAAACACCGGTCGCCGCTGTCGTTTACTTGGCCTAATAACTAGAGTCGTCAGCTAAGCGTGATTCCTACAAGAGCCCGCAATACATTCAGCCGCAGAGTGTGCGCGAGAGCGAGTATTGCCCGGCCTTTAATATCGTCGCTCCCGCGCAGGTGGGAGTCCAGTGGCCACAGTGGAGGTTTAACGGCTGCCGCTTTTGCAGGGATGAAGGCCACAGGGAATATAAGGGCCGGGTTAATTGCCCAGCGCTAGCATAATGTTTGAACCACACACTCATCGTGGACTTTACCCGTTCCTGCTAAGATTAATTCAGTTTCGCAGCACCTGCGAAGCAATCGAATCTACCCGTTGCGACATTGAAATGTCCCAAATAGACGGAGGAATCCATGAAATGGCTAAATAACACCGAAAGTTACGGCACGCTGTCAATGGCGCTGCACTGGATAATCGTATTGTTGTTTGTCGCGATATACGCCAGCATCGAACTACGCGAGCTGTTTCCCAAGGGCAGCGATCCGCGCGAGGCCATGAAAGCCTGGCATTTTATGCTGGGTCTAAGCCTACTGGTGTTGATTGGGCCGCGTCTGTGGTTCATGTTTCAAGGGCGGTTTCCGGCTATCCAACCCGAACCGCCGCGCTGGCAAAAACTGCTGGGTCGCACCATGCATCTGACTCTGTACGCGCTGATGATAGTCATGCCGTTGTCGGGGTGGCTGTTGCTCAGTGCGGAAGCCAAGCCGATTCCGTTTTTCGGTTTGCAACTGCCGGCTCTGATCGGCGAAAGCAAGAGCTTTGCCGAATTGATAGAGGGTTTTCACGAAACCGTCGGTACATTGGGTTATTTTCTGATTGGCTTGCATAGCACCGCCGCGCTATATCATCACTATATGCTACGCGATAACACTCTGCGACGGATGCTGCCGAAGTGCTGCACTACCAGCACGGACTTGCCCGAATAACCGAGCCTGCCAGATCGAATAAGGTTGTTGCCTAAACTCCGGCATTCGAGTTATTTGCGACAACCTTCCAGTTCCGCGCCGGATTGACCGAGCTATTTGCGGCATCGTTTGAGCTCTAAGCTCGGCGGTCGGAATTATTTACTTCATCGCTCAAGCTTTGAGCTTGGCTGTCTGAGTTATCTGCTGGATGGCTCGCGCGCCGAGCTCGGCTTTCCGTGCTGTTTGCTACAACGTTCTCACTGCAAGACCGGCCGTCGCAGCTATTTTCTGCATCGTTAGTGCTCAGCACCCGGATGGTCGAGAAAAATGCCGGATGGTTCGGGCGCCGAACTAAATGCTTGGGGTTAAGAGCCAGACGACCCGACCTCCTGGCCCGGCAACACTTATAGAAAACGAGACTACTATGCGCCTTGATAAATTTATCCTTGAAAATCTTGAACGTATCCTACGGGAATGGGAAGAATTCGCCGCAAAATATCTTTCGGACGCAGACGGCATGAATAAGCACGAATTGGGTGATCACCTTAGGCAGATGCTGCTGACGATTGCCGCTGATCTGGCTCGGCCCCAGTCCGCGAAGGATCAAAAGCAAAAGGCGAAGGGGCAACAAATCTCGGATGGTTCCGTAACCGCAGCAACCACGCATGGATCGGAACGTTTATCGGCAGGTTTCAGCCTGAATTCCACAGTGGCCGAATTTCGTGCCCTGCGTGCCAGTGTGACCAGATTGTGGATAAAGCAGGATTTCAAGCAGCTTAATGCGGAAACAGATTTGGGCGATCTGATCCGCTTCAATGAAGCCATCGATCAGGCTATCACCGAATCAGTGGTCGGTTACTCGACAGAAAAAGAATACGACTCCCGCATGTTTGAAACGATTCTGGCGTGTGGCCCCGATCTGATTTTTAGTTTTAATCTTGAAGGAAGGTTTGTTTATGCGAATAAACAAATGAAGGATTTATTCGGCCTGACGATGGAGGAAATGGTAGGAAAAAATTGCTACGATCTGGATATGCCGATTGCGGCAGAACTGCATGGGCAAATTGAACAGGTCATCCGTTCCAAAGCATCCGTTCGCCGAGAAGCGCCCTACACTGCCAGCTCCGGAAAAGTGCTCTGGCATGACTATGCATTTACACCGGTGTTCAACAAAGACGGTGAGGTAGAGTCAGTCGTCTGTATCGGGCACGACGTCACCGAACGTAGAGCTTCTGAACATAATAATTGGACGAAGGCCAACTACGATGACTTAACCGGGCTGCCCAATCGCAGCCTTTTTACTAATCGATTGGAAGAATATGTCAAACATTCCCACCGCTCCGGTGCGCCGATTGCACTGTTGTTTATCGACTTGGATTATTTCAAGGAAATCAACGATCAGTTCGGCCATGAGGCTGGCGACAGTTTGTTAAAGCAAACGGCAGAACGCATTCACGCCTGTGTTCGGGAAAGCGATACCGCTGCACGTATCGGGGGCGATGAATTTATCGTTATCTTGAAGAACTTACAAAATCCGGGGCATGTCGAAATCGTCGCCGAAAAAATTCGGCAGCGGCTGGCCGAACCTTTCGATCTTGGCAACCATACGGTTCAAATCTCGGCTAGCATTGGCGTGGCGCTTTCCCCGCAGGATACGACTTTTGCCAACGAATTGGTTAATCATGCGGATTCGGCAATGTATGCCTCGAAAAATAAGGGTCGTAATCAGGTCAATTTTTTCTCACCCGAGCAGACGCATTGAATGGGCTAATGGCGGATAGCTTTTGCAAGACCTGCCCAGCTGTGTCCTCAGGCGTTCTTTTTTATTGACGTCCCTTTGCCTACAGCGTTGGCAGCGTTGCAGTGGGGATAGAGTCACTATTCGTCATCACGCGGCGCTGCGGTAGGTAATCGAGCAGCAGATCCGTTTCCTTCTTGACTACGCTGTAGCACTCGCAACTCAGCGTTTCAAGTTTCGGCCGGTCGAGCACCTTGATCAACCCGCGCGAATAAGAAATCACACCCAGCTGCTGCAAATTTATCGCGGCCTGGGTGACGCTTTCGCGGCGCACACCGAGCATGTTGCTGATGAAATCCTGTGTCATGGTTAAGTGGTTGTGAGACAGGCGATCCATGGAAAGCAGGAGCCAGCGGCAGAGCTGCTGGTCGATAGAATGTTGCCGGTTGCACACCGCAGTCTGCGAGATTTGCGTGATCAAGGCCTGCGTGTAGCGCAGCATCAGCATCAACAACTGACCGTGGCGGTTGAATTCCTGTTTCACCTGTAGCCTGGGGAGCCGATAAGCAAAACCGGCACTCTGTACCATCGACCGGCTCGGCGTGCTTTCGCCGCCCAGAAACAAGGTGATGCCCAGCAAGCCCTCGTTGCCCACCACGGAGATCGCCGTCGATGCGCCGTTTTCCATCATATATTGCAGCGACACTATCGAGTCCGTGGGAAAGTAGACGTGGCGCATGGGCCGCCTGGATTCATACAGCAGCGCGCGCAACGGCAACGGCACCAGTTCCAGATAAGGGAACAAACGGCTTTGCACGTCCGGCGACAAGGCCGCCAGAAGATGATTGTGTTGCGGCTCAGGTTTGGCGGGCATTTAGACTCTTTTGGAACTGAAAGGTTAACAGGCTGTTGAAATTCTATACAGAACCTTAATCAGTATACCTAATGCTACCTCCGCCAACTACAACTCATTGAAATACAAATATTAGCATTCGGCATAGTTAGCTTCTTGATATGTTAAAGCCCGTTGTAGGCTATTTTTGCCCATCCCCTCGAAAAGGTAAAAATTAGCAATAGCTAATATTAAAGGTCGCTACCTTCTTCCACAGACTTACGCCAGAAATCAGGATCGTTATATCGTGCCGCCAACGCATCGATGTCAACCTTGGCGTTTTCTTCCGTAAATTCAAACTTACCGATCAGATTCACATTTTGCCAGGCGACGGGCGAAGTACCTTTAATGATCTCGATAGCATCCTGGTCGTCGGCTGCCAGTTTTTGCTCATACACCCGCGACAAGATCAGCGTGTTGTAATGAATGATGGCGTTGGCAATAAGCCGGGAACAATCGTTCCAGATTTGCTGCTCCGCTTCGGTTTTTACCCGGAATTTACCGGCATTGACATAGGAAATCGCTCGTCGCATACGGTGATACGCCTCGCCGCGATTAAGTGCCTTTTGAATGCGCTGCCTGAGTATCGGGTCGTCGATGAAATCAAGGATATGAAGTGACCGATAAATATTGTCCAATTCCCATAGTGCCTTCTTGGTCTGGTTCTGCCGCTTATAACTGGCGAGCTTACGCACTATGGTTGCTTGGGTCACATCTTTTTGTGCAAGCGAAGCCAGAATGCGCTGGATATTCGGCCACTCCTTGCATATTAAGGTATCAAAGGCCTTACGCGATGGCTTAAACAAGGCATCGCCATAACGGCTTGGGTGCTGGAACCCAACTAGGCTATCGATCTTTTTATGCAGGTCACGATAACGTGGCGAAAATTGGTAGCCGAAGACGCGCAAGATAAAGAAATTCACTTGATTGGTGCCATGCGTGTCCGTCGAATGCCTTTCCGGCTTGATCTCCGTTGTATTGTTGTACAGGATGTCGAACACGAAATGTGATTCATGTTCGTGCGCACCGATAATCTTGGCATTAATCGGGACATGATTTATGGCCAAGGTAATGGAGTTTACGCCTTTCTTTAGCGCGAAAAACTTGCTGGAGTGTCGGGCATTGATCGTGTCGATCTGCGTGACTATATGCTGGCCGTCACTGCTAGAATGCTTCTGGTGGTGGATGTCGTACGCTTGGAAAACGGGTAACGCAGCCGTAGCGTTGGAAATGACGTCATTCGCTGCATGCAGCGTTTCCGCCCGCAGGAAATTGCGCGCCGTCGTCAGCAACGCAGAATGACTAAGCCCTGAGACTTCCGCCATTTTCCTTAAACCCATATTGGTACCCATGGCAACGATACAGGCCAGGATCAGTTTCGGATCGGCATCTTGTTTAACGTAGCGTTCCAAAACGTGGGCAAATGATTTCAAGAATCCTGTTCTTTCAGCGACAAACCAAAGCAGGTCGGCCACGCCGATACTTGGCAATTGACCATAGAACGGACTGTTGGTTGGCTCTTCCTCGGAAGGATAAACCAACGTCCAGCGAAGTTTGTCCCCGCTACCGGTGATTTTGATATGTTTATTGTCGCCGCTTTCAATGCGCTGGTTCACTGATTTGTACTTGGCTTCCAGTTCCCGCTTGAGCGCGTCTAACGTATCCTGGATTGGTGTCAACAGAATCGGGGCGCCGATTTCTTGCAATATTGCGTCTTTATCCTTATTCCAGCGCTCGGCGTTGATCAGGTCGTCATCAAAGCTGCGAAATTCGTTACTATCCCGAACAAATACGTCACAGGCTTCAAGCGCCTTCCGTAGCTCGCGGTATACCAGGAACTCATAGCGATCAACCTCTAGGGTTTTCTTTTTTTGTTCTTCCGCCTTGGTATATAAATACCGCTGCAAATTCTTTGCGATGATTCCGGTCGGGAAGTTGGACGGGTTCATTTGTCGTGGTGTCTTGCCTTGGCGTAGCAGCTCCTGTAGAAACAAAATGGCTTCCAACAGTGGTTCATCCGACACTAGGCAGACGAAATCGAGGTTACAGAACAAATGCCGTAAATTGAGCTTGAATTTGTGCCGTAGCGTGCCGTAATACGACCATTCAAAAGCGGTTTTATCGAATTCGATGTTACGCATAAAACCGGATACGACAGGAAAGCTCTCGATGTTGAGTA
>FSSH01002781.1_pt1 | contig 14796 bp, 12 predicted proteins | sample 1166101 | NCBI WGS metagenome assembly FSSH01 (sample SAMEA32972668, study PRJEB13176) | freshwater metagenome | biome: Drinking water system; feature: Biomass in drinking water that filtered by 0.45 um membrane; material: drinking water | place: USA | collected 2012-12-20 | depth 0 m | reverse complement strand
CAAGCTGCCCGCGGGCAGCTTGGCGATGCCGGCGTGGATGGAGCGCGGCGCCGGCACGTAGCCATAGCGCAGGTACTGCGCCAGCGCATCGCGGTCAATCGTGGCCTGGAACCCCGGATAGGCGCGCAGCGCCTTGAGTTCGGACGCGAACACCAGCGCGTCGCCAATCCGGCCGTAGTACAGCGGCTTCTCGCCGAAGCGGTCGCGCGCCAGGTGCAGCACCTTTTCGCGCAGGTCGTACAGCGCGAACGCGAACATGCCGTCGGCGCGGCGCAGCGTGGCCTCCAGGCCCCAGGCGCAGATCGCTTCCAGCAACACTTCGGTGTCGGAATGGCCGCGCCAGGCGCGGGCGGCCAGCGCGTCCAGATCGCGGCGCAGGTCTTTATGGTTGTAGACCTCGCCGTTGTAGACGATGACGTAGCGACCGTCGTGCGACAGCATCGGCTGCGCGCCTGCGGGAGACAGGTCCACGATGGACAGCCGGCGATGGCCCAGCGCCACGCCGGAGGCGTCGTCCAGCCAGCGGCCGTCGGCATCCGGGCCGCGGTGGGCGATGCGGTCGGTCATGGCGCGCACGCGCCGCCCGGCCTCGTCGACCGTCAAACCCAGCGAGATGAAACCGGCGATGCCGCACATGGTTCAGGACTCTCCTGTCGGCGCCGCCAGGCGCCGACGCAGGAATAGGGACAACATACCGCGCCACGCCACCAGGGATCCGGCACTGGAACAGGCCGCGCCAAGGATGCCCAAACGCGGTATCAGGATGAAGTTCAAGGCGATGTTCAGCGCCGTCGACACCAGGGCTGCAGTCATTACGTCGCGCTCCCGGCCGATCATGTTGAGAAGCACGTTGGTGGTGCCGGCCCACAGTGTCATCAGGTGCGCGCCGGAGAGCACCATCAGCGGCAGGAAGGCACCCAGATAGGCCGGCCCCACCGCCAGCGAAATAATGGGTTTCCCGAACAGCGCATAGATGCCGAACACCACCGCACCCACCGAGAACGCCGCCGCGGCACCGACGCGGTTCACTCTCCGCAGTTCCGCCAGCCGCCCCTCGCGGTACAGCCGCGCAAACTTCGGAGCGGCCACCGCATTCACCACGGTCAGCACGAAGCTCACCTGGAGGGCGAGCGTGGTCGCGACGCGATAGACGCCCACGTCTTCGGCACTGCCCAGGAACCCCAGCAACACCAGGTCCACCTGGCTGTTTATCAACTGCATGCCCGCAACGGTGGACAGCGGCAGCAGCGTGCGCAGCCAGGTCCCCACCGGCATGCCCGGCGAAACGGCATCGCCGGTATGGCTGGGCGCATAGCGTCGGGTCAACCAGACCGCCACGCCGAAGGCGATCGCTGCCGCCAACAGGTGCAGCGACATCGCCATGCCGGCGGTGGGCCGGGGCACCACCACCAGCACCACCAGGAAGACGAGCAGAAGAACCGGACGAACCAGCATGTCGGGCAACTGCCCCGCCACCGCCCGGCCCCAGGCGCGGATCACCGAGCCACGCACCAGCGTGGCCACCATCACCAGCGGCAGCGCAATCGCAGACAGCGACAGCAGCGGCTCATCGCCGAACTGGGCGGCCACGCCCAGCCCCATCGCAACGGCGAGCGCCATGGCCAGCACCAATCCCGCTGCCAGCCCCAGCCGGTCTGAGAAACGCAGCAAGGTCGCGGCCAATCCGGCACGCTGCCCCGGCGCTTCCCGGGCCACTTCACGCACCACCAGCACCGGCAAGCCCTGCAGGATCGGAAGGGTCAGCAGGCTAGCCAATGACAGCGCGAACGCGTAGGCGCCGAACGAAGCCGGCCCCAGCAGCCGGGCCAGCAGGATGGTCACCACGATCGCGGCGAGCATGGACCCGACCTTGAGCAGCCCCACCCCGGCAACGCCAAGGATGAGGGCCTTGTCCTTGGCGACAACACCGGTGATCCGCGCGCGCAGGCTGCCCAAGGTCACGGTGACGTTGCCTCGGCGTACAGTCGACCGGCAACGGCTTTCGACATGAACGATTCCCAGGCGTCCACCACGCTGCCGATGGAAAACCGCTGGACAGAGGCGGGACCTGCGGCGCCAAGCCGCGCCCGCAGCGCAGGGTCGGACATCAACCGGCGCAGCCCGTCGGCGAGGCCTTGCGCGCTGCTCTCCCCTCCGGGCACCAGCAGGCCGGTCACCCCATCCACGATCAGTTCGTTGGTACCCGGGCAGTCGGCAAAACCCAGGACCGGCCTACCGCACGCCTGTGCTTCAGCGGTGACCATGCCGAACGATTCAAACCTGGAGGGCACCACGACGATGCTGGCCTGGCGGTACTCGCCTGCGATGTCGCGCGTGGCGCCGGGCAACGCGATGCGATCACCGTGCGGGGTGTGCCGGACCTGCCCCTCCAGCTCGGCTCGAAGCTCGCCTTCGCCCACCAGCCGCAACGACCAATCCGGGAACTCGCCGGCGATACTGCCAAAAGCCTCGACGAGGTCTTTCTGGTTCTTCTCCACCATGAATCGGCCCACGGAGAGCAAGACCGGTGGGCTGGTGGGCGCCGTCTGCTCAATGCCGGAGAGCGACTCCAGATCCAGAGGGTTGGGCAAGACGAACACACGCTTCCGGGCCGCCTCATCGTGCTCACGGCGAACCGATTCGGATGGCACCGTCTTCGCCACGAAAAGTGACTTGCTCAGGCTCACCATGGCGCGCTGCACCGCCCTGCCCTGGAAGTGGCGCGACAGCGCATGCTCGCTGGCAACGACGGGAACGCCCGAGGCCAACAGGGCGATGCCGAGCGGCAGGTACATGCTGTGCATGAAGCCCACGGCCAGGTCTGGCCGGAAGGCGACCACGGCAGAACGCATGCGAGGCAGCGCCGCCAGCAGGCCAAAGCGCGGCGTAGGCTGGCCGGGAGGACCCACCGCGAGGTCGATGCGCCTCACGCGCTCATCCAGTGGGTAGAACGATGCGCCCGGTGAGTCGAAGGTCATCACCGCCACATCATGGCCGCGGTCGGCCAACCCGCTGGCCACCTGCACGAGCACGCGTTCAGCCCCGCCGCCGGGAACATTGAGAGACTTGATGGCAAACAGGAGTCTCATTGCGCTGCCGCCGCCGGCGGCTCCAGGTCGGGGCGCGTCGGGAACTCCACCATCGTCCGGGACTCCTGGTCAAGCGGTTTGATCACCCGCGCGGGCACGCCTGCCACGAGCACGTATTCGTCGCTGAAGGCCTTGGTGATCACCGAGCCGAGGCCCACCACGCTATACGCGCCGATGCTTGAGCCAGGGGCCATCTGGATACCCGAACCCACGTAACAGTTTCGGCCGATCTCGATCGGCCGCACCTGCTGCCGATTGTGCGTCCACAGGCACGAGCTGCGCCCCGCCACGATCGCCGACTCACCGATCACCACGCGGTCGGTGTAGTCGATCTTGTGCCACGCGGTGATCACCGCCGCGCGCCCCACCACCAGGCGCGGGTCGGCCGGATTGCTGTTGAGCGGGTTGATGATCGAGTTGATCTCGTTGAAGCGGCCAATGACGGCGGCATCGCCGATGTCCACGCTGTCGCCACCGAGCAGTATGTTGAAGTGCCCGATGACGGAATCCTTGCCCAGATCAAGCCGGCCGATGCTGGATATGAAGTTGAAGTGGCCAATACGGGCGTTGCGCCCGATGCGGCACTTGCCGGCACTGACGATGGACAGACCGATCCGGACACCCGACTCCACCTCGTAGCCGAGCAACCAGCGGTAGCAGGCCACCTTGATGAAGGAAGGCATCGGCAGCAGGAGGTAATGCAGCAGCTTCTTCATGCCAGGCCCCGGCAAATGGGTTGGGTTTGGACGGCGGACGGTGGGTGCGTCATGACCTTCACCACAAGGGTCGCCGGCCGCGCCGTATCAATGGCGCCTCCAGCAGTCGCCACGACACCCGCGCCACCAGGTAGCAGGCCGTCGTGGCAATGGCCAAGGCCAGCCAATACGGCAGCTCCCGGCCGAACAGCGGCACCTGCACCCAGCGAAGGCCTTCCAGGAAGAACATGTGGAAAAGATAGATGAAATACGACAGCCGGCCGATGGATGCCAACACCCGCACCAGCGGACCGGCGGGTGCCGCCGAAGCTGCCAGGCCCGTGACCCATGCCCCGCAGGCCAAACCGAACAGCGAATAACCCAACGCCGGCAGGAACCAAGGCTCGGCCTTGGCCCAATGGAACGCCAACATCAGGCCAAACGTCGCGATTCCGGCGGCCAGGGTGGCACCGCGCGCCGAGAAGAAACTTGCGTAAAGGCCGAGTGCACCAAGGCCGCCGAACGCGATGGCGTCCAGCCGGGCCGGAACGAAGTAATAGAGCAGCTCCAATGGAAACCAGCCTGCCGCTAGCACCGCCAACCGAACCGCCACGGCCACGACCACGAATGCCAGCACCATGGAGCGCAACATTCCCTGAGAGCCCATGGCGGCCAGGCCGAGAGCCAAGTAGGCGAACTCCTCCACCGACAGGGACCAGGTAATAGTGAATGGCACCTGGTCCACGCCAAGGATCGGGATCAGCCAGCCGTTGAGGAACAGCGCCGGAATCCAAAGTCGCTGGATGTTGCCGTAGTCCACTCCTGTGAAATACGACGCGGCGCCATAGACCATGACGGCGACTGCGAAAATGGGGACAATTCGGAAGAACCGCCGGCGGAAGAATCCACTCATGTCGTCCGCACGCGCATCTCGCATCAGAATGCTGACGATCAGGAACCCGCTCAACGCGAAGAAGACGTCCACGCCGATCCAGCCCATCGACCCAAGGAACCCCGCCACGGGGTCGGATGGATCGGACGTGAAACGGAAAGACGCGTGGTATCCGAAGACCAGCAGGATGGCGACTCCACGAACCGCATCAAGTGCGTCCATTCTTGAAGTCGAGTCGGCAACGGCGTCAGCGCTTGCTGCCAAAGGCCTCTCGTCGATGGGAGAAGTCACTCGCAGCACAGGTGGAGCTCCCACTCGTTCATCATCAGCGCATTGTTGTACGGGACGTGCGCATAGCTGCTATTCGCGTACTGGAGCCAGACGTAGAGGATGCCCACCAGGACACCACCCACTGCCGTTCTAAGGGCGGCTCGTAGACTGGATTGGGCGAACATCCCCGGAAGCGCCGCGATCACGTACATCGAAACCGGGAAAAGATACAAGGTCATGCGACCGGATGCCGCCGAGAACACGAACGCGGCGGGGATGAGCAGGATCGCCAGCCAGGCCATCTGCACGAGAAGGGCACTGGGGAAAAGAGTTTGCCGGACCCTTCGGCCAAACAGCACCAACAGTGCCGGGATACCGTTCAGCAGCACATGCTGCGTAGCGCCCGAGGAATAGGTGATGTCGCTCTGGCCGCTAACGTAAACCTGGTCGTAATACTCCGCGCCGCCGGAGTACTGAAGGAAACCCACCATCGCTGCGCCCATCACGACGCCGATGATCAGCTTGTACTCAGCCCTCAGCTTCAGGCCCATCGCGGCGAACATCAGAAAGAAAATGGCGCTGAAGTGGAACATGGCCGCCACCAGGGTGAAGGCGACCCGGCGTTTCAGGGAGCTCGTCGACCAGTCGCTTGCAAGCCACAGCAGCACGCCGATCGCCGACGCCTGGCGGATGGCGCTCATGCCCACCACGATCACCAGTACCGGCAGCGCCACCGCAACCGCCACCCACGGCAGGGGCGTCGACTTCGCAAACCGGAAGATGCCGGCCATCAGCATGATCGCGACCACGAAGTTGGTGCCGTAAACGCCCGCCCCGAGCTTCGCGGACAACCACAGCACGGCCGCGAACGCCGGCTCTGCGTAGTCGAACGACTCCACCAAAGTTCCCGAGCCGGCCAACTGCACCATCAACAGGTAGTTGTTCCAGTCCATCCCCACCTTGTGGCGCAGGCCGATGAACAGCACCAACACCACGAAGGCCATGCCCCATGCGACGGGGTGCGGCTTTTTCTGCGGCAGCAGGACCGCCGCCAAAACGATGGCGATGGTCACGAAGAAATACGGCAACATTCCGGTCTACCCCTCAATTTTTGCAGCGGGGCGGATGCGGAACGGCATCGCCGGGCTGATGGCGGACCAAGCCTGTTGGAACTGGGCTTGCCGGAACTGGGCATCCTCCAACGTCGTCAGGACGGCGGCAAGACTGCCGGCATCCGCGGCGTGGACGGGGTACCTCGACAGCGCGGACCCTGGTTCCGGCGCACGCTGGGCCAACATGACGGGCAACACGCCCTCGGCCAGGAGCTCGACGATCACGGTACTCGTGCTGCAGAGAACGTACTTGGCGGCCCGCGCGCTTGCCTCGAGATCATCGTGTTCGGGCAGCAAGGCGAAGCCCAGTGCCTTCGCGCGATCGAACAGGGGGCGCGTCATCCCCTCGGGCAGGGAACGGATGGCCGGGTGGGGTTTCCATGCCAAGGGTGCCCGCGGGTCATGGGCGGCCGCTGCGTTGGCCGCCATCTCCAGCAGTGCCATCTCGTCACGTACGCCGTGGACCTTCACCGTTGGGTTCATTGGGTGGGCCAAATTGCTGACCAGCAGGAAACCCCGCTCGCCGCGGGCCAGGCCAGGCAACGGCGCCGGATCCGCGTCACAGCGGCCGTAGCCACCCAGCTGGGCGTGCCACTGCGCATCGTGCCCGCACCGAAACACCCCGAGGCTCGATCGGGCGATGAAGTTGAGCCCGCCGCTGATGCCGTGCACGACATGGATGGTTTCCGTCGCGCGTGCCTGCTGCGCCAGCTCCAGCCCGCTAGTGTCGGCCAATCCGGTGTGGCCGTACCAGACCCTATCAACGTCGACGGTCTGATGGTTCCACCAGTGGGCCGAGATTTCGCCAAGGATGGCGCGATAGGCCATGCCGACCATGTCGGCCATGCCCGGCAGGTAGGGCGTCGAGGGAGCCAGGCGCAGGCCTACCCGAAGCGTGCCTGCAATCGCGGGGATGGCGCTGATCGCCGCACCAACGGAGAACGGCCGAAGCAAGGGCGGCAGGTCCTGGCCCAGTTTTTCACGCCACTGGGCGCCAATGCTGTTCAGGCTACGACGCGGGCGACCCAGCACGAGGATGGCCGCAGGCGGCCGTGCATGGCCCAACTGGCCAAGCAGCAGCCGGGTGCGGTTCGACCATTCGCCGTGCAGCGCGAAAAGCTCCCGGGACTCCGAAGGGAGCGTGTCGTGGGCATGAGCATGGCGCAACAGGTCGGCGACCACCATCGCAGACGCCGCGAGCGCGGCGCAGACGAACCGCGCCCGGTCCTTGGATCGCCGACAGAATCGTCCCGCCACGGGCAGCCCGCGCTGCTCCAGCGCCACTTCCGCGCTCCGCCTGCTCAGCAGTGCAAGCGGCGCGGTCACGGCGCAGGCCGTGGCGGAATCACGACTACAGGCTTCGACCAGCCGTTCGGCGTAGCCGACGGCCCACGTCCCGCGACCGAGGCCAGATTTGGGGAACTCGAACTGCCAAGGGCCTGCCGCAATCCCCAAGCGATTGCATGAATGCATCAGCACCTGCATGCCCCTACTGGACTCAAGGTCCTGCGGCGCAGGCGCTTCGTCATCTGGGACGCGTGCTTTCGCCAGGCGCACGCGCCAGCCGAAACGGCCTTTGCTGGCGCCGAGCACATGCATCAAACAAGCCGCCCGATGTCGGCGAACAGTGCCGATACAGCTTGGCGCGCCATCGCAATGTAGGCGCCCACGGCCGACCGCTCGGTGGGCGACCAGCCCTCGCGCCGCGCGGATTCCACCGATCTAGCATCCAGCGACGCATCGGCCCGCCATGCCGCCAGCCCGACATCCTGCACGAGGGCTGCAATCTTCGAGGTGTTCGAAGGAACCGCCACAAAGGGCGTCCCTGCCAACAGCGACAACGTGCAGGCATGGAACCTTCCCGACACCAACAGTTCCAGCGCGGCAAGGCGCGAGATGAACTCATCCGCCGTCGCTGCCTGGGCGTGCAGCTGGGTGGACCTTGCCCGAATTAGGGCCGCCATTCGCAGCGGGGACGTCAGGTCACGTCGTGATACCGCTTCACGGACGAACCGGAGCTTGGCGGTCACGCCCGGAAGGCTGTACTGGATGGCCACCGGCAGCCCACGGGCGTGCCGGCGGCTGCGCTCCAACTGCAGTGTCATGTCCGGGTCCACGCTATCGGTGTATCCAACGCCGCTTCGCGAAACCCCTGTCGGTGCGACCGGCGCGTACAGGCTCAGGTCGGGAACCACCACGCAGGATCGGCCGGCGCTGCGCAACTCGGCGGCACTTTGGCTGTCGCGAACAGCAACCAAATCCACGTTGTCCAGCAGTGCCACCAGTTCGACACCATTGGCCTCCCACCCAGCGTTGATCAATGCAACGGGCACGCCATGCGACCGCGCCTGCTCCGCCGCCAACAAGAGACGTCTTCCCGTCGGCCGATCATGGTGGAGGGTGCCTTCGCCGTTGATGACCATAAGCCGCGACCCAGCGAGCGCCTGGTCGAAACCCGGGTTGAGCCGCCAGTCGGCATGCGCCGGCGATCGGTGGATGACGTCGCCGCCGATCCCCGCCAGCAGTGACTCCAGCGCCGACATCACGCGCGAACAGCCGTGGTGGCGGTCTATGCGGGTGTCGTTGACCAGCACTACTGGAAACCGCTCAGCCACGGCCGCCCCCAAGCAGGCAACGATCACGGCCCGGCTTGCCGCGGGGCCGACGACTCATCAACGAAAACGGATCCATCATTTGGCGTAGTAGGCCTGGTACCAGCCGACAAAATTCGCCACGCCCTGCTCCACCGCCACCGTCGGCCGATAGCCCGTGGCGGCGATCAGGTCGGAAACATCCGCCTCGGTGTCGGGCACGTCGCCGGCCTGCAGCGGCAGCATCTGCATGTTGGCCTTCCTGCCCAGGCACTGCTCCAGCACCTCGATGTAGCGCAGCAGCTCCACCGGCTGTTCGTTGCCGATGTTGAACAGGCGGTACGGCGCCACGCCGCTGGTGGCCGGGTCCGGCGCCATGCCGTCCCACCCGGGGTTGCGGCCGGGCACGGCGTCGAGGCTGCGGATCACGCCCTCCACGATGTCGTCCACGTAGGTGAAGCTGCGCTTGTGCTTGCCGTGGTTGAACACCCGGATCGGCTCGCCGGCAATGATGGCCTTGGTGAACAGGAACAGCGCCATGTCCGGGCGGCCCCACGGGCCGTACACGGTGAAAAAGCGCAGGCCGGTGCACGGCAGGCCGTAGAGGTGCGCATACGAGTGCGCCATCATCTCGTTGGCTTTCTTGGTGGCGGCGTACAGCGTCAGCGGATGTTCGGTGGGCTGGTGTTCGGAGAACGGCATCTTCAGGTCGGCGCCGTACACGGAGCTGGTGGAGGCGAACACCAGGTGTTCGACGCCGTGGTGGCGGCAGCCCTCCAGCACGTGCAGGAAGCCGGTGACGTTGCTGCTGACGTATACGTGCGGGTTTTCCGCCGCGTAGCGCACGCCGGCCTGCGCCGCCAGGTTCACCACGCGCTGCGGCTTGTGGTCGGCGAACGCCGCTTCCACCGCCGCGCGGTCGGCCAGGTCGGCTTCGATGTGCGTGTAGTTCGGGTGGTCCTTGAAGCGGGCCAGGCGGGCCTTCTTCAGGTTCACGTCGTAGTAGTCGCTCATGTTGTCGAAGCCGACCACGTGGTCGCCGCGATCAAGTAGGCGCATCGCCAGGTGCGAACCAATGAAGCCGGCGGTGCCGGTGACCAGGACTTTCATGCTCACAGCCTCCCGTCCACCGCATCCCGCGGCAGCACGCATTTCACGTCGTACACCACCGCGCCGGGCTTGCCGAACGCGCGTATGCCGGCGCCGCCCAGGGTGATGAACTGGTGGTGGCCCACGGCCACGACGATGGCGTCGTAAGCGCCGGCGTCGGGCTGCGCCACCAGGCGCAGGCCGTACTCGTGCTCGGCTTCGGCGGCGTCCACCCAGGGGTCATGCACGTCCACGCTGGCCTGGAACTGCAACAGTTCGGAAATGATGTCGATCACGCGGGTGTTGCGCAGGTCCGGGCAGTTTTCCTTGAACGCCAGGCCCAGCACCAGCACGCGCGCGCCCACGGGGTTGATGCCCTTGCGGGCCATCAGGCGCACCAGCTGGTCGGCGATGTAGCCGCCCATGCCGTCGTTGATGCGGCGCCCCGCCAGGATCACGTCGGGGTGGTAGCCGATCTCCTGCGCCTTGTGGGTGAGGTAGTACGGATCCACGCTGATGCAGTGCCCGCCCACCAGGCCGGGGCGGAACGGCATGAAGTTCCACTTGGTGCCGGCGGCTTCCAGCACTTCCATCGTGTCGATGCCCAGGCGGTTGAAGATCAGCGCCAGTTCGTTCACCAGGGCGATGTTGACGTCGCGCTGGGTGTTCTCGATCACCTTGGCGGCCTCGGCCACCTTGATGCTGCTGGCCTTGTGGGTGCCGGCGGTGATGATGCCGCCGTACAGGGCGTCCACGAAATCGGCGGCGGCCGGCGTGGAGCCCGAGGTCACCTTCAGGATGTTGGTGACGCGGTGCTGCTTGTCGCCCGGGTTGATGCGCTCGGGGCTGTAGCCGCAGGTGAAGTCCACGTTGAACACCAGGCCCGAGGCCTGTTCCAGCAGCGGCACGCACACTTCTTCGGTGCAGCCGGGGTAGACGGTAGATTCGTACACCACCACGTCGCCGCGCTTGAGCACGCTGCCGATGGCCTGGCTGGCCTTGACCAGCGGCGTGAGGTCGGGGCGCTTGGCCGAATCAATCGGCGTGGGCACGGTGACGATGAACACGGTGCAGGCCGCGATGTCGGTCAGTTCGCCGGTGAAGCGCAGCTGCGGGCTGCCGGCCAGTTCGTCGGGCGACACTTCCAGGGTGCTGTCGCGGCCTTCGCGCAGCTCGGCCACGCGGCCCGGGCGGATGTCGTAGCCGACGGTGGGGTGCTTCTTGCCGAACTCGACGGCCAGCGGCAGGCCGACGTAGCCCAGGCCGATGATCGCGATGGAAGGGGATGGCTCAGGTGGCATGGGGCACTTCAGGTTGCGCGGCGCCGGGCGCCGTCGTGGGGAGTTGCCGGCGCGGGCCGGACACCAGGAAAGCGGCCAACAGGCCAAAAACGGCCAGGTGGGCGGTGGTTCGAAGCGGATAATCCACCAGCGAGTGCAGCAGCACCAGCAGCAGCGCGATCCAGGCGGCGCGGCGCAGCCCCAGCATGGCCGGCGTCGGGCCGGGGACGCCGCGCCAGGCCTTCCAGCCGGCCATGGCAAAGGCCGCCAGCAGCGGCAGCAGCACCACCGGCAGCGCCCAGCCCGCCTCGAGCCACAGCTCGGCTGGGTCGTTGTGGGCGTGGTTGACGTAGACGCCGTCCACCGGGGCTTCGCGGTCGAAGCCCTCGAAGGCGCGGCGGAAGCTGCCCAGGCCCGAACCCAGCGGCGCGTATTCGCCGGCCAGCTCGACCGTGAGCGCGGCATATTCGCGGCGCGCGTCGTCGCCCACGCCCTGCTCGATGCGCTGCACGATGCCAAACAGCGCGAACTGCACGATCAGCGCCGCGGCCACCGCCGCGCCCACCAGCAGCAGGCGCACCGTGCCGCGGTCGCGGCGCAGCGCCAGCACCGCGGGCACGCTCAGCAAAAGGCCCAGCACGCCCAGGCCCATGCCGGCGCGCGAGCGCGCCAGGGCGATGCCCAGCATCAGCGCCACCACCACGCCGCCGCCCAGCAGCCACCACAGCAGCGGCGTGCGGCTGCGCGCGTCGGTGTCTGCGGCGCTGCGGTGGTTGACCCACGCAGCCGTGCCCACCAGCACCAGCGGCAGCGCCATCGCCATCAGGCTGGCGTGGTGGTTGCTGTTGGCGAAGAAGCCCACGGCGTTGGCGTAGTTGGTGATTTCGTAGAAGCGCAGCTTGCTGTCCAGGCCGCCGGCCAGCTGGCTGATGCCCAGCAGCATGGCGAACACCGACACCGCCGCGAAGATCGCCACCAGCCCGTAGCGCTGCCCGGCGCGGAACTGCAGGCCAGCCAGGAACAGCGCCACCGCCGGCAGCATCCAGAACAGCGCGCGCTGGGTGCCCGTGGGGTCGATGCTCAGCGGCGACGAATGCGCCAGGCCGACCGACGCCAGCTGGGCGGCCAGTTCGGCGCGCGCCGGGCCGGACTGCCAGAGGCCGTCGGGAATCGGCAGCAGCTGCATCGCCGGCAGCAGCAGCGGCAGCAGCGCGAACCAGGCCACCGGCGGCAGGCGCGCCGCCGGCTCGCTGGCATTGCGCCACAGCGTAAGCGCGATCAGCGCGGTGGCCAGCGCCTGGCACAGGGCGTCGCCCGGCGTGCCCTGCCCGCCGCCGAGCACCAGGGCGCAGGCCAGCAGCAGCGCGGCAAGCGGCCACTGGATTCGGGACACCGGCAAACTAGTCTTCATTGCATCCCCTCACCACGAAAAAGGCCGCCCGGGGGCGGCCTTTGCTTCCAGCTATCGCCGCGCTTACGGGCTCGGCGGGTAGATGCTGTAGTCGCCTTCGATCAGCGCGTAGGCGATGCCCGCGGTCCAGCCGCCGAAGATCCACCACGCGTTCTTGTTGCGGTGGTCGTCGCGCGCCGGGGCGCCGACGGCCTGGGCGTAGCTCGGGCCGATGCTCTGCACGTTGGCGACGGCGCCGCCGCAGGTGGACGCGGCTGGCACTTCGAGCAGCGAGCCGGCTTCGAGCGCGAGCACGCAGCCGTCGGTGAAGGTGACCAGGGCGCTGCCGCCTTCCATGACCATGACGCGATCGCCGGCGACCAGCGCCTGGGCCTCGGCAGCGGTGACGAACTCTTCACCCTGGTTGACGAGGACGGTGCCCTGCTGGCCGTTGAGAGTGGCGACGCTGTCGGCGGCGAAGGCCGACGTGGCGAACAGCGATGCGGCGATGAGGGTGGCGGTGCGGATCATTTGCGTCTCCTGAAACTGGGGGCCGACGTAGGCGCGGTAGCCGCGTTTTTGTGGGCTCGGGGTGTTGCCTGTGTGCGGGAGCATACCGGACAAGGGCGATGAGTGGAACCACTTTTTCCTATGTGTGTCAACGCACTGTGTTCATTTTGTGGCAACGGGTTCAGCAGTCTTCATGCGTACGATCTTCATGTCATCGAACCAGGCCCGGCCACCGATGCGCTGCTCGGCCGGGATGCGCGCGGGCAGCACCAGGGTGAGCCACTGCCCCCCGCAGCCCTGGCCCGGGACCACGAATTCAGCCTCGAAATCGCGCCAGGGGCCGTTGCCGCGCAGCGGGGCCGTTTCCCCCAGCGCCGCCCCGTCACCGGCGCAGGCGACGGTCCAGACCAGGCCCCGTTCGGTGCGAAGGTTGTCGGGCCGGGCCCGGCCCTGCAGCCGGTACCGACCCGGGGCCAGGGCCATCAGCTGGCTGACGTGCCTGAACCGCACCCTTTGGTCTTCGAACGCGACCCGCAGCGCCACCCGGCCAGTGACGCCTTCGCCGCCCAGCCGGGAGATGCGCGCGCCGGAGATGCGGCCCAAGCGCCAGTCGAAGCCGCCGATGCCCGGCTCCCACTCGAAGCCCCCGTTGAACACGTTGCCCAGCGACCGCTGGCGCTCGGCGCTCAGCTGGCTGGCCCAGGTGAGGTAGGCCGCGCCCCACTGCCCGTCCTTGGCCAGGCGATCAAGCCAGGCCCCCAGCTCGGGCGGCGCCAGGCCACCGGGCGCCTTGCGCAGCCGGTCGAACAGGGGCGCGATGGCACCGGCGTCCTCGGCGTTCTGGGCCACCTGCACCAGCATGCGGGTGCGCCAGGGCGGCTGGCGCTGCAGGTGGTCGGCCAGTGGATCCAGCGCCGGCGGGGCGCTGGCCAGGCCGGTCAGGATGGGCAGCATACGCGGCATCAGGCTGGGGTTGAGCCGCAGCAGGGCGTCCAGGTGGTCCACGGCCGCAACCGGGTCGCGGGTGGCCAGGGCGTGGTCGAGCAGCCAGGCCCGGCTCTTGAGGTCCTGCGGGCTGCGGTCGGCGGCCAGGCGATACAGGCCGACGGCGCCTTCGCGGTCGCCGGCGGCTTCGGCCAGTTCGCCGAGCACGCGGTAGGGGCGGCCGTCGAGCGGATTGGCCACCAGGGCGCGCTTGGCGTGGTCCTGCGCGGCGGCGGCCTGGGCCGGGTCGGCGGCCAGCTGTTCGGCACGGCGGATCAGGGCCTCGGGGTGCTGGCTGCGCCAGGACAGGGCGCGCGCGGGGTCGCGGATGGCGTAGTGGTCGGCCATGCCCAGCGAAACCGCGTGCCAGGCCAACACCGCCAGCACCGCGAAGGCCACGAAGGCCAGCAGGCGCCGGGCGCGGGAGGGTGACGCGGGCTCAGTCGGCATTTTCGAGTCTTATCTGACTTATCCGCAGCGTGCCGTCCTCGCGCCGCAGGTCGAATCGGATCTGGCCGCGGGTGGCGTCCGGACGGCGCTTGCCGGCTACGGTGACCCGGGCGCGGTAGCTGGCCAGCAGGGTGGCGCGGTCGGGTTCGCCCTGCATCCAGCCGGTGGGCATGAAGCGCAGCTCGCGCTCGAGGGTTCCGGCGAACAGCGACTGGTAGTCGAACACGATGGCGTCGCGGCCGCCGCGGTTGTTGCGGGCGTCGCGGGTGAACAGGCGCATCAGCGCGTTGATGTCGCCGGCGGCGTAGGCGGTGCTGAACTGTTCCAGCACGCCGTAAGCCTGCTGGCGGTCCACCTGCGGCACCACGGGCGGCGCGGTTTCGGGTGCCGGCTCGGGCGCGCGCGGCGGGGCCGCGACCACCGCGGCCAGCGAGTCGGCGGGCG
>FSSH01001673.1_pt2 | contig 14811 bp, 14 predicted proteins | sample 1166101 | NCBI WGS metagenome assembly FSSH01 (sample SAMEA32972668, study PRJEB13176) | freshwater metagenome | biome: Drinking water system; feature: Biomass in drinking water that filtered by 0.45 um membrane; material: drinking water | place: USA | collected 2012-12-20 | depth 0 m | reverse complement strand
GATACACCAAGGCAGTCATTGATACGTTGCATTCAGAACTGGGGCATGGCATGCCTGCTGTCCCAGGCGGCACATCAAGGACCGTCAAGCCTTTTCTTGGAGCATTGGAATTGAAAGAAGTTTCCTTTTCGTATCCTGGAACCACAACACCGGTCATCCGAGACATCTCGTTGACGGTTCAACGCGGCGAGTCGGTGGGATTTATCGGCGCGAGCGGAGCAGGAAAAAGCACGCTCGTGGACCTTATCTTGGGTCTTCTCGCTCCGGAAAAAGGTGAAATCTTGGTGGATGGCGGGAACATCCAGAGCGACATGCGAAACTGGCAACATCAGATCGGTTATGTGCCGCAAACGATCTTTCTGACAGACGATACGCTTCGGCGTAACGTAGCATTTGGATTGCCTGAGAAATTGATTGACAATGCTGCGGTAGGGCGGGCCATTCGCGCAGCTCAACTTGAAGAGTTCATCAGCACTCTCCCCGATGGAATCGAAACCATTGTCGGTGAGCGTGGTGTGCGTCTCTCTGGAGGCCAGCGTCAGCGCATCGGAATTGCCAGGGCACTTTATCATGACCCAGCCGTCCTGGTGTTGGATGAGGCCACGAGTTCGCTCGATACGGACATCGAACGGGGGGTCATGCAGGCAGTCTATGCGCTCCGAGGGTCGAAGACGATTATCATCGTGGCCCATAGGGTCAGTACTGTCGAACACTGCGACCGTCTGTATCGGCTGGATCAAGGCATGGTCGTGGCGGAAGGGAAACCCGCCGTTGTGCTGAATCCAAAGCGCGTGTCGGCTCATCAACCCCAGGCGTGACGTCTCCGGCTGCATGCCGTCCCCTCAGGCGCGGGGAGTGAAGTTGCTTGATCGGAAGCGGTACGAATCTGTGCGGAAGTCATCGGGCAGGCCAGGAGGAGAAGGCCAAGTCATTCGTATGAACACAATTCAAATAATTGCCGAGATTGGAATCAATCACGGAGGCTCCGCCGAGATTGCGCGCGAACTCATAGCCGCAGCCGCGGCCGCGCAGGTGACCGGGGTCAAGTTCCAGTATAGGAATCTTGAAAACGCCTATAGTGCAGGCGCCGACCAGATCGGAGACGAAATTCTCCGCAAAGAGATCACGAAAAACTATCTCTCGCCGGCAGTCATTGTGAAACTTGTGCATCACGCGAAGGAATTGGGAATTCAAGCGGGCATCAGTTTTTTTGATGCCGCGGACATGGATGATTTCCGGACGGATCTTGCAGATTTCGACTTTTACAAGGTCCCTTCCGCGGAGCTCTGCAATATGCCGTTGATCCATCGCATGTTGCAGGAGGGCAAGCCGGTTATGCTTTCGACAGGGTGCCACAAGGAATTGGAGATCGAGGAGGTATTCAGTAAACTGCCGGGCGACAACTGGATACCGATGCATTGCGTATCAAACTATCCAGTGGTTCCAGTCAATGCGAAGCTGGGATATCTGAAGCATCTCGCCCGGCGCTGGAAGCGCGAGATCGGGTATTCAAGTCACGATGAGAGCTGGGAGGTGTGCCTGCTCGCTATGCAACTGGGCGCGACTGTCATTGAGCGGCATATCACGTTCGACAAGAACGCGCAAGGGTTGGATCATTCGACAAGTTCCACGCCGGACGAATTCCAGCGCCTAACTGAATTTTCGGAGAACCTTGAGCTGATCTTAGCCGGTGATGGACCGCGGTATCCCAATCAAGGGGAGATGCTCAACCTACAGAATCTCGGCCGGTCATTTTATGCGACGAAGGATTTCGAGGTAGGCGAAGCGATCGTTGCGGAACAGTGTATTGCTCGCGCACCGCGCACGGGAATCGGTCGCCACGAAATGGCTCAGTATCTCGGGCGTTCGGCTGTTCGTCCAGTGCGGAAAGGGGAGGTCATTAATAGATCGGTATTTGAAATATCCCAGGATCTTAGCGACGAAGTCATTCTCTTTGCTCAGTCAAAGCGTGTGTCCTTGCCGGTTCGCTTGCATGACCAGCGCGGCATGCAGAAGAAATTTCCCATCGGGCGCTACGAGTTTCATTTGTCGTTCGGCGAAGTGCTGTCCGCAATCGATGTGAAGCAGTACGATAGTACCGCAAGGTATAGTATCCACCTTCCGGACTATGTGAGCTCGACCCAACTAATGGACCCGTTCTCAGAGGATGTCACCCAGCGCACGGCGAGTCAGGATATTCTGAACCGCACCGTTGCATTCGCGGCGGCGCTTCAGGACAGAACCGGGGCCGCTGTGCCTGTCGTCGGGAGCTTTTCCGTCGTGCATGGGGGTCGCAAGGAATTTTTTGAGACGCACGCGCAACTGCTGTGGAATTATCGAAGGCAAGGTGTAGCGGTCTTGCCGCAGTGGCTCCCGCCCATTGCATGGTACTTCGGAGGATCCGTTCGCCTGAATGCGATGAACGGTCGTCAGGATGTCGAGTTCATCGAACAATATGAGCTTCCGATCTGTATGGACATTTGTCATCTTTGCATGGGTGAGAGCACATCGGATTTTGTCGCCACGGAAGTCCTCAGGCGTCTTCGTCCTTATATCCGACATCTTCACATCGCCGATGCGATGGGTATTGATGGTGAGGGGATGCTGTTCGGCGACGGCGACCCGAAGAACATGGCCTCATTGCGTGAAGCGCTTCGGTTTGACGAGGACAAAGTCGTAGAAGTCTGGCAAGGGCATCTCGATGGTGGCGCCGGCTTCGCCAAGTCACTGGTGCGGCTTTGGGAATTGTTTGATGCCAGCCACTAAGACCGCTTTGATATTGGGCGTCACGGGTCAGGACGGGGCGCATATGGCTCATCTCCTGCTGCAGCGGGGGTGGGTCGTCTACGGTGGGTTCCGGCGCGGGGTTACGGGTAAAACATGGCGGCTCGACGAGATGAGCATTACCGATAAGATCCGGTTGATCAACATCGATATTGGCGAACCGTATCAACTGATAGAAGCGTTTCGGAACATCTGTCCCACCCACATCTACCATTTCGCCGGGGAGAGTTTTGTCGCCGATTCTTTCGAACATCCCAAAGTCACCATCGATGTGAATGCCATCGGGACGCTCAATGTGCTGGAGGCGATGCGGGCGGCGGCGTCGGATGCCAGATTGTTCTTTGCTTCGAGTTCGGAGGTGTTCGGCCGAAACAAGACGGATGGACCGCTTGATGAAGGAAGCGAGTGTCGTCCGTCGAACCCGTACGGCATCTCGAAGCTGACAGCGCAGCATTTGGTCCGCCTGTTCCGGGACACATACGGCCTCTTCACGAGTATCGGGGTCATGTTTAACCATGAAGGGCCATTGCGGGCGCGAAGTTTTGTGACCCGCAAGATCACCTACAACCTGACGCGACTGCGCAAGAATCGTGGAGCACCCATGGAACTCGGGCAGTTCAGCGCTGCGCGGGACTGGGGCTCCGCGGAGGATTACGTGGAAGCCATGCACGCCGTGATGAGACTGGAGACTCCTGGCGATTATGTGTTCGCGACAGGACGAGTGACGTCGATTCGTGAGTTCCTGGGCGTTGCCGCCAGCGCCGCGGGATTTCTGCCGGTCTTTGAGAACAACGGCGCGGAGGAAATTTGCTATGACCGCGCAAGCGGGCTCCGGCTCGCGCAGGTGTCTCCACGCTACTTTCGCCCGTTTGATACGCCACCACTCACCGGCAGTGCGGCACGGCTACGAGAACACACCGGTTGGAGCGGGTCTCGGTCCATAGAACGCATCGCGGAAGGAATGATCGAGGCAGATCTTCATCGCTGGGAAAAGGGGATACATAATGTTTGATCAGCTCAAGGCGCGCTTGGAAGGCTGTGTATACACCGTCTTCACTCCGTTCGACGATCACGAAGAAATCGACTATGCCTCACTGGAGAAGTATCTGACGCACATGAGTCGGACCGGGGCGAGAAAATTTTATGTCATGGCATATAACTCGCGCTATTCCCAGCTTACGCACGAGGAAATCCGCCGGCTAAACGAGTTTTGCATTCGTACGGTGAAAAAGCTGGATGCGAACCATGTTGTGATTGTGGGCGATCCGATCCATTGTTCGACAAAAGAGTCGATCGAATTTGCACGGCATGCGCGGGACAGCGGGGCGGATCTGATTTCCCTGATTGTCAGGGAAAAATATTTCACCGACGACCAGATCATCGATCACTTTGCGGAAGTCGGGCGGTCGTCGCGTATGCCTATTCTAGTCCATGAAATGCCGTTTCTGTCGGGCTACGATGGAAAGCAGATCCACTGGCCGCTGAGCCTGTTTGAAGCCTTGCCGTCGGTGCCCGAGATCGTGGCTCTGAAGGAGGACGCCAAAGATTTCGTCACCACCTGCGCCGCGTTGAAGCTGGAGCCGAGAATTCGAGTCATCATCGCCGGGCGTAAGTCGTCCTTCATGCAATACAAACCCTACGGTGCGAAGGCGTACCTGAACGGCATCTCCATGCTGGATGCCCGCATCGGAGAGGCATTTTGGAAAGCCTATGAAGGAGGAGACGAGAAGACGATCCGTTTTATTCTGGAGAAACTTGAAGCGCCGTTTTTTGAGAAGTGCGCGTCCAAGTATGGGTGGCACCGAGTTAATAAAGCGCTGCTGCAGGCGGCCGGCTTCATGCATCGGCGTGACCGTATGCCGATGAAAGCGCTCAGTGATGGCGAATATGAGGATGTACGCCAGGTCTATCTCGAAATTGCCGGGCCGCTGAAGGAGTTGATCGGATCATGAGCTACATCGCATTTGTTCCGGCCCGATCCGGGTCGAAGCGGCTGCCGGGAAAAAATGTGAAGGTGCTCGCGGGTAAGCCGTTGGTCGTCTGGACTCTTGAGGCATGCGTACGCTCAGAGCGAATCGACCGCGTTATATTCTCAACCGACTCCGACGAATATTGGGAGCTTGCCCGTGGCTACGTGAAGTCGGACAAGCTCGTCCGGGATTGTCGATCGGCGAGCGAAGCCGGGGACAGCGTCAAGATTTTTGACTATTTGAAATCGAATCATCAAAAGCTGTTTCCAGGCCGGGGAGACTGTTTTGTCCTGACATTGCCCACGGTTCCGTTTCGATCCCACAGGCACATCGATGAGGCCATCGCGTTGTTCGAGCAACAGGGCCAACCGGTCTTCTCGGCGACCAGCTATGGGTTTCCAATTTCCTTCGCATTTTTTGTCGATGATCAGGGTGGTTGGCAGCCGGTCTTTCCGGATGGAGCTATGGTGACGGGCAACACACGCAGCCAGGATCAACGCGTGGCGTACCACCCGAACGGCGCGCTGTATGTCCGAAAGGCCGAGGATCTGGCGCAGCAGGAATTGCGAACTCTGTATCAAGGCGCGCGGCCATATCTGATGGATCGGGATATATCGCTGGATATCGATAACGAGATTGATTTCACGATCGCCGAAACCCTGGTGAAGTCTGGTTACATCCGTGGCTGACTAATCCGACTATTGATCCTCTTTCTCTCCACCCCTCCCCCTTATGAATTCACAGCAGCGTCTTGAATCCCTGGATGGAGTTCGTGGGCTAGCAGTCTTAATCGTGTTCTTGAGCCACGCTTCAGGGAGGGAAATATCGAATGTATCGTGGTTGAATTTTCACGGCATCGGGCACATCGGTGTCTATTTGTTCTTTGTTTTAAGCGGATACTTGCTTGCCAGAAATTTGCTCTCGGGACAGAGTGCGAAAGAATTTTACATCCGTCGATTTTTTCGGATAGCACCCCTTTACTTCGTGGTTCTATTGATGGTTTTTGCCATCCAATTAAACGGTTACTACTCTCCTCGTTATTTGTATGTGGAGGATGGGGGGGCAGGATTGTTCAAGCACATCCTTTTCCTCAAGGGTGACGGCGTCTTTTGGACTGTCGCAGCAGAGTTTAGTTTTTATTTGGTCTTGCCCTTGATTGTATGGGTTGGTGTGAAGTTCGGTAGTGGATGGTTAATGTTAGGCTGTGTAGTGTATTTTTCATGGTTCCTGTTTGCACTTCAAGGAAAATTGCCGCCACCGAAACTTGTGGACATACAACACCAAGGACAGTTCTTAGATGTTTTGATTTGCGGCGCCATTGCGGCGTTCATAAACCGCAAGTTGCCCGAAGGCGTTATGGCTGTTCTGTTGGCGATATTGATGGGCATTACTGTGATATGCGTCTCGAAATCATTCCTCTGGTTCCATCAGCCTTTTTATGGCTTGAGGTGGGGGTCACTTTTATATGGGGCTGTCTTTGCTCTGAGCATTGTCAGCGTTGTGCAGGGTAATCGATACCTGCTAGTGGTCTTTAATAACCCTGTCCTGCGTTTCATGGGAATCGTGGGGTTTGGGTGGTACTTGCTTCATTTTCAGGTGTTTCAAATTGTCAATGCGTATATCGAACCCGGGTTTGTGCGGTTCGTGCTGGCCACGATTGCGACTGCCGCATGCTCGTGGCTAGCCTTTGTGCTTATCGAATCACCGGCTATACGATTGGGTAAGATAATAAGTACTAAGGTTAGCCATCGAGGGCAAGGTGTAGCGACAATATAGTTGACTGCGTCGTGTCAGCAGAAATTTGGCTCGCCAACTCGAGCCAAGCAATCCGGCGATTCCTATATTTCGATGGAAAGCATACCAATCGTTACAATGGCTAAACTGGGGGTCTTAGTCTTAGCGCATGAGGCTGAATCGTCCTATAGTGAATTCTTCATTCGTTGGGCGTAGTTTGCTTCGTGATTGCTTCATGTGGCGCTTGTATGGATCAATGAGGAGGGGATATGAAAGCCACACAATTGCTCCAAAAGGTCGTCAATAGAGTCAGTCAGGCGACGACGCGCAAACGGGTATCTCCTGTCTTGACACGCATACCGGAACCGATGCGGGATCTCGCTATAAAGGGAGAGTACCTGCGGGTGTTTCCGTACCCTACTGAGAGAGTGATAGGGGATTACCAAACAGAACCATTCATTACACGCTCTACGAAAATAGTGACACTGGGCAGTTGTTTCGCACAAGAGCTTTCCAAATGGCTGGTGACTCACAACTTCAATTGTCTGAAGGACGAATGGGGAGTGATTTATTCGCCGAAAAGCCTTGCTCAGATCGTGCAATATTCGTTCGATAGCGCCAACTGGGGTCCGAGTGAGCCTATGTGGATGTTAGACTCGAAGTATTACTTCCCATACCTTAAATCGGCGGATCACAGCGGTCCAAGACTTCTTGGGGCCAGTGAGGACGAGGCCAGGTCTTCTCTCAGGGAGCATTTTAAGAGAAGTCAATCGGCGATGAAAGAAGCGGACGTAGCCGTTTGGACTTTGGGATTGACTGAGTTATGGCGCAACAAGCGGGACGGCTATGCGTACTATGCAATACCGTACCCCCAAATTTTTAATGCCGATGTCCACGAGTTTCACAGTTTGAATTATGAGGAAGTGATCGAGTGTTTAGAATTCTCCATACAGACCTGCAAAAGTAACAATCCGAAACTGAAGATAATCCTCTCGGTGTCTCCGATACCTCTCAGTATGTCATTTCGGAGTCATCTTGGGCCATATGTCGCCACTCAGTATTCGAAATCGATCCTGCATGCCGCGGCCCTTAGGCTGACGGAGAAGTACGACCATGTTTCCTATATGCCGAGCTACGAACTTGTCAGGAATGACCCTCGGGCAAACTATACGAGCGATGGTCGTCACGTCACTCGGTCCTGTGTTGACTTGGTCATGGATTCATTCAAGAAGCTATATGTGCTTGAATCGGCTTGAATCGGGGTTAATCGTCGATCAGTGTGCTCCTTCGGACATTGCATCGACTACAAGTAAATTGGATCAAGATGGCAATTGCACGTCCACAGATGGGTCTGGATTGATTGCACATCATGTTCGGGTAGTTCCCCTTGTTCTTTGACGCTTCGTAACCCGTGAGCGTCCTGCGCCGTGCGCGATGTCCTGAACAGGACAATCATGCCAGATCTTACATCACCTGATTCGCTTCGGACATCGCGAAGCACCGCGGAAACATGCGAGCTATTGGTCCGGCTTGAGCAAAAAAGTGATATCAATGAACATCGTGTCGGTGCCATCCAACTTTGGCCCTTGCTGCGGCATGTGTTATGGGTAGAGTTGTTGCGTGCCAGTCCGGCAAATGAACAAAGCAGGCCGACTCGTGACCGGTGGCTTGTTTCCAGGGCCAGGATTGCTGCAGCCGTCTTGTATAACAACGTTACGGAGATATTTCCCCGGGACCAGAGAAAGCTGTTGGATGAGACGCGGCTGTTTGTGTCCAGGCCGGGATATCTACAATACATGGGTGAGTCGAACCTCTACTTCGACCGAATCATTGATCCGTTGTTTTTTATTGCTCGGAATCGTTACCTGGTTGCGAAGATGTACATCGGATCTCTACCCGAGGATCGTCGACTCCTACTTCCTGGCTTTCCCCTTCGGCCGAGATCGGTGGGACATTCAACCAAGATTGAACACTCGGTCGGTCTGTGGGTACGGGATGCCGCGAACCAGGTGGGGTTGTGTGAGGAAAGTCTGTTAGCACGGTTCCACATCGTATTAAGGGATTTTGAAAGATGGTACCGCACCGGCCAAACGCTCTTCGCCTCGATGCCGCAGTTGAAACGACTGTACCTGGCATGCTGGTATTTTCCCGATATGATGGGTCTTACTGCTGCCGCGAAGGAAGTGGGCGTCGAGGTGATCGATGTTCAGCATGGGAAGCAGGGGAAATACCAGGGCATGTATTCCTGGTGGACGAGAATACCGGAAGACGGGTACAAAATGATGCCCGATCGATTTTGGTGCTGGGGGCGTCCTAGCTGCCAAGATATCCTGCGCGCATCTCCCAATCGCATCATACATAGACCATTCGTTGGCGGATTTCCCTGGATCGACTGGTATCGCACCTTTATCAACCCGTCCGTTGCCGGCTCTGTATCGGAGAAGACAATTCTTTTTACATTGCAGGGCCCACAGGGGAAAAGCCAGGAGCCGATTCCTGACTTCATCGTAAAGTTCTTGCAGAATAAGCGGTTTGCGGATTGGCGGATCCGGTTTCGCAATCATCCGAATTTCAAAGAAGGGTTGGGATATTGTCAGAAACGGTTGGCCCCGGTCGATCCTTCTCGATTCACGATTGCCGACCAGAAGCGAAATCTGTATGACGAGTTCCTGGAAGTGACTCATCATATTACCGGATATAGCTCTTGCTGCTACGAGGCGGAGTCGTTTGGTGTGCCCACCTTGCTGTTCGGAGAGGAGGCTAAGGCCATCTACGAAACCGATATTGCTTGTGGGAGGTTTTCATGGACGCGGGGCGACGTTAACGATCTGATTGCATGGCTTGAACAGCCTTTGACAAACCACATTCACCGCTCCGATCAATATGTTGAGTCGTCCCTATCCCTTACAGCCGCTGTGCTTTTCGGAGATCATCCAGTTTAGGGATCGGAAGGTGCATGCCCCCCCCCCCCCACGACATAGTAGGAGAAAAGGTCCTCAAAGGGGAATTCTTGATTCAGCGGTAGCGGGGCGACCGGTTAGTACCCTGCCGTTCCTATCAAAGGAATTCAAAAGTTGAACGCACCGATCACGCTGTTTGTCTATAACCGGCCTGTGCACACCCGTCGAACGGTCGAGGCCCTACTGAAGAACGGGCTGGCCACTGAGAGTGATTTATTCATCTTCTCCGATGCGCCGAAAAGGCCGGAGGCTGCCAATTCGGTACGTGAGGTGCGTGATTACATTCGGACGATCGCGGGGTTCCGCTCGGTCAGCATCGTCGAGCGCGACAAGAACTGGGGGCTGGCGAATTCCATCATCGATGGTGTGACGTCGGTGATGAATCAATATGGACGCAGCATCGTGCTGGAGGACGATTTGGTGACGGCACCTCATTTTCTTGAATATATGAATGCGGCGCTCCGGCACTACGAGAGCGATCCAAAGGCCTTTTCAATCGCTGCCTACAATTTTCCTGAACAGACCATGTCGATCCCAGATGACTACGCATGGGATACGTATTCCTCCTTCCGCTGCTGTTCAACCGGATGGGCAACATGGCTTGACCGTTGGAAGCGGGTTGATTGGAGTATGGACTATTATGAGGCGTTCATGCGGGATCGGCATGCGCAGGAATTGTTCAATCGAGGTGGTCCTGAAATGACGCAATTGCTCACGATGCAGCGTAAAGGGAAAATTGACTCATGGGCTATCCGATTCTGTTACGCACACTATGCCAATGAAATGTTTTGTGTCTATCCGGTTAAGTCTCTGATTATGAATGTCGGGTTCGATAATTCAGGGACGCATAGCGGGGTTGATCCTCGACGCGAACATATGGCGTTAGATTCAGAGTGGAACCCGTCCTTGTTTTGCCCGGCTGATGCGTTCGATGAGCGGATCGTCCGCGGATTTTTCGATGCCTTTACGCCTCCCAAGCGTTCGCTTGTCTCACGCATTCTGCGTCGGTTAACGGGGTAGCCGGGAGGATCTTTCACATAAAATGATCGTCAAGCAGCTACTCCAAAAAGCCGTTGGTAAGTTGCGCAATCTGGCCCGAGGCCAGGAAGGGCGTCTCTCGCCGTTGCTGGCATGTGTGAATCGAGCCGGACTACTTCCGTCCGAGGAGTTGTTGCGACTTGGAACGGTATATGGCGGGTGGATTCTTCCGAAGGATCACGGCCTCACGGCGGACAGCCTCTGTTATTGCGCGGGCGCGGGAGAAGACATCAGTTTTGAATGTGAGTTGGTCGAGCGTTTCGGCTGTCGTGTGCGGATTATCGATCCGACACCGAGGGCTGTTCAGCACTTCAAGGATCTGGAGCAAGCTGTCCAGTCAGGGGTACGGTTTCCCGTCAACAACGGCGGAGTCGATTATTACGCCATCAGTGCCGCGCATCTTGATAGGCTGCAGTTTCTTCCGGTCGGATTGGCCGACAAAGACACCGAGATGAAATTCTTTCTGCCTCAAAACCCGGCTCACGTGTCCTGCTCGGTCATCAATTTGCAAAAGACCGACCAATACTTTACCGCACCCTGTCTGCGCCTCTCCAGTATCATACGCCAGGAGGGGGATAGCTCCATCGATATGCTAAAAATCGATATCGAAGGGGCGGAGTATGGCGTCATCGAGGACATGGTGAGGTCGGGCACTTTGCCGCGATTACTGCTCATTGAATTTGATGAAGCACACACTCCGCTGGACGCTCAGGCTCCTGAGCGAATCAGTCGCCACATTGCGCTCCTGGTTCATTCGGGAATGCGTTGCGTCGCTATTGAAGGCAGCAACGCGACCTTCGTGAGAGCATCGTAATTTTGGAAGCAGAACCAACACACGACCTTCGATCGTCTGTTTTTGATCGGACAATAGTTCTGACATGAACCAGGCGAACGGCTTGGGTTCTCCAAGAGGCAAGATGGACGTGCTGTTTGTTAATACTTTCGAAAAGAGTGGGGGAGCCGCTCGCGCGGCCTATCGGATCTTTTCGGAAATCCGCGGCCGTTCCGTGGACGTCCATTACCTTACGCTGACAAAAGAGGGTTGCGATCCTGACGTCAGCGGGCGCTTGCGCACGTCCGTGCTGGGTTTCGGGGTTCGGGCATTAGCTCGCCTGGACCGCATCCCACTGTATTTTTATCCTCAGCGGCAGCAAGCAATATTTTCCCCGGACATTTGGTCAAATCCACTGCGAATCCGTTTGACCCGTTTCAGATCGAACATCGTCCATTTGCATTGGGTTGTCGCCGGCTTGTTAGGAGTGGAGGAGCTTGCCAAACTGACTTGTCCGATTGTGTGGACACTGCATGACGCATGGGCTTTCACCGGTGGGTGCCATTACACGCAGGACTGCGAAGGCTTCAAAAAGCTATGTGGTCATTGTCCGCAACTTGGCAGCCGACATGAGGACGATTATTCGCGAATGCTAATGCGCAGGAAAACCAAGGTGTTTCAAGGGCTCGACATTACAGTGGTGACGCCCAGCCGTTGGCAGGCGGAGATGGCCAAGCAAAGCAGTTTGTTCGCTGGACGGCGTATCGAAGTTATCCCCAACGGACTGGACACCGAGACTTTTAAGCCGCTAGACCGCCAAATTGCACGCGCGCGGCTCGGTGTACCGTCCGATAAGCCTGTTGTGCTGTTCGGCGCACAGTCCATGACAGATCCGAGAAAGGGATGGGATTTGCTGCGCGAAGCATTGCGCGACTTGGAGTGGCCGTGCACCCTGTTGGTTTTTGGTGACGGGGATGTCGTCATCGACGAGGCGCCGTATGTCACGGTGCGTCAGTTGGGCAGTGTAACGGATGATGCGATCTTGGCGGCAGCATATTCCGCGGCGGATGTATTTGTGTGTCCATCCCGTGAAGACAATCTGCCAAACACGGTAGCCGAGGCGCTGGCCTGCGGGACGCCATGCGCGGCCTTTGCCGTTAATGGATTGCCCGATATGATCGAGCACCGGAAGACCGGCTGGTTGGCGAAACCGTTCAGTTCGGCTGAGTTGGCCGAAGGGATAAGGTGGTTGGTGGAGCATCCGCATCCGGCTGATTTGCGGCAGGCGGCTCGTGGAAAGGCAGTGTCCGAGTATAGCCTGACCGTAATGGGCGACCGGTATATGGCGCTGTATGAAGATGTCCGTAAGGTAACGAAGACGCACATGGTTCATGGCGCCGAATTTTCAGTGTGAGCATGCCGTTGATTGAAATGGAACACCGGAGGTACGTGTCTTCAGGGCCCGACGCGACGATGCAGACCAATGATGTCGATGGCGACCCGCTGATTTCCGTGGTCGTCGCGACATTTAACGCCGTGGCGACGCTGGAACGTTGCATCAAGAGTGTGTCGGGCCAAACCATTCGACGTAAAGAATTGATTGTCATCGATGGCGCCTCCAAGGACGGCACCGTCGAGATTTTGAAGCAAAACAGCGAGAAGATTGCCTATTGGGTCACTGAACCTGATCGGGGAATCTATAATGCCTGGAACAAGGCGCTGAAGGTCGCCCAGGGGGAATGGGTGTATTTTCTCGGGGCCGATGACTATTTCGTCGACGAGCAGGCTCTCGCCCGGGTCGCGCTGCATCTGAAGGGCCGGTCAACGCTTGCGCGAGTGGCCTATGGTCGGGTTGATCTCGTCCGGCAGGATGGTTCAGTGATAGAGACATTCGGCTCGCCATGGAATCGGCGAAGGTTTTTTGAACTTATGACCTTGCCGCATCAAGGGGTCTTTCATCACCGGTCGCTGTTTCAGGAACACGGCTGTTTCAACGAAGAGTTTCGAATCGCCGGGGATTACGAGTTGTTGCTGCGCGAATTGAAATCCCGCGACCCCCTGTTTATCGACAACTGTACGATCGCAGCGATGCAGTTCGGCGGGATGAGCAGCGACGGGCGGTCGGCGGTCGAGGCGCTTCAGGAAATCAAACGCGCAAGAGATTTGAACGGTGTCATGACGGTGTCGCCGCTCTGGCGCTGGGCTCTCGTGAAGGCCTACGTGCGGCGATTCTTATCCCGCATGTTCGGTCAAGAATGGACGAGAGTGGCGGCGAATTGTTACCGCCGTCTGACGTTCCGTGCCCCCGTTTAGCGATGAAGGCATGGAGTGTTGAAGCGCTTGGCTGCAGTCGAGGCTGGCTATGAGGCTCATTATCCATGCACCGAATGTTCATCAAGGGGGCGGAAAAACTCTCCTGCTACCGTTATTGGATGCGGCACTAAAACAGTGCACAACAGTGGCCTTGGTTGATCAGCGGTTGGAGGTGCCGGAGGATCTGAGCCGGGCTGTAACAATCATCCGGGTTAAGCCGACTCTAATGGGCCGTCTCCTTGGAGAGTGGGTACTGCGAAAGCTGGTGCGGGATGCCGACCGGGTCTTGTGTTTCGGCAATCTCCCGCCCTTGTTCGGGATCAAAGGGCATGCCACGGTGTTTCTGCAGAACCGGTATCTCACGGATCGGTCCCCATTGGATGGCTTTCCGTCGATGGTTAAGTGGCGTTTGAGGGCTGAGCGCCTGTGGTTGCGGCATTGCCGTACCCATGCCGACTCTTTCATCGTGCAGACCAGTTCAATGCAACAGCTTGCGACATCGGTCCTGGGGTCGGCTGTTGAAGTGACGGCATTATTCCCTGAGCTTTCTGGGTACCAAAGGCGGAAGCCTCATGGGGATCCAGCTCGCGCTACGACTTATGATTTTCTCTACGTGGCTAGTGGTGAGCCCCATAAGAATCATGCGAATTTGCTCGATGCATGGAAAATACTTGCTGCGGATGGGCTCTATCCCTCGCTCTGTCTGACGATCTCGGAATCCGCCTATCCCGACCTTGTCCGTCTGATTGAGAAGGACAAGCGTGACTATAAATTAAACATCTCCAACATGACGGCTGCCACGCCGTCTGAGATGCGGATTCTCTACAGCCAGGCGCACGCGCTGCTTTATCCGTCGGTCATGGAATCATTCGGCCTTCCTTTGATCGAGGCACGGCAGGCCGGTTTGTCGATCATTGCCGCCGAACTGGATTATGTCCGCGACCTCGTTGATCCCGAAGAGGTCTTCGATCCCAAGTCTCCAAGATCGATCGCTCGAGCCGTCAAACGGTTTCTGCGCATAGCGGAGGAGCCTCTTCCTGTTCTCTCAACCGAGAAGTTTGTGCAACGTCTGCTTGCCGTTTAACGGATGTATGCACGTTCTCATTGTCACCCAGTATTTTTGGCCGGAAACTTTCCGAATCAACGGCCTCGCTCAGGGTCTTGCCAAAATCGGGCATCGCGTGACGATTCTGACGGGAAAGCCAAACTATCCTACCGGCCGGTTTTTTGAGGGGTATTC
>FSSH01005028.1_pt1 | contig 14838 bp, 8 predicted proteins | sample 1166101 | NCBI WGS metagenome assembly FSSH01 (sample SAMEA32972668, study PRJEB13176) | freshwater metagenome | biome: Drinking water system; feature: Biomass in drinking water that filtered by 0.45 um membrane; material: drinking water | place: USA | collected 2012-12-20 | depth 0 m | reverse complement strand
GCCTCGTGTCGGCGAGGCAACCGATCATCGGCTGCGCTCGTGAGGCAGATCAAAGAGACATTAGATTGCATGGACGCAACAGCTAGATTCCTTGAGCGAAGCCTAGCGAAGATTGAGAAAGGAATGGACTGATCGGATTGTGGGAGTGAGTTCCAGCGCTAAAAATCGCAGCTTTTCAAACGTGACATAATAGTCTGATTCGAAGGCCATTCGCATTGGCCCTTTGCCGAGACGGCAAGCCTGACTAAGGTGTCACAAAGGGGTTCTTCTTGTCTGATTCAGCGTCATTCACTTCCGGCTCCCTGTTCACGACCGACTATCTGGTTGAGGCGATCAGGACCGAGAATGCGTACACCGCGGTTGACGTTAAGCATTTGCGCGGGAAACTCGAAGCCATTGCGGCGGCATTTCCACAAAGTCACAAAACCAACGAAAGCCAGACAGAAGACGACTTCATCTGGCCTGTGCTCGGTGCACTCGGCTGGACAGAATCGCTGCGCCAGCAGAATCTGACCGTCAGTGGACGCGATGACGTGCCGGACGGTCTCCTGTTCGTCGATGCAGGCGCCAAAGCTGGCGCAAATGCGCAAATCGAACAATGGAAGCGCTATGCCCACGGCTTGGCCGTCGTCGAGAGTAAACGCTGGGCTAGGCCGCTTGATCGGGCTTCCGGGCGGGACGAAGGCACAGCGCCGTCGACGCAAATGCTGCGCTACTTGCGTAGGATCGATGATCTAACCGATGGACGGCTTCGCTGGGGCATTTTGACCAATGGAGCCAAGTGGCGGCTCTATTGGGCAGGCGCTCGCTCGGTCTCGGAAGAATTCCTAGAAATTGATCTGGGACGTGTGCTGGCGCTTGACGGGGGCGACGATTTGTTTGCCGACGAAGCCACGCACGATCATTGGCTGTGCGTTTTTGCTGCCTTGTTTTGCCGCGATGCTTTCATCAAAACAGGTACCGACAATCGGTCCTTCCATGAACGAGCCAGGGCAGCGGCTGCGTTTTACGAGGAACGCGTTGCTGCCAGCCTCTCGAGGCTGGTGTTCGACCAGGTGTTCCCCAACCTCGCGAGTGCCATTGCACAAGCGGCACCGCAGGCGTCGCTGGAAGATGTGCGGCAGGCATCGCTTGTCCTGCTCTATCGTCTGCTGTTCCTGCTGTACGCCGAAGATCGCGACCTGCTTCCGGTGGGCGAGAAGCGTTATGACGATTACGCCCTGCGTCACCAGCGCAAGGAAGTTGGCGAACGGGTTTCCGATGGTGACGTGTTCTCGGCCAGCGCCGGCAAGATCTGGGCACATGTTGCCGATTGGGCTCGGATCATCGACAAGGGCGACGCATCGGTGGGCATCCCGCCATATAACGGTGGTCTGTTCGCAGGCGACGGTACGCCTCTTCTCGACAGCATCCGCATTCCCGACAGCGTGATGGCCCCGGCGCTTGACGCTTTGTCTTATGAACGTTCATCGGGCGAGCGGCGCTATATCAATTATCGCGACCTCTCGGTGCAGCAACTCGGCTCAATCTATGAACGACTGCTGGAGTTTGAGATCGTCCGTGGCGATGCAGGCGTGCTTGCCGTTCGGCCTAATCTGTTCGCCCGCCGAAACAGCGGAAGCTATTACACGCCTGACGAACTGGTTGGTCTGCTTCTAGATCAGACGCTTGAACCACTGATCAAGGAACGTCTCGAAACATTCCGAGGCGCACTCAGCAAACTCGATCCCAAAGATTCTGCGGACTACCAGCGGCGTGAGCTGGCCGACATCGATCCTGCCGAAGCAATCTTGAAATTGCGCGTTTGCGATCCGGCAATGGGATCAGGCCATTTCCTTGTGTCACTGGTCGACACGCTGGCCGACGATGTTCTGGACGCCATGGCCGAAGCGGCAGCGCTGACTGGCGATCTCGCCTATGTCTCGCCGCTCGCGACGAAGATCGAAGATATCCGGCGTACCATCCTAAAGAACGCGCGGGATGCTAACTGGACGATTGACGAGGCCCAACTTGATGATCGGCACATTGTCCGCCGTATGGTGCTCAAGCGCTGCGTCTATGGCGTGGACAAGAACCCTATGGCAGTGGAGCTTGCCAAAGTGGCGCTGTGGCTGCACACCTTCACGGTTGGCGCGCCGCTCTCGTTCATTGATCACCATCTTCGCACAGGCGACAGCCTCTTTGGCTTGTGGGTGCGCGATGCAATCGACAAGGCCGGCGCACAAGGTGGAGAGCTACTGCACATTGGCCCATTGCGTGAAGCCGAAAGCTCTGCGGCCGCGATGCAGATTATCGAGCGGCTGACAGATGCCGAAATCGCCGAGGCGCACCAATCGGCCAGCACTTGGTACGGTGTCCAAGCGCAGATTGCCGCGCTCGATAGCTTCGTTTCCTTCCTGCACGCGCTGGATTGGTTGAACCTTAAACAGCCTGCTGAGAAGGCAGCTGTCCGCGCTTGGTTGGATGGTCAGTACGGGGACCCCCTCCTGATCATGCTGGGCAAAGTAGAACCCGCGGCGCGAAAGAGCGCTTCAGCCAAAGCTGGCAGTCCCGATCGGATGAAGAAGCAGCGCTTTGATGCCGACGAACTGTTCGAGCATCTTCACCGCATCCTCGGAGCCGCACGTGCATTGATCGCGGAAGAGCGGTTTCTCAACTGGCAGGTCGCTTTTCCCGGCGTGTGGGAGAAGTGGAGCGGCAATGATCGGACAGGCGGATTCGATGCCGTCGTTGGTAATCCGCCATGGGACCGGATCAAGCTGCAACAAATTGAATGGTTTGGTGCGCGCAGGCCCGAGATTGCCCTTGCGCAGCGCGCATCCGATCGCAGTAAGCTGATCGCAAAGCTTAAGGCTGATGGAGATCCATTGTGGGATGATTTTACCCATGCCGACAACCGGGCAGCTGATACCGCGCGAATGGCACGGGCATCTGGCAATTACCCGTTGCTGTCGGGCGGCGATACCAATCTCAATTCACTGTTTGTCGAACGGGCCCATGCATTGGTGAAGCCCGGTGGGATGGTCGGCTTGCTAATCCCGTCAGGTATCGCATCGGATCAAAGCTCGTCTGCATTTTTCCGCAAAGTGACTGCCGACAAGGAAATTCTCAGCATCATCGATTTCTTCAATCGGCGCTATGATGGCAGCCTGTATTTCCCGGATGTCTATTACCGTTTCAAGTTCTGCGCGTATGTCGCAGGCGGGCCGGGCCGGACTTTCGACAGCGCATCTTTCGGCTTCTTCATTCGCGACCTGGCCGAGATCACAAATCCCGACCGGGTGTTCCCGATCACGGCTGACGAGATCAATCGGATTAATCCCAATAGCGGGACTGCGCCGATCTTCCGTTCCCGGCGAGACAAGGAAATCACCTCTGGCATTTATGCCCGTCTGCCCGTGCTGGTTGATAAAGAAACCGGTGATGCTGTCTGGTCTGTGCGATACGCGACCATGTTCCACATGGCGAACGACAGCGGCAAGTTCCGGACGAAGCTCGAGCTTGAGAACGACGAGAGCGCGTGGCCCATTGGCGGCAATCGCTTCCAGTCCGCCGCAGGCGAGTGGGTGCCGTTGTATGAAGGCAAGATGGTTCAGGCGTTTGATCACCGTGCTTCGGACATCGTCTTGGCTGAGGCGAACGTGTTTCGATCTGGGCAAGGCTCAGATCTGACCTATGATGACCACCGCGATACGTCGCGCCTGCCGAGCCCGCGCTATTGGGTGCAGACAAAGGATACAGGTTGGGATGCACCAACGGATTGGTGCCTGTCGATGAAGGACGTTACCTCCGTCACCAACGCACGAACCACGATCAGCGCCATCATGCCGCGCTATGGTGCCGGGCACACCCTGCCTGTCCTGTTTCCCGGAAGGGGCAGCGACCGTGACAGCTATGTGCAGTCGGCTCCGTTGTTGCTTGCGAACCTCAACTGCGTGATCCTCGACTATTTGGCCCGCCAGAAAGTCCACGGCAATCATTTGGCTTGGTATCTGCTGGAACAGCTCCCGGTGGTACCGCCCCGAGATTACACACGCACCTTCGGCCCGAAGGCTGCCGCCGACATCGTCCGCGAGGCTGTGCTTGAGTTGACCTACAATGCATACGATGTGGCTCCATTCGCTCGCGATATGGGGCATGTTGATGCGAAAGGTGATGCCTTGCGACCGTTCGAGTGGAACGAAGCCCGGCGCCTCAACCTGCGCGCCAAGCTCGATGCGCTGTATTTCATCCTGTACGGCGTTTTCGATCCTGCCAACTCCGCCGCATCCCGCGATGACATCAGATATATATATTCGACATTTCCGATCATTGCCCAGCAGGAGCGCGACAAATGGGGCAGCTTCAAGACTGAGGAACTGTGCTTGGCCTGGATTAACGCGCTGATCGCGGGGCAACCTAATGCGGTGATCGTTTGAAGAGTTGGATAGTGGTAATGGTCCACTAATCACCAGTGAATGCGGTCGGCTGCCTCGTTTTCATTCTTTACGCGGGGTCGCTTTGTTGGTCGGTCCGGTTAGCAACGTATCAAGCCGCGAGGCACCAAGCTGAAGTTCGTTAATCATGCGAGACGCTAGGGATCATCGTGCCAATCATACGGTGACTTCCGGTACGCCCGCATCAGTCAATAGCTGATAGAACTCAGCCACGTTGTTTCGTTGGCCGCGTTGTTGGCAAAAGGCGAAGATGGCGCGCTGTTTCGCCCTTGAGAGGGCGACGAAAAATGCAGCGACGCCTTCGGGGTCGCCGGGGGTGTGGGCCCACCAAGCCCGGTCGTCGAGGCCAACGAAGATGATGGTGTCGTATTCGAGCCCCTTGCTCTTATGGACGGTCATCATCGGAATCTGATTGACCCCCTCGAACGCATCTAGGCAGGCCGTCCAGTCCGGGGCGCCATCGGTCGAAGCAAAGAAGTGGATGCAAAAAGCTTCAAGGATGATCTCAAGCAGGTCGCCAACGCCATATTCGGCATAGGTTCGGGCGATCGCCCCGAGATCCAGAAATTCGAAAACCCGTCTGACGAAATCGCCACCGCTTTGCCGCGACGGGGCAGTGGTCGCCATATCGGTGCGCAAGGCAGTGAGAAATGCGCTGAGTTCCGCTTCGACCTTGGCCGCGCGCACAACATCGTCTCGCCCGGTTGCGCGCATCGCCAGGACAGAAGACGAGACCAGCTGCCATGCGGCCGGCGCGCGGCGTGTCGCGCCTAGGCGGAAGAGCGCGATCGCGAGCCGGCTTAAGTCATCGGAAAGCAAATCCTGAAGCGAGGTTTTGCCAAGGGTATGGCTCTCGTTACGGATCCGCAGACCGTGAGCGGCGAAGGCTCCAGCAAGTTCGTGGTCATAATCGTCGGACTTCTGTTTCACGAGGAGGGCGTAGTCGCGCGGCGCCCGGCCGCGGGTGGCAATGTCATCGGCGATCCATTGCGCTAGATGAGCGGCTTCCGCCGCCTTGGTCTGGCTGGACCAGACCTGCGCTACGTCGCCATCCACCTGGCGGGTCGTCTGAGCGACCGTTGGGACGGTATTTGGATCGAGAGCGCGTGCGACGACGTGCTGGATAGCGACAAGATCGGGGGAGGAACGGAAATTGAAAAGGAGAGGGAAACGGGCGCCTCCGAAATCCGCCTGCAGCCGCTGAAAAGCGTCCTGGCGCGCACCAGCGAAGACCATGATCCGCTGCTTGTCGTCACCGACGCTGGTGATGATGGTTTGCCCACCAGAGAAGGCCGAATCCAGGAAGTCGTATTGCGCGTAGGTCGTGTCTTGGAACTCGTCGACGAAGACGAAGGGATAGGTGGCGATGAGTGCCCGGCGGATGTGGGGATTAGCGCGCAGCAGCAGCTCGGCAAGGCGATTGATGCCCACGAAGGTGAGGGCAGAAGGCTGCCCCGGCCGCAGTTGGGTCGCCCACCAGCGGGCGATCGTGAACTCGGCGGCGTTCTGCGGCGCGATGGGTCCGGTCGGTAGGCGGTAGCTGCCGACGATTTTCGGTTCAAAGTCGCTCGCGCTGTAGCTGGCGATCTCGGTCTGCCAATGCGGCGGCGCACTGAGCCGGGCGAGCGTGAGAAAGCTTTCTATCGCTGCGCGCTTTGGGAAAGCGATTTCATACGGGCGTGTCGGTCGCCAGTCGGCGGGAACCGCATTGAGAAATCGATCGACCAGGCTCTTGGTGAAGGCGTCGAAGGTGACCGACACGAACCGGTTTGCGAACTCTGGCGGGCAGCGCCGGCGCACGCGCGATGCGAGATTGTTGGCCGCATCCGTTTTGAACGAAATCGCCAGCACGCGATGCGGCGCTCGGCAAATGCCCGTCTCGAGCAGATAGTCGGCACGCTGGGCGAGAAATTCGGTTTTACCAGCGCCGGGGCCTGCGACCACGCAAGCCGATCCGGCGTGGCGCAGGGCGCTCCATGCCGCCGGTTCTAGGTCGTCGATGCCGCTGGGACGCCAATCCTCTGGCAGAATGAGGCGCATGATCAGAAGCCGGCGGGCGGCGGGGGCGGCGGCGTTAGACGAGCGACAATTGAATTCAGAAGCGCACGCAACTCCTCAGGGGCACCCACTGAAAGCGCGGCCGGGTCTTGATTGCTCAGCACTCGGACATGAGTGCTCGGCTTGCCGCGCCCCAAAAACAGATAGCGATACCAGCGCATCGGTGCGTCCTGATCGGCAGCGTATAAGTGAGGCAGGCCGTCATCGCCGAGAACCGCCGTGCGCGGTTCGCCGGCGGGCGACGGCCCCTGGCGGCCGGGTTCGATGACCTGATAGGCCAGTGGAAACGCCTTCAGCATCGAATAGTCGAGGTCGAGGGGCGTGCAGAAGAAGACGTTGAACTGGCGCAGCCACTGTCCCCATTGGGTGAGGCGCGCAAAGTCCGCTGGCAGCAAAGCGTCAAACGCCACCAAGTTCGCCGCCGGACCCAGTGGGTCGAGATGTTGTCCGAAGATGGCTTGAGGCGTGACATTGTTCGCAAGCAGTTGCGTACAGACCGTCTTGATACGGCCCCATCCACCTCCGGAACGGCCCCAGTCGAGATCAAGTAGTGTGGCGTAGGGGATATCGAGGTCGGTCAGCAGTCGCCAAAGGTGGTTCACATGGCGACCGCCCAGGGGAACGACCGCCACGAAGGATCGGTCGATGTCGAGACCCATCGCCTCGGCAAGGCGCGGAAGAACGACCTCTTCCGCTGCGCCTTCTCCCAGCACGACGAAGCGTGCGAAATAGAGTTCTGGATAAGTACGCACCGCCTCGCGGATGAACTTCGACGCCTCCTCCTCGCCGACAGGGAGGCTTATCGGGCGGATGCGGGCCGTTCGATCAAGAGGATTAAGGCGGAAATGCCGGACCTCCGTGGGATCGATCCTCGCGAGGATGCTTGGAGAATGGCTAGAGACCACGGCCTGCGCCTGCGGCGACTTCGTCAGGTCCTGTATCTGCCGGATGATGCGGGAGAGATAAAAGGGAGCTAGGTTGTTCTCGGGCTCTTCGATCGCAATGACGGTGAGCGCTGGCAGCGGTACGCCGCCAGCCTGGAACCCGGCGCTTGCGGGATCAGCGACGATCCCGGCTTCAACATCCAGAGTCGCCGCGGTCATCGCTAGGTGAAAGAGCGACCGCTGGCCGTCGCTCAGGTCATCGAGGGCCCGCTCCCGACCGGCCTCGTCGGGGCGGAAGACCACCTCAACCTTGCGGATGAAATGCTCGAAACGGAGATCGAGGGGGCGGAAGACCGGCGTGGTGTCGGTCCCGGCGGTGTACACTTCCTGCCACCTCCGCGTGACAGCTGCGGCAATCACATCGACGGCCGGCTCCCCGGCGAAAGCTCCGTTCAAGGTGGCGCCGGCGTTCGTGAACGTGTCCCGCACTCCCTGCGACCAGTTGATGGCGCGCCACAGCCTGCCGCGCAGAAAGGCCGTCACCTGCGACGCGCCATCCCGTGTCGCCGGCACGTAGATCATTTGGATCCGCGCTCGGTCGATTGCCTTCAACTCACTGCAATCAGCGTCGGTGAACGCCCCGAAAGTTCTGACCGCCCAGTATTTCTGTTCAATCGCTCCGTCGAGCGAACCGTCATCGGTCCAGGTTGCCTCGAGACGCATGCGGCATTTCAGCTCGCCTGCCACTTCGGCAGCCATCTGGTGGAAGAATTCCGGAACCGCCGCGCCGTCGGCGCCGTCCGCGTCCAGTTCAGGAAAGGCAATGATCGCCTCGAGCACGAAGGTTCGCTGAAGTGGTGCTGCAAGTTCGGTGGTAGGGACGTGGAAGTCCTGGCGCCGCAGGCGTCGCTGATCGCCGGTCACGCCGAAGAGGCGCTGCAGCGCCTGCATTAGGGCCGTTTTCCCTGCGCCATTGACGCCGACAAAGGCGGTCAGGCCGGGGGTGAGGTCGACGCTGGTCGCTTCAGGACCGAAGCAACGGAAATTCGTGAGACTGAGCCGTTCAATAAACATCGCTACCCGATCTCCCCGTAGTTATGGGCTCACGCGTCAAGTTTCTCTTGATCGGCCGTCGCGCTTTCCCATGATTTTGCCACTTATACTTCATGAATCAGTATGCGGCGCTCTTAAGCCTCACAAAACGCGAGGACCGTCATGCGTGTCCATTTCGTTAGCCAGTTGGAGCGGCCGCTGATGGCTTCGGAAATAGCGCGTGGCGAAGCTCGATCTGCGATCCGGTTGGGCGGGTGTGCCTTGTACGGAAACGCGCGATCGTTTCAATCGCGGCAAGGGGTGTAGGTCCCTCGACGAGCGCAAGAGGAACATGGCCGCCGATGGCGTCGGCGATCCGCGATTGGGCGAAGGGCACATCGCCGTCGAGCACATAGCCCAGCATGCAACCCATAGGCAGTTGTTCAGCATACTGCTCGGTGAGAAAACGCATCATGCCTTGGGTGACATACACGGTGGCCAGGGAACTGCGGCTCTTGCCGTTAATCACGTTGAGTCGCTTGCACTCGTAGGCCAGGTAGCGCTGTCGATCCCAGTCGAAGAGCACGGCAATATCGATGATGCCTTTGCTGAACTTCGACCCGTCAGCGGCAAGGCCGAACGGCTCGAACTGATATTCGACCCAGTGGCACAGCCGGCGCACCACGACATCCTTAGCGAGGCGATCGACGAGGTTGATGGTGATGTCATCTTCGCCGGGCTGTCCGGGAAGAACCGCCATGCAGTCCGGCCACGCCGCCGCGATCCTTTCTAGGAAGCGATCATCGAATGAAACGAAGTTGTCGACCCATCCCTGAACGTCGCCGATCAGCATTAGTCCGCGCCTCGCTGTTGCGGCAGGGCGGCGGCTTGCTGGAGGTCGAGCGCTATTCCGTCGGCGTCTGCGAGCGCGGTGGAGCGTAGCCAGAAGCGCATTTGCATGGGCTTGATGAGGTAAAGGCAGTCGCCGACGAAAACGCGCAGGTCCGGCATGAGCTGGAAATTGCCATCTAGGGGCCTCTGGATGTGGGATGCGAGTTGCTCGAGTACGTCGCCGAGCTCGCCGGCCGTATCCTCGACATAGTCTTCATGGCCGTCCAGGTGCAGACGAAGAATCGCCAGGTCAGCGCCGCGCGCGACGAGGCGCGCATCGATCTTTTTGCCTTTGAACCAGTCCGCGAGGCTGGCCGCCAATGTGTGGGCGTATTGCGCCCGCTGCTGTTGGTCCGGCGCGCCCCACAGTTTCGGGAAGTGGCCTTCATGGGGCTGCAGCGCGGGCAGGATAGCCTCGACGGTATCGTCGATCAGTGCGATTTCATCGGGCGCCAGGCAGAAATATTGATATGCAAGTTCGTCGATTTTCCGAAGGACTTCGCTCTCGTCGATCTGCATCGAGAAGGGCTTATTGGAATGTTCGCGTGCGTCGTCCACGATCGCGATCAGCTCAAGGGCGGCCTTAGCGGCAGCGGCTTGATCGGGGACATCATCGGGTGATGGAAACGGCAATCGCAGCAGATCAGCTTGCTTGACTTCAGGGCGATCCGAACCAAACGACGCGGTGCCATGAAAGGCGTACCAGACCGCGATGCGACTGTTGAGGATCGCGGTCAGGACTTTCGCGCGGTCGCTCTGGCCGTCCGGCACCACGATCGCCTGAACGATATCCTGGAAGGTCAGCGGCTGATCGCAATAGGCGGCGCGAAGGCGGTTTTGCGACGTCTCCACCCCACGTGGGACAAGGATGCGCGAGCCGTCGAACCCGGGCTCAAACCCACGGCGGCGAACCGTCGATGACGCGGCCGGCGGCAAGCCGGCCGCAGCCTGAGCCAGACGTGAATAGGCGGCGATCGGCAGGTCAGGCAGTCGGCCGACATACTCGCTGGCGAGCGGTGGCGCGTCGCTCTCGCTATCCTCATTGAAGGGCTGATAGCCTTGCCCGATCACCCATCGATCGCCCGGTTTTTCGCGGCGGCGACTCAGGCTACCGTAATCGGTCACGAAGGCTGCGAGCTTAGGAAACCTCGCGAAGTAGGCGAAGAGTTTGGCGTCCGGCTCGCGCATCCAGAGGCGCTGCTTGAAAATGAGCGAGTTATCCAGAACCGCGCCGACGCCGAGGGTGGCCTTGTCGGCGCTGCTCAGGGTGATGACGCGCTTGATGCGCAGATTAAGGTCGGCCTTTGGTGCCCAGTAGTCGAAGCGATATGGGAAATTATCAGGATTGGCGCTGCCGTAGATGATCAGGGCGGTGGGACGATGAGCTTTCTCGAAAAGCTGGAATCGAAGGTCGGCGAAGTTGATGACGCGACGGACCTGGGATTTTCGAAAGAACGCATCACGCGCTTCGACCGTGTTTGAGGCGTGGTTGTGCAGAAACCCCATCGCGGGCAGCAAGAACGCGATCAGTCCACCGTCGACGAGATGCGACAGGGCCTTCCAGCTGAATGCCCAGGCGTCTTCTCCACCCGGCATGGGATGGCCTGTCTTCTTGCTCCACTGCACGGACGAACGCGCCGGCCCGCGGCGGCTGGTCCAGGGCGGATTGCCGATGATGACTTCGTATCGGGCACCGTCAGGCGACACGTCGAAGAAGTCGCGGCAGACAAGCGTCTTGCCCCAGAGTTCCGGTAGGAGTTTCCCCCGGGTGATGAGTTTGCGGATGTCGCGTGGCGACACCTCCTCGAGCAGGGCGACATAGAGCGAGAATACAGCGACCCGAACCGCGCCACCGTTCAGATCCCAGCCGTGGATCTGGCTTAGCAACGATAGCAGCGTCTTCCAAGAAATCGTCTGGGTCTTGTGCTTGGCGCGCCAATGCTCACAGAGCCGCTGGAACGAGCGAACCAGGAAAACACCCGAACCGCAGGCGGGGTCGAGGAAGTTTCCCGTCGTCCGTGTCGCTTCAGGCAACATCTCCCAAACTTGGGAAACGACGGTGTCGGCCAGGAACATGGGTGTGTAGTAAGCGCCGTTGGCGCGGCGCTCGGCTTCGCGTTCACCCAGGAAGCGATCGTAGACGGCGCTGACCAGCTCGATCGGGATATAGCGGAAGTCATAGCCCCAGAAGCGCTGCTGACCTGAATGCGCCATTTCTTCGCGGCCTGACCTGAACCTAGCCAGGATCGTCAGATGAGCGGACGTGACTTCCGGCGCTTCGCCCATCGACTCGAAGGAGCACGGGGCGACGAACAGATCGCCGTTGAAATCCGCGTGGAGCGTTCGAAAGAAGGACCGGAAGAGATCGACGTCGCCCTTTTCTAGCAGCGCGGAAAAGCTGTCGGCGCTCTTGTCGGAGACTGCCGCGAAGTAGGAGGGTGTTACGATCTCGCGGTCTTCGAGATAGGCGATAAACATCGCCTGTATTAGAAGGGCTTGCGCCGCATCGGGCGCTAGCGCGGCCTTCTGCAGGAGGTCGTGGGATGCGTTCAGGTTGTCGAGGAGGACCTGATCGATGCGCTCCTTCGGCGGGAAATACTCGCCATAATCCTTCCAGAGACGTCCGGATTCCGCGCCATAGATGAGATTTTGAAATTTCAGGGTTTCGGTCGTCAGGCTAAGGCTATCGAAAAGGCAGCGGGCCTCGAAGGCGTCGCCGGGATCGCTCAGCGGGGTACGGGCGAGTGAAAACGCCCTGAGCGTATCGTCGGCGATAACCAGCAACAGGCTGGCTAGCCCCTGATTCCAGAGTGCGCCGTGTAGATCGATTATCGCGGCGCGGTCATAGTAATCGGCTTCCAGGATTGCGACAGTCGGGATGCCCTGGACGCAGAAGATCGCCGATACACCCATTTCGGTGAGGGCGGCACGGATAGCCGGTGCGTGCGGCACGTCGCTGACGGCCTCCGCTGACTCGTAGAGTTCAGGCGAGCGCCGATGAGTGAGCCCCAAGCGGTCTTTCCACTCCGGCGCCAATGCGGATGCCAAGGTGGTGCTCATGCTTGTCTTCTACTTCGTTCGGTTTGCGAGCCGATCGCCGTTGGGGGAAACTGGAGATAGCCTTGATCGAGTTCCGTCTCGGTAGCTGTAAGCGCCGACTGCAATCGCGACACGATGGGTCCACAAGGAACGCATAGAGTGGAGGCGTTGGGCGACAGACGCGTCGACGTTTCAGCGTCAACGAGACGGATGCTATCTGCTTCGATTAGGGCAACGCAGGTTTCCAGCGAGAGCCAAGATCTGCCGCGACATTCCCTGAATAGATCATCGAAACGGTCGGCAACCGTGCCAACACGGACGCCGAAATCGCTGACCAGTTCGGCCACGATCGCCATGGCGACGACGTCTCCCGGTGTGAAGCTTGGCGCGTGCCCCTTATGCGCGGCCAATGCCGGGATTGCTGTCCGCCAAGTCCGCAGAGCATCCACCGAAATGGAGAGCAACTCGCGAATCTGGCTTTGAGTATAGCGCATTGTCCCACTTTAGATGTGAATGCCTAGCAGATCAATGCGGGGCTTACCCCACTTTAGTATGCGTTTTGTTCTCATTTTTTTGTCATAATTGTAAGGTTGGACGTGTGGTCAAACATCCTAGCGGTCGATATCTACAATCGAAAATCACCCAACCGGGACCGTCCCTCCAATCGGCGCGCGAGTGCCTCGACGAACCCGTCGTACCGCTCCTTGCCTTGCGCTTGCGCTGCGGCAAGGCCACTATCCGGCAGCGGCGGATTGGCAGTAAGCCAGAACCGCACGAACAAGGCCAAAGCCTCAGTGGCAATCTCGGTCTGCTGATCGAGCTGTCCGAGCCGCCGGTCGATGCGATCAAGCCGGCGGCTGAGCGCCGCTTCGAGCTGTTCAGGGTTGTCTGGCGACATGAATGACCGCAGAGCTGCCTCCACTACATCGGGCTGGCCGACGCGCCTGCGCATTGCGAACTCTGCAAGCTGGTCGATCACATCGGGCGGCAGCCGAAACGTGCGCTTCAGCTTCACAGTTCGATCCCGTCGCCGAGGTCGAGCGAGGCCTGCCGTGCGCCGCGTTCCATAGTGCGCCGGACGCGCTCGCCGTTAGCGGCTGATTGATCAGCGTCTGCGCCGTCAGCTTCGGCAAAGTCGAATTCCGCGGCAGGAGACTTGGGCCGTGCAACCACTTCGACATGTTCGGGCAGGTCAGGCTCGCGCCGCAGGCCGCCGTTGGCAGGATCGATCCTTCGGCCGCCGTCTTCGGATGATTTGGGGTCTGGCTTAATCGGGGGCAGAGCGCTCCAGTCATCGGAGGCGCCCGCACCGACGAGTTGGCCGCAGTTCTCAGGTGCGCTCAGCACCCGAGACTGCAGCCGTCGGTCGGCATAGTAACGTGCCTTCTTGGCCTTGATCGGCGGCGCCCCTGACAAGAGCACAACCTCGTCGGTCTGCGGCAGTTGCAGAATTTCGCCGGGCGTGAGGAGTGCGCGTGCCGTTTCAGAGCGCGAGATCATCAGGTGGCCAAGCCAGGGTGACAGCCGGTGCCCGGCATAGTTCTTCATCGACCTTTGCTCGGTGGTTGTGCCCAGCGCCTCGGAAACCCGCTTGGCTGTGCGCTCATCGTTGGTCGCGAAGGCAACGCGAACATGGCAATTGTCGAGGATGGCGTTGTTCTGTCCATAGGCGCGCTCGATCTGGTTCAGGGACTGGGCAATCAGGAAGGCCTTGAGGCCGTAGCCTGCCATGAAGGCGAGGGCGCTTTCGAAGAAGTCGAGGCGGCCGAGGGCAGGGAACTCATCGAGCATGAGCAGCACGCCTTGGCGCTTGGTCGCAGGATCGAATTCTTCGGTGAGGCGGCGACCAATCTGATTGAGGATAAGGCGGATCAGTGGCTTGGTGCGGCTGATATCGGATGGTGGCACGACCAAATAAAGCGAGGTCGGTCGCCCGCTGATAAGATCGGCGATCCGCCAATCCGAATGGCTGGTGACCTTGGCGATGACCGGATCGCGATAGAGACCAAGGAACGACATGGCGGTCGACAGCACGCCCGATCTTTCGTTGTCAGACTTGTTGAGCAACTCGCGCGCTGCGCTGGCAACGACCGGGTGCGGGCCCGCTTCACCGAGATGCGGCGTGTCCATCATCGCATAGAGCGTATTCTCAATGGTCTCGTCGGGATTGGAGAGGAAAGCCGCGACGCCAGCGAGCGACTTGTCGGCACCGGCGTAAAGCACGTGAAGGATGGCGCCGACCAGCAGCGCGTGGCTGGTCTTTTCCCAGTGGTTGCGTTTCTCGAGACTGCCTTCGGGGTCGACCAGAATATCGGCGATGTTCTGCACGTCGCGCACCTCATTGAGGCCGCGGCGCACTTCAAGCAGCGGGTTATAAGCGGACGATTCAAGACTGGTTGGATCGAAACGCAGGGTGCGGCTGAACGTGCTGCGAAAACCGGCCGTGATATCCCAGTTCTCGCCTTTGATATCATGCACGATTGCCGAGCCCGGCCAGG
>FSSH01003213.1_pt1 | contig 14856 bp, 13 predicted proteins | sample 1166101 | NCBI WGS metagenome assembly FSSH01 (sample SAMEA32972668, study PRJEB13176) | freshwater metagenome | biome: Drinking water system; feature: Biomass in drinking water that filtered by 0.45 um membrane; material: drinking water | place: USA | collected 2012-12-20 | depth 0 m | reverse complement strand
AGCCGGACAGGCGATCGGTGCCTAGATCGACGATCGGCTGGTAATAGAGCTGGAACTCGCCCCGCCGCAGCGCCCCACGCAGCGCGTTTTCGGTGTTCAGCCGCGATGTCGCGCGCTGGCGCAGCACCGAATCGAACACCGCGACCTGGCCGCGCCCGCGCGCCTTGGCCTCATACATCGCGGTATCGGCTTTGCGCAGCAGGTCGAGCGCGGTGACGCATTCGGACACCGCATGCGCCAGGCCAATGCTGCCACCGCTGTGGATTTCCGATTCCGCGATGATATGCGCCTCGCTCAGCGAGTCGAGCAGCCGGATCGCCACGCGCTTGGGCAGCCATTCGTCGACGAAACCTTCGAGCAGCACGGTGAACTCATCGCCGCCCAGCCGCGCCAGCGTCCATTCGGGCCAGCGGTCCGACGCATCGGCGGCGCCGCGCTCAAGTGCGGTGCGCAGGCGCGCGGCGGTGCCGATCAGCACGCTATCCCCCGCCTGATGCCCGAGGCTGTCGTTGATGAACTTGAACGCGTCGAGATCGAGGAACAACACCGCCACGCGGTAATCGGGTTGGCGCGCCCGCCGCTCCAGCGCGCGCGTCGCGCGGTCGTGGAACAGCGCGCGGTTGGGCAGGTTGGTGAGCGGATCGTGCAGCGCGTCGTAGAACAGCTTGGCGGCAAAGCGTTCGCGTTCGATCACGCGACCCAATTGGGTGCCGATCTGCCCCATCAGCGCGAGGAAGCCCTCATCCTCGGCCGGGTTGTCGCGCGCGAAAAACTCCATCACCGCCGCGACGTCATTTTGCACCAGCACCGGAAAGGCGAAGGCGGAGTTGAGCCCGCATTGCCGCGCCACATCGCGGCGCGGGAAATTGGCGGCCTGGGTGATATCGCTGAGCCACAGCGGCGCGAAGCTGTCGAGCACGCGCCCCGGCAGCCCTTCGCCGCGGGGAAACTGGCGCGCGAGCGAGTCGTCGATGAACGGCATCAGCCCGGCGGGGTCGGCGGCGTACCAGATGTCCGACGGCACCAGATTATCGGCATCGCCCGGATCGATCAGATAGACATTGCCGAACGCCCAGCCGTTGGTCGCGCAAATTTCGGTAATCGCATAGATGAGCGCGTCGCGGGTGTCGGCGGCTTCGTTCGCCTTGGCCGCGATCCGCTGGAGCAGTTCGATCCGCTGCTGCGACAGATACAGCGCGCGCAGCCCGCTTTCGGCAATCGCTTCGGCCTCGGCGCGGGCGGCCCGTTCGCGCGCCAGCCGCCGCTCGACGCGCTCCAGCGTGCGCGCGAGATCGGCGACGTCGCGGAAATCTTCGTGTTTCAGGACACCCATTGGACCGCGAGCTGGCAGGCGGGCGCGCCGTCGTGCATGCAATCACGGTGCGCGACCGTGACGTGCTCGCCGTAATGCGCCGCCGTCCCTTCGATGAACCCTTCGGCCAGCGCACACAGCTTGCGCGGCGAGGAATAGCCGATCACCAGCGCGTCATCGCTGGCGTGCTGAAAGCGGAAATGCGGGCAGCCCGCCCCCGAATAGAGCTTGCGCACTTCGGGGTGGATGATCGTGTTGACGCTGAGCAGGAAATTGCGCGCATTGCTCGGCGTTTCGAAAAAGGCCGGGTAGCGCAGCGCCAGCGCCGGGATCGCCGATTTGCCGAACCAGCGCAGAATTTCGGCGGGCGATTTGTCGAGCTTGGCCGCCGCCGCGCCGACCAGTGCCATGATCTCGCGGTCGTCATAGCTGCCGAGCGAGGTATAGGCGCCGTCGAGTTCGGCGTCGTCGAGCAGATCGTCCCAAGTGCCATCGCCAAATTGCGTGACCACCTGTTCTTCCAACAGATTGAAGATAATACCTTTCACACCTACACCTCGCCCCAAGACTAAGCGGCGCATGCTTGATCGCGGTAAAGAATTGCTGAACGCGCCGCCGACACTGCCCCGAAACGGGTAAGCCGCTGTTATTGGCGCAGCGCCGCAAAACCGCGTAGGCGCAAGCCGGTTATGGACCTTGTGCGCCGCTTCCTGCCCGATCGCTTCATCATGATCTTGGTCGCAACGCTCGTCGTGGCGACGCTGCTGCCCGCGACCGGCGGGCTGCTGACCGCGATCGGCTGGGCGTCAAACGCGGCGATCTTCACGTTGTTTTTCCTCCACGGCGCGCGGCTGAGCCCGGCGGCGGTCGCGGCGGGGGCGAAGCATTGGCGATTGCAGGTCGCGATCCTGGGTTTCAGCTTTGCGCTGTTCCCGCTGGCGATGCTGGCGGTCCGGGCGGGCCTGAGCGGGCGGCTCGCGCCCGAGATCCTGCTTGGCCTCGTCTTCCTTGGCGTGCTGCCGACGACCGTGCAGTCGTCAATTGCCTATGCGTCGATCGCGCGCGGCAATGTCGCAGCGTCCGTGATCGCGTCGGCGGCGTCGAACCTGCTCGGCGTGGTGTTGACGCCGCTGCTGTTCGCGCTGCTCGTCGGCGGGGCGATGGGCGGCGTGTCGCTGGAGGCGGTGGGCAAGGTCGCGCTGCTGCTCCTGTTGCCGTTCGCGCTGGGGCAGCTACTGCGCGCCCGCGTGCTGCCGACGGTCGAGCGGCATGCGAAGCTCGCAGGGATGATGGACAAGCTGACGATCGTGCTCGCCGTCTACGTCGCCTTTGCCCAAGCCGCGACCGAGGGGCTGTGGGCGCGGATCAGCGCAGTGACGCTGGTCGAGCTGGCGGGCGTGATGGCAGCGGGACCGCTCGGCGCGTTCGCCGCCGCTTGGGGCATGGGCGCCGCGCTCGGCCTCAAGCCCGCCGACCGCGCGACCTTGCTGTTCGCGGGCAGCCACAAAAGCCTCGCCACCGGCGCGCCAATGGCCCGCATCCTGTTCCCGCCCGCAATGGCGGGAGCGGCGATCCTGCCGCTGCTGCTCTACCACCAGCTGCAGCTGATGCTGTCGGCTTGGGTCGCGACGCGGTTGGCGCGGGAAGCGAGCGCGGAAGGTGTCAAAAGTCACGACCATCCGAGGGGGGTGTGAGGGGTCGGGCCGTAAATCGGAATGGGCGATTTGGTTGTCAAAGAGCGGCTTTGAGCATCGCAGGATTTTTCCTATTTTGCAACTGGAATGCGATTTCGCGTTGCCGTGAGTTCCATATTGCCAGTCGATAGTTTTCTTCGACCATACGCGAAAACTTGCAGTCTCAGGTCTCAATCAAGGCCTTCAAACAACGCACCTATTGCCAACGGCATGGCGTTCGGCAATCAAAGTTGCGGTTCAGCGGGAGCAATGTGTGGCAGGGGGAATTGCGCAGGACGATGCCAGAGAGAACAGGCTTATCGACTTGTTCAATCTTGGCCAAATGCCCGATCGCGTGCGACACGGCACGGATGCGATGTTGAGCCTCGACGGGATTGATTACGAATTTGAGCTGAAATCGGCGACGACGAGCAAGGGTGGCATTAGCACGGTCAGGGATCTTGGCCCTGCACATATCGCCAAATGGCGGGGCAAGCACTGGATCATGGCCTTTTTCGACAAGAACAGGCTGCTTTATTGTCGTTACGGCTCACCAGATGCGATGGAGCCTTGGATCACCGAAAAGTGGAATTACATCAAGGCCGACTTCGAAATGGCGAAGCATTTGCCTGCGCATATCACGCTTGAGACCATGTTTGAAATTGTCGGGAAGAAAGCGATCTACACGAAGACCGACGCGCGTAAAATTAACAAGAACCAGATGTCAGCGGCCGAGTATGAAGATGCCCAAGATGTGACAGGCGGGTACAGCCCGGCCCGGATGCTCGACATCTTCAAGGGTCGTGCGCGTTATGTGATCGAACGCGGATCGACGCTGAACAATCCCCACATACCAGCGAAGTACCTTGAGACATGGCCCAAAATCACGGACAACCATGNGAGTTGCGGACACTCGTCAGGTCGTGGCGGGACGCAACGCCTTAGCAATGGCAGCCGCCAAATTATATGCCATCGGTGGCGCAACCGAGTTCCCGATGAGCCCCAGCGCAAAATATACCGGCGGCTGGACGGGCCAATCGCCCGGAAATCCCTGAAGCACGAGGCAGTCTGGCAAGGATAACCGAAAGTCACCATTTTTTGCCACATAGGCGCTCGCGGCCATGCGATCTGCTGCGACGCCATTTGGCCAGACGCCGAGCTTGTTCCACTGCTTAAGTGCGGAAACCGAACTCAGCACGCTCGTGGTGTGGCGCGGCCCGGTCAAACCACTGCGTAGCGTCGGCGAAAGCGCGTCGAAGCCGATGTCAGGCAACCCGAGCGCGCGCCTGACGCCCATCGTCGAGGGGAAATTATGCGCGGACGCGTCCGACCGATCGTGCCGATGCGTCGCAGCCGGTATTTCAAAGCGCGCGGCGTCGGCCCCATCGGCAAACCCGACAAAGAACACCCGCTTACGGGTCTGTGGAACGCCAAAGTCCGCAGCGTTGAGAACGAAACGACAGATTAAATAGTGATCTTGAAGCGGATCAATAATCGTGCCTTGCACATAATCTTCAAATCGCTTCGTCGATAGACCAATGACGTTCTCGCACACGAATGCGCGCGGCTCGATTTCCTTCACCGAGCGGACGAATTCCGGTATCATGTCACGAACATCGTCCGCACCATTCTGGCGACCCGCATTACTGAAGGGCTGGCAAGGTGGCCCGCCGTGCAACACGTCGATTTTGCCGTGATATTTGGACCAGTCGGCGCGACGCACGTCTCCCTCTTCACCGCCAGAAACGACCCAATCGCGATGTGCCGCACGGATTACAGCCGCAGCGCCCTCCATGATTTCATAGCTGGCGACATGATCGAAACCTGCCCGATCAAAACCGATATCCATGCCGCCGCCGCCGCTGAACAGCGACAAGGCGGACAGGCCATTGCCCGCAAGGCGCGGCATCAAATCGAGCGGATCAAGCCGTGGGCGATAGACTGGATGCTTTGGCGCGCTACATTCGCCAGCCGCCGCACGGCGCTTCGCCTGTTGAGAGGCGATCGTGGTCGCGCGGAACGTCGCACGTTCCTTTTCGGTCAGGTCCCAGCCCTGATACCAAGGCGAATTTGTTCCACGATAAGCAAGTTGCTTATGCACGGTCGCAACCCCTTTCCATGAGCCAAAAGCGCCTTCAGAGGGAGGGAATCCTTCATCACGCCGGGCACTGTCAACGCCTAATCCGTTCGCTGTCTCCAAATCGGCGCCAACCCTTGCCTCCCCCGCCACGCGTGTTACATAGCTGACACACTTGAACCGAACCGGTATCGGCGCCATTGAAGGCGCTGGCTGGTGTGGAGGGAATCGAATGGCGACCGCGACCGAAACCGTGACCGATACGCTGAAGCTCACCCCGCCCGATCCCGTGCCCGTCGTCGCGCCCGAAAAAGCCGCCGGGTTGGTCCCCGTCGACGATGCCACGCGCACCAAGCTCGACGAGCGCGTCGACAGTTTCATTGCCGATCTGGTCGCGCAGGATGTGAACTCGCCCGAATTCGGCAAGCGCGTCGATGCGATCAGCGCGATGGGGCAGCGCGAAATCCGTGAGGCGGCGGGGCAATCGAACCGTTTCCTCGATCGCCCCGTGCGCGCGATGGACCAGGAATCGGGGGTCGGTGCCGATCTCGCCCAGCTGCGCCGCACGATCGAGGATCTCGATCCGGGCAAGAAGATGATGGCGCCCAAGAAGATTTTCGGGATCATCCCGTTCGGCAATTCGATGCGCGATTATTTCGACAGCTATAAATCGTCGCAGTCGCATATCTCGACGATCCTCAAGTCGCTGCAGAGCGGCAAAGACGAGCTGCTGATGGACAATGCCGCGATCGAGACCGAGCGCGCCAATTTGTGGACGGCGATGGGGCGGCTCGAGCAGATGATCCTGCTCGCCAAGACGATGGACGCCAAGCTCGAGGACAAGGCCAACGAACTCGACCACAGCGATCCGGCCAAGGCCAAGGCGATCCGCGAGACCGCGCTCTTCTATGTCCGCCAGCGCGTGCAGGATCTGCTGACGCAAATGGCGGTGACGGTGCAGGGCTATCTCGCGCTCGATCTGGTCAAGAAGAACAATGTCGAGCTGGTGAAGGGGGTCGATCGCGCGTCGACCACCACCGTTTCTGCTTTGCGCACGGCGGTGACGGTCGCGCAGGCGATGACCAACCAGAAATTGGTGCTCGAACAGATCACCGCGCTCAACACGACGACCGCGAACATCATCGAATCGACCGGGCAATTGCTCAAATCGCAGACCGCAACAATCCATGAGCAGGCGGCGGCCTCGACGATCCCCTTGGAGACGCTCCAGCGTGCGTTCCAGAATATCTATGACACGATGGACGCGATCGACGCGTTCAAGCTCAAGTCGCTCGACAGCATGAAGGCAACGGTGGGCGCGCTGTCGACCGAAGTCGAGAAATCAAAGGGCTATATCGCGCGCGCCGAAGGGGCGGCGCAGGGCGGCGGCGAAGTCTTCAAGCTGGAAGCGGTATGAGCGGATCAGACGACATCCACGAGCGCGCCAACGAAGTCCTCGCGCGGAGCCGGTCGAACCGGGCATCGGGCGTCTATGATCCGGTGCGGCGGCAAGCGAAGGTCAATGAAGTCGGGCGGCGGCTGACACGGATTGCGGCGGCGAATGGCGCGATTCTGGTGGCCGCGATCATCTTCGGGCTGGCGGTCGGGCCGCTCGGGCTGCTCGGCGCGGTCGGGGTGATCGCGCTGATGATCCTGGTGACGTTGGTGCTGGCAATGGCGCCGAGCGGGCCGCCGCCGTCGCCGGAAAAGCTGCGGACCACGACGCTCACCGCGCTGCCGTCGCAGACCGAACGCTGGCTCGATGCACAGCGGCTCGCGCTGCCGGCACCGGCGGTGCCGCTGCTCGATGCGATTGCGATCCGGCTCGACACGTTGAAGCCGCAGCTCGCGGGGCTCGCCGATGATGCGCCCGCAGCGGCGGAAATCCGCAAGCTGGTGAGCGAGCAGCTCCCCGAATTCGTCGATGATTACAAGAAAGTGCCGCCGACGCTGCGGAACGTGCCGCGCAACGGCAAGACGCCCGATGCGCAATTGCTCGACGGGCTGAAGCTGATCGAGCAGGAAATCGGCGATATGACCGCCGATCTGGCGCAGGGCGACCTCGACAGCCTGGCCACGCGCGGGCGGTTTCTGGAAATCAAATACCGCGGTGAGGACGGCCCGGCGTGAGCGCGGCGCCGATGAAGATCGACTTCGTGTCGGACATCGTCTGCCCGTGGTGCATCATCGGCCTGCGCGCGCTGGAGCAAGCGATCGACGCAGCGGCGGATGTGGTCGCCCCGACGATCACTTTCCATCCGTTCGAGCTAAATCCGGGCATGCCGCCCGAGGGGCAGAATATCGTCGAGCATGTCGCCGAAAAATATGGCGCCAGCCCCGAACAATCGGCGCAGAACCGCGCGGGGATTCAGGCACGCGCGGCCGAACTCGGCTTTGCGATGACCGGGACGGCGGAGAGCCGCATCTACAACACCTTCGACGCGCACCGGCTGCTGCACTGGGCGCAGGGGTTCGGGCTGCAGGCGGCGCTGAAGAACCGGCTGTTCGCACTCTATTTCAGCGAAGGCGGCAATGTGTCGGACGCCGATGTGCTGGAGCGCGCCGCTGCCGATGTCGGGCTGGACGCGGATGAAGCACGCGCAGTGCTGGCCGAGGGCCGCTATGCCGATGAGGTCCGCGCCGAGGAACGCCACTGGCACGCGCAAGGCATCAACGCCGTGCCCGCGATCGTGATCAACGACCGCTATGTCATCATGGGTGGCCAGCCCCCCGAAGCCTTCGAACGCGCGCTACGGAAAATCGCGGCGGAGGGTTAGCGGCGCACGGATGGCGCTTGGGTTCGTTCAGCGCGCGCTCATCTCCAACATGCTGGAATTGGGTCGACAACCTGATGGGGGGATCGACGCGGTGACCGCAATATCGTGAACGCCTTGGTGGGCCTTGCGGGGACGCTCGCGATCCTGTTGCTGCTGGGCGGTGCCATTGGCCTGGCCGATCGGCGTCGCTTCAACCCGCGCTGGCTGGTGATCGCCGCGCTGCTCGTCGCGCTCAATGATGCGCTGCTCACCCGCGCTTACGGGCTGATGCCCGATGTGATCGGCGGGGCGTGGAACTGGCAGGGCAAACTGCTCGCGCTCGGCGCCATGCTGATCATCGCCGCCCTGCCGGCGTTCGGCTGGCGGCGGACTGGCCTGACGCTGGCGCAGGAGCGGGGGAGCATCCGCGCGGCGCTACCGGTCGCAGCGCTCTACTGCGCCTTCTTCGTCGCGCTCGCCTTCGCTTTTACTGGCGACACGGCGAGCTTCGAGGATGCGGCGTTCCAGCTGACGATGCCGGGGCTGGAGGAAGAGTCCTTTTACCGGGGATTGCTGCTGTTCGCGCTCGATCGGGCGTTCACCGGGCGGACGCGGGTGCTGGGCGTGGCGTGGGGCTGGGGCGCGCTGCTGTCGTGCGTGATGTTCGGGCTGGCGCACGCGTTCGGCTATGCGCACGGCGAGTTCAGCTTCGATCCGGTGACAATGGCGCTCACCGCGCTGCCCGCCTTCATCGCGGTGTGGCTGCGGCTGCGGACCGGGAGCCTGCTGCTGCCCGCCCTGCTCCACAATTTCGGCAATGCTTTCTCGCTGCTGATCTGAGCAGGCGGCTCAACGCTTCCCGAACCGCCCCGTCAGCCGCGCGAGAAAGGGTTGCGGGCGGTGGATGGCGATGCGTGACACGCTGTCGCCGCCGAAATGGTCGACGTACACAATTTCGTCGCCGTCGATTGCTTCGAGCCGCGCATAGGGCAGCCGCGCGGTGACTTCGCGGCGCACCAGCGTGGCCGGGTCGATCTCGCAGACGATGAAGCCGCCGGGAACGAAGGTCGACGCATAGACCTTGCCGTCGTGATACAGCGCGGGCGGCAGATAGCGGAACGCGCCCTTGGGCTGTTTGCCATCGATGAAAAGCTGGCCGCAGCCGGGGCCGCCCTGCCCCACTTCGAGGATATCGTTCCAGCTGATCGTCGGTTCGGTCATGTCTCACCCCTGTCGCGCCAAGATATGCGCGCGGCAGGGGCGCGGCAAGGCGGTGCTAGCGCTTCACCAGCGCGTTTGCGCGGCCCGCCAGCCGATCGATGGCGGCGGCGTGGATGCCGGGGGTGCTGACGAGCACGCCAAATGCCTCGGCGCTCGGCGTGTTGAAGGCGAGCGCTCCGCCCAGCGCATCGCTCACCGTTGCCCCCGCTTCGGTGGCAATCAGCGCGGCGGCGGCGATGTCCCATTCATGCCCCCAGCGCAGCGTCGCCACCAGATCGGCCTCGTCGGCGGCGACCATCGCGATGCGCAGCGCAATCGAATTGGGCTTGGGGACGATCGTCAGGTCCATGTCTTCGCGCGGGAGCTGATCGAACGGCACGCGCGCGCCCGCCAGCATGTCGCGACTGCCGCAGCGGATCGGCACCCCGTTGCGCGTGGCACCGCCGCCGGCAACCGCGCGCCAATGCTCACCGCGCGCGGGCGCATCGAGCACGCCGAGGACGACCTGCCCCGCCTCGACCAGCGCGACCGAGACTGCCCAGCCACTGCGCGCGCGCAGATAATCGCGCGTGCCGTCGATCGGATCGACCACCCACAGCCGGTGGCAGCTCAGGCGATCGGCGTTGTCGGCGGTTTCCTCCGACAGCCAGCCCGCTTCGGGGATCAGCGCCGACAGCCGGTCGCGCAGCAAGGCATCGACTTCGAGGTCGATTTCGCTGACCGGCTCACCGGCGTGTTTTTCCCAGCGCCGAAACACCTCGCCCGAACGGCGCAGTGCGAGTGCGCCAGCTTCAGCCGCGATGCCAGCGACGGCGTCGATCAGCTCAGCCACTGGCCACCGTCATCCCCTCGACCCGCAGCGTCGGCACATTGATGGCATAGCGGAATTCGAGATCATTCGCGGGCATGAGCGCCCGGTACATGTCGATCAAATTGCCCGCGATCGTGAATTCGGCAACCGGCGTGGTGATGTGCCCGTCCTCGATCAGAAAGCCCGAGGCGCCGCGCGAATAATCGCCGGTGACGCCGTTGACGCCCATGCCGATCAGCTCGGTGACGTAGATACCGCGCTTGATGTCGGCGATCAGCGCGTCGCGGCTGATCGTGCCGGGGGTCATGTGGAGGTTGGTCGCCGACACCCCGGGCGCTCCTGCCCCGCCGCGCGCGGCATGGCCGGTCGGCTCAAGCCCAAGTTGCCGGGCCGACGCGCTGTCGAGCAGCCAGGTCTGGAGCACACCATCCGCCACCAGGGTGCGCGGCGCGACCGGCAGCCCTTCGCCATCGAACGGGCGCGAGCGCAGGCCATAGGGGCGCAACGGATCATCCTCGATCGTCACGCCAGCGCTAAAGATTGCGGTGCCGAGCGCGCCCTGCAGGAAGCTCGTCTTGCGCGTGATCGACTGGCCCGCAATAGCGCCGAGCAAATGGCCGGGCAGCGAATTGCCGACGCGCGGATCGAACACCACCGGCATTGGCCCGCTGTCGACCCGCCCCGGATTGAGCCGCGCGACCGCCCGTGCACCGGCCTTCGCGCCGATGCTGGCCGGATCGTCGAGATGCTTCAGGTGGCGCGCGCTGTGATAGGCATAGTCGCGCTCCATCCCGCCGCCGGTCCCCGCCAGCACGCTGGCCGAGGTGCCGTGACTCGACACCGCATAGCCGCCGACAAAGCCGTGGCTGGTCGCGAGCGCCACCACGCCGCGCCCCGCGCTCGCGCTGCCGCCTTCGCTGTTGGTGACGCCGGGGACGGCGCGGGCAGCGTCTTCAGCGGCGAGCGCGCGTGCCTTCAGGGCTTCGGGCGCGACTTCGCCGCCATCGTCGAGATCGAGCGCGGGCGGGGCGCCGCGCAGCAGCCGGTCGGCAGGGGCAAGGCCGGCCCATTCATCCTCGGGCGCTTCACGCGCCATCGCTACCGCGCGCTCGACCAGCGCGGCCAGCCCGGCGTCGCTGAAGTCCGACGTCGCGACGCTCGCGTTGCGGCGTCCGACGAACACGCGCAGGCCAAGTTCGGCATCTTCGGAGCGGCCGACATCTTCGAGCTGGCCGAGCCGCACCGACACTTCGGTCGAGGCATCGGCGGAGAAAACAGCGTCGGCAGCGTCAGCACCGGCCCCGCGTGCACGCTCGACGATTTGGGCGGCGCGGTCGCGGGCTTGGTCAATGGTCATCATTGGTCGGACTTAGGCGGCATCGACGCTGATTTGAACCGGCAAATCACAATTGACTGGCGGTTCCGACCACCAAGCACGCGAGAAACATCAGCAACCCCGCACCGCGATTGGCGCGAAACCGCGCGAGCGCATTGCCGCCATCGTCGGGCTTGAGCGTTACGACTTGCCAGCCGAGGTGCAGGGCAATCGGCAACAGGGCGGCGAGCGCGAGCGGATCGGGGCGGACCAGCCAGATTGCTGCTGCCCAAAGCGCCAGCGCCAGCGCGTAAAAGCCCGCGACGCCGCCGCGCACGTGCTTCCCTAAAGCTCGCGCCGATGAGCGGATGCCGATCAGCGCATCATCGTCGCGGTCCTGCAGCGAATAGATCGTGTCATAGCCGACCACCCAGGCAATCGACCCCGCGTAAAGCAGCAGCCCCGGCAAGGTGAGCGCGCCCGCCACATCGCTCCACCCGACCAGCGCCGCCCAGGAAAAGACGATGCCCAGCCACGCCTGCGGCCACCAGGTGATCCGCTTCATGAACGGATAGGCCGCCACCGGCGCCAGGCTGAGCAGCGCGACCAGCGCGGCATAGGGCGTCAGCTGCACCAGCACGACGAGCCCGATCAGGCACAAGGCGACCAGCCACACCCAAGCCGCCTTGAGCGACACCGCGCCCGACGCGAGCGGGCGATTGCGGGTGCGTTCGACTTGCGCGTCGAGATCGCGGTCGACGATGTCGTTATAGACGCACCCCGCGCCGCGCATCGCAATCGCACCGAGCAACAGCCACAACAGCAAGTCCCAGCGCGCAACGGTGCCGCCTGCGAGTGCCACCCCCCAGGCGCCGGGCCAGAACAGCAGCCACCAGCCAATCGGCCGATCGAACCGCGCGAGCGACGCAAATGGCCGCGCCCCACGTGGCAGCAGCGCGATCAGCCCGCGATATTCGCTGTCGGGAACAATTTCGGCCAAGCCACCCTCCCTCCGGAAGGCGGCGCTCTGCCATGCGACCGGGGCGAAGTCAGCCCCCGATGGGACTCAGCCGAACACCCGATATTCGATGTACAGGTCGTTCGCCTCATCGAGCCGCGCGACGAAATCGGGGTCTAGGGGGAAGCTTTTCACATCGTCATCGGTCGCGCGGCGGCGGTCGCCGCGGATCAGCCGACCCTTGGTGTGCGTCAGCAGCGCTGTTTTCACGCGCGGATTGGGCATTTGCCAGCCCTTGCTGCCCTGTCTGGCGCCAAGATCGAAATCGGTCGAAATCGCCGCGACCAGATCGTCGTGCTTCATCAGCTCAAGCCCTTGGCCGGTCAGCGTTGCATTGTGGCTGCCATGATGCCCGACCTTGTAGAAGCGCGTGCGCCCGAGCAGTTCGGCGGCGGTCACCGCCTTGCCATCGGCGGTGTAACTCTGGTCGTGCCACGATTCCCAATTGCCGACCTGTGCGTCGGCGGCGAACAGCATCAAGCTCGCATCAGGCAGTTCGAACGCCAGCACCAAGCTGGTGTTGTTGGTATCGCTGTCGAGCTTGAGCGCGAGCGGCCCGGCGGCGGCGAGCCAGTCGCCGTCGATCCGGCGGCTCGCCTGATCGGCGCCGCAGACCAGATCCTTCGAGCACTTATGCCCCTTGGGCGGATTATCGGCGAACCGGCACGGCGCATGCGTGTCGAAATAGCGTTGGCGGAGCCACGCGAGCGTGCGTTCGGCCTCAGGGGCGGTCGCATCGGCATCGGGCGCCGGTTCGACCATCGCCGCGGTGATCGCATTGTAGCGGCGCGAGAAGGGCGAATTGTCGGCGAGCGAATTGTCGGTGCCCGACGCGACATCCATCAACAGCCGCGCGTTGAACGAACTCGTGTCCATGTACAGCGTGCCCGTCTCGGCCTTGGTCGGCAGGTCCTTGAACAGCCTTTTGGGGTCGCGCGGCGGGCCGAAGACATAGGTGCGCAGCGACGTCGCGGTCGGCGTTGGCAAGACCGTGCCCGGCGACAGATAGTGGACCTTGTGGCCGACCCGCTTGAGCGTCTCGAAAATCGCGCGGCCGGTGAGCCGCTTGGCGGCTGCGGCCCCGAGCTGCGTCGGGTCGCCATGCGGGTCGATTTCGAGCGGGCCGAGGAAATTCTCAAGCCCCTCAATTGCGGCTTCGGGCGCGGCGGCGAAGGGTGATTGCGCGCCGTTCGCGCGGTCAGCGCCCATCCGCATGGCGAGCGCGGCGAGCGCAGTGCCGGTCTTGTCGAATTTGGCGCGCAAGGCATTGGCATCGGCGTCGGCGGGGTCTTCGGTCCACGCCATCCAGAGATTGGCGATCTTGAGCTTGGGCGCCACGTTGTTGTCCGGATCGCCCAGAAACACCTCGCGCGCCTGATCAAAGCCCGAAATATGATCCCAATGTTCGTGCGTGACGACGAGCAGATCGAGCGTCCCGCCGGTTTCCTTGACGATGTCAGCGGTGATGGCCGCCATCCGTGCTTCTGCATCGGGGCTGCCGAGCAGCATGCCGCAATCGATCAGGATCGTCGATTGGGTGGCCCCGGCGACGATCCGCACCAGATAGCAGTCGCCGAGCAGCCCCTTGTAGGTCGCCCCCGGCAAAAGCCCGCGATAGAGGCGGACGAACACTTTCGGCGCGACGGGGGTGACCGTCGCGGCCTTGGAGGTGGCGGCGGCGGCCTTGGTGCGGCGCCGCTTCGGCTTGGTCGGATCGGTCATGACTGGCTCCGATGCACAAAGGCGAAAGGTTCGGCGCGGTGGCGGCCTTCGGGGGCGTTGACCGCCAGCCCCAAAGTGTCGCCGGTGCGGAAGGCGCGCTCCTCGGCCAGGCGATCATCATTGGTCACGCGCTTACGGATGATGCGTCGCAAGCGCCCGTCGCGCAGGTCGATCTGGATCGTCGCACCGCCCCGGAACCAGAAGTCGGGCGTATCCCAACGATCAGCCAGCGTCGCCTTGTCCCCGGCAATTGCGAGATCCTGATCGCTTTGCTCGAAATAGCCGCGCCGTTTCTGCATCAGCTGGACGATCAATTGCTGNNAGCTCCTGCCCGTCCGGCCCCGATCGCCGCGCGACGCGCGCCGAATGGACTTCGACGCGCGGCGCGCCCGCGACATGCCGGCGGGGATCGAACCCCTTATCCTCGGCTTCCCAGGTCAGGATCGACTTGTCGGCGGAGTTGGCCAGCAACATGATCCCGAGCAGCTTTTCCCAGGCCGGATTGTCGCGCTGCGGCGACGATGTGTTGAGCCAGTCGTGGATCTTGGCCTGGTTGAACTGGGTGGTCAGCATCGTCAGTTCGCGCAAATTGCGGCGATTGGGGGATTCGGGGACATAGGGGTCGCCGGGCTTGTCGATCCCGCGCGCGCGACCGCCGAACTGGGCATCAATGACCAAGGTGCTGAGCAGATCACTGAACAATTCGGTCAGCAATTCGGGCGCGCTCGGCCAATCGTGCGGCTGGGGATCTTCCCAGAGCAGGCTGTCGGGCGCCATCGAGATGCAGCCCGGCACGGTGATCCCGCGCTTCTTGAATGCTTCGACCACGGCGACGCGGTAACGCATCGGATCATCGGCGACGAGATCATTGTCGGCAGTGATGATCGCGCGCAGATATTCGCCGAAGCGCGTGTCCATCGGCGGCAGATAATCGAGCGCGCGCACGCACAT
>FSSH01006058.1_pt1 | contig 14878 bp, 18 predicted proteins | sample 1166101 | NCBI WGS metagenome assembly FSSH01 (sample SAMEA32972668, study PRJEB13176) | freshwater metagenome | biome: Drinking water system; feature: Biomass in drinking water that filtered by 0.45 um membrane; material: drinking water | place: USA | collected 2012-12-20 | depth 0 m | reverse complement strand
TGCGCCGGCATGGCGGCCGACCTGTTCGAAACCTACGCGGTCACCGTGATCGCCTCGATGCTGATCGCCGGCATCGCGTTTGCCACCTACGGCTGGGCCGGCGTGGTGTACCCGATGGTGCTGGGCGCGGTGTCGATCATCGCCTCGATCGTCGGCACGTTCTTCGTGAGCGTGCGCGAAGGCGGCAAGATCATGAACGCGCTGTACCGCGGCCTGGCCGTGTCGGGCGTGCTGGCGGCCGGTGCGTTCTACTGGGTCAGCAACGAGATGTTCAGCGCCGAGCTGGCGATGCCGCTGTTCTACTGCGCCCTGATCGGCCTGGTGCTGACCGCGGCCATGGTGGTGATCACCGAGTACTACACCGCCACCGAATACGGCCCGGTGCAGCAGGTGGCCAAGGCCAGCGAAACCGGCCACGGCACCAACGTCATCGCCGGCCTGGCGGTTTCGATGAAGTCCACGGCGGCGCCGGTGCTGGCGGTCGCGGCGTCCATCTGGTTCTGCTACGACATCGCCGGCCTGTTCGGCATCGCCATTGCCGCCACGTCCATGCTGTCCATGGCCGGCATGATCGTGGCGCTGGACGCCTACGGCCCCATCACCGACAACGCGGGCGGCATCGCCGAGATGTCGGGCATGGACAAGGAAATCCGCAAGACCACCGACGCCCTGGACGCCGTGGGCAACACCACCAAGGCCGTCACCAAGGGCTACGCCATCGGTTCGGCCGGCCTGGCTGCGCTGGTGCTGTTCGCGGATTACTCCCACAAGCTGGGTGAAAAATACGCCGGCACCGACCAGGTGGTGAACTTCTCGCTCGACAACCCGGACGTGGTGATCGGCCTGATGATCGGCGGCATGATCCCCTACCTGTTCGGCGCGTTCGCGATGCAGGCCGTGGGCCGTGCGGCGGGCGCGGTGGTGGAGGAAGTGCGGCGCCAGTTCCGGGAAATCCCCGGCATCATGGAAGGCACCGGCAAGCCCGAGTACGACAAGGCCGTGGACCTGCTGACCAAGTCGGCCATCCGCGAAATGATCATCCCCTCGATGCTGCCGCTGTTCATCCCGATCATCGTCGGCGTGACGCTGGGTGCGGACGCGCTGGGCGGCCTGCTGATGGGCACGATCGTGACGGGCCTGTTCGTCGCCATCTCCATGTGCACCGGCGGCGGCGCCTGGGACAACGCCAAGAAGTACATCGAGGAAGGCCACCACGGCGGCAAGGGCAGCGAAGCCCACAAGGCCGCGGTCACCGGCGACACCGTCGGCGACCCGTACAAGGACACCGCGGGCCCGGCCATCAACCCGCTGATCAAGATCATCAACATCGTGGCGCTGCTGCTGATCCCGCTGCTCTGATCCGCAGCCACCGTTGAAATGAAAACACCTCGCTTCGGCGGGGTGTTTTTTTGCCGCCGGGCTCCGGCGGCAAGTCGCTGCGGGCGTTGGCGCGATCCGCAGCGCCGCCGCTGGCAATGGCGTTCTACCGACGCGCCCACCACGCCAGCAGCAGCGCCACCGACAGGCAAATGAGCGCCAGGACGCCATACACCGGCAGGGACTGGGCGTGGTGCACCACGCCGTCGTCGAAGTGGCGCCCCTGCAGGTTGTACGGCAGGCGCGACGCCTGGACGAACAGCACGCCAAGAACGAGCGCCGCCAGGCCGACGCCCGCGGCCAGCAGCCAGGCGATCCATCGGGCAAGTGCAGAGGGCCGGGGCATCGCGCGCGGCGTCCGGATCAGTCCTGGCCCAGCCGCCCGGGGTCGCCCAGCCGCCAACGGTTCATCAGCGCCGAGAGCTCGGCCGCCGGCATGCCGTAGGTGTCCGGCAGCCCCGCTTCCACGCCCGTCAGCCCGGCGGACAGTTTGCGCCCGCGCGGCTGGCCCACGTAGCCGGGCGCGAAGTTCCAGCACACCATCACGTTGGTGGCGATGCGCCGCGGGAAGAACTCCTCCACGTCCGACCAGCGCTGGAACCACTTGCGATACAGCGAGCTGAACTCGAATCCGTCGCGCCGCAGCTCCAGGTAGCTGGCGCCCGGCAGCAGCGTGACGATGGCCACCACGACGCCCAGGCCGAAAAAAGCGATGCAGAGCCAACCGAAGGCCTGGCCCTGGGCCACGAGAAAGCCGCCCATCGCCACGAAGCCCGCGCTGAGCACCATCAGCGCCAGGTGTTTCCAGGGGCTGGGCCTGAGCCGCAGGGTGGTGGGCGAGCCCACGTTCATGCCGTCTTGGGGGATGCCACGCGGGCGCCGATGCGCACCGCCAGCCACGCCATCGGCAGGTAGGCCACCACCAGGTCCAGCGCCATGAACCAGGCCGGCGCGGGAATCATGAAGCAGGCCGCGATGCCGCCGACCAGGAAGATCACGCCGATGGCGTAGGCGAACCTGGCCTTGTGGCTGCCTGCGACCAGGTAGGCCACGAACGCGCCCACCAGCGTGCCCAGCGCGTGCGCCAGGAAGGGCGCGATGAAGTGCCGCGGCTCGAGCAGCGACATCGCGGCGGTGATGCCTTCAGGCGTGGTCATGTCGGCGCCGGCCGGCGGCGGGATCAGCGCGGGCCCGAAGGTCACGATGGCCATGTTCACCACGCTGCCGACCACCACGCCGGCCAGCACCGCAAAGATGTTGCGCAACAGCTTGACCATGACCCTGCTCCCCGGTTCAGGAATCCACGGCCGCAAGCTAACCCGACCGCCAGCGGCCGGCAAGGTCGCTAATCGTAGATGGCCACTTCGAAAAGCTGCCCCGGCACCGCCGGCGTGCAGCCCTGCGTGCACGCCAGGATGCGCACCAGCGTGGCATCGCCGCGGCGGTCGCCGTTGCCCAGCTTTGCCTCGCGCGCGATCGAACGATACCGGGCAGCGTCCGGCTTGGGCGCGTCGAAGGCGGGGGCGTCGTCGCCCGCGGCCGGGGCGCGATAGACCACGGTGGCGGGCTGGCTGCGCGCAGGGGCGCAGTGCAGCTCGTCAGGGGCCTCGGGCCGGAACACGAACGCGCAGAACGCCAGACCCGCCACCGAACGCGAGCCGTACAAGGAACCTTCCCCGGCCCACGATTCGGGGTCGGTAAGGAAGTCCAGCCGCACCAGCCGACCGGCCTGGTCGCGGCCGAAGTAGCGGGTGTCCTCCGCCCCCACGGCCGTCGCCTGCAGCGGAGCGAGAAGCAGGGAGAGAGCGACGATCACCAGCCGACCCGCAGACGTCCTCCGCAGTGACGCAGAGGCGCGCACCGTCGTGCCGGCTGGAAGATGTTTCATCAGAGATCTCCGTTCATGCGGCCATCCGCGACGGGCGCTACGTGTTCGGTCTTGCGCCCGTTGAAGCCGTCGAAAATGCGCCGATGCGCGCGGTAAGACCACGCATCCTCGCGCTCGTAGTAGCCGGCCACCCAGGCCTGCAGGTTGGCCAGCATGGCGTCCTGTGCCTCTTTGCTGGCGTACTTGTGCGGCTCCCAGGGGCGGCGGCGGTTGTTGTCCAGGCAGGCCTCGCGCCCGGGGTTGAGGAACGCCAGTTCGGTGCAGTGCGTGGCGGCCATCTCCACCAGCTCGCCGTAGCAGCCTTCGATCACCCAGCGTTCGTGGCTGGCGATGAAATGCTGCAGCGACTCGGCGATGGCCTCCGGCGCGCGCGCCACGGCGATCTTCCCGGGCTCCCAGACGATCGTATCCAGGTCCAGGTGGGCCAGCGCATGCGCCTGCGCCAGGCGCGCCGCCAGCGTGCTTTTTCCCGAGCCTGAGTTGCCGAAGACCAGGACCCTCATCTTTCGACTCCTTTCTGCCTCTGGCGGTCACCGCCACGCCAGGGTTAGCAGGCAACTATCGTAATCGTAGTGCCTTCGTAGCCTTGCGGCGTTTGCTCAAAGTGATGCACCGTGGCCCCACAGTGACCCGTCACCACCGGGCGCCGCGGGTAACTGCACAGGTAGAGATCCCCCTGGCGGGACTGCAGCCACACCCAGTGCAGCCGCTTGGGGTCCAGCGCTGCGGGAGTTTCGTTCCGGATCTGTTCCTCAAGGCGGACAGTGTCGGGCGGTGGATCCAGCAGCACCGACAGGCCGACGTCACCGAGATCACAGGTCTTCTCGGGAACGGTGGCGCAGCCGCCCGCTGCGGCCGCCAGCAGCAGGGCCACCGCGCTTTTCATAGGCTTACGGGCACGGGCTGCCAACGGCGGTGTGCGACGACACAGGCCACGCCAAACACCCACTCGATCGCCGCACCCGCCGACACGATCACCAGGGCGGCGACGCCCAGCCACGCCAGCGCGAACCCCGCACCGGCCAGCGCCAGCCCCAGCGCCCAGTACAGCCGCAGGCCGTAGATCGTGCCGAACACCAGGTAGCGCCCGCCGATCACCAGCAGCATCGCGGCGAAGAACCACGCGGGCTGCTGCAGCCCCAGCCCGTAGGCCGGCGGCAGGCAGAAGATCAGCCAGAACGTGCTGGCGCCCGCGAGCAGCCCGAGCGGATTGCCCTTGGCGTGGCGGCCCGGGGCGCCCAGCAGGCGGCAGATCAGCAAGCCCACCGGGTGGATCAGCGAGCCGCCCGCCAGCAGCACCCAGATGGCTTTCTGCGGCGACACGAGCGCGGCGGTGGCAGCGGCGGCCGTCCAGGCCAGCGCCGAGGCCAGGATTCCGGCGGCGCCGCTGAAGTAGCCGTGCCGCATGTCGGCCTGCGCTTGGCTTACGGTGAATTCCATCGTTTCAATGCTCCGTGTTCTTGGACTTGTTGCGCATCGCCAAAGCCAGCCTGGCCAACAGCAGCACGATAAGTGCGATCGCCGCTGCCTGGTAAGGGCCCGGCGTCCCGGCGGCGATGGCGGGGTTGAACACGGCCACCAGCAGGGCCGTCGCCAGCATGAGCAAGGCGACGCTGCCGAGGAACTTGCCCACGCGACGGTGGAATGGCAGGACCAGCAGGGAGGCTGCCGCCGTCAGATACACCATGCCGGACAGGGCCGTGACCACGCCATCGCGATCGTCTTGGAACGTGCCGATCGCCAACACCGTCATCGCGGCAAGCCCCGCCAGCGCGAGAACCACGCCGCCGACCAGGCAAACCGCGGTGAGCCGTGCCGGCATCCGCGCGCGGTGGGTTCCTGACGTCATATCACCCGCCCGGACGGCCAGCCACCCAGCAGCATCAGCACCACGCCGATCAGCTGCAGGAAGAAAGGATTCTTCGCCACGTCCCAGTGCAGGATAAGAAAAACAAGGGATACCGGCGAGAGCAGCAGGCAGCCCAGGCCCCACCACACGCTGGTTGAGAACGCAGCGATCAGCGTGCCGATGCCGCCGATGATCACTACGACAATGCCAATCCACTGCAGTGCTTCCAAGCACGCTCTCCTTCGCCACATACCGCGCTCAGGGCTTGATGCGCTGGAACTCCATGGTCCAGTTGGTTTCCCAGGTGTCGCCGCCGTCGCCGGAAAAGGCCTGCTCCCAGCGCGGATGGCCACCGGGGGTCGGGTGCCAGGTGAAACGGACCTTGATCGCACGGCCGTCCAGGGTGTCGTCGGCGAAGAAAACGCCGGCACCGTCGACAAAAGCGCCCACCACCGGGACATCCAGGCGATGCGGCGCACGGGCATCGAGCCACCAGATCGACCAGGTGCGCGATGCCGCATCAAACGACCGGAACGCCGCCGCCCGCACCGACCCTTCGGGAAAGTGCAGCACATTGTCCTCGACGTTGCCGAAGCCTTCGAGGATCTTGCGCGTGGATGAGGTGCCCGTGAACTCCGTCCACGCCGTGCAGCCCGTGAGCCGCGAGTCGAGGCGGCGGTGGAGCACGCGCCAGTCGCCGATGATGAAATCGAAGTCGGCGGGCGCCGTAGCAGCGCGCGTCATGTCAGGCCACCCTCAAAGGTCGAAGAAGTCGAATATGGACAGGTCGATGTCCGGGAACTCGAGCCAGGACAGGTCGAAATCGAACCAGTCCGCCGATTCACCCTTGGCGACGGACTCGAGCATCTCCCGCTTCATGGCCAGGTAGTCACACGCCTCGCCGGCGGCGGCGTGGAGGCGGTCGAAGTCGACGTGCGTGTTGAACAGCGCGTGCGACCAGCAGGCGACGTCGAGCGGTATCTGGCAGCGTTGGTTCGCCGCGCGCACCTGCGGCACGGAATAGAAGTTGCGCTTGCCGTGATGGCGCACCAGGTCGTCGCCCACGCGCTTGGCCTGGGCCTTCTTGTCGCGGGGGCTCAGGGCGCAGGGCGCGGAGGCGGTGAGGTCGGTCATGGCCGATGGTTGTTCACGCCTTCATCGCGGTCAAGTGCCGGGCGGGCCGCACAGGGCCACGCCTGCTAACGAAACCCGAACACCGCCCCTTCTAGACTTTAGTCCCGACCGATCATCGCGCCACCCGGCGCGCAAGACACGACACCATCCCTGCCCCGGCCCCCCGCAGTCGCTTCGTTGTCGGCCCGCTGGCGGCGTTCGCGCTGGCGCTGGTGCTGGCGCTGTCCTTCCAGGGCGCGCGCGGCCTGTGGGACCCCGACGAGGGCCGCTACAGCAACGTGGCGCTGCAGATGGTGGACAGCGGCGACTACCTCACGCCGCGCCGCAACGACGAAACCATGCACGTCACCAAGCCGCCGGTGACTTACTGGGCCATCGCCGCCAGCGTGAACGCCTTCGGCCGCAGCGAGTGGTCGCTGCGGCTGCCGATGGCGCTGGCATTCGCGCTCACGGTGGCGCTGGTGTATTCGATGGGCCGCACGCTGGTGCCGGGGCGCGCCTGGCTGCCGGCGCTGGTGTACGTGGGCAGCCCGCTGCCCTTCCTGGCGGCGGGCGTGATCACCACCGACACGCTGCTGACGTGCGTGGAGGCAGCGGCGATGATGGCCTACGTGCGCTTCCGCTTCAGCGGCGGTTCGGCGCGCTGGCTGGATGCGATGTGGGCGCTGTTCGGCCTGGCCTTCATGGTGAAGGGGCCGCCCGGCCTGCTGCCGCTGCTGGCCATCGCGGCGTGGGAAGTGCGGCAGCGCAGCCTGGCCCTGGTGACGCGTCCGGTCGGGCTGCTGGCTTTCGGGGTGATCGGCCTGGGCTGGTTTGCCTGGATCATCCACCGCCACCCCGACCTGCTGCCCTACTTCGTCGGCGACGAAGTGGTGGGGCGCATCGCCAGCACCGAACACAACCGCAACGGCGAGTGGTATGGCGGCCTGGTGGTCTACCTGCCCACGCTGCTGCTGGGCGCGCTGCCGTGGACGGCGGTAGCGGCGTGGCGGCGCTGGCGCGACAAGGCCTCGCTGCCGATGCCGGCCGCGTCGCGCTTCCTGTGGCTTTGGCTGGGGCTGCCGCTGCTGGTGTTCTTCCTGGCGCGGTCGCGGCTGCCTTTCTACCTGCTGCCGCTGTTCGTGCCGATCAGCCTGCTGGTGGCGATGGCGCTGGCGCGCGTGCCGCTGGGCCGCACCGCCGCCACGCTGGCGGCGCTGTGGCTGGCCGCGCTGCTGGGTGCCAAGGTTTTCCTGTCCACGATGCCCAATGCGCAGGACGCCCGCCAGCTGGCCAACGAGCTGCGCCCCCTGCTTCCGGCGCCGCCCACCGAGATGGTGTTCGTGCAGACCAAGGCGCGCTACGGCCTGCGTTTCTATCTCGGCAGCGAGGTTGAAACCATCAGCCTGGCCGACCTGGAAACCCGCGTGGCCTCGGCGCCCGGCCCGTTCGACGACGACCTGCGGCACGAGCTGGCCGAGGGCGAGGCCGGCATCTACTACCTGGTCCCGACCGCGATGGCCGGCGAGTTCGAGGGCCGGATAGCCCGCAGCGGCCAGGGTTTGCGGCGCCTGGGCGAGGTGCGCGGCCTGGGCGTTTACGCCGTGCAGCCGGCCCCCGCCAACGTCCGTTTGGAGTAGAAACACCAATCCGGCGTTGGCCAAACTATCTTCGCGCAGGCTATTGACAAGCCGCGCGGGACCGTGGTTCTCTCGATCCATGCCCGCCGCCCACGCCACCGCCCTGACCCTGCGCACGACCCTCCCGGTCGGGCAGCTCGTCGCGTCGGTCGCGTCGCTGGCCCTTGTCGTCGTCGTCCTTATTACCTCACCCACAGGTGCGGAATAGACGAGCGCGAATAAGTAAAACAGCCCTCGAAACTAGAACCCCGCACCGGAAACGGCGCGGGGTTCTTCGTTTTGGGGCCACCTGAACACCAGACGGACCCACCCCAGTGCAAAGCGACGCGATCAAGACCGGCCCCTCCCGCGCTCCCGCCCGCGCCATGCTGCGCGCCACGGGGCTGGACGACGCCGCCATCGCCAGGCCGCTGATCGCGGTGGTGCACACATGGTCGGACGTGTCGCCGTGCAACCTCACCCTGCGCGACCTGGCCCAGCACGCGCGCGCCGGCATCCTGGCCGCGGGCGGCACGCCGATCGAGTTCAACACCATCGCGATCACCGATGGCATCGCCATGGGCAGCAGCGGCATGCGCGCCTCGCTGGCGTCGCGCGAAGTGATCGCCGATTCGATCGAACTGGCCGTCAGCGGCCACTGCCTGGACGGCGTGGTGGTGCTGGTGGGCTGCGACAAGACCATCCCGGCGGCCGCGATGGCGCTGGCGCGGCTGGACCTGCCCAGCGCCGTCCTTTACGGCGGCACCATCATGCCGGGCCACTGCAAGGGCAAGAAAGTCACCATCCAGGACGTGTTCGAGGCGGTGGGTTCGCACGCCGCGGGCACGCTGGACGACGCCGGCCTGGCCGAAGTGGAGCGCGCCGCCTGCCCGGGCGCCGGCGCCTGCGGCGGCCAGTTCACCGCCAACACGATGGCGATGGTGCTGACCTTCCTGGGTCTGTCGCCGCTGGGCCTGAACGACATCCCGGCGCTGCACCCGGGCAAGGGCGCAGCAGCGTTCGCCTGCGGCGAGCTGGTGATGCAGCGGCTGCGCGACGGCGGCCCCACGCCGTCGAAAGTGCTCACCGCAGCGGCGTTCCGCAACGCGGCGCGCGCGGTGTCGGCCACGGCGGGTTCCACCAATGCGGCGCTGCACCTGCTGGCGATCGCGCACGAGGCCGGGGTGGACTTCAACCTGGAGGATTTCGAGGCCGCGGCGCGCACGCCCGTCATCGCCGACCTCAAGCCGGGCGGGCGCTACACCGCCGCCGAAATGTACGACATGGGCGGCAGCGCCCTGGTCGCCAATGAACTGCGTGCGGCCGGCCTGCTGGAAGACGAGGCCACGGTGACCGGCCGCACGCTGTTCGCCGAGCTCGACGCCGCGCCGGCCGCGGGCCCGCAGGACTGCGTGCGCCCGGTGTCGGATCCGATCAAGCCGCGTGGCGGCTATTCGATCCTCTACGGCGACCTGGCGCCCGAGGGCTGCATCGTCAAGCTGGCCGGCCACGGCCGCGAATCGTTCGAAGGCACGGCGCGCGTGTTCGATTCCGAGGACGCCGCGTTCGCCGCCGTGCAGGCGCGCGCCATCCACGCCGGCGACGTGGTGGTGATCCGCTTCGAAGGCCCGGCCGGCGGCCCCGGCATGCGCGAGATGCTGGCCGTCACCGCCGCACTGGTGGGCCAGGGCCTGGGCAACGACGTGGCGCTGGTGACGGACGGCCGCTTCTCGGGCGCAACCCACGGCTTCATGGTCGGGCACGTGTCGCCCGAAGCCGCGCACGGCGGCCCCATCGCCCGCCTGCGCGAAGGCGACCGCGTGCGCATCGACGTGGCCACCCGCCGCATCGACGTGCACGCCGACCTCTCCACCCGCGAACCCGCCCGCATCGCCGCGCGCGTCACCCGCGGCGCACTCGCCAAGTACGCCCTGCAGGTGGGCTCCGCGTCGCGTGGTGCGGTCACCAGTCCGGCGCCGGCACCGCGCGCCGCACGCATCGATATCGCACTCATCGCCGATTCCCGGGGCCAGGGCCTCCCCGAGCACAGCACGCCCTGACCCCGTTTTCCTTCAGCCCCACTCCCCTCCCGACTTCCAAGGACACCGCCGCCATGAGCCAGAACGCCGCCGCCAACACCAACGCGCCCCGCCCCCGCATCGCCGTCGTTGGTTACGGCAGCCAGGGCCGGGCGCATGCCCTGAACCTGCGCGAATCGGGCTTCGACGTCACCGTCGGGCTGCGCCCGGGCGGCCCGACGGAAGCCAAAGCGCAGGCCGACGGATTCACGGTCAAGACGCCGGCCGAAGCCGTCGCAGGCGCCGAGCTCGTGGCCGTGCTCACGCCCGACATGGTGCAGCCGCGCCTGTACCGCGAGGCGATCGAGCCCTACCTCGCCAAGGGCGCCTGCCTGCTGTTCGCGCACGGCTTCAACGTGCACTACGGCCAGATCGCGCCGCGCGCCGACCTCGACGTCATCCTGGTCGCGCCCAAGGGCCCGGGCGCGCTGGTGCGCCGCGAATACGAAATCGGCCGCGGCGTGCCCTGCGTCTACGCCGTGCAGCAGGACACCAGCGGCCGCGCCGAAGCCCTCGCCCAGGCCTACGCCGCCGGCCTGGGCGGCGCGCGCGCGAACGTCATCAAGACCACGTTCAAGGAAGAAACCGAAACCGACCTGTTCGGCGAACAGGCGGTGCTGTGCGGCGGCGCCACCAAACTCGTACAGGCCGGCTGGGAAACGCTGGTGGAAGCCGGCTACCAGCCCGAGGTCGCCTACTACGAGTGCCTGCACGAGCTGAAGCTGATCGTGGACCTGCTGTACGAAGGCGGCATCACCCGCATGCACGAGTTCATCAGCGAAACCGCGCAGTACGGCGCGCTCACCCGCGGCCCCTACATCATCGACACCCACGCCCGCGCGCAGATGAAGAAGATCCTGGCCGAAATCCAGGACGGCACCTTCGCCCGCCAGTGGATCGCCGAATACGCCGCCGGCAACCCCAACTACAAGGCCATGAAGCAGGCCGACTTCGACCACCCGATCGAAGCCACCGGCCGCAAGCTGCGCGCCGCGATGAGCTGGATCGGCGCCGACGGCAACGTCACCGCCCCGCGCGCGCCTTCGCCCGCACCCCGACAAGAGGCCGCCACCGCATGAACGCCAAACAGAACGGCGCCCAGCTGCTGGCGCGCGCGCTCGAGGCCGAGGGCGTGGACCTGCTGTTCGGCTACCCGGGCGGCGCCATCATGCCCTTCTACGACGCCCTGCCGGGCTCGAAACTCAAGCACATCCTGGTGCGCCACGAACAGGGCGCCGCGCTGGCCGCCAACGGCTACGCCCGCGCCAGCGGCCGCGTCGGCGTGTGCGTGGCCACGTCGGGCCCCGGCGCGTCGAACCTGGTCACCGGCATCGCCGATGCCTTCCTGGATTCGGCGCCGATGGTGGTGATCACCGGCCAGGTGAGCACCGCGCTGATGGGCACCGACGCCTTCCAGGAGCTGGACGTGTTCGGCATGACCCTGCCGATCGTCAAGCACAGTTTCCTCGTGCGCAGCGTCGATGACTTGCCCGGCGTGGTGTACGAAGCCTTCCGCATCGCCCGCGAAGGCCGCCCCGGCCCCGTGCTGATCGACCTGCCCAAGGACGTGCAGTTGGCCGATGCCTCGCACCTGGTTCCCCGTGTCCCCGCGGCGGCGGCGCCTCCCCCGCCGTCGCCGCGGGATGACATTGCCCGCGCCATCGAAGCCATCGCCGCGGCCGAGCGCCCGGTGGTGTACGGCGGCGGCGGCATTGCCCTGGCCGACGCGGTGAATGCGTTCCGCGGCTTCGTCGAGGCCAGCGGCATGCCCACCGTGCTCACGCTGCGCGGCCTGGGCGCGCTGCCCACGAACCACCCGCAGCTGCTGGGCATGCTGGGCATGCACGGCTGCCGCGCGGCGAACATCGCCGTGCAGGAAGCCGACCTGCTGGTCTGCATCGGCGCCCGCTTCGACGACCGCGCCACCGGCAAGCTGGCCGAGTTCGCGCCTCGCGCGCGCATCGTGCACCTGGACGCCGACCGCCGCGAGATCGGCAAGCTGCGCCACGCCGACGTGGGCGTGCCGGGCAACGTGGCCACGTCGCTGCAGGCCATGACCGGCGTGCGCCCCGACTGCGGCCCGTGGCTGGACCACTGCCTGGCCCAGCGCGAACAGCACGCCGCGCGCTACGACGCCCCGGGCCGCGACGTCTACGCCCCGGCCCTGCTGCGGCGCCTGTCGGAAATCGCGCCGCGCGACGCCATCGTGGCCTGCGACGTCGGGCAGCACCAGATGTGGGTGGCCCAGCACTGGAAGTTCAACCACCCGCGCAATCACCTGACGTCCGGCGCGCTGGGCACGATGGGCTTCGGCCTGCCCGCCGCCATCGGCGCGCAGTTCGCCTGCCCCAACCGCACCGTGGTGCTGGTGAGCGGCGACGGCAGCTTCATGATGAACCTGCAGGAGCTGGCCACCGTGGCGCGCTGCAAGCTGCCGATCAAGATGGTGCTGCTCGACAACCAGGCCCTGGGCATGGTGCGGCAGTGGCAGGAGCTGTTCTTCGAAAAGAACTTCAGCGAAGTGGACCTGAGCGACAACCCCGACTTCGCCGCCCTGGCCCGCGTGTTCGGCATCCCCGCCCTGCACCTGGACAAGCGCGAAGACGTCGAGGACGCGCTGCACGCGCTGATGGCCACGCCCGGCCCGGCCTTCCTGCACGTGGGCATCGATGCCCGCACGAACGTGTGGCCGCTGGTGCCGCCCAACCACAGCAACGCCACGATGCTGGACGCCGAGCCGCCGCCGGCTGCGGCCGCCGCGCCCCATCCGGAGCCCGCCCATGCGGTACCGGCTTGACCTGGTGCTGCGCCCGGCCGAAGGCGCGCTGCTGCGCGTGCTGGGCACGGCCGAGCGCCGCGGCTTCACGCCGCTGGCCATCACCGGCGAACAGCCGCCCGACGGCGGCGACTGGACGCTGCAGGTGACCGTGCGCGGCCAGCGCCCGCCCGAATCCCTGCAGCGCCAGATCGAACAGCTGCACGACTGCCTTTCCGTGGAGATCGCCCCATGTCCCTGAACCTGTGGTTCGACGGCCGCATCGGCCGCCAGGACCAGATGAGCGCCCCGCTCACCACCCACGCCATGCACTACGGCACGGCGGTGTTCGAAGGCATCCGCAGCTACGCCACGCCCGACGGCGCTGCTGTATTTCGCCTGCCCGAGCACCTGGAGCGCATGCGCAAGGGCGCGGCGGCGTTCGGTGCGCCGTTCAACGTCAACGAGGCGGCCGCGGCCGTCATCGCCGTGCTGCGCTCCAACCACCACCGCGACGCCTACATCCGACCGCTGCTGTGGTACGGCACCGGCTCGCTGGGCCTGGACGTGGCGCCGCTGAGCCAGCACCTGATGGTGGCGTCCATGCCGTGGGCGCCGCACCTGGGCGAAAAACCCGTGCGCCTGACGGTGTCGCCGTTCCGCCGCAACCGCGCCGAGGCCATGCCGCCGCTCAAGCTCAGCGGCGCCTACGTCAACTCCATCCTGGCCAAGCGCGAGGCCGGCGGCCGCGGCTTCGACGATGCGCTGTTCATCGACGACGCCGGCTTCGTGGTCGAGTGCACGGGCGTGAACGTGTTCATGGTGAAGGACGGCAAGGCGACCGCCGTGGACCACCCCGACGCGCTGCCCGGCATCACCCGCGACACGGTGGTGGAACTGTCGGGCGCCGACTCGCGCCCGGTGACGCTGGAGGAACTGCTGGACGCCGACGAAGTGTTCGTCACCGGCACCTCGGCCGAATTGCTGCCCGTGGCCGCGCTGGACCGCCGCGACTACGGCGCCTCGCCCGTCGCCAATGAGCTGCGCACGCGCTACCTGCGCATCGTGCGCGGCGGCTCGCCCGCGCACGCCCACTGGCTGACCGCCGTATGACCGCCGCCGCCGCCACCGGCAGGAGGGCCTTCAGGCCCGATTCCCTCCGCCTGCCCCCTCCCGCCCACCGGAGGCGTCTTCTCCCGGGCGCCGCTGCAGCTCGTGGCTGACCGCGCGCCGCCAGACTCGGAGGACGACGTTGGCGTCGCCGACGTGCTGGCCGCGCACGCCCGCCTGCGCCGCTACCTGCCGGCCACGCCGCTGCACTACGCCGAGCGCTTCGGCACCTGGCTCAAACTCGAGAACCTGCAGCGCACCGGCTCGTACAAGGTGCGCGGCGCGCTGAACGCGCTGCTGGTGGCGCGCGAGCGCGGCGACCGCCGCCCGGTCATCGCCGCCTCCGCCGGCAACCACGCCCAGGGCCTGGCCTGGGCCGCGCACCGCCTGGGCATGCAGGCCATCACCGTGATGCCCGTCGGCGCCCCGGAAACCAAGGTGGCCGGCGTGGCGCACTGGGGCGCCACGGTGCGCATGCACGGCAGCAGCTTCGACGAAGCGCGCGCCTTCGCGATCGAACTGGCCGCGCTGCACGGCTACCGCTTCCTGTCCGCCTTCGACGATCCCGACGTCATCGCCGGGCAGGGCACCGTCGGCCTGGAACTGGCCGCGCACGCGCCCGACGTGGTCATCGTGCCCATCGGCGGCGGCGGCCTGGCCACCGGCGTGGCGCTGGCGCTGAAATCGAAGGGCGTGCGCATCGTCGGCGCCCAGCCCGAGGGTGCCGACAACATGGCGCGCGTGCTGCGCGGCGATGACAGCGCGCCGGTGCCCGGCGCCACGCTGGCCGACGGCGTGCGCGTGCGCCACCCCGGCCAGATCACGCGGCGCCTGCTGGCCACCCTGCTGGACGACCTGGTGATCGTGCGCGAAGCCGAGCTGCGTGAAACCCTGGTGCGCCTGGCGCTGGAAGAACACGTCATCGCCGAAGGCGCCGGCGCCCTGGCCCTGGCCGCCGGCCGCCGCGTGGCCGGCCGCAACAAGTGCGCCGTGGTGTCGGGCGGCAACATCGACGCCACGGTACTGGCCGGCCTGCTCAGCGACGTTCGCCCGCGCGCGCCGCGCAGGCCGCGCCGCCGCAGCGAGGGG
>FSSH01000973.1_pt2 | contig 14890 bp, 29 predicted proteins | sample 1166101 | NCBI WGS metagenome assembly FSSH01 (sample SAMEA32972668, study PRJEB13176) | freshwater metagenome | biome: Drinking water system; feature: Biomass in drinking water that filtered by 0.45 um membrane; material: drinking water | place: USA | collected 2012-12-20 | depth 0 m | reverse complement strand
AGAGGCTAATATGTTTAACTTTGCACTAGGTATAATTGGCACTATGTTTACTATTAACTTAGCTTTAATAGGAGTTATTTGGACTACCTTCACTAACAGATTGAATAAAGTAGAATCTGAAAACAACGAACTGAAGTTACTCGTTAGTGGTAAGTATATCCTACGGGAAGAAGCTTTAGCCAATGATGAGAAGAGGCAAATAGCTGATGCCAAAATCATGGATAAGTTAGATGAGATTAAGAAGGAGATAGTAATTTGTATGTCCCAGCATAATAGGAGAAGAGGTGATGTTGACCCTGAGTGAGCTTGCTGCAAAGTATGGAATGAAACTCTTAGGTATATTGGCTGTAGTAGGTTTACTAGCTTATATACACCACTCAATTTATCAGGATGGTTATGATGATGCGAAGGCTAAGTATGAGGCGCGTGATACAAAGGCAACGGCGGAGGCACTTGGTATATTGGCAGAGTCAAAGAGGATAAATGATAATCAATTCGATAAGGATAAGGTAGATTATGAAAATAGGATTAAGGATCTTAATAGTAAGCTTGCTAGTGTTAGTACTGCCAGCGTGCCAATCCGCACCCAAAGACCTCAAGCTTGTAGAGAGGCCAAAGCCAACGATACCAAAGGAACAAGTGGAAACTTGGGAGAGACTGGGATCACAGAGCTGGCAGAATATAATCGAGGACTCCTTAAGCAGGCAGAAGCCCAGATAGATTTCATGGCTAAGGAGTTGTTAGCTTGCAGTAAAAAAGTAAGGGAGGCTTACGATGTTCGGTGAATATGAAGATACACTTAATAACTTTTTATGCAGACTAAGGGAAAGTGATCCTGATATGTTTACTGATAGGGAATGGGATCTTATCTGGGCTTATACTAAGAGTGATGGCTGTACCGGAGTAATAGATATATTCATCAAGGCTTGTTGGGAGCATGACTTCTATTTCCGTACTCACCATGACTTTAACGGGAAGGTAATATCTTTCTGGGAAGCTAACAGGAGATTTAGGAGAAGGATGCAATGGTGTAGTAAGTTAGGATTCCTGAGTCCTGTTAGCTGGTGGAGGTGGCTAGGAGTTAGCTTGTTCGGGAAGGCTGCTTGGGAAGGAAAGAGGAAGTTTAGGCTTTAGTCTCTACTTCTTCTATGTGCGTGCATTGGCAGCTAGGACATTCCCAAGCAGGGAGGAACTTACTCCAAGTATCAAAGGTGTGAGTTCTTCCACAGGCTATACAGGAATACTGCCTAGTATCTTTAGGTTCATTTGACTTATGATCCATAGGTAAGTTCGTAAAATCTTCATTAGAAAATATCAGTCCCATTTAGTTCTCCTTAGTTTCTTTCACTTAATTAATAACCTGTAAGATTCCTGTCCTCATTTCCTGCAATCGCTTAGTGCATAAAGTAGCAATACCTTTCTGATCTTTCCCCGCAAAGATATTACAATGCGCCGCAATCTCCGCTAACTTCTCTTCAAATCCTGTATTAGGGGTAAGTATCATAAGCTCATTAAGTTTCCGTATCAAATCAGGGTGATGAGAAAGCTCAACATTAAGCTCAATAAATTCCATTGGATGTTCGACTAATGTATAGGGTATATAGATACTCCAGTAAGGTGTTAATAAAACTGAGAGATAGGGAGATAGAGGATTAGTTTCTTTTATCTTATAGGTTCCTTCTCTTATAGCTTTGAATTCTTCATCAGTAATCTCAAACATTTTAATAGGTTTAACATTACCTTTGGCGCATAGAAGGAATGGTATCTCATTCTCACGCAGAGTATTCATAGCTACTTGGTAAGAGATATTAAATACTTGGGCTATTTGTTTGGCTGTTCTTAGCATGTTCCTGTTCCTTAGGATCATCCGGTAACTCTTGGTAGTGGGTTGGGTGCATAATTCTGTTACCGTCATCCACCCACTCAGTTATTATGTCACACCATTGACCTGTACATTGGTAAAATTCACCATTAAGCAGTAGTTGTCTATCCTTAGGCGTATTCTCATCAATCGGAATCCAGGGGTCGAGTTCAGCACATTCTCTTAATAAAATTTCAAGCAGTTCATGCGAAGTAAGATCCTTCGTGTCTAAACCATTCCAGAACAACAACCTTTCCTTGCTTATTCCTTCAGTCATGTTTAAGCGCTCCGCAGTGTTTGCAAACAAAATAAGGTAATGGTGGATACTTTTTATAAGCAAAAGTGTATTCAAGACTGTAGTCATGAAATTTAAAAAAGCAAAGTATTTTATTTAGTATGCGGCTCATTTAAGTGTCCCTTTACTTTTCGCGTATTCCATGTAGTGCTCTACACGTTTACGTTTATTATCATAGATAGCTCTCGTGTCATCTAAGTTAGATAACACGCCAAGTTCTTTAAGCATGTCACGTACAGCCATAGCTTCGATAAATTCTTTCTCTATGTCTTGTGCGTTAGTAACATCGCTACCTGGCCTGCCGTCATCTGCACCAAATCTTAAAGTTTTACTTACCGCGAGCTGCACTTCTGAACATTCTTCAGCCAATACAGTAAGCAAATGTTCTTTTATATTCATCTCAATAATCCTCCTGAGTTAATTCAATCACTGCATCAATAATTTATCGCCCCCATTTCTCATTTATTTAACTTCTCCCATTTTTCTTTAGTGAATTCAGTCCATTCCCAAAATCTTCGATCCTCAGTATTATTTACCAAGAAATAGCTCAATCCAGTTGTAGCTATAGGGAATTCCTTCGGGCGCAAAATAACTCTTGTAGTTTCCGGCGGCATCTGCTCTGCGCAGTTAGTCCAGGTTATTTGCATGATTAGTGTTATCTCGTAGTGGTGAGCCTATCAATTTATTTACAATTAAATACTCCAGGGCTTGAGCAGCTATAGCATTATCAGGATCAATAATTTTTAAATTCCTGGATAGTCTGGTTACCAAGATTGCCAAATCTTGTGTGACTTTCTCTAAATTGTCATAATCGGTTTGAGCAATTTCACAACCTACGCAAGCTGTATCATATACTTCGTCATAACTCATACTTCCTCCTTATCAAATGGCGTGAAGCTGTACGCTGCGCCCGGTATGTTCCAGTCTGGTGTAGTTGACTTAATAACGGAAACTACCGGATCTTGATAAATTAGATCAAATCCTCGCATAGCTATAACCCAATAAGTACTTGTCTCCATCTTTACCCAAACCGGCTGACCTGTCCTTGCTTGCTTGCAGATCATGTCTGCTAGTGGGTGAGGGTTGCAGATCAGATACTCAAAATCCACCATTGAATCACCCCATAACTCAAAAGCATATCTAATCCTACTAGATAGAATAAATGCGTCGTACGGGTTAAGATTTCTAACTATATACCCGTTCTTATTGTTCTTAATCTCAGCAATCTGCCCATCACTTCCAGTGTATTCTTTCCATTCACTCATAAGTTATTCTCCTTTAACTAAGCTAACTAACAAGTAGTACCACTAACCTAGTCAGTCTTATAGTGGCTGCCCTAGTGGTACTACTTGTTAACTCCGCAAAGCTACTGGCTGCGGAATACCAGTGGGAGATATTACTGAGCTACAGCAGAGCGAGCCACACACTGCAAGTGAACTAATTTACGAGCATCGCCAGCACTTGGCAAACCTTGCGTTAATGCCGTGATTGGAGAGAAGAATGCTCGTTCCACATTAGCTACAGCAGCTTGACACAATGGCAACGATGGGAAAGGTACGTTGTACTGGATTGTTTCAGTTTCAGTACCTGCTCCAGGTATCTTTGTTACGATCACGCCACCAACCATTGTATGCGCGACATTCGTAGCCATCGCCGGAGCACTCAACACAAACATAACAGCAACCATCATTACACAATAAACACTATACATTTTTGTAAACATTTCAATTTCCTTATAAAGTTATAGAGTATATACTCATACACCTAGGTTAGTTACATAACCATAACAAAATCCCCTAGGTGTTTCATAGCTTCTCAGCTAATCATCAGTGAGCTTAAGGTATTAGCTACCTAAAGGCAAGTCTTTGCTTCTATCTATTTCTAAGTACTTCATCAACAGTTCCCGGATCTTAGGCTCAGGCTTCCAGTAATTCGGCCCCTTAAGGAACTTACCTCTCTCATCCTTAATCGGTTTACCATCTTCACCTAGCTTAGATTCATTACTATCCATAACTATATGAAGAACTTCTGCGAGTGGAATACCGCAGCGAGTAGCTTCTGAGTAGATATAGACTATCATATCCGCAAACCAATCAGAGAGATTAACTAAGTGATCTAAGTCACTCATAGTAGGATCGTATCCCATCTGGTCTCTAACCTCTTCACCTTCTTTTATTTCCTCAGCTAAGATCTTGAGGAAGTCAGACACTCTGGAAGCAGTATACTCTTCTATATTAGGCGACTCTTCAACTGGTAACTCATACATTTTATTCATTGCTCGTATGCGTGAAGGTAATTCACTTAAGCATCTTGTACGTTCAGTCATGATTTTCCTTTTTAGTTAATTCTATCAAGTCTGACACTGCCTTAGGTAGTACATCGGTTAAACTCTCTTGCTTCTCTCTGCACCTCTCCTTAAGTAATGTATATCCAATGGTATCTACTAGACTATCCCGATGATCTGGCGTACTCTTAAGTCTAGCAGTTTTCATTAAGATCATCATATTACATACATCATCGCATGTCAAGGTTTCCTTTAATCCTAAGTAAGAAGTCCAAAAATCTGCGATGAGTTGTAGGTTCTTGGAAGGATGCCCATAGGTTGATTCACGATCTCCGTAGATTACCTTACGAGCTTCTGCATCTATGGTTGATAGCTTGATACTCATACGTCTAAGATTCTCCTCCGGTGTTGAATTGCTATCGTAACTCATATTAGTTAACTCCTTTACCAGCTAGCAGCGCCAGCAGCATTGCCTTATAAGCAGTAGCTTTACCTGCCCGCCTTGAGTTAAGTCTCACTCTCCTGACCTTTTCCTTACCACGTCTTTCCTTGATAGCTTTAGCTTTCCTCTCCTCAAAGCTACCCCTCCTTCTTGCTTCACCCATTCCAGTCTCCTAATTAAGTAATTGAATTATAGGCTTATCCAGGTCAATCATCCTTCTCTTCCTGAGTCTCTCAGTACAGATAGTACAGATTCTATTGATATCCTCTTGACTATAATACCCATCTAAGGCTACTTCACAGTAAGCTGCTACACCTGCAAGCATAGTCTCGAATGAGTTATCATCAGATAGGAGTTGAATTTCTCGTAGCTTTTCAATTAGTTCAGGATGATGAGTACATTCGATGTTAAGTTCCACTCGTTCGATTGGTAATTCTTCTAAGTAAGGCATGGCTAGTCTTTTAGTTGCAATCGTATTTGGTCATTCAAAACTATTTCAGATCTAACTAGATTACCCTGTTCTTCGTAAATGTACTTAAGGATCTGACTAAGCCAAACTGCCTCATGCCTAGCATCATCCAATGCTATGTGCGGAGTACCTACAAAAGCTGGTTCAGGAACTGCATCCTTGTACAACAGTTTAAGAGTACGGAAGTCTGCATCTTGCCTGAACCCCCAAGGTACTTTAACATCAAGTCTTTCGTAGGCTGACTTAAGGATAGCATTGTCGAAGTTAACTCCGTTACCCCAGATGAGAGGTTTAGGCTCTAACCTAGAGTAGTCAAGAATCTTAGTAGCTACTACATTAAGTGCACTAGGTAAGGACATTTGAGACCCAACTAGTAAAGTATCTCTAGCTTCTGATCTGTCTGGATCCATCCACCATGTGATAGTTCCTGCATCAGCAGTTCCACCATACTTCATTGAGCTTTCCAATCTAATAGCACTTGACCACTGCTCTAATACATTAGCAGTTCCATCTAACCCTGTATGATTAAAGATAACCATACCTATTTCAATGATAGCTGCATCCTGCTTAGTTCCCATAGTCTCTAAGTCTAGGACTATATGTATTTGTTTCTGTTGTTGTTCGTTCATGATAACACCACGTAAATTACTGGAGATTGTTCACCATCTATGTAAGCTGCGTAAGGAAATTCATCTTGTACTAGCTCTAGATCCAGATTACCATATATGGCTGAAGTTAACAGATCACTCATGTAAGTACCCGAAGCAACAATTATATCAGGTAACTCACCTTTATCTACACAAGCTTCGATTAACTCAACTGCTGATTTATTATCAATAACAACCCATCCGTATTTACCTTCATGTTTATCAGTGACTGCACAGATAACTCTTTTAATTAATCCGCTCATAACATTATACCTCCTCTTTCTTCATCAGTTAATAAACTAAAATCTACCTCACTACTCTTACTCTTTATAACTAGACTCTTAGCTATGAAACCTACTGGTTCTTTATTACACATAACTTTATCTGCGAATATTAATTTATCTAGCAATTCCTTAAGTTGGTTAATGGTTTCTAAGTCATTGCATACATGACTCCATATAGTTTTAAATGGAACTATAGGAGGATTAGCTTCTGTTAGTATATTGAGTACTTTGTTTGCTATGTCTGAATCTTTCGCCTTGCCGAACTCACCTAGGGTCTTAGGCATTGAGTGCTCAGCATGAACTAATATTGTGTTTGCCATAATTACATGGGCTTCAGTTACAGTCTTACTGAGTTCACTTACGGCTGTGATTAGTGATAACTTGAGTAAGTGAGTAAGTCTTCTATTGTTGTATGATTCGAACCTAATGTCTACAACATGAGGAACATTTGTTTTATATATCTTATCCAGTAGTTTATAAGCTCCTTCAGATAAGACTATCTCTCCATTAATTTCTGCTCTGATTGTTTGTAATAGTTTGATGATTGTAGTTCTTATCTCTAAATCCGGTCTGGTAGGTATAGTTATCTTACGGCCTGTCTTGTCTCCATGTATTAGGAGTAATCGAGAGAAGATACCTTGACCAATTGCTTCTATTGGAAATGCTAGTGCAAATGATGTTGCTGTGTTACCTGCTAAGATTGAGACTGTTGGATTGTATATGTAAGCTGAGGTTGAGTTTTTAACTTTGTTCTCGAAAGCTCCATCATAATCCCAAAGTGATCCGAGTAATGCTAGGAACTCTAAGTTACCGTTACCTACAAATACATTGAACTCTTCCGCAGCTACTAATACTTCTGCATCTTCCTTGCTTGCCTCACCAAAGAGATTCATTTCTAGTATGTCATCGGAGACTAAGAGATCAGCATCACCAGCTAGATCAAGGAGGAACTTCTCCTTACTTGTCTTGTTAGCTGCTATGTTAGTGTACCCAGCTTCCTTGATTAACTTAACTGCCTTATTAATTGCAGTAGTTTTTCTTACACCTGCTGAACCCATTAACATAACATACATATTGCAGTTGATAGCTGAGTCTCCGAAAGGTAGATAACAACGTCTACCAAGCCAAGCACCTAATACAGTTAACAATGACCAACGATGATAAGTATTAGGTGCTTCACTCTCTCCTAGCATTGCAAGATACATTTTAAACAATTCATCCTGCATAGTAGTTATCCTGGCTGTTAGTAGAAATAATCAATCCGTACCTATTAGAACGAAGGTTCCATGTTCCTCACTTAATTGTATATCTTCTATGTCTGACTCGTAGCCTATATCTGAATGATACAATACTACTTCACAATCTCCGTTAGTTTCTAGCTGCCTGTTTAACTCTACTACTAATTCACTTACTAACATGATCCTTCTCCTTTAAATGCCTGCCCAACTTAAGGCTCCTTTTCCATCCTTACCAGCCTTAACTGCCGCTGGTACCGTGAATGTTCTTTCCTTTCCATCGTAACTCTTAATAGTAACTGGTATCTCCATACAGTCCTTAACTAAATCACATAGATACTCATGACCTTCCCTGAATTGAAATAAGATAGAGTCATGAATCTGAGCGCATAACTTGAAGTTAGGAGCATGTTCTTTGCTCAATGCTATAGTATAAAACACTAGCATGTAAGCCTTGTTAAGTGTAATAGCATTGAGAGATTGAGATACATGAGCAACGTACCCATTCTTAGCTCTCTTATCTGTGAGAGGGTTAGAGAAACAGTAACGTACAAGGCTTGTAATTTGGTCTTGTATGTCTAGGTTCCATTGAGCTTCTAACTGATCCTGAACTAACATACTAGAAAGGTCATGACTAGCTCTTGAACTGAGCATGTGAGTCCTACTAACTTCACTCACAATAGAAGGATAGTACACACCACTCAAGCCTGGGTAAGTCTTATGGAATCTAGCTAGTAACTCAGCTGCTATCTTTCTAGCATCCCAGCCTTTAGGAAGACCTAATAACTTACCTGCCTTATAGATGTTCTCTTCCCCCATAGTCTCAACTAATACACCTTCACCCATGAGATAGTTAGCCCCATGATTTACTTTCTTGCCAAGTTCTCTACGCTCCTTATCACGCACGCAGCCCTTAACCACATCATAAATATCTTCGTAATTAACACCGAAAAATGAGGCTGCGTTAAGGCTATGGAAATCCTGTTCACCTGATACGGCTGAGATAAGACGCTCTTCCCCAGCTGCATACGCTGTATCTCTGGATTCAGCTTGTTCAAGATCACACTCTGCAAGTCTGAATCCAGCATAAGGTATAAGAGTTCTTTTAACGATGTCTCCTCTAGGGACATTCTGTATCTGTAAGCCGCACCAGAAGTGATGTTCTTTAGATGCAAGTCTAGTAGTATCTGTTCCGTGGGGATTGAGTGCATAGAGTATTACTCCGTTAAATTCCTTACTTAAGTTCTCACCTTTAGCGTTCACACCAGAAGATAGATAAGTACTGTAAAGTTTCTTAGCCTTCTGTACTACAGTTATCTGGTTAAGTATCCTTGCATTGAGTGGATGACGGTAAGCAGCTTTCTTAAGTGACTTCTCATCTGTAGACTTAGCTGCTATATCTCCGCAACCTAGGATAGTTAGTAAGGCTTTCTTCTGTTTAGGACTGCCACTGTTGAAACCTTTAGCATTGAGCATCCTATCCAGGGATTTGTTATTAGACTCAATGATATCTAACTGCTTGACTCCTGCACTGCCAAGCTCTTCAAGGTCTCTCTTAATACCTGTTAACTCACTAAGCACACAAGGGAAGTTAAGGGGGAACTCATTGAGATAGTTATGCAAAGCCCATACTGGCATCTCGCGGAGCGCAGCTAAGCAAGCCATTGCAGTAGCCCAAGTATCTAAAGCATTGTACTTGATCTGATCTTCCTTATCTCCACTAGAGGCTAAGTCTTTCCAGTAGGCCGCTTCACGAACAAAGAAAGCTTGGAGAAACCCAAGAGACTTAGGAAGCTCAGAATACCAAGAATGAAACAGGTTAGCAGTATCAAACAGCCAATTATAAACAGGCGCATTATAAGCCATGAGATAGTTATTATCGTATTTACCATTTTGAAATACCTTAGGAGGTTTAAGAGCACAGAACTTACGCATCCAAACTACTGACCACATATCTTTGATAGGTAGCCAGACTGTGTGAGATAAGCCATTAGAGAATACAGCTGTGAAACCTATCTCAGTTATATGTATAACTGGCTCTTTCTTAGTTTCTATATCTACGGCTATTAAAGCTGCTACATTAAACTTGGCATACCAACCTTCTATATTCTGGGGCGTAAGAGTTCCGTAAGTAAACTTCGGGCAACGCATCCATCTTTCTGGCGAAGCTAACTTACTCATGTATCTCTCAGCTAAGAACTTACCATAAGGTACTGTGATAAGCTGCTTAAGGGGGTTCATAATGACAAACTCTATACCCATGTACTTAAAGTAAGATCCTGCATAGTTATCTATGCTAGCTTCCGAGGATGAGATATCTACACCTACAAGTTTCTTAAGTAGATCAAGGGAGGAAGTCAGTACTCCATCATACTTGTTTCTTTGCACTACGGATACGACTTCCGCTAAGGTATTTACTTTGGCCGCACTAACCTGTATCTTAAGTCCTGAGAACTTAGACATGATAGGTTTAAGGTGGCCGTTATATTGCATTTCCTCAGGAGTGCAGATCAGTAGGAGTGTTTTCATCTTGAGTATAACCTATTAAAGTTCCATGTTCTTCGTAGTATGCTTCTTCATCAGTACGCATTAGATTATGCTCATACATGTAGAGTTCTGCATAGGCAAGTTCTTGGGCAGTCATCTTGCTAGGATCTATTGATACACTATACTTATGCCAAGCAGCTTCTCGCTTCTCTTCCAGTGTGATACCTATTGCAGTCTCTAAATCTACCTTAACATTAGCTTGGTAACTTGGAGTACTCATACCTTCATTAACCTTAAAGGCTAGAAGCTTAAAACATTGTTCTAACTCTACGTGGGTATCTATTCTGGTGACATCCTTCTGACCGGTACGTAGGAAATCGTATAGATAGTTTATCTGATCTAGGGTAAGATATGGTCTATACTTAGGTTCTTTTGCCATGTTAGTTCCTTAGTTAGGAAAGGTGAAAAGATCCGCTACTATTTAAGAGACTGCGGATTGAATCTAATTACTCTCTGGGGGGATTACTTGTTGAGTTTCAGACCTAAGCCAAGACCAAGTTTAGGAGTTGCTGTTGGCTTAGCTGGCTCTGGTTCTGGCTCATTAGCTATCGCTTGTTCTGCTACCTCACCTTCTTGTACTGCCAGGAAAGCATCAATATCAAATACGATATCCTTAAGGGTAACGAAGTGACGTGGAGTCTTGCTCTTATCTTTCTTGTCTACACGTAAGCCAGTGAATGCAATTACTTCACCACCAATGAAAGGCTCGAAAGATTGTCCTAAAGTAACAGTCTCAGGATCAACACCTTGAGCGGCGCAGGCCTTAGCAGCTACAGACTTAACCAGCCCCTGACCAAACTCTTTAGTCATTGTGCTAGTGATATCGAACTCGTCACCAGCTTCCAGGGGTTTATCTGTTTCAACTTCCAGTTCCAGAGTTTCGATAACTTTGAAGTTCATAACCAGTGCAGGTTCGCCACCAACTTCTTTAGCGGATAAGTTAAAGTAGCAACGATGTGCACCGGCAGGAGGTTGTTTGAACTCTGGCAAGTCAGCTAAGTCAGAGATAGAAGTATCCAATAGTTGGTCTAAGTTTAAAGCCATGTTAGTTTCCTTTATATTTAAGTTAATTTAATTCAGTCTAAGTTTTCTTTAAGTTCAGTTTATTTCTTAAGTTAAGTAATGAAGATTTAGTCTCCTGTGTTTTAGTTTCTATTAAGTTAATGGATTCCCTTGATATTGGTAAGTCTTTAATCTCAGGTATTAAGTTTGGTATCTTGTCCTTCTCTTCCCTGCTACTTCTTGCTACTAACTTATCAAACAGTGGGCACAAGTCCATACTATCTGCTTGCTTCTCTATTTCAAAGTCACTTCTTGCCCCAGATAGAAATAAATTACTTGCTGTAGAAGAACTATATGCTTTATGTTTCTTGTTCTCTGTCTTACAGAATATAACTGTAGAGAACTTAGAAGCTATTCCAGCTGAACTTCCCTTACTACCAAACTCAGGAACTAATGTAACCTTGCCATCCTCAAGCTCAGTCTCAATAGCTAGTGTGATAGCCACAAAATTGAATGGAAATGATTGTATATTAGATCCTAAGTATTCAGTATTCTTACGCAGTGCCCCCCAATCATCCAGTACTGGCTTGTACTCAATGGCTGCATCTGCTGATAAGGCTGCTGTAGCAGTTTTCATAAGGTGAGCAAAGAGACTACGTCCTGCTTGAGTTAGTGTATCTAGTACTACTACATCGCGGGCAGGGTCTAAGTTAGTTAAGTCTACGTGCTGTATTATACCTCCGTTCTTCTTGCAGATAAAACAATTGATAGTTCCATGAGTAAAGCAGATATCTGCTTTCTTATCCTTAAATAAGCGTTGTAAAGTTTGCGCTGCCATAGGAAAGGATGCTGAATCAGGTATCTTAATAAGTTCAATGTTAGCTTTCTGTTCCGGCGGAAGCTTCTGAAGTGCTTCAACTGCATTCTCCGTATCTATCCAGATCAAACGGTAACGTTTGGATAGTGAAGCTGCTAGTGTAGACTTACCAGACTTAGAGAGACCTGTTATGAGAACTCGCTGTACTGCATGTTTCTCTTCATACTCAGTTAGTTTCATAGTCTAGTACCTAGGTTGATGTAAATGTAAGTAAGAAGGATCAAGATTCCTGTTAGATTGATTATGTCTGAACTCTGCATCCCTACGCATCTGCTCTAATTGTTGTTGCTGTATAAACTGTTGCTGTAGTATTAACTGCTGCTGTCTCATTACTTCCATCTGGTGTTGCTGCCTGTTAATTTCTTGTGTGGATTGAGCACTAGCTAAGTCAATCATACCGGCCAGTAAAGTAACGGTGAATAATACTAGCATTGCAATCTCTTTCATATTATACCCCAGCTGTGTAATGCTACTAAGATTAGTATAACTATCCAAAAGACTCCTATTGCAGTTAAGCAGATTCTAACGGTTAAAGCTGTGAGTTTCATATCGTTCTCCTTAATCATTAAGTTCTGGTCTAGCTAACTGACCTGTGATAAGTTCCTTAATTGTTGTCTTAATTGTATAAGTTTCTTCGTTATCCTTAAGTACATCTAGTTCCTGCTGCTTAGTAATAGGTCTTAGTAAAAGTTTATCACTCATATGACACCTGTTAAAATACTTACATGGCTTATTCCAGGCCAGACAGGATTGACCATGCTTAGGCCAGAAGTTAGCATTAGAGTATAATTTGATACGTTCTATATCCATAACTATACTTTGTAACCATTCAGCTTTCTGTTTAATACTCTTAGTAAACTGGAATGATTGGTACTCAAATTTCTCACTCAGGTAAATTAAGTATAGTACAGTATAAGAGTTAAGTCCTGGTTTAATATGATCTAGTAGAACTGAGTAACCTAGTGGTTGTGTACTGTTTTGATACTTAGCTTCATGTATTGGTACTTTGGAAGAATCAGTCTTAATCTCTACGGTGATAACTTCCCCTGTTAGGCGATGTTCCAGTACTAAGTCAAGGAAACCTCTCTCATTGAATCCAGCTCCAAAGTCTGCTAGGAAAGAGAGTTCAGCTGCTGGTATTCCATTATAATATAAGATAGAGTACTCAGCTAAAAATCCTTGTTCTCTCATACCTATGAACTTATCTATTGCAAGCAAGGCATACCAGAAAGACTTCTTATGTTTAGTGGATTCTATGTTAAGTTCCATTGACCAGAACTCAAAACAAGCTAAGAAGATATTCTCGCGTGAGATGTCTTGGAAGGCTAACTGTATACCATAACCTACAAGCTTTCCATACTCGAAAGTTATCAATTCATCCTGGGTATCTTGGTACTCTATATCTGCACCAAGCTTGCGTAGCTGAAACTTACGCGGGCATGAGTCGAGAAGCAATCGTGAGGAGTAAGATAGTTGTTTAAGCCGGATATCTATCTGGTTAGGATTCATAAGTTACCTTTACTTTTAATTACATCATTATAATAGTCTAGTAGCTGAGATTGAGAAGTATTAAGTATTACTGCTAATTCCTGTAACTCATAGGAACACTCAAGTTTTGTAAGATACCTGTTAGGGTATAGATTGAGAGCAGAACAATCGACCGGATTCAGCCAAGCTAAAAGGGATTTAAAACCGGAGAAGTAGTTATTATAAGTTTGGCTGCGCTTGCTTCGTTCGTACAGGATTAAGATTGCCCAGAGAGGGAACTTATCCATTTTACAAGTCATCCTCTGTAAGTTCACTACCCTTCTTTTTAGATAACTTCTTAACATTAACTTCCATTAGCTTAATATTCGAATGAGTTTCAAGCGCACGGAATAGGATTGCTATATCATCTTCGCTCATAATTGTTACTATTGCAGGATCTGCTTTAAGTTGTTTGTGAATTTTTTGGAGTAGTACCGGCATGGAAGGGTGAAGCGAGATAAGCGCTTGTTCAAGTTCTGTAAGTTTAGAGAATATTTCGTTCCTCTCTTCTATGGGGTCTTGTTGTTTAGGCGTGGAAAGTTTTAAATTCATTATATCCATTTTAAATCCTTGTTAGGTACTTTTAAATCAATCCCTTTTCCTTAGCAATCCAATCGGCTAATACTATCCTGTTAGGATGGATCTCGAATAATTGGGATATTGGTATCCAGTGAGAAACTTCCCTTGTTTTACATTCAGGATCTACAAAGACAAATTTGATTGCTTTGGACGTCTCGGAATCTTTTCTGATTATTGGGATACTAACTTTTAAGTTCATAATTCATGCTCTCCTATTGTTCTGTAAAGAGTGATATTCATAATTCTGCCATTATCTGATAGTGTATGCCTAACTCTATATTTCTGTCCTTCTTCTTTAGTCTCGAATTGGAATACTGTATCGTACTGCTTACGTTCGTTCAATGCCTTAATAATTCTAGTTTCCAATCCTGGAACAATGGTAAGAGTTATTTTCTTATCACGTTTTAGAGCTTTCCAGATTGATGAATACTTGCTACTACGTGGCATAAGGTCTTATCTTCTTCTTTGTATTCGTTCGATTTGAACTGGGAGAATTACCTATTGATAACCGGCTGTAAGTTATTTCCTTGAATTTCTGAGTAGCAGCTTCTATATGTGTTAATGATGATACCAGGGAATCTATATCATCAAGCTCCGAAAACTCCGCACCGGATTTATAGTCAGTTAGTTTTCTTTTGATACAGGCTAGCTGGCTTTGTGCGCTTGCTATATGGTAACTGATAGTTCCTTTAAGGCGATTGTGTGCGGCAAGTTCTAACTCTTCTGGGGTTTTTTTTCTTTGTGCCATGATTGAAATGTCCTGTATAAAAAGAGGTATCGACACAAAAGGAAAATCCCGCTAAAGACTCTAATTAAAGAATCAGTGCGGGGTTACTGCGGG